>Ga0187765_10000718_pt1 | contig 12330 bp, 14 predicted proteins | sample 0216_QUI02_MP05__3_FD_133018 | JGI IMG/M metagenome (GOLD analysis project Ga0187765, IMG submission 133018) | Tropical peat soil microbial communities from peatlands in Department of Meta, Colombia - 0216_QUI02_MP05_10_MG | ecosystem: Environmental > Terrestrial > Soil > Wetlands > Peat ...
CAAACCCAGAAAAACCACTTTGTCGTCTTCGAAAAAGCCCGGCTGCTGCGACAGGTCCGAGAGCGTCTCGGAAACGACGTCGCGGTCCTGCGGATGCACGGTGAGTTCGCGCCGCTGCTCGATGAGCGCGCGTGCGAAGGGGTTGTGGAAGATGCGCTCCGGCAGCGTGAACGTCACCTCTTCGCTCTTGCCGACCAGTCCCGGAGTGTTGCGGGCTTCGAGGTGAATCTGCACCGGAAGGCCCGCCCAGGGATGCGGCGTCAGGTCATGGAAGCTCGAATCGTGCGCCTCCTTGAGGTGCAGGCCCGGCAGCGGCAGGTCGAGTTCGAGCGTTTCGTCGTCGTTGCCGCCGACGCGGCGGATAACCGCCTTGGCGCTGTCGACGCCGTATGCGTCCGTCGCGCGATACTCGATCCGCACTGCGTTGTGCGTGGTCTTCTGCGGCGGGCTTGCGAAGCTGATGGTGGGCGGCTCGTTCGGGATGATCCGGATCGGCCACGAGCCGAGCGTGCGGCCGCTCTGCGTGACCTCGAGCTTGTCGCCCTCCGTTAAAGTGGCGCTGCCCTTGAAGTTCTTGCTGTCGATGCGGGCGAAGTCGGTGGCCTTGCCGCCGACCTCGATGCGCGGCGGCTCGCGTCCGCCCTGCACCTGCGCCAGGACCGTGCTGCCGGTCGGGATCGCGATCGGATCTTTAATCGCGGCATTGCGCTGCAGGAACAGCGGCGGTTCTCCGGTGTAGTCGGGTGGCGTCACCCAGATGTCGAGGCTCGTCACTTCGGCGGCACCCGGCGTGAAGCTCAGGTCCGGCACGAGCGCGCGCAGCAACCGGTCGCCGGTGTCGCCACCGGCGTCGAGCACCCCCACCAACAGCGCCATCGTCAAAACCACGCGCAGCCCGAAGGGGTCGCGCCGCAGCAGCCCTGCAAGCGGCATCCCGATGCGCAATTTGCGCACGCGCCCGGCCATGCGCGCGCGATGCGCCGCCCAGAGCGCGACCGCGACCGGATCGCTGGCGCCGCCCGCCAGCCGGTCGGTGAGCGCGGTCAACGGACGATGGTCGAGCCCGCTCGCGGTTTCGAGGCGCCGCCGGCCTTCAGATGTCTTGGGAACACCGGCTGCGCGAATCGCGCGCCAGAGTGCCGCCGCGAACAGGAGGGCGAGCACGGCAAGGCCCACTGCATGCAGCCATCCCGGAACCATCGCCGGCAGATCGAACAGCGCCGCCGCCGCGAACACGCCGATGACGGCCAATGCGACCGCGAATTCGGGCCAACTCCGCTCCCAAAACAGTGCCGCGCGCGCGAGGCGCAAGCGCAGCTTGAGGCCACTGATGGGGTGCCGACCCATTTGAAGCGGGGGTGTGGCGGGTCGCGAGGTCTCGGGCATCAAACGCCCTCTCATCTGCATTCCCGGGTCCTCTATCACGCTGGAGCGCCTGCGCACACTCCCACGGTGTTCGCTACGAGGCTGAAAGCCAAGGCGGAATGCGATCCTGACCGAGCAGCTCATCATAGCTGGGCCGGGGCCGCACCACGGCGAACTCGCCGCCGCTAACCAAAACCTCCGGCGCCAACAGACGTGTATTGTAGCTCGAACTCATTACCGCACCATAGGCGCCTGCTGACAAGATCGCGAGCAGATCGCCGGCCGCAACCGGCGGCATTTCCCGAGCCACAGCAAAGGTATCCCCGGTTTCGCAGACCGGCCCCACCACGTCGACGACCACCCGGTGATCTGAGGCGGGCGCACGCACCGGTACGATTTCGTGCCAGGCCTCATAGAGCGGGGGCCGGATAAGATCATTCATGGCGGCGTCTTGAACGATAAAACTCTTGGTTGCTCCGGGCTTCACATAGATAACCCGTGCGATCAGCGCACCGGCGTTTGCCACTAAGACGCGGCCGGGCTCGCAGGCAAGCGAGAAGCCGAGATTGCCGGCGAGCCGCTCGATGAGTGCGGCGTAATCCTCGGCCGTCAACGGCCGCTCCGCGTGGTAACGGACGCCAAGCCCACCCCCGAAATCGAGACGTTCCACGGAAAGGCCGGCCTCCCGAAGCTCGACTGCCAGCGCGATCATCCGCCGGAACGCGGCTTCGAGAGGGGCAAGCTCCGTGATCTGCGAGCCGATATGCACGGCCAATCCGACCGGCTTCAGGCCCGGCAGCGTGGCCGCGCGGCGATAGGCGGCGGCCGCTTGATCGATATCGATGCCGAACTTGTTCTCGCGCTTGCCGGTGGAGATTTTCGCGTGTGTCTTGGCGTCCACGTCGGGGTTGATGCGCAGCGATATGGTGGCGACATTGCTCAGCCCGCTCGCAACCCGGCTCAGCAGCTCCAGCTCCGCCAGCGATTCGACGTTGATCTGATGGATTTCGCGAGAGAGCGCATAGGCAAGCTCGGCTTCGGTCTTGCCGACGCCGGAAAAAATGATGCGGCTCGGCGGTATCCCCGCGGCGAGCGCTCGGCGTAATTCTCCTTCGGAGACCACGTCGGCACCGGCGCCAAGTCGGGCCAACGTCCGAATCACCGCCTGATTCGAATTCGCCTTGAGCGCATAGTGAATTTGCGTGCCGCTTCCTTCGAAGGCGGCGGCGAAGCGCCGATAGGTCGTGGTAATGGCGGCACTCGAGTAGCAATAGAACGGCGTACCGACCGCGTCGGCGATACGGCGGACCGGCACGCTCTCGGCATGAAGCTCGCCCGATCGATAGGCGAAGGCAGGGCCCATGGCGGCGACAGCGTCGCTCATGATTCCTCGTGCGGATAGGTTCTTGGGAAGGTCTGCGGCACGCCTTCCGGGGGCTCGGGAGGATTTTTCCGGCCGCAGGCGGCGAGCGGCGCCAGCAATCCCGCCAGCACCACCAGCAGCAGGAGAGTGCGAGTTCGTATCATCCGAGGAATCGCGCCCGTGCCGTCGCCGCGGCGCGCCGCACGTTGGCGGGCGCGGTGCCGCCGAAGCTGGTCCGGCTCTCGACCGATCGCTCGACCGTGAGCACCGAAAACACATCAGCGGTGATGCGCGGCTCCACCGTCTGCATTTCGCCGAGCGGCAATGCGGCCAGATCGCAACGGAGTTCCTCGGCGCGCCGCACCAGGCGCCCGGCGATATAGTGCGCGTCACGGAATGGCAGTCCGAGCCGCCGGACGACCCAGTCCGCGAGGTCGGTCGCCGTGCTGTGGCCGCTCGCGGCAACGCGGCGCATCGCCTCGGCATTGATGGTCATGTCGCGCACCATGCCGGCGCTTGCGGCAAGGCAGAGTTCGATCGTGTCCGCGGCCTCGAACAGGGGCTCCTTGTCCTCCTGCATGTCCTTGCCGTAGGCAAGCGGCAGCCCCTTCATCATCGTCAGTAGCGCGAGCAGCGCACCATTGAGCCGGCCGGTCTTGCCGCGCACCAGCTCCGCGGCGTCGGCGTTGCGCTTTTGCGGCATGATCGAGCTGCCGGTGGTGAAGGCGTCGGAAAGCGCGATGAAGCGGAACGGCTCGCTCATCCACAGGATGATCTCTTCGGCAAGCCGCGAAAGATGCATTCCCGCGAGCGCCAGCGCGGAAAGGAATTCGATCGCGAAATCGCGATCGGAAACGCCGTCGAGAGAATTCGCGGTGGGCCGGTCGAAACCGAGCGCTACGGCCGTCGCGTCGCGGTCGATCGGGAACGAGGTGCCGGCGAGTGCCGCCGAGCCAAGCGGCGACTCGTTGAGGCGGCGGCGGGCGTCGGCAAGCCGGCCGCGGTCGCGCCCTACCATCTCCACATAGGCGAGGAGGTGATGTCCGAAGGTCACGGGCTGCGCCACCTGCAGGTGGGTGAAGCCCGGCATCACCGTTGCCGCGTGCTCCTCCGCTTTGTCGATCAAGGCTTGCTGCAGATCGCGCATGGCGGGGTCGATGCGATCGATCGCGTCGCGCACCCAAAGCTTGACGTCGGTCGCTACCTGATCGTTGCGCGAGCGCGCGGTGTGCAGCCGCCCGGCGGCCTCACCGATCAGCTCCCTGAGACGCACCTCGACGTTGAAATGGATGTCCTCATGCTCGGTCCGGAACGGGAATTTGCCGCTCTCGATCTCGGCGCGGATTTGCTCTAGACCGCGTGCGATGAGCGCGCCATCTTCAGGGCTGAGGATGTTTTGCCGAACGAGCATCGCCGCATGGGCGAGCGAGCCGGCTATGTCCTGCGCATAGAGCCGCCGGTCGAAGCCGATCGAGACGTTGATGCGCTCCATGACGGCGGCGGGACCGGCCTCGAACCGGCCGCCCCGAGCCAGGTTGCCATCGTGCTGATGCTGCTCGGTCACGGCCGCGCGGCCCCCGGCCCGAGCTGAGAGTGGGAATATATGAAAGTCGCCCGCGCGCTCATCGTGCTACTGCTCCTGACCTTCCCGATCACGGCCGACGTCGCCAGCGACGGCCGTGCCGAGGGCATGGGAATGGGCGAGTTTAGCCCGACCGATCCGCCGCGGCCAGCACCGGCGATCACGGTGACGGGGCGGGACGGAACCGTGCTGCACTTGTCGGACCTCAAGGGCAAGCCGGTGCTGATCAATTTATGGGCTACCTGGTGCGCTCCCTGCGTGCGCGAGATGCCGTCGCTCGAGCGGCTTGCGGTCGAGCGCGGCGCGACGCTCAACGTGCTCGCGATTTCCGAGGATCGCCGTGGCGAGGAGATTGTGGGTCCCTTTATCGAGCGGCACCGCTTTACGCGGCTGCCGATCTATCTGGACGGCAAGAGCGACGTCTCGCATGCCTTCGGGGTCGATGCGCTACCCTCGACCATCCTTATCGACCGCGACGGGCGCGAGGTCGGCCGCTTCGTCGGACCCGCGGAATGGGACGGTCCGGCGGCGCGGCGGCTGATCGACCGGCTGCTGAAGCCCGAAGTGCCGGGGCAGCAAAGCGCGCAGCGCTGAGTGGGGGGATCGGGGTAGGCCTAAGGTTCGTTATGACCGGGCTTGTCCCGGTCATCCACGAGAGGTTCTCTCACCTAGAAGAGACGTGGGTGGCGAGGCGTCGGCGCCGAAGTCTGAAGGAGATGTGGGGATAAGTAGAGGATGGGGGGAGCTAATCCCGTTCGATCCGTCGGTAATCGGCCTTTTCAGTCGCAAAGTTCGCCAGAAGGGCTAGGGCGTGTACTCATAAATCCGCCCGTACAAATGCTGGCCCAAGCGATGTCCACTTTGCCCTCAGAAGAGGACATCGCAGAAGCGCGAAAGCATGTCAGCTAAGTGCCACTAGGCGACATTCCGGAAAAACGGTGCCCGATGACTTCGCGTCGCATCCGAACATGGATCAGCAAAGTAATCGACCTCCCGAACCGGAGCGCGGGAGGTCAAATGCGTTGCAGGTTTATCGCTATTGCGTAATCCGTGGGTGGCGGCCCCGTATGCCGGCGCTGACAGTTGCCAAAAGACATGACTTACTCTAAGCGCCGACCTGCGGCCAATTCTTTGACAGCCTCGGTCGTCAGCGGCTTGCCGCCAATGCCCCACTCGCCGCTGTTGACTTCAAAAATCTTCACCCATGTCACGCCGCGCATGTTCTCGCCTTCAACGGAAACCATGGCATCGGTCAACTTTTGAATGATCTGTTTTTTCTGCTCGGCGTTGAACACGCCCTTGATCAGGTGGACGTCGATCTGTGGCATTACCTTACCTCCTATGTGCAGTTCCTCGGTCACTGTGCGGCTAGATCAGCGGTCGATCGGACTTTGTCGAATTGCGTATGCACCAGCACGCCGTTGCGCAAAGTCTGCAGGACGACGCAACTGTGCTCGGCCGCAGCCAACAGCATCTTCACTTTTTCCTGGGGAGCCTCCGGTGCGGTTTCCAGATGAACCTGGCACTTCATCTCTTGGAAACCGACCGGGACACTGCGGTCGACGAGCAGGGTGCCGCGAACATCGACTTCGGCCTGCGCGGTGACAACAAGGAATGCAATGGGAATCTCAAGCCGATCGGCGATCATTCGCAGGGTAGAGTCGAGGCATGATGCAAGCGCCGCGCACAAAATATCGCCGGGATTAGGCAAATCATGATAGCCGCCGACTGCCCGATGAATGCCGACCTGCCACAGCAAGCCATGTCCTTGCCCGGGAGCGACCGTGCTGTGGAAGGGGTCGCTGCGACCATTCTGGACAGTTCCTGCGTTGTCGGTGATACGGGCTGCTTCTGGTGTTATGCGGTATTGTTCGCGCAGCGGGTCTTGGCGTTGTTTGACGCGTCCACGCTTGCTGTCGCTCATGATCCTGGCCTTTCAAGTTACCGTCCTGATGCGGTAACCATGCACCAGGACCGCGCCCCCGTCTTGGGGCGTAGGTCCCGTCGACTTGGATTTTTATGTTTTGGAGCGGCTTAATCTTGGGGCGTCAGTCCCAATGGGCTCGGAAGCGTCAGTCGCGGCCAAGGCCCGCCTTGCGCGCCATGACAATGGCCTGCGAACGATGTTCGACTGCCAGCTTGGAGAAAATAGTTGTGATATGATTGCGCACAGTTTTTTCGGCAATGCCCGTTTTTCGCGCGATTTCAACATTCGCCAGTCCGTGAGCAATGTAATCGAGGATTTCCTTCTCGCGTGGGCTCAACGCTTCCAGTTTGCTTTGCGGCAAAATTTCAATCGGTTCATCGGTTGCGAGAAAGTTGCGAAGTTCAGTCTTGAAGGTCTGCCAGGCTTTCTCATTGGCCAAAAGGATATGGTTCTTGCCTTCAAGAGGCACGAAACGAGCGTTTGGTATCGCTGCGGCGAGTCGCCGACCCGCCTCGAACGGCACCATCGCATCGCCTCTTACATGAAAGACAAGGGTAGGGACATTGAGCTTGGCGGCCTCAGTACGAATATCGAACGTATTGAATGCATCCCAAAGTCTTCTGGCGGTTCTTGCAGAAGCAGTGCGTCGCTGCAGTTCGCCAATCCAACGGATCTGCTCTTTGCTGGCATCCGGCATCAACAGATTTGCAAAAACTTCCCGAAACGCTCCAGCCTCCTGACCCCAGCCAAGTTCAATCATTTCCGATAAGGTGTGAGCCTGCTTTTGTATGCGTTGATCGGCGCCTTCGGTATAAGCACCCGACAAGTAGCTGTCATAGAGGACCAAGCGGCTGACGCGTTCGGGGTGACGAGCGGCAAAAGCAACAGCGACCGCGCCTCCCTGACACAGCCCTATAACCGGGAAGCGCCGAAGACCGAGCGCATCCACCACGGCTTCGAGGTCCCTGGTCCAGGATTCTAAAGAAAAATCATCGACGTTGCGATCGGATAGGCCTGAACCGCGCGGATCATAACGAACCAGCGTTCGGCTATCAGCAAGTGCCTCAAACCAGTGTCGCCAAATCGCACTCTCCCAATCCAATTCCAGATGGGTAAACCAATTCGCGGTTCGAACTATCGGTGGGCCCTCACCGGCTTTGGCGAGAGCTATCCGAATGCCATCATGGCTTTGACAGAATTGTATTTGCTGCTTCATCTGAGGCGCACGGCACGGGCACGGTTTTGCTCGAATATGAATACCATAGTTGCCTTTAGGCCAATAAGCCGCCGATCGTGAATGTCTCTATCGACGTCCGCTCGGGGTCAAAAGCGGAAATCTAGGTCCGCCAAGGGGGTGTCTGGTCTGACCCCGAAACCGGACATCGAGCGTTTATGAGCACACGATCCTAGTGGGAGACGTGTAGCGTGAAGGTAGGATCGCACCTGCGCATAGTGGACGGCCGCCAGTTTCTCGATCGCCTTCAGTTCCACGATAACCCGCCTTTCCACGAGTAAATCGATCCGATATCGACCAATAATCTCGCCGACATAGGTGACATCGACCTCGACTTCAGTGCCGACAGTCATCTCTCGCTTGCGCAATTCGATGAGTAGCGCACGGCGGTAGATCGCTTCTCCGAACCCCGGTCCAAGCTCCTTGTGAACCTTGATGACGGCGTCGATGATGGCCGCCGTGAGCGGATCATCGACAGTCACGCTCCCATCCCCCCATCACCAAATCATCCCCTCATCCCCCTGTTCCTTGTCGATAACAGCAGCCGTCAGTGGATCACCGACGGTCACGCGTCCCCATCACCAAGTCCTCCCCTCATCTCATTTTTCTTTGGGCATTCCAGCCGGCGCCAGCACCTGACTGAGGAATGCGCCGCCGGCGTGCAGCCCCGCCTCGTCGATGCTGTGGCCGAGACCGGGCCGCGCCAATGTCTCGACCGGAACGTCGAGCGCGCGAAGCGCACGCTCCGCGGCACCCAGCGCCTCGAACGGCACCACGGGATCGGCTTCGCCATGCACCAGCAGGATCGGCGGCTTGACCCGCATTTCGTTCGCGAGGGTGTCGCCGGTCCTGAGCGCGCCCGAATATCCGACGATGCCCGCCACCGCCTGCTCGCGCCGCAGCCCCACATGAAGTGCCATCATCGTGCCTTGGGAGAACCCGACCAGAGCCATTTGCGCGGGTTGAAGGCCCCGGGTCTTTAGCGCGTCGTCGAGGAATGCATCGAGGATCGGTGCCGTCGCGCGCACACCGGCTAGAATCATCTCCGGCGAACGGTCCTGCAGACTGAACCATTGCCGGCCATAGGGAGCCATGTCGCAGGGGTAAGGCGCGTGCGGCGACAGGAATTCGGCATCGGGCAGCAGCGGCGCCCAGTAGGGCGCGAGCCCGATCAGGTCGTTGCCGTCGGCTCCGAGACCGTGCAGCAGCACGACGAGTGCCTTGGGCTTGCCGCCGGACTGCGGCGGATGGCGAGGGCCGTCGAGGCGGAGCAGCATGGGCGATCTCTCCAGAAAAATTCGGAGCGAGGCATAGACGAGGCCAGCGCCCTTGTCACGCCCTTAACCGCCATCGCGAGCGCAGCGCTCGCAATGACGTTTCCCCCGCATTATGATTCGTCGAGACATCATGACCCCAATCATTACCCGTTTCGCGCCGAGTCCGACTGGACTGATCCACCTCGGCAGCGCCTATGCCGCGCTCTTCGCCTGGGAGCGCGCGCGGGAAGCGGGTGGGCGCTTCCTCTTGCGCATCGAGGACACGGATCGAGCGCGCTGCCGCGCTGAATTTGTCGATGCCCTGTTCGAGGACTTGGCCTGGCTCGGCGTCGACTGGGACGGAGAGGTGCGCCGGCAATCCGAGCATCTGCTGGAGTATCAAGCGGTGCTCGATCGCCTGGGCGCTGAAGGGCTGCTCTATCCCTGTTTCTGCACCCGCGCCTCAGTGCAGGCGGAAATCGCGGCTTCGGCGGGTGCACCTCAGGGACCGGAGGGACCGCTCTATCCCGGGACCTGTCGAATCTTATCCGAGGCGGAACGGCGCGCGCGGATTGCGGCCGGCGAAAGTCACGCGCTCCGGCTCGATGCGGCGGAAGCGGCACAAAGAGCGGGGGCGCTAACATTCGAGGATCACGACGCCGGCCGCGTCGTGGTCGATCCGCTGCTCAACGGCGATATCGTGATGGCGCGGAAGGACGGCGGCCCGAGCTACCATCTGGCGGTCACCCATGATGACGCGGCGCAGGGTGTCACCCTGGTGACGAGGGCGCGGGATCTGTTCCCCGCTACCCATGTTCAGCGCGTGTTGCAGGCGCTCTTGGGCTATGAAGCGCCGCGCTATTGGCACCACAAGCTGCTGACGAACGCCGCCGGATCGCGCTTGGCGAAACGCGACCAGGCGCTCAGCATCCGGGCACTCCGCGCCGCCGGCCGCTCGCCCGAACGAGTGCGCGCAATGGCGATGTCGTGAACGGCGGAACTACGGCCGCTTCGCCGGGGCAGTTACGAAAGGCGGGTCCCGCGCTTTTTCGGGCGCGCGCAAGTTTGACCACGAGAGAGTAAGGCGCGGAGAAGGAAATCGCTGATCCACACGCGCCCCGGTGGCGAAAATTCCGGTCACTCATCGTGGACTCTCGCCGCGAATTTGTTTCTCATGGGAGTTCAACGCGTGTGAACGAGAGGCACCATCATGCACCACTCCCGCTTCTGCGCCGTCCTGATCGACTGCAAGACCGCCGACGTTGACGAAGCAGCGCGCTTCTGGGCCGAAGCACTGGGTCGCGCCGTCGATCCCAATCATCCGAATAGTCGCGGCAATTACCGCATGCTGGCGACTCCGCCCGATGAGGCCATCGTGGAAATCCAGCGCGTGGAACATGAGAGCCGCGTTCACATCGACATCGAGACTGATGACATCCCCGCCGAAGTGGCGCGTCTCGAGAAGCTGGGCGCCACGGTGGTCGGTCGCGTGAGGCGCTGGGTGGTGATGCAGGCGCCCACCGGCCAACGCTTCTGCGTCGTGCGGGTACAGCGCCCCGGTTTCCCGAAGAACGCCAATCGGTGGGATTGAGCCCGAGATTTCAGCGCCGGTGCATTTGATCGGATAAAGTGCCCGTCACCGAATTCGTGTCACCAAAATTCGGATCACTCGCCGCCCATGCGCAGCCCCGCGATCAAGGCCAGGTACTCGCTATCCGCGGGCGTAAGCAGGCCGTGGCGGAGCGCAAAGTCAATGATGACAAGGTTGACGTTGAATTTGAAATCGTCGGTGTCGCGCACGCGCTCCAGCGCTTCGCGCGCAGCCATGGGAAAAAACTCCACGATCTCGCCGTCGTGGTTCACCGGCACGAAATCACGGGGCGTCTCGAGATCGTAGATGAACAGCACGTCGTCGCGCAGCCCGTGCCTCACCTCCATCTTGTATGAAACCGCACTCGTGGCGCAGGCGCGCTCGATCATCGCGTGCGGGATCGAAGCCTCTTCCTCGGCCTCCTTCACGAGCGTCTCCCAATCGGAGAGCCCGCTGCCGATTCCGCCGGCGACGAGATTGTCCAGCTTGTCGGGCGCCACCAGCTTGTCCTTGGCGCGCCGTCCGATCCAGAGCCAAAGACGTCCCTCGTCTCGCCAATAGCCGTTCAGGTGCACGCCGTAGGCCCGAACGCCGAAGAAGCTCACGGCGCCGCGGTCGACCCCGAAGAGCGGCGCATCCCCCCAGCGCTCGCTCACCGCGAACACCTCGTTGCGCCATTTGACCACGCGATGTTCTTGCGCCAGCGCATCGATCGCCGCATCGAGCCCGGCGCTGATGCCTTGGGTGCCTCCGCTCGCAAGCAGAGTCACCCTGGTTTCCTCCACGCGGAAAAGGTGGGGAAAGCGCTTCAGCAGCTCCGCATTGTCGCGCCGTACCGAGCCGATGCGCGCGGTTCCCAGAGAGAGGGGCACGAACCGGCCGGGCTCGAATGTGTTGCAGGCACGGATGTGGCGCATCAGGCTCATTGCGGCATCGAGGCCCTCTGCCGCTTCACCGATACCAGCACTACCTCGACGCCGACGATCTGACGCATCGAGGCCGCCACATAGTCCATGAGCTCACCCTCCATGCGGCGCATCTGAATGTCGATGGTCAAATCCTGCTCCGGACCGACGCGGCTCGTCCAGGACGACGGCACCAAGCCGCGCTTGGCAAAGAGCTCCAGCACGCGCGGCATGATGCCGGGGTTTGCGGCGGCATGCACGGAAAAGCAGGCGGTGGATTCAGTCTCGGGAGGCGAAGCGGTCGCAGCGGGGCGCAGCATGGCAGGACTCCTGGGCTCGGCGGGAACGAATGACGGCAGCCCGATCCTCGGGGAGGATCGGGAGCGTAATTCGCCCCGGAAGCCGCAGTTGAACGAGCCTTGCCATGTGGAAAACGCTATCGTGGAATGCCGCCGCTTGGCAAGCGTGGGTCGGCAGCTTATGTCTTTGAGGGAGAAGCCGTAATGTCGAAAGGCCTGCTGACCGGTTTAGCGTTCGCGGCTTTCTGCCTGTTGGCGGGGTGTGTCGACGTCGGCGATGTTCCCAACATCAGCGGCCAGTCCGCCTACCAGCGCGGGATCGATCAGGACCTTACCGCCACCCACGAGTCCGGCGGCCCGCAAATACGCTACACAAGCCCGAGTTCGCGCGTGAATTGGGAGCGCTTGGACGACTATTAGGCGGCGACTGGCCGGCTCAGCCGTGACGAGGAAGCTGGTCCTTTGGAATCATTGACATTTTCGGCTACCGCCACGATTGGACTGGCGTCCGCCCTGGAGCAGTCGAGCGGAAGCTGGTAGTAAGGGCAGGGGTCAATTCTTCAGGGGGTGCGAGGCGATCCGTGGAAGGCGGTAACGCGCGAGAACAGAAGGGCCGCGGTCCGGCGCTCGTGCTGGTGCCCAACTACGGCATCCGACACTCCGGGGTAACCTCTGTGATCCAGGCTACGCTGCCGCACTTGCGCGCCACGGTTGGTGCCGACCTGATCGGGCTCGCGGCGGGACCACTGCGCGCTGATCGCTCGGCGCTCGGCGTCCTGTTTCGGAGCTTCGGGCGACCCGAGGGCGC
>Ga0187765_10000719_pt1 | contig 12329 bp, 12 predicted proteins | sample 0216_QUI02_MP05__3_FD_133018 | JGI IMG/M metagenome (GOLD analysis project Ga0187765, IMG submission 133018) | Tropical peat soil microbial communities from peatlands in Department of Meta, Colombia - 0216_QUI02_MP05_10_MG | ecosystem: Environmental > Terrestrial > Soil > Wetlands > Peat ...
TCGTCGGCTCGTTTCCCGAGCCGTTCGTGCACGGGTTCGACGGCAGGCGCCGCCCGAACGTGGTCGTCTACGCGGCCTCGATGCGCAGCGAGGCTCGCGCGCTGGCGAAACGGCTCGGCGCGCGGCTCACGCCGATCGGCGGTGGCGTTCCGGCGGATGCGAACGAGCTCACGTTGATCTGCGTCGCGCCCGACCATCCGTTCATCCGCGCGCGCATGCGATCGGGAGATGCTCCGGGTGATCCCGTGTCGTTCGACGTGAGCTGCGAGCGGAACGTTCAGTCGTCGGCCCGCTTCCACTACGGAGTGGGACCTTGAGACCCGCTGCCGCGCTCGCGTTGCTGGCGGCTGCCGTCGCCGCCGCGCTGCTCGCCACGCACATCCTCTCCGTCGCGGTGCTGACCGTCGTGCTGCTCGTCCTCTGCCTTCGCGCACCGTCCGAGCGGCGCTGGCCGTACCTCGTCGGCACGGGGATTTCTGCGCTGGCGCTGTTCGTCGTCACGCCCTTCGTCGAGACGATCGGATCGCACCCGATCTGGACGGGCCCGATCGTCCCCGTGATCGGGCAGCTCGACGTGACGCGCGAGGAGCTCGCGAGCGCGGCACTCAATGCCCTGCGGCTCGCGTCGGTCGGACTCGCGTTCGCCGCCTACGCGTTGTTGCTCGACCACGACCGGCTGCTCGCGGCGGCGAGCTTCGCCCGTCGCTCCGTGCTCGCCGTCGCTCTCGCAACGCGTCTCCTGCCGACGCTCGAGCGCGACGCGGGCGGGCTCGTCGAGTCGCTGCGCGGCCGCGGTGTCGAGGTCACAGGCGCACGCGGCCGTGCCGCGCTCGTCTCGCCGCTCCTGTCCGGGTCGCTCGAGCGCGCGCTGAACCTCGCCGAGGCGATGGAGGCCCGCGGGTACGGACGGGCGGGGCGGACGTCCGTACCCAAACCCGCGTGGCGAACGCTCGACCGTCTCGCGCTCGCGGCCGCAGTCGTGCTCGTCGTCGTGGGGGCGTTGTGGCTCTAGCAGCCGTCGAAGGGCTCACGTTCTCGTATCCGGGGGCGAATCGGCCCGCGCTCGACAACGTCACGTTGAGCGTCGAGCCCGGCGAGGTCGTGCTCCTGCTGGGCGGCTCGGGATCTGGGAAGTCGACGTTGCTCCGGGCGCTGGCGGGTCTCGTTCCGCACTTCCACGGCGGTCGCTTCAGCGGCCGTGTCGAGGTGGCCGGCCGCGCCACACGCTCGATCTCGCCGGCCGAGCTGGCTGGCACGGTCGCGACCGTCTTCCAGGATCCGGAGGACCAGATCGTGCTCACGCGCGTTCTTGCGGAGGTGACCTTCGGGCTCGAGAACGTGGGCACTCCGCCCGCGCGAATCGTGCCGCGCGCGTTGAACGCGCTTCGCGAAGCGGGGATCGCGCAGCTCGTGGAGCGGCCCGTGCACGAGGTGTCGGGCGGCGAGCTGCAGCGCGTCTGTCTCGCTTCCGCGCTCGCGCTCGAGCCCGAGTTGCTGCTCCTCGACGAGCCAACCTCCCAGCTCGACCCAGAGGGCGCCGAGGGATTGCTCGAGCTCGCCGTCGGGCGCGCCTCGGCCGTCGTCCTCTCCGAGCAACGCCCCGACCGCGCGCTCGAGATCGCGACGCGCGTCGTCTTCCTCGACGAGGGTCGTGTGCTGCTCGACGCACCGATCGATGAGGCATGCGACTGGCTCGCGCACCACCGGCCCGCCTGGATCGAGCCGCCGTGTCGGGCCGCCGGAGGGCTCTCGGCTGGGGAGCCTGTCTGTCGGCTGGCCGGCGTGTCGTTCGCCTACGAGCCGGGACACAACGTCGTCGACGCGCTCGACCTCGAGCTCCGCCGCGGCGAGATCGTCGTTCTTGCCGGGCCGAACGGTTCGGGAAAGACGACGATTGCGAAGCTCGCCGCCGGCCTGCTGGAGCCGGACGGCGGCGTCGTGGAACGGTCCGGGCGGGCGTCGCTGCTCCTACAGGATCCCGGCCGCTACGTCGTTCGCGACCGGGCGGACGCCGAGGTCGCGCTCGGGATCCGCGGCGACCTCGACCGCGCTCGGACGGCGCTCGCGGCGATGGGGCTGGCGGACAAGGCCTCACGGCATCCGCGAGACCTCTCGAGCGGAGAGCGCGAGCGGCTCGCGCTCGCATCCGTGCTCGTGACGGAGCCCGATCTGCTCGTAATCGACGAGCCGACCCGCGGCGTCGACCCCGAGCGCAAGCGCGAGCTCGCGACGGCACTCCGTTCGGCTGCGGCGGTGCGCGCCACCCTGGTGGTCACGCACGACCGCGCGTTCGCGGCGGAGGTCGCCGACCGCGTGATCGACCTCGGCCTCGTTCCGGAGGCGGCGGTTGCCTAGGACGATGCTCGCCGTCGGCGGCGCCGCCGCGTTCGCGCTCGCCGTCTGGGCGGGGCTCGACCGCACGAACGCGGGGCTCTCGCTCTTGCTCGTGGCCGTCTCCTTGCTCACGCTCGGCGTCGCGTGGCTCGAGTCCGGCACCGACTCCGCGAAGGAGATCGCGCTGGTCGCGACGCTCGCCGCAGCGGCAGCGGCCGGACGCGTGCTCTTCGCCGCGATCCCCGGTGTGCAGCCCGTGACGGTGATGACCGTCTGCGCGGGTGCCGCGCTGGGCGCGCGCGCCGGCTTCGCGGTCGGCGCCACCGCCGCGCTGACGTCGAACTTCTTCCTGGGCCAGGGAGTCTGGACGCCGTGGCAGATGCTGGCCTGGGGCGTCTGCGGTGTCGCCGGAGCGCTCGCGGCTCCTGCGATCCGGTCGCGGATCCCGCTCGCGGCGTTCTGCTTCGTGCTCGGGCTCGGCTTCTCGAGCTTCATGGACGTCTGGAACTGGTCGGCGTTCTACGACCAGCACACCTGGGCGACCTTCCTGGCCGTGCAGGCACGCGGCTTCCCATTCGATCTCGCCCATGCGATCGGCAACGTCGTGATCGCCCTCGCCGCCGGGCCTGCGCTGATACGCCTGCTCGAGCGTTACGGCCGCCGGCTGAAGGCCGAGGTCGTGTGGGCCTGAGCGTCATCGCAGCCGCACTTGCGCTCGTCACGCCTCAGCACTTCCTTGCGGCGCATCAGCTCGCGGACGGGAGCTTCGCGGAACCCGGTGGCAAGCCGGACGTCGCACTGACGGCGTGGGCGGTCCTGGGGCTGCGATCCGCGCACGTGCAGGTCGACGACGCGTACATCCACGCCCACGAGGACGAGCTCCAGACCCCGACCGACCTCGCGCTCGGCGTGCTCGCCGAGGCGCAGCCGTCGGCGCCTCTCGTTGCGAAGCTCCAGCAGACGTCCACGACGGGCGCCTTGAACGCGACCGCCTGGAAACTGCTCGCCCTCTCGGCTGCCGGACGGCCGCTGCCGCGCGTTGCGGTGACGTATCTCCTCTCGCACCAGTCCCGGAGCGGCGGCTGGTCGTGGGCTCCGGGCGTCGCGCCGGACTCGAACGACACGGCCGCGGTCGTCGAGGCGCTTCGTGCCGCGAAGGCCGGCGGGCGGCCGATCCGACGTGCGCTCGCGTATCTCAGACGGCGGGAGACGCCGGGCGGTGGCTTCGAGCTGACGCCCGGACGCGGCTCGGACGCGCAGTCGACCGCGTGGGCGATCCAGGCGTTCGTCGCCGCGGGCGCGCGTCCGCCGCCTGCGGCGTTCCGCTACCTCGCCCGACTGCGGCGGTCCGACGGGAGCTACCGCTACAACGCCCGCTACGCGGTCACGCCGGTCTGGGTCACCGCCCAGGTGCTTCCCGCGCTCGAGCGACGCGCGTTCCCGCTTCGGTAGGATCCGCCCCGGCGCTCCGGCGCCGCATCATGACGGACTGACACGAGGCATCCCGTTCCCGCGCGCATCCGCGCATCCGTCTCGTCAGGAGGTCCGCTTGTCATCCCTGTCCGGCACGCTCGCCGCGACCGCAGTCACGAAGGCCTACGGCGCCCAGCTCGTCCTGAGCAGCGTCGACGTCGTCGTGCCGCCGGGCGCCCGGATCGGACTCGTAGGCCGAAACGGCTCCGGCAAGTCGACGCTGCTCCGGGTCCTGGCCGGGCTCGAGCAGCCCGACTCCGGGACCGTGCGCCGGTCCCCGTCCGGGCTCGCCGTCGGCTACCTCCCGCAGGAGGCCGATGCCAATGCGGGGGAGGCTTTGCGCTCCTACCTCGCGCGGCGAACCGGTGTCCACGCTGCAGAGTCGGAGCTCGACGCGCTCACGGCGCGGCTCGCGGACGAGCCCGGGCTGGTCGCGGAGCACTCGGCCGCGCTCGACCGGTTCCTCGCGCTCGGCGGCGCGGACTTCGACCCGCGCGCCGCCGCCTGCTGCGCGGAGCTCGGGTTGACCGTGTCGCTCGACGCGCCGCTCGCAGCGCTCTCGGGCGGGGAGGCCGCGCGCGCGCAGCTCGCGGCGATCCTGCTCGCGCGATTCGACGTCTTCCTGCTGGACGAGCCGACGAACGACCTCGATTACGACGGTCTCGCACGGCTCGAGCGCTTCGTCTGCGAGCTGCCCGGGTCGGCGGTGGTCGTGTCCCACGACCGAGACTTCCTCGACCGCACCGTCGATCGGATCGTCGAGCTGGACGAGTGGTCGCACGGCGCGACGGAGTTCTCGGGTGGCTGGTCGGAGTACGAGCGCGCCCGGGAGCACGCGCGACAGCGGCAGTACGACCGCTACGGCCGCTTCGTGGCGGAGGAGCAGCGTCTCACCGAGCTGCTGCGTCGAAGCCAGGAGTGGGAGCGGCGAGGCTACGGCCAGGGGCGCAAGAAGAAGAAGACGAAGGACGTGAAGAGCGCGTTCGGCGGACGGATCGAGCGGCTCGGGCGCGTGGAGAAGCCGTACGAGCCGTGGCAGCTCCAGCTCCGGTTCGGCGGCGGCTTGCGCAGCGGCGATGTCGCCGTCCGGCTCACCGGCGCCGTCGTCGAGCGAGGCTCGTTCCGGCTCGGGCCGCTCGACCTCGTGCTCACGCATGCTGACCGGCTGGCCGTCACGGGCGCGAACGGCAGCGGCAAGACGACGCTGCTCGACGCGCTGCTCGGCCGCATGCCTCTGAGCGAGGGGATCTACTGGCTCGGTCCGGGCGTCGTGCCGGGCCGGCTCGACCAGGTCCGGGCGGAGCTGCTGGGCGGGACGCTGCTGCACGAGTTCGTCGACGCGTCGTCGAGCTCACCCGAGGAGGCACGGACGCTGCTCGCGAAGTTCGGGCTCGGCGCCGACGACGTGCTGCGCGACGCGCGCTCCCTGTCGCCCGGTGAACGGACGCGTGCAGTCCTCGCGCTGCTGGCGGCGCGCGACGTCAACCTCCTTGTGCTCGACGAGCCGACCAACCATCTCGACGTCGAGGCGATCGAGGAGCTCGAGCGTGCGCTCGATGCATTCGAGGGCACGATCGTGCTCGTCACGCACGATCGGCGTTTTCTCGAACGGTTTCGGGCTACGCGGACGCTGGAGCTGCGATCCACCCGGGCGCAGGCCGCACGAGCCGTCCCGCGCTGACGCCTCGCTCGAGCAGCTCTTCGTCGCCTCGAAGAAGCTCCAGAGGAAGCTCGGCGCTCCCGCCACGCGGCGGCGCCGACTCGAGCGGAGCGGCTCGCATCAGTGCGTCGCGATCCGGCTCAGCGGCCAGTAGGTGAAGAACACCTCGCCGATGATGTTCTTCCGCGGCACGAAGCCCCATTTGCGCGAGTCGCACGACTCGTCGCGGTTGTCACCCATCACGAAGTACTCCCCCTTGGGGACCCTGCTCAGACCCGGCACGATGTCGGAGAGCTCGAGCGTGTCGTGGTCGCGGCGGTCCGGCTTCACGTACGGCTCGTCGAGGCGCTTGCCGTTGACGTAGACATAGCCGTTGAGCTCGCTCCAACGGTCTCCGGGGACGGCGATGATGCGCTTGACGAAGACTCCGCCTCCGCCCGGGCACGCGCTCTCGGCCATCTTGGGGGCGTGGAAGACGATGATCTCGCCGCGCTTCGGGCTACGGAAGTGGTAGATCAGCCGGTCGGCGAGAACCCGGTCCGACGTCGATGCCTGGCAACCCGGCGCGGGCCGGGCGCAGTGGAACGTCGGCTCCATCGACGAGCTCGGGATCTTGTACGGGTTCACGACCCACGCCTTGAGCGCGAGCACGAGTAGAACGGCGCCCGCGATCGTGACGACCCAGTCGACGATCGTTCGCTGCAGTGGCGAGAGGTTGGGGAAGAGCCGCTCGAGGAGACGGCGCACTACACGAGTCTCGGTGCGAGCTCGCGGCCGATCAGCGCGACCGTGTCGAGATCGTCGTGCACGAGGTGCTGCAGCATCACGCGGTCGTAGCCGAGTTCTGCGATCTCGCTGAGCCGCGCGGCCGCCTGGTCCACGGTGCCGATGATGCCCCGCTCGCCGTAGCGCTCGAGCACTTCGTCGGCATCCCCACCGAACCGCTTGCAGATTCTCCGCGCCGACTCGCGGACCGCGGCGTCGTCCTCGCCGAGGACGCACGGTGCCATCAGCGACAAACGCAGCGTCGAAGGATCTCGGCCCACCCGTTCGCAGGCCTCGTCGAGCGTGCGTCGTCGCTCGCGCGCCTCGTCCGCCGTGGCGAAGAGCGTGTTGTACTCGTCGGCGAAGCGCACGGCCGGCTCGACGGTCCCGGGCCGCACGCTGCCGCCGATGAGGATGGGGAGATCGGGCCGGCCGAGGCCGGGCGCGTCCCGGAGCCGGTAGTAGGTGCCCTGGAAGTCGACGTGGTCGTCGCGGAGGAGCTTGTTGACGAGCTCCGCCTCCTCGCCGAGCCGGGCGACACGCTCCGCAGTGGTGAAGAAGTCGATGCCGTACGCGTCGTGCTCGCGCTCCATCCAGCCCGCGCCGAGGCCGAGCGTGATCCGTCCACCCGAGATCTCGTCGGCCGTGGCTGCACAGCGCGCGAGCACGGCCGGATGGCGAAAGGTGACCGGCGAGACGAGCGTGCCGAGCGCGAGCGTCGTCGTCCGCGCTGCGAGACCGGCGATCGTCGTCCACGCCTCGAGGACGTGGCGGCTCTCGTCGGTGCCAGAGACGAAGTGGTCGGAGCGGAACATCGCCTCGACGCCGTGTCGCTCACAGGTCTCTGCCAACGCGACCCAGTCCTCCCAGGTCGGGCCCTCCTGACCCTCGATCATCAGCGCGAGCCGCACGCGGCGGAGCCTATCGCCGTGTCCGAGCGGGCAGCCGGACGTGCGCCGCTAGCATCGGCGGCATGTCGGTCGCCTCGCCGGATCGTTATCTCGCCGACCTGAATCCCGCCCAGCGCGAGGCCGTGCTCGCCACGGAAGGACCGCTCCTCGTGATCGCCGGCGCGGGCTCGGGGAAGACGCGAGTCCTCACGTACCGCGTCGCGCACCTGATCAACGCCGTCGGTGCGAAGCCGGAGGAGATCCTCGCGATCACGTTCACGAACAAGGCCGCGGGGGAGATGCGGGAACGTCTCGACGGGCTATTGGGACGCACCGCGCGCGGGCTCTGGGTCCTGACCTTCCACGCTGCGTGCGGCCGGATCTTGCGGCGCGAGGCGAAGCGGCTCGGCTACCGGTCGAACTTCACCATCTACGACCAGGCCGACCAGGTCCGGCTCGTCAAGCAGTGTCTGGAGGAGCTCGAACGCGACCCGAAGGGGTTCACGCCGCGGGGGATCCACTCGCAGATCTCGACCGCGAAGAACAGGCTCGTCGGCCCGGACGAGTACGCGGCACGCGTGCAGTCGTTCTAAGACCAGACGGTGGCGGATGCATACGGTCTGTACCAGCGACGATTGTTCGCCTAGAACGCCGTCGACTTCGACGACCTGCTCATGCTCACCGTGGAGGTCCTCGAGCGGTTCCCCGAGGCGCGCGAGAAGTGGGAGTCTGCGTTCCACTACGTCCTCGTCGACGAGTACCAGGACACGAACCATGCGCAGTACCGGCTCCTCCAGCTGGTCGCCGGCAAGCACGGGAACCTCTGTGCCGTCGGCGATCCCGATCAGTCGATCTATGCGTTCAGGGGAGCGGACATCAACAACATCCTCGACTTCGAGCGTGACTTCCCCGGCACGCGCACGATTGCGCTGGAGCAGAACTACCGATCGACGAACTCGATCCTGGGCGCGGCGAACGCCGTGATCACCAACAACCGCGAGCGCAAGCCGAAAGAGCTGTGGTCCGACCTCGGCGACGGCGAGCCGGTTCGTGTGGTCGAAGTCGAGGACGAGCATGCGGAGGCGCGCTTCGTCGCCGCTGGCATCGCCGGTCTCGTCGAGGAGGGCTACGGCGGCGACGAGGTCGCGGTGTTCTACCGGACGAACGCGCAGTCGCGCGTGCTCGAGGACGTGCTCGTGCGGCAGGGCGTCTCGTACCAGGTGATCGGCGGGCCGCGGTTCTACGAGCGTGCGGAGATCAAGGACCTGATCGCCTACCTCCAGGTGATCGACAACCCGTACGACGCCGTGTCGCTGATCCGGATCGCAAACCGTCCGCGACGCGGCATCGGCGACTCGTCGCTGGCCCGCCTGCAGACGTGGGCGGACGCGCAGGGCCGCTCCCTGTGGGAGGCGACCGAGTTCCCGGAGGAAGCGGGCGTCGGCGCGGCGCCGCTGCGCGCGGTGCAGGCCTTTCGGACGCTGATGCTCTCGCTCCAGTCGGGGGCGCTCGAGCTGCCGGTCGCGGAGCTCGTCGAGCGCGTGCTGGAACGAAGCGGCTATGTCGACGCGCTCGAGGCGGAGCGCACGATCGAGGCTCAGGGCCGCATCGAGAACCTGCAGGAGCTCGTCGGCGTCGCGCGTGAGTACCAGGAGACGGCCGAAGAGCCGTCGCTGTCCCACTTCCTCCAGGAGATCTCGCTCTACTCGGATCAGGACGCGATGCGCGGCGCCGAGTCGCTCGTCACGCTGATGACGCTGCACAACGCGAAGGGCCTCGAGTTTCGTGCCGTCTACCTGATCGGCATGGAGGAAGGGATCTTCCCGCACGCGCGCTCGCTCGAGGAGCAGGGCGTCGAGGAGGAGCGGCGCCTCTGCTACGTCGGCATGACGCGCGCGCGCGAGTCGCTGACGCTGACGCACGCCTCGTCGCGATCTCTGTGGGGAGCGCGCGGCTACAACATGCCGTCGCGTTTCCTCGACGAGCTTCCCGCGGCTGTGGAGCGCGAGCAGCTCCGGCCTGCGTCCTGGTCGAACTACGGCGCGCGCTCGGTTGCGCCTCGCGAGCACATCCCGTCCCTGTCGACGGGTGATTCGGTCCGCCACGGCACGCTCGGCGACGGCGTGATCACCCAGATCGAGGCGGGTGGCGTGGTCAGCGTTCGCTTCGAGGACGGGAGCGAGCGCCGGCTCGTGCTCGACTACGCACCGCTCGAGAAGATCGGCTGACTAGGGAGTCGGCGGCTCGGGCGAGGGCGGGCTCGGCCCCGGCGACGGCTGCGTCGGCGGCGGCGTCTGCGTCGGTGCCTGCCACGCCACCGAGAAGGACGTTCCATCCGGCGAGAGGTCACTTGGCGTGGCGCTCCCCGACTGGATCGTGGGAGCGAAGTGGTGGCCACCGCCGGAGAAGGTGCCGCCGTCGCTCTGCAGCTCGATCGACGTCGTCGGCCAGCGCGCGTCGGAGATGCTGCCGGTATGGCCCTTCACGCTCGCGAGCGACTTCGAGAACGAGACCGTGCCGAAGTTTGCGAGCGGCAGCGTCCGGCAGAAGTTGTTCGACGTGCACGCAGAGGGCGCTTCCGCGATCCACTCGGCGGACGACCGATCGGGCTTCGCCACCTTCAGGATTTTCGTGAACTTCGTCCCGCGCGTGACGTTGCGAATCAGCACCGTCACCTTCTTGCCGCTCACCGCGACCGATGCGGAGATCGTGTCGCCGGGGAAGACCTTCAGCTTCACGGTCTTCGACGGCGCCGGGACGACCTCGTACCAAGCGTAATACGTCGGCGTGCCCGAGGCCGAGCAGTCGGCGCCGGTTCCGGTCTGCTCCAGCGCCTGCGAGCTCGGGTCTGCACCGCCGAGACCGACCCAGAACGCGGAATAGCTCGCACTTCCCGCCGTGCACGCGGCCGTCGGCGCGATCCACGATCCCGACACCTTCGTGAACGACAGCTTCGACGTGGAGCTCACGAACGAGCCCGCGTTGCCGACGACGAACCCGGCCCAGTTCGAGCTGACCGTCGTCGACGGCGTCGAGTTCTTGATCTGGTGTACGAGCCCGAACACCGTGCGTCCGCTCACCGTCTGCGGCGAACGAGTTGCCCCGGCGGCACCTGAAAGCAGAGCGGCACACGCTCCCAGGGCGACCAAAATCGAGATTCCTCGGATCAAAGCCTGCGGGTCCTCCGCATAAGGAGAGCAGACGAAAGTAAACCTCGCGTAAGAATTGAGCTGTGTCAATCGAGATTCGAAGCCCCAGCGACGACCGGCTCGACGAGGCCATGCGGGCGGGAGAGGCCGCCTTCTCCTCCCAACCGGACGAGGAGGACTACGCGCGCCAGCGCAAGCTGATGCCGCTCGACCGCTTCCTCGTAGCCTACGACGACGGCCGACCTGTCGGCACGACCGCCTCGCACGCCTTCGAGCTCACGATTCCCGGCGGGCAGCTTCCCGCCGGTGGCGTGACGTGGGTGGCGGTGCAGCCGAGTCATCGTCGGCGCGGGATCCTGTCCATGTTCATGCGGCGGCAGCTCGAGGATCTGCGCGAACGTGGCGAGCCGCTCGCGATCCTCTGGAGCTCCGAGTCGTCGATCTATGGCCGCTTCGGCTACGGCGTGTCGGCGCTCAACCTGTCGATGGACGCCGATCGCTCGCGCTTCGGATTGCGCGACGACGCGGGATCGGTTGGTTCGATGCGAATGGTCGGGAAAGAGGAGGCGGCCGAGGTGCTTCCGCCGGTTTACGACCGCGTTCGCCGCTTGGTGCACGGGATGTTCTCCCGCACGGAGGAGTGGTGGACCGAGGACACGCTTGCGGATCCCGAGAGCTCGCGTCGCGGTGCCGGCCCCCAGTTCTACGCAGTGCACGAGAGCGGCAACGAGATCGACGGCTATGCGATCTACCGCATGCGGCACGACTGGCCGCAAGGTGTCCCGAGTGGCGAGCTGCAAGTGGTGGAGGCGTACGGAGTCTCCAGGGATGCGACTCGCGAGGTGTGGCGCTTTCTCTTCGGCGTCGACCTTGCCGCGCGCGTGACCGCCCGCCGAGTCGATCCGGGCATCCGCCTCGAGCTGATGGTCACCGATCCGCGCAGCCTCCATCTGCGGATCTCGGACGGGTTGTGGCTGCGGCTCGTCGACGTGGAGCCGGCACTGGCCGCACGCGAATACGCATCGGACGGCGCGGTCGTCCTGGACGTGCGCGACGCCTTCTGTCCGTGGAACGAGGGGCGCTTCCGCGTGGGCTCGGTCGTCGAGCGCACGGACGACGCGGCAGACCTCGAGCTCGACGTGTCGGATCTCGCGCGCGTGTACCTCGGCGCCTACGACTTCGAGGCGCTCGAAGCTGCGGGGCGTGTCCGCGAGCATCGCGCGGACGCGGTGGCGGAGGCGAGCGCGCTCTTCCGCACGACTCGGCCGCCCTTCGCCGCCGAGGTCTTCTAAGGCACGCGCTAAGATCCCGCGACCGGGGCGGTTAGCTCAGTTGGGAGAGCACCAGCTCGACAAGCTGGGGGTCACTGGTTCGAGCCCAGTACCGCCCATCGCGCAGATCGTCCGCGCGCGAGGCGCGCGGGTGGGTGAATGACCGGAGGAAACCGGGAGATTTCCCCAGCAGCCGCTGTCGGCACGCAACGCACCCGGTGCGGTGACCATGATCTCGACGAACATCGCGAGAGAGACGGAGGAGAGATGCGTCGCCTGAACTTCCTCGAAGACGAGCCCTGGGACGAGGTCTCCGACGATGTCCGGAGCCGGTGGTTCGGTCACCCCTTCGGCGCCGACAAGCTCGGCGCGTCTCTGCGCGAGCTCTCGCCGGGGGCGCCGGACGGGGCGATGCACATGCATTACGGCGTCGAGGAGATGTTCTTCGTCCTCGCCGGCAGCCCGATGGTGCGAACGCCTGAGGGCGAGGAGAGGCTCTCGCCGGGAGACGTCGTGTACTTCCCGGAGGGCACCGCAGGACTGCACGAGTTCTCGAACCCTGCGGACGAGCCGGCACGGATCCTCGCGATCTCGACGAAGCGGTTCCCCGACGTCGTTGCCTATCCCGAGCGGGGCGTAGCGTGGGTCGCCACGCGCCATCCCGAGCGACCTGTCGGCGACGACGCCGACAAGGGGATCATCGCCCGGTTCGAACTGCCGCCCGAGCAGTAGCTGCACCGAAAGCCACGCTCTTCAGGAAGCCCGGCGCGGACCGCCTGCGGCCCAA
>Ga0187765_10000721_pt1 | contig 12318 bp, 14 predicted proteins | sample 0216_QUI02_MP05__3_FD_133018 | JGI IMG/M metagenome (GOLD analysis project Ga0187765, IMG submission 133018) | Tropical peat soil microbial communities from peatlands in Department of Meta, Colombia - 0216_QUI02_MP05_10_MG | ecosystem: Environmental > Terrestrial > Soil > Wetlands > Peat ...
AATTCGAGCCAAAGCAGCCGTCGTCCGGCGTCATCGCGTGACCCGGCAGCAACAGCCCTATACGATTTTGGCCGTTCACCCGCTTGGGGCTTGATCTGCGTGCCGATAATGGCGGCTAATGACGCCGCGGAAGCCAAGCGGAGAATTGGCAGTGAAATTTCGCAGTTGCAACCGGCTCCATTAGGGCGGAGCGGAAGGTCCGCCACAAGAGGATTGGTTCGGAGGTAGCAGATGAAAAACCTTTTTGGTCGTATCGCGGTGCTGAGCGTGGTCGCCGCACTGTTTTTCATGCAGAGCACATCGTTGTTTGCAGACGTGTTCGTCAACAACGTCCTCTCCCCATTCACCGCGATCGAGGTCGGACCGGGCTATGGCGGCTGGGGCTCCGGCTATTACGGTCCCGACTACTACGACGGTCGTTATTATCGCGAGCGCGATTATTATGGCCCGCGCAGCTACTACGACCACCATCGGTACTATTATCCGTACGGCGGCCAGTCATATTCGTATCCGTATTATCGGCGACACTGGACTCCATATCCGCAAAACAATTTCTGATGTGCGGCGCGTGGCCGTGACGCCGCACACCGCCAATCACGGCGGTGGAATGGGTGTCGGGCGCTCAACCGCCCGACTTCAGAAAAGCGCCTGCGGATCCACGAACGTTCGCCAGTGGCCCCCGCGGATATGGGGGACAGCCCGCGGCACACTCCGCGATGAGCCGCGTGATCGCAACACAATGCGGCGCATCAACAGGCGCAGTCGCGTTTGATCCAAATCAAAGACTGCGATGCGAATTTCTGGTTGGTTCCCACGAGCGTGTTGGAGAAGCTTTCATTGGGAGGAGTAGCCCCAGTGTCTTCGATACGCCATTAAGGAACGCTCTCGGAATTGCTTCTACCACAGCAATTGTCCCCCCCGAGGGCGTTCCCTCTATTTTCATTCCTCCGGTCATCAGGAAGCGGACACGATCATGGTTAACGTATAACCAGCGCCATATTGTGATTTGGGACACCGCTCTTACATTTAGAGGGCGCGGTGAGTTGGGGGACGAATGAAACGGAAGTAGGCGTGTCATGAATACCGAGCGTATGTTTTTTCCCGATATTGTCGCAGATACAGACCCGTTCGAGCTGCACGGGGGCTTGTACCGGATCGGCACCGTGATCAGCGGAGCAAATCATGTGCATCTGCAAACGATCGGGCCCGACGGCAAAACTTGGATTGATTGCCTGGACCATCCAATCGTCATATCGGGCCTGTCGGAGGAAATCAGCATCGTGCCCGGCCAGTACAGGTTTCATGTTTCCACCGACGATCCCGTCTCGGCGGCGGTGACGAGCATTTCGAGCTAGCGAATAAGGCGAAGCCGACTGAGCGGTTCGGACAGGGCGTTCCAGCCCGTATCGCGTGCCGGACATTGTCCCAAAAATTGTCCGGCCGAAAACCCCAGGAGGAGTAGCCCTGGGGATTTTTTATGGCCGGGCGTTGCACGGCTGCGCGCTACGAGTCGTCGAAATCGCGCGCCGCAATCACGTCTGGTCCTATGACTTCGTCGAAGCCCGGACGCATGATTTTGGCCAGATTGATTCAGATCAAGCCTCGAATATGTGTTTTAAATTTATGCTGTCATTCTCGACGGCTCACATATGGGGAGACTTCCATGCATAAGATGCGGCCGACTTTGGTAGCGATAATGGTCGTTCTTTTTACTTTGACCACAATCGGTACCGCGCCGATGGCATTCGCCCAAGCGGAAAAACCCTCGGTAACTAAGCGGATCGGCATTTGGACGCGGGTGCAACTCGAGAAGGCCAAGAAGCGCTGGGCCGAGAGCGAGGCGCGTTTCGACGATTGCGCGGCCCAGCTCAAGGAGAAACAGAAATCGAAGCGGCTGTCGCCGCACAAGCAAGCAGATTTCCTGGAAGCCTGCATGGCTCGCAAGCCATAATTCGATACGCCCTGAAACAGCCGTCACATTTTCGGTGCTTGCGAGTCGCCGGCTCGCGCGCAGTTAGCGCCTGCTCCTCAAAGACCGAGATAGGCTTGACGGATCGCGGGCGTGGCGGCGACCTGCGCCGAAGGCCCTTCGGTGTAGGGTCGTCCCTCCGCGATGACGAAGGCGTAGTCGCACAGACTCAAAGCAAGATGCAGATTCTGTTCGACCAGCAGAATGGTTACCCCGGCGGATTTCAGCGCCTTGAGCGTTTCGACCAATTGCTGCACCACGACCGGCGCCAGACCGAGCGATAGTTCGTCGATGATCAAGATCTCCGGCACCGACATCAGGCCGCGGGCAATCGCGAGCATCTGTTGCTCGCCGCCGGAAAAAGTCCCGGCTTTTTGCCGCCGGCGCTCCGTCAGCCGCGGAAACAGGCGATAGACCTGTTTGAGTTGATCGTCGAAACGCTTGCGGGCGCGCTCGGAGTAGGCGCCCATTTCGAGATTTTCCTCAACGGTCATGTCGCTGAACAGCTGGCGGCCTTCCGGCACCAGCACCAGGCCGCGCGCGGCCTTGGCGTGGGCCTCGAGCCGGGTCACGTCTTCGCCCTTGAACATCACACGGCCGCCGAACGGCCGCAGGCTGCCGGTGATCGCGCGCAGACTGGTGGTCTTGCCGGCGCCGTTGGCTCCGAGCAGCGTGGTCATGGCGCCGCGCTCGACGTTGAGCGAAATGCCCCACAGCACCTGCACGTCGCCGTAGCCGGCCTCAAGATGATCGACCTGCAGCAGTATTTCGCTCACGCCGGTTTCTCCGCCGCCGCCATCAGCTTGGAATCGCCGAGGTAGGCCGTGATGACTTCCGGATTTTCGGCCACCTCCTGCGGCCGGCCTTCCGCGAGCTTCTTGCCGAGATCGAGCACGACGATCCGGTCCGAGAGACTCATGATCGCGCGCATGATGTGCTCGATCATCAAGATCGCGATGCCGCTGGCGCGGATCTTTCGCACCATCTCGATCATTCCTTCGGTTTCGGTCGGGTTGAGACCCGCCAAGACTTCGTCGAGCAACAGCAGCTTTGGCCGGGCCGACAAGGCGCGCGCGAGCTCGAGCCGTTTCTTGCCTGCCGTCGTCAGCGACCCAGCGAGCGCCTCGGCGCGGTCGCCGAGCCCGACCGTGTCGATCACTTCGCGTGCGACCTCGCGCGCTGCTCTGAGCGCCAGATTCTGCCGTCCAAAACACGCACCCACCATGCAATTGTCGATGACGCTCAGCCCGCTGAGCGGCTGCACGATTTGATGCGCGCGGGCGAGGCCGTGGCGCGCAACGCGGTAGGGCGGCTCGCCGGTGATGTCCGCGCCCTGGAACATGATGTTGCCGTTGTCGGGCATGAAGACGCCGTTGATCATGTTGAACACGGTCGACTTGCCGGCGCCGTTCGGGCCGATCAGGCCGAGGATCTCGCCTTCGTTGACGGTCAGACTGAGGTTCTGCACGGCCTGAAGCCCGCCGAAACGCTTGCTGATCATGTTGACCTCCAGCAGCGCGCTCATTCGAGCCATCTCCGCGTGCGCGGCCATCGGCGATGGACCCATCCGAGAAACCCATCCGGAACGAACAGCACGATGAGCAACAGCAGCATGCCGGCGATCACCAATTGAAAGTTGGAGAAGGCTTGAGCCGTCAGCAGGAAGCCGCGCAGTTCTTCGTACAGAAAGGCACCGAGGGCCGGACCGATGATCGTGCCCGAGCCGCCGAGCATCACCATGACGATGGCCTCGATCGATGTCTGCAGGTTGAAGGCGCTGGTCGGTTCGATGATCCCGCTCTTGAAGAAATAAAGTCCGCCGGTGACCGCCGGAAGAAAGGCCGACGCGCTGTAGATCATCGCCTTATAGAGCGGGGTCGGCACACCGAGCACGGCGGCGGCGTCCTCGTTCTGGCCGATCGCCAGCAGACCAAGGCCGAACTTCGAATTGCGGATGACAAAACTTCCGAGCAACGACAGCGCGGCCATCAATACGATCAGCAGATAAGCGGTCCACAACGCCTGCATCGGGCCTCCGAGCGGCCCATAGGAATCGAGCGAAAGATAGATGCCGGTCGCGCCGCCCCACGGTTCGAAGTTGATCACCAGTTGCTGGATCGCCTGATTGACGCCGATGGTCGCGAGCGCGAAGAACGCGCCGCGCAGCCGCAAGATCCCGAGTCCGAACAGCAGCGCAATCGCGCTCACGGCAATGCCGCCGACCAGCGCCGCCACCATCACCGGCCAGTGCAAATCATTGACAAGATAGAGGCAGGTGTAGCCGCCGAGCCCGAAGAAGACGATATTGCCGAAATTGACATAGCCGGCAAAGCCGATCATCAGATTCAGATTGCTCGCCAACACAATATAGACGGCGGCGAGCAGAAGACTTTCGCGCAGTTGAACGTTGTCGGCGAAATACGGCACGAATGCGTACAGCAGCGATGCTGCGACCACCAGCCAGGGAAAGGGACGGAGCCACACCGGGATCAAGCTTTCGAGAATGCGAATATGCCGCGCGGAAACGCGATCAGGCAGAAGACGAACAATCCGAATTCGACGATCGGGATCCAACTCACCGGCATGAACGGCGTGGCCAAGCCCTCGATCAGTCCGAGTGCAATCCCGCCCATCAGCGCGCCGGCCGGATTGCCCAGCCCCCCCAGTACCGTCACGACGAAGCTCTTGAGCTGGTAGGCTTCGCCCGAAAGTACCGTGAACGGGAACAGCGTGGCAATCAACGTCCCCGACACGCAAGCGAGCGCCACGCCCAGCCCGAAGGCAAACGAGAGCACCTGGGTCGTCGGAATGCCCGAGAGTTCGGCCGCCTCGCGATTATCCGCCACGGCGCGGATCGCCTTGCCCTGGCGCGTGCGGTAGAGCAGCAGATAGAGCAGGCCCGCGATCACCATGGCCAGGACCGCAGCCATGATATGGGTGCCGGTGAAGGTATAGCCCTGCCACGTCACGCCCGGCATCGCCACCGGGACGTTGTAGGGGCTGGTCGTCCACCATGCGGTGCCAAGCCCGATCAGCACCATGTTGATGGAAAACGTCGCGAGCAGGCTCATCAGCTCGGCCCGTCCGATCATGCGATGCACCGCGATCCAGTAGAGCATCACACCGAACGCGAAGCCGAACACGATCGTCACCGGGATCGTCGCATAGGCCGGCAGGCCGATCGTGATCGAGGCGATGTAAAGCAGGAACATGCCGAGCACGACGATCGCGCCATGGGCAAGATTGATGACCTTCATGACGCCCCAGATGAGCGTCAATCCCATGGCCGCAAGGCCATACACGGATCCGATAAGGATGCCGTCAATGACGGAGGCGATGATTCCGATCATGGAGGAGAAAATGCGCCGGCGGCGGCTCTAGGCGTCGCCGGCGCTGATGAGGGAGGTCAGTAAACGACGTCGGCAGTCTTGGCGTCCTTCGGCCAGATCACTTCCTTGACGAGCTTGCCGCCCTTCTTCTGCCACTGCGCAAGCACCATCTGATGGCCGACCTGGAGACCGTGCTGCTTCGGATCGGTCGAGAACTTGGTTTTACCGAAGAATGTCGTGACGTCGAGCTGATTGAGGACTGCCGCCACTTTGTCGGGCTCGACCGAGCCTGCCTTTTCGATCGCATGCTGCAGGATCAAACCGGCCGCATAACCGCCGGCGGCATGATAGCCGGGCTCGATCTTGTATTTGGCGCTGAAGGCGCTGGTGAAGGCCCCTGCCGTCGGACCGAAGTCCGGCTTGAAGGTGACTTGCGGCTCCCATTGCGACGGTACCGAAATTCCCACCGCGGCGTCGCCGAGTTCGGCAAATTTCGGACTGTCGGGGGCAACCAGCAAGGTTATCCATTTCATCCCGGCCTTCTGCTCATTCAGCTGGCGGGCCAGGGTGGCGCCGTCGGCATAGTGGCCGCCGCCGAGCAGCGCATCGGCCTTCGCCGAGATCGCCTTATTGATGATCGGCGAGAAATCGGTGGTGCTGCCGGCATAGGACTCGTCGAGCGCGAGCGTCAACCCTTGGGCCTTGCTCATCTCGCGCACCGCGCCTGCCACGCTCTTGCTGAACGGATCGTCTTCGTAGACGAACGCGATTTTCGGGCTTGGGTTCTTTTCTTTGAGCGCCGCCAGCGCGCCGGCGAGATATTGGCTCGAACCGGTGTAGATCTGGAACAAATTCTTGTTGCCGAGCTGGTAGGTTTTCTCGAGCGCGCCGCCGGTCGTGACCATCACCTTGCCGTACTGTTCGGAGATGATGGCGGCGGTGGCGACGAGGCCGGACGAATAGGGACTGATCAGGAACTGCGCCTTATCCTGCGAGATCAGGCGCGTATAGAGCTGCTGGACGCGGGTGTTCTGCGACTCATCGTCATAGCTCACCGTGACGATCTTGTAGCTCTTGTCCCCGACCTTGATGCCACCCTTGGCATTGACCTCATCGCGCCAAAGCTCGATACCACGCATCTGAGCGGTGGAATCGTTGTTCAGCGCGCCGGTTTGAGAGGCGGTGAATCCGATGGTGATCGTGTCTTCGGCCAGTGCAGGACCGGCCGCGATCACGGCGGCGGTGAGTGCTGTAGAAAGCCAGAGGCGCATGATGTTTCCTCCTGTGGAATGATGAGAACGAAGATTTGCTATTGTTTCATTTGATTATGGTTGCACTAAACCGCAATAGCAACAAGGGTCGGGCCATAGCAACAAGGGTCGGACAGACATGGGGCCGCGGCGACCGGTGACCGAATGACGCACGATTTTGAGTGATCGCGAGGCCTCGTTTCGGGTCAGCTCACGGGTTCGACCGATATGACTTGGAAGGTGTGGGTCTGGTCCTGGTCGCGGATGGTCACATATTCTCCCGGCGCGAAGACGTGCGCACCGAACCGGTAGCCGGATTCGTCGTCATCGACACGGGCCTTGTCGTAGTCAAACACCCAGCGGGCGTGCTCGCTGCCGCCCGGCTTGTGGATGAGTTGACCGACCTTGTCGTCGTCACCCCAAAACCGGTGCACGCGACAGCGCTCGCGGTTCTTGCGCCACAGTTCAGGATCGATGCGGCCCTGCGCATCGAGCGGCGCCACAAACTCGTACCCGTGTTGCGCGGAACCGCTGGGGAACTCCTTGGACCGGGCCAAATGGATGCGGACACGCTTCAATTCATGAACCATTGCGGATCGTCCTCGTTAGGGGTTCGCCAAATTTGATGGAACTGTGGTCGCCGCTCATTGACATCGATCAAATCGAGCCTGAAACCTGCTGCTAGGCAGTAAATCAATTTGCCGCTCGCTGATTGTCAAGCCGTGGACAAAGCGCCGTGCCGCAAGCAGAGGTATTCGAGTTTCTCAGCGACAAGGCCACGCATGGCGGCTGCGAAGTGCGGCGAATTGATACGCACGCGGCCGCCGTTTTTCTGGCCGGCGACCGGGCGTATAAAATCAAACGGGAGGTGAGCTTTCCATTTCTCGATTACTCGACTTTGGATAAACGCCGGCAGGCTTGTCTTGCCGAGCTCGACATCAATCGCGCCTTCGCTCCAATGCTATACCGGCGCGTCGTTGCGATCACGCGCGACTCCGGGGGCCGGCTTGCGATCGGCGGCGATGGGGAGCCGATCGAATGGGCCGTCGAGATGGTCCGGTTCGACGAAAATCTGACGCTCGATCGGATTGCCGAGTCGCGCGGCATCGATGACGAACTCGCGGAACAGCTCGGCACGATCGTCGCCAAGATGCATGCCGGCGCTCCGCTTGCCGATGCCGGTTCGTGGCTGATCGCGGTCGAGAAATACATCGAGCAAAACACGGCGGCGTTCCGGAATTACCCGGCGCTGTTCCCGCAGGACGCGGTGACGGGCCTGGCCGCCGCATCGCGTGCTGCGCTCGACCGCCATCGACCTTTGCTTCTTTCCCGGGGACGATCGGGGGCGGTGCGGCGTGGGCACGGCGATCTCCATCTCGGAAATATTGCGCGGTTGGAGGGACGGCCGGTGCCATTCGACGCGATCGAATTCGATCCGCTCGTCGCAACCGGCGATGTCCTCTATGACCTGGCTTTTTTGCTGATGGATCTGCTCGAGCGGCGACTCGCGCGCGCGGCCAATATGGTTTTGAATCGGTATTTCTTCGGTGCGCGGCAGAGCGAGCAATACGACGGGCTTGCGGCTTTGCCGCTGTTTTTGTCGTTGCGTGCGGCGATTCGCGCCAAAGTCACGGCGGCGCGTCTGGCAAATGTCGGCGCGCGCGATCGCGACGGCCTTGAACGGGCCGCGGTCACCTATTTTCAATTGGCGATCGCTTTGCTGTCGCCGGCGCCCGCGATGCTGATCGCCGTCGGCGGGCTGTCGGGGACCGGAAAATCGCTGCTTGCACGGAACCTTGCCCCCGATGTGCAGCCGGCGCCGGGCGCGCTCGTGCTCCGATCCGATGTCGAGCGCAAGCTCCTGCTGAATGTCGCCGAAAACGAGCGCCTGCCGGAGGGGGCATATCATGCCGATGTGAATGCCAGAGTTTACAAAATTCTATGCGAGAAGGCGGCCCGGATCGTCAGGGCCGGGCATTCGGCGATCGTTGATGCGGTCTTCGCGAGAGCGGACGAGCGCAACGCGATCGCCGCCGTCGCACGCGCCAGCCGCGCCGCCTTCAACGGCCTATTCCTCGTCGCCGAGTTGAAAACACGCCTTGCGCGCGTCGGAACGCGGATCCGCGACGCGTCCGATGCCGACGCGGCGGTGGCCCGATCGCAGGAAACGTTCGATCTCGGCCCGATCGAGTGGACCAAAATCGACGCATCGGAATCGGCGAACGACACGCTCACGCGTGCGAGGGCCGCGCTCAAGCGGAGCAACGCCTCATGCTGATTGAGACAGATCAAATCTCAAAGATTGCTCGGCGGCCACATTACATCGGCAAACATCCGAGGATCGCCGCGTGAAACGGATCGTCATCGTCGTGGGACATTCCCGTCCCAACACTTTTTGCGAGGCGCTCGCGGAAAGCTACGCCAAGGGCGCGCAAGCCGCCGGACACGAAGTCAAATTGTTCGTCACGTGCAAGATGGCGTTCGATCCGATACTCCATGAGGGTTTCAACGACATTCAGCCTTTGGAGACCGACCTCAAGGCGGCCCACGATGCGATGTTGGCGGCAGATCACCTCGTGCTGATCTTTCCGCTTTGGCTCGGCACCCTGCCGGCAATTCTCAAAGGGTTTCTTGAGCGCGTGCTGCAGCCGGATCTGGTGGAACCTTCGAGGCAGGGAAAATTCGTTCGCCTGCTTGCGGGCAAGTCGGCGCGTGTCATCATCACGATGGGAATGCCCGGATTCGTTTACCGCTGGTGGTACGGGACGCATGCGTTAAAGATGCTGAAGCGCAATATCCTGCGGTTCATGGGCGTCGGCCCGATTCGCTCGACGATCTACGGAAATGTCGAAGGCGCGGGGCCCGAACGTCGCGCCCGATGGCTGCGGGATGTCGAAGCCATGGGGCGCGGCAACCTTTAGCTCATCGTGTTTGAGCCGGCTGTTTCCGGCGCAGTCGGAGAACTACAGCTGGATTTTGACATAATAGTAGAGGATGCTCTGCAAATCCCTGGGATGGTTGACCATGATGCTGAGGCCGAAGAAATTGCTCGCCCCGTTGGTGCTGTTCAGTCTGTTGATTACGAGCTGCGATGCCATGGCTTTGAGTGCGGCCGAGAAGCGGGGCCGAACACTGGCGGTACGGCTGTGCGCGCAATGTCACGCCATCGGTAAAACGGATGCCAGCCCGCGACGCGATGCGCCCTTACTCCGTCATCTCGGCGAACGCGTCGACCTTGATACTTTTCAGGCCCGCCTGCGCGGCGGCCTCATGAGCGGCCATCATGAGATGCCCGCTTTCCGCTTCTCGCGCGAGGATGCTCACGCCTTTGTCAGCTATTTGCGGTCGATTCAAAAGCCGTAATCCATCACCAATCGAGCTTGGTCGTCTGCCAACGATAGCTTGCAAGCTCGGGCGCCAGGCTTTCGACGAATGCCTCGCTGCTGTTTGATGTGCCGATAACCTTCGGGTGTTCGGAAGGTTCGCCGTACATGACCGCGACCTCGTTGGAGATCTTTTCGAGGGGCAGCTTCGTTCGCAGGGCGTTGATGATCTGACGTGCGGCCCAGCGATTGGCGGGGCCGTCGTGGTGTGTCTTGACGACGATGATTTCCTCGCCAGAGTGGCGCGTGACGACCGTGGTCCACACGTCTCGAAGCATGGCTTTGCCGCATCGTACCAACGGGAAAACCTGGGCGGCTGCGGTGTAGCAGACACGGCTTACAGCAGGCTTACAGGCTACCTTCGCGGGCGGCGCCGAAGCGGCCGACGGGGGCCAGGCGGCTCTGCAACCCCCGTCGCCGGCAACCCGAAAAGTGATATTCTTACAAGGTCTTGCCAACCACCGGTCGGAATTGAAGCATGCGGTGCTTGATCGTCGAAGACAACGCGGAGCTCGCGCAACTCTTGGCCAACGGCCTGCAATCCGCGGGCTACGACAACGACGTTCTTTCAACGGCGGCCGACGCCCGGGCCGCCTTGGCGACCACGCGTTATGCGGCGGTCATCCTCGATCTCGGATTGCCGGATGAGGACGGCCTGGCGATCCTGCGCGAAATCCGCCATCGCAACGATCCGATTCCGATCCTGGTGTTGACGGCCCGGGGCGGGGTCAACGACCGCGTCAGCGGGCTTCGCAGCGGCGCGGACGATTATCTGGTCAAGCCGTTTGCGTTCGAGGAGCTCGTGGCGCGACTGGAAGCGCTGTTGCGCCGGCCGGGACAATTGCTGGGAAGTTCGTTGAGCGCCGCGAACCTGGTGCTCGACACCGAGAGCCGGCAAGCCTTCATCGACAACAAGCCGCAGATTTTTTCGGCGCGCGAAACAGCCGTGCTCGAACTTCTGATGCGGCGCAAAGACCGCGTGGTCTCGAAGCGGCTGGTCGAGGATCAGCTGTACGGCATCGAGGGCGAGGTCGCTTCAAACGCGGTCGAAGTCTATGTTCATCGCCTTCGCAAACAACTGAGTGATCGCGGCGCCAAGATACAAATTCATACCATGCGCGGCGTCGGCTATCTGCTGACGGAGGAAAAATAGCGTGCTGCGGTTCCGATCGATCATGTCGTGGATCATATTTTTGCACGCGGTCGTCGTGGTCGTCGCCGCCATCATCCTGCCGCTGGTGCTCTATTGGTTCATGAATTCCGCGGCGCGCGACCTGCACAACCGATCCATGCGCGAGCAGGCGGATATCGTCACGAGCTATCTGGTGTTGCGCCCCGACGGGAGTTGGGGGCTCGATCTTCCGCTCAATCTGCGCGACATGTTCTCACCCGCCTACGGACGCTATGCCTATGCGGTGCTAGATGAAACCGGTCGCGTCCTGTTTTCCTCGCGCGAGAGCGGTGCGCCGGTATTCGAGCCGCATCGTCACGCGAGCGATGCCGAGTACATAAAGATCGAGCGCGACAAGAAGATCATCGCGGGCGCGAGCGTTCGCAAGGAACTGCATGGCCGAACCGTCTGGGTGCAGGTGGCCGAGGATCTGGCGCACCAGGACGTGCTGATCGACGACATCGTGGCCGATTTTTTTCAGCGGGTGGGTTGGGTCACGCTGCCAATTCTGTTGCTGCTGCTGGCGATCGATATTGTGATCTTTCGCCGCGCCATGCAGCCGTTGCTGCTTGCATCCGAAAAGGCACAGCACATAACTCCGGCGCAAATCGACGTGCGGTTGCCGCTCGAGGGCATTCCACGCGAAATCCTGCCGCTGGTCACGGCGGTCAACGAAGCGCTCGATCGGCTGGAAAAGGGATTCCGGCAACAACGCGAGTTCACCGCCGACGCCGCGCATGAGCTGCGGACGCCGCTCGCGGTGCTTCGCACCCGGATCGAAACATTGCCGGATCAAACCGCGGCGAAATCATTGCGCCGCGACATCGAAGGAATGAGCCGCGTCGTGAGTCAGCTGCTCGATTCCGCCGAAGTCGACACATTCGTCGTCAATCCGACCGAAAAGGTCGACCTGCACGCCGTATGCGCCGAGGTGGCGGAACAAATCGGTCCGTTGGCGGTGGCGCAGGGAAAATCGATCACGTTGAGCGGATCGCTAGGTCCGGTTTGGATCAGGGGCAATCCGGAAATGCTGCATCGCGCGATCCGCAATCTGGTAGAGAATGCGATCAATCATACCCCGCGCGGGACGGCCGTGGAGATCGAGCTCACGGAACGGGGCACCGTCACCGTGCTGGATCAAGGCGAAGGGATACCCGCGAACGAGCACGAGCTGATCTTCCAACGCTTCTGGCGCGGCGACCATCGCCCGGCGGAG
>Ga0187765_10000722_pt1 | contig 12317 bp, 8 predicted proteins | sample 0216_QUI02_MP05__3_FD_133018 | JGI IMG/M metagenome (GOLD analysis project Ga0187765, IMG submission 133018) | Tropical peat soil microbial communities from peatlands in Department of Meta, Colombia - 0216_QUI02_MP05_10_MG | ecosystem: Environmental > Terrestrial > Soil > Wetlands > Peat ...
GAGGTAGCGGGCGGTCCCGCTCGCGACCGGGTAGATCGGCGTGCCGTCGGGAGCGGCGATGTCGACGCCCTGGTGGAACGAGAAGAAGCCCGGTCCGGTGAGCGCGTTCGAGGCGAGAGCGTTCCCGTAGACCGTACGGGGATCGCCGAAGAAGCCGCGAATCGGGTGCTGGCTGTGGAACGGCTTGAACGGCCAGGGGTAGGCGGATGCCGAGCCGGGAAGCGCGAGGGCGGCGAGCACGAGCGTGAGGATCGGGCGGCGGCGCATCGGCGAGAACGCGTTACGCACCAGGGGTGCAAGTCCTGCTGGAGCGGGTGCCGAGACCCTAGCTCTTCGCGTCGTTCCAGTCGTCGCCGGCGCCGACGTCGACGGCCATCGGCGGGTCGAGCGGATAGGCACCGGTCATCTCCTCGCGCAGGAGCTCCTTCACGGCCGACACCTCCGCGTCGGGCGCTTCGACGAGCAGCTCGTCGTGTACCTGGAGCACGAGCCGGGCGCTGCGGCCCTCGTCGCGCAGGCGGCGGTGAGCGCTCACCATCGCGACCTTGATGATGTCGGCCGCCGTCCCCTGCATCACCGAGTTGACCGCGAGCCGCTCGCCGAGCGAGCGTGTCTGGCGGTTCGAGGCGCGGATCTCCGGCACCGGCCGGCGTCGACCGAAGAGCGTCGTCACGTAGCCGTCGCGCTTCGCCTGCTCGATCGTGCGCTGGATGAAGTCCTGCACGAGCGGAAAGCGCGCGAGATACGTGTCGATGTACACCTGCGCCTCGTCCCGCGGGATCTCGAGGTTCTCGGAGAGCCCGAACGCGGAGATGCCGTAGATGATCCCGAAGTTGACCATCTTCGCGACGTTGCGCTCGTCCTTCGTCAGCGCCGCCTGGTCCCTGCCCAGCACCTCGGCGGCCGTGGCCGCATGGATGTCCTCGCCGCTCGCGAACGCATCGCGCAGCTTCGGCTCGCCGGAGACGTGCGCGAGGATGCGCAGCTCGACCTGCGAGTAGTCGGCCGACACGAGCCGGTGCCCTGGTTCTGCGACGAACGCGCTGCGGATCTCGCGCCCGAGCTCGGTGCGGACGGGGATCGCCTGGAGGTTCGGGTTCGACGTCGACAGGCGTCCCGTCGCCGCGACGGCCTGGTTGAAATGCGTGTGCAGCCTCCCGTCCTCGCCGATCAGCGCCGGCAGCGGGCCGAGATACGTGTTCAGGAGCTTCGTCAACTCACGCCATTCCTCGATCACCTCGACGATCGGGTGCTCGTGTCGGATCGTGCGCAGGACGCGGGTGTCGGTCGAATAGCCCGTCTTGCCCTTGCGGCCGGGCGTCAGCTCGAGCTTCTCGAAGAGGATCCGGGCGAGCTGTTGCGTCGAGCCGAGCATGAACTCCTCGCCCGCGAGCTCGAACGCGCTCGACTCGAGCTCCTCGACGCGCTCGGCAAGCCGCGCGGTGATCTCCCCCATGCGGTACGTGTCGATCTTCACACCCGCGTCCTCCATCGCAGCGAGGACGGCGGTGAGCGGCAGCTCGATGTCGTCGTACAGATCCTCGCTGCCGCGCTCGCGCAGCCGCGCCCGCAGCAGGCCGGCGAGCCGGCGCGGAACTTCGGCGGCGCGCACGAGCGCCGCGGTCTCCTCCTCGGCCGCCGGCTCGGGTATCGCCTCGACGCCGTACTCCGCCGCGAGGTCGTCGAGCTCGTACGCGGGACGGCCGGGCTCGATCAGGTATGCAGCGAGCATCGTGTCGTCGGCGGGTACCTGCGAGACCCGCAGGGACTTCACGTCGTGTCCGGTGATCTCGCCGCCGCGTACCGCGGCCGAGAGGTCGACGGGTAGCGCGGTGACGAGCACGGGTTGCCCGTCGCGTGCGACCGCGACGCGGTCGCCGCGCACCGCGAGCGAGACCTTTCCCTCCAGGCGCGGCAGCTCGTCGACCTCGACCCACGGCACGGCCGTTCCCGCCGGCGGCGGCCGGTGCGCGGCCGGCACCGCCTCTTCGAGCAGGTCGATGCGGTTCAGCAATCCCCTGAACTCGAAGCGGCGGAACATCTCGCGGAGCTCCGACCGGTCGGGCGGGGCGAGCACGAGCTCGGACGGGTCGCAGTCGATGTCGAGATCGCGCCGCATCGTTGCCAGCTCCTTCGAGAGGCGCGCCTGGTCGGCGAACTCGATCACGTTCTTGCGGCGTGCGGGAGACAGCTCGTCGGCGTGGGCGATCACCTCCTCGACCGAGCCGTACTGTGCGATCAGCTGTCCCGCGGTCTTGTCGCCGATGCCCGGGATGCCGGGGATGTTGTCCGAGGTGTCGCCCTTCAGCCCGATGAAGTCCGGGATCTGGTCGGGACGGATGCCGTAGCGCGCCTCGACGCGTTCGGGCGTGTAGACCTGGACGTCACTCACGCCGCGCGGCGTCATCATCAGCGCGACCTTGCTGCTGACGAGCTGGAAGGCGTCGCGGTCGGTCGAGACCACCGTCGTCTTGATTCCCGCCTCGTCGGCGCGCGTAGCGAGGGTGGCGATCACGTCGTCGGCCTCCCAACCCTCGAACTCGAGGTTGCGGTAGCCGAACGCCTCGACGATCGGGCGGAAGTACGGGAACTGCTCGGCGAGGAGGTCGGCCATCGGGCGCCGGCCTTCCTTGTAGACGACCTCGGCCTCTTCCGCGATCGCGTGCCGGTGCACCGGGCGTGTGTCCCAGGCGACGGCGACGCCCTTCGGCTTGTAGTCCGAAAGGAGCTTGAAGAGCATGTTCGTGAAGCCGAGCAGCGCGTTCGTCGGGAAGCCCTCGGTCGTCGCGAGCTCCTCGGGCAGCGCGAAGAAGGCGCGGTAGGCGAGGTTGTTTCCGTCGACGAGGAACAGCTCACTGTCGCGCGCGGGCGCGTCGTCGAGGTCGAGCTCGAGCCCGGTGAGCGTCTTGGGGCTCATCGCCCCGAGTGTACGGCTCGGAGCCCCGACGGCCCGGCTGCTTGAATCAGCCGGTGGCCCGCATCCCCCTCCTGTCCGGCATGCGGCTCGTGATCGCCTCCGCGCCCGACGATGCGCTCGTCCTGCGACCGCCGCGGCCGGGCGAGGCGGTCGCAGACGTCGGTGCGGCCGTGCGCGACGCGCTGCGCTTCCCGCTCGAGGGGGAATCGCTCGCTGCTCTCGCCGGACGGCGAACGCGCGCGACCATCGTGGTCGAGCCGCCGGCGCTGCCGATCCCGGGCTCGCCCTCCGACCCGCGGCAGCTCGCGATCGGCGCCGTCGTCGACGAGCTCGAGCGGCTCGGCATCCCGACCGGTTATCAGACGATCCTCGTCGCCTGCGGACTCGCCCGGCGCACGTCGCAGCGGGAGCTCGAGTCCTTCGTCGCACCCGAGCTCGCACGGCGGTTCCACGGCAGCGTGCTCGTGCACGACGTCGAGGATCCGGAGCTGCTGCGGCTCGACGACGCCTCCCACCCGCCGCTGCGTGTGAGCCCGGCGCTCGTCGAGACCGATCTCGTGGTGACGGTCACGGCAGCCGAGTCGGTGCTGCACGGCGGCCCCGCGGCGCTTCTCGGCGCCTCGGGAGCCGACGCGCTGCGCGCGGCGGGCGCGTTCTCACTCCTCGAGACCGGGGCATCGCAGGGCTGGCAGCTCGCGGTCGCGCTCGAGCGCGCCCTCGCTCGGCGTGTGCCGGTGATCGGCGTCTCCCTCGTCCTCAACCAGCCGCAGACCCTGGGCGCGCTGCGCGGCTACCCCTACGAGCCCGAAGCACTGGAGCGAATCGCGAGCTCGCCGTTCCGGCATCTCCTCGCTGTGCTGCCCGAGCGGGCGCGTCTGCAGGCGCTGCGCGCGCTCCCGACCGAGCTGACGGCGGCCGCCGCGTTCGCCGGCCCGCCGTCGGTGGCGCATGCCGAGGCGCTTCTTCGCGCGGTCGAGCTGCGCTGCGCGGAGCTCGACGGGCAACTCGACGCGATCGTGATCGGGGTGCCCGGAGTGACGCCCTACCTGCCGCGCGAGCGGCCCAACCCGCTGCTCGCGGCCTTCCTCGGCCTCGGGCTCGCCCTGCGCCTGTGGCGGGATGCGTTCCCGGTCGCCGACGGCGGCACTGCGATTCTCGTCAACCGCTTTACGCGCCATTTCGCGCACCCCACGCAGCAGCCGTACCGGCCCTTCTTCCACGCGACGCGCGGCGGCCGCGACCCGCGCCTGCTCGCCGAGGCGGAGCGGGACGCGGCGGCAGACGGACGAGCGCTCGCGGAGTACCGAGCGGGCCGCACCGTCCACCCGCTGCTCCCGTTCCGCGACTGGAACGCGTGCCAGCCGGCGCTCGGCCGCCTCGGCGCGGTGCTCGTCGCGGGCACGGGCGACGCGGCGACCGTCCGCCAGCTCGGCTTCGTCCCGGCGCACGGCATCGCCCCCGCCCTGGAGCTCGCGCGCGGCCGCAGCAGCAGCGACGCGCCGCGCATCGGCTTCCTACTCAGCCCTCCCTACTTTCCGCTGCGCGTGGCGGGCGCCTGAAGCTCAGGCTTCGCCCAGGTATGTCTTGCGAACGTCCTCGTTCCGGGCGAGCGCCTTCGCCTCGTCCGCGAGCTTGACCGTCCCGGTCTCGAGCACGTAACCGCGGCTCGCGACCTCGAGCGCCATGAGCGCGTTCTGCTCGACGAGCAGGATCGACGTCCCCTGCTTGTTCACCTCGACGATCGTCTCGAAGATGCGCTGGACGAAGATCGGCGCGAGCCCCATCGAGGGCTCGTCGAGCATCAGCAGCCTCGGCCGCGCCATCAGGGCCCGTCCGATCGCGCACATCTGCTGCTCGCCGCCCGAGAGCGTCCCCGCCTTCTGGTGGCGCCGCTCCGCGAGACGGGGGAAGAGCTCGAAGACGCGGTCCATGTCTTCACGCATGCCCCCCCTGTCGCGTCGCTGGAAGGCGCCCATCTCGAGGTTCTCCGTCACCGTCATGCGCGGGAAGAGCTTGCGCCCTTCGGGGGATTGCGCGATCCCCATCTTCACGATGTTGTGCGCCGCCTCGTGCGTGATGTCACGCCCCTCGAAGACGATCTTCCCGCGGCGCGGGTGGTTGAGCCCGTTGATCGAGCGCAGCGTCGTCGACTTGCCGGCGCCGTTCGCGCCGATGAGGGTCACGATCTCGCCGTCGCGCACGTCGATCGAGATGCCCTTCAAGGCCTGGATCGAGCCGTAGTACGTCTCGACGCCGTCGAGCGTGAGCAGCATCCCCCCGGTGGCGCTCACGAGCTCACCGCCGCCGTGCCGAGGTACGCCTCGATCACGCGCTGGTTCCGCTGGATCTCCTGCGGCGTGCCTTCGGCGATCTTCTCGCCGTAGTCGAGCACGGTCACGCGATCGGAGACACCCATCACGACGCGCATGTCGTGCTCGATCAGGAGGACGGTCAGCCCGCGCTCGGTGCGCAGCCTGCCGACGAACTCGGTGAACTCCTGCGTCTCCTGCGGGTTCATTCCCGCTGTCGGCTCGTCGAGGAGGAGCAGCTTCGGTTGCGTGGCGAGCGCCCGCGCGACCTCGAGGCGGCGCTGGTCGCCGTACGACATGTTCTTGCCGATCTCCTCGTCTTTTCGGCGGAGGCCGCAGAACTCGAGCAGCTCGCGCGCCGTCGCCCGCGCAGCCGCCTCCTCGTGCCTGACGCGCGGCGTGCGCAGGATCGCCTCGACCAGATTCCCCTTCAGGCGCACATGCATGCCGACAAGCACGTTCTCGAGTGCCGTCATGTTCTTGAACAGGCGGATGTTCTGGAAGGTTCGCCCGATTCCACGCTGCGTGAAGGCGTGCGGCGGCTTGGTGGTGAGGTCCTCGCCCAGGAAGATGACGCGCCCGGCGGTTGGTTTGTAGACGCCGGTGAGCATGTTGAAGAAGGTCGTCTTCCCCGCGCCGTTCGGGCCGATCAGGCTCACGATCGAGCCTTCGGGCACGACGAAGCTGACGTCGTCCACGGCGACGAGGCCGCCGAACTCCTTGCGGAGGCCGAGGGTCTGCAGCAGCGCGTCCTGCGTCACGTCGTCTCCGGTGTGTAGAGGCGCTCGTCGTGCTCGACGTCGTAGAGCGGCTCGTCGTGCACGCCCTCGCGGAACTCGGCCGCACGCCGCGAGCTGGGGATCAGCCCCTCCGGGCGGAAGAGCATGACGATCACGAGGATCGCGCCGAAGATGCCGAACTCGTACAGGGGCACGTCGAGCGTCTTGTGCCAGATCTGGAAGTCCGAGCCGCCGGGGCCGAAGTGGCCGTTCAGCCAGGCGCCGATGTTGGCGAGCCCCTCCCGGTCGAGGTACTCGAGGAAGCAGGCGCCGAAGATGACACCCCAGATGTTGCCCATCCCGCCGAGGATGACCATGCAGAGGATGAACACGGAGATGTTGAAGAAGAACTCGTCCGGGAACGCGCCGCCGTTGTAGCTCGCGTAGTACGCGCCGGCGACGCCGCCGAAGAACGCACCCGTGGCGTACGCCCACGTCTTCGTGCGCATGAGCGGCACGCCCATCGCCGCCGCTGCGACCTCGTCCTCGCGAATCGCGATCCAGGCCCGGCCGAGCCGCGAGTCGCGCAGGCGCGCGCTCGCGAACACGGTGAGCAGCACGAGGACGAGCGCCGTCCAGAAGAAGACACGGTCCGCGTTCGTACCGAGCGTCAAGTAGTTGGCCGGGAGACCCAGATGATGGTGGAACCAGCCGCCGAAGCCCGGCCCGTCGATCGGGGTGATCCCGCCGGTGCCGTTCGTGAGGTTGAACCCGAACAGGCTGTCGCCGTTACGGGCGACCTGCGGCATGATCTCGCCGAACCCGAGCGTCACGATCGCGAGGTAGTCGCCGCGCAGGCGCAGGGTGGGAAGGCCGATGATCACGCCGATGATCGCGGTCGCGATCCCGGCCATGATCAGCACGAGCCAGATCGAGAAGTGGAAGCCGGTGACGCCAGGGGCGACGCCGATCCCGCCGAAGTTGATGTTCTGGTCCGCGAACTGGGACGACGCGAACCAGCCGGCCATGTACGACCCCATGGCGTAGAAGGCGACGTAGCCGAGGTCGAGCAGGCCCGCATAGCCGACGACGAAGTTGAGGCCGAGGGCCATCATCGTGAAGACGGCCATCCCGACCATCGTGCTCATCTGCGGCACCGGCCCGAAGATCGGCAGCTGCGGCATCGAGCTGACGACCCCGTAGAAGGGATACGTGATCGCGAGGGCGAGCACCGCGACGGGCAGGATCGCCTTCCCGACCGGCCGGCCGCGGAAGGTCACCTTCCCGTACGGCGGCACGACGAGCACGAGCACGACGGCGGCGACCGCGAGCGCCGACAGCTTCCAGACGCCGAAGAAGGCGACGAGCACGAGCCCGAGCGCGACCCAGACGACGGCCTTGACCGTTCGTCGCGTCAGGCGCGGCAGCGTCTGCCAGCGGTGGCGGCTGAGCCCGAACCGGGAGAGCACGAGCCACCAGGCATCCGCAACGGCCTTGACCAGGCGCGCGCGCACGTCAGGCCCCTTCCGGGGTGCGCTCGCCGAGCAGGCCCTCCGGCCGGAAGACGAGGATCAGGATCAGGATCGTGAAGACGATCGACTGGGTCCAGTCACTGCCGGGCGCGTGCCAGAGGAGGCCCTCGTTGAAGGCCTGGATGAAGCCGATGCAGAGCGCCCCGAGCACGGCGCCGGGCAGGTTGCCGATCCCGCCGAGCACGGCGGCGGTGAATGCGATCAGCCCGAGCGAGAAGCCGGTGTCGTAGCGGATCTGGCCGAAGTAGAGGGCGTAGACGAGGCCGCCGGCACCGGCGAGCGAGCCGGCGATCAGGAACGTGAAGGAGATCGTCCGGTTGACGTCGATCCCCATCATCGCCGCGGCGTCGCGGTCCTGCGCCGTCGCCCGCATCGCCTTCCCCTGGCGCGTGCGCTGCACGAGCCAGATCAGGGCGAGCAGGACGGGCGCGGTGATGATGACGACGATCAGCTTCTCCCAGGTCAGTACGACCCCGGAGATGTCGAACACCTGGCCGCGGGGCAGCACGTTCGGGACGGCGGTGTAGCCGGGGCCCTTCCAGCCGATCGCGATGTCCTCGAGGATGAACGACATGCCGATCGCCGTGATCAGCGGCGCCAGTCGCGGGGCGCCTCTGAGGGGCCTGTACGCGACCCGCTCGATCGTCGCGTTGAGCAGGCCGCACGCCGCCATGGCGACGAGCAGGGAGCCGATGATCGCCCCCACGAGCGAGCCCGTCGAGGCATGCGGGGCGAGATTGAAGACCGACAACACCATCGTCGCCGAGAACATCCCCCCGAGCATGAACACGTCGCCGTGCGCGAAGTTGATCAGCTCGAGGATTCCGTACACGAGCGTATAGCCGAGCGCGACGAGCGCATACACGGCGCCGTTCGTGAGCCCGATGAAGGAGATCGTGAAGAAGTAGGCCGGCCCCTTCACGAAGTTGACCGCAAGCCAGACGAGGAGGATCGCGAGGAGGCTCGACGCCAGAACCGGCATCACGTACGAGACGGCCGGGCGTTTCAGCCGGATCGGCGCTTCGGTCTGGGCGTGGGTTGCCATCGTCGCAGTCGATGAACACCGGGGGAGGCGCACGCCTCCCCCGGTGTCTGCATTTCGTACGAACCAGGTGCTATCCGATCAGGCTCGCTGTCGGCACGAGCGTCTTGACCGGATTGAGATTCTTGCCCTGCTGCTTGTAGATGGTGATCGGCGTCAGGTTCGTGTCGCCGTCGGAGTTGATCGTGAAGGTGCCGAGGATCCCGTTCGTGACCGTGAGGCCGAAGATCCCCTTCGTCGTGGCAGCCCGCTGGCCGCCGCCCTTGGCGACCGCCGACAGTGCGACCTCCATCGCCTGGGCGCCGTATGCGGAGTACGGGTTCGGCGTCGTCCCGATCTGCTTGCCGAAGCTCGTGACGAACGTCGCACCCGCGCCGGTCAGGGCCTTCGGCGGCTCACCGGCGACGCTGATGTACGCGTTGTTCCCGACCGCGCCGTTCGCGCTCGGATCGCTGAAGCCGTCCGGCATCTGCAGCTGGATCTTCGGATCCACCGCCTTGATGTCCTGCATCAGCTTGGCGCCGTTGTTGCAGATGATGCCGCCGAGGAACACCGCCTGCGCTCCGGACGCCTTGATGCGCGTCGCGAGCGCCTCGTAGCTCGACGCCTTCGCGTCCCAGCCCTCGAAGCCGACGACCTGGATCCCGAGCTTCTTCGCCGCGGTCCGGTACGTGGTCGCGACGCCGAAGCCGTACGTCTGCTTGTCGTTCAGGACGTAGACCTTCTTGAAGCCGAGGGACTGCGACCAGAGAGCGTCGGCAGGGCCCTGGATGTCGTCGGTCGCGACGACGCGTGCATAGTTCCGAACGCCGGTCGGGTAGTACTTCTGCGGCTCGCCGACGTCCCATTTCTTCGTCAGGCCAGGGTTCGTGTTCGCCGGGCTGACCATCAGGAGCGGGCCCGCCCGGTTGAGGATCGGCACTTCGATCTTCGCGCAGCCCGAGTTGAACGTCCCGAGGACGGCGATGACCGACTTGTCGTTCGCGTAGAGGTGCGCGTTCGTCGCGCACTTCGCCGTGTCCCACCCACCCGTCTGGGCGGTCGAGTCGTCACACGACTGATAGCCGATCTTGTAGGAACCCGCCTTCCAGCCCGCGTTCGCCAGCGCCCAGATCATCGCCCGCGAGATCTGGACCGTCTGGTGCCGGATCGCCCCCTGCAAAGGCAGATCCGAGGGGATGATGAAGTCCGGGCTTCCGGACCCCTTGTAGACCACCGGGCCGCACGACGACGACGGCAGGGCCTGAGCGCCCTTCGTCGCGCTGCGCGCTGATCCCGAGTAGCCGGCGCTGACGGCGACGGCCACAGCGACCGCACCGACGAGCGCCAATAGCGAGACCTTTCTACTCACTAGCTCCCTCCTCATGTTCCGACCCGAGCCGGTTTGCCGCGGGAAGAACCTGCTTTCCGAACGAGGCGCAAGTATTTCGCGCTTTTCCCCAGGTTTCAAGACGTCAGAGCACTCCTTCGACCCGGGGCGGAATCCCGGCGGAAGGCCGGAATCGCGCCCTCCGGCCCGCGGGGGCCAAAGACCCTCGATCAGGTGAGCGCCTCTTTCCGGGGACCGGCCGATGCATCTAGCAACTGCGGCGAAGGGCTTGGCGGCGATGACGATGCAGCATGCCGGGGCGATGGCGTCGACCCGAGCGAAGAATCTCGAACGGTTTCGGGCGGATGTGACCCGTGTCGGCACTGGCTGACAGCGAGCCGATCGGCACCGGCAACCCGCCGCTCGGCGAGCTGCTCGTGCATCGCGGCCTGCTCACGGCGGAGCAGCTCGACGCGGCCATAGCCGAGCAGAGCAGGTCGAAGCGACCGTTGGGCGAGACCCTGATTGCCCTCGGCTTCGTCTCGCCCGCCACGATCGCACAGGCGCTCGCGACCCAGCATGGCAGCCTGCTGAAGACCGAGTACGGGTATGCGACGGGGTTCGACTCGGAGCGGCCGGCCGGCATGTCCGGCGTCCCGCCCGCGACGGCCGAGCCTGTACAGGCTGCCGCCGCGGTCGCCCCGTCCCCGCCTCCACCGGCTCCTGTCGTCGCAGAACCGGTCCCGCTACCCGTGCCCGAACCGGCGCCCCCGGATGCCCCGGTCGAGCTGCCGCCGGCGGCGGCCGCCCCGGCGCCTGTTCCACCCGCCGAGGCGGACCCGACCGCCGGCCGGGTCGCCGCGCTCGAGGCCGAGCTCGCGGCCGCGCGCGACGTCGTGCGGGCGTTCGCCGAGCGTGTGAAACAGCTCGAGGCGGAGCGAGACCAGGCCCGCGTCGAGGTCGACGGAACGTCGGCCGAACAGGCATCGGCACTCGAGCACCGGCTCGACGAGGCGCTCGCGCAGATCGCGGCGCTCAGCGGCGAGCGCGAAGGGCTCGCTGCGGCCGTCTCGGAGCGCGACGCGGCGATCGAGCGCCTGCGCAGCGCCACGGATTCGATGCACGAGCAGATCGGCCGCCTCGGCACGCTCGAGGCGGAGCTTGCGGAAGCCCGTGCGCAGCGCCGGGAGGCCCCGCGCACGGTCGACGCGGAGGCCTTCACGGACCGGATCGCCGAGCTCGAGGACGCCCTCCTCGTCGAAGTGGCAGGCAGGAACGAGCTGGAGGCTGCCGTCGCCGAGCGTGATGCACGCATCAGCGCGCTGGAGGAGGTCGTGCGCGAGCAGCCGTGGGCCTCGAGCGAGCGGCACCTCCTCTTCTTCCGCGGCGACGACGGGTATGGGCTCGTAGAGCTCGACGGCCCGCCGCCGCTACCGGGAGCCCGCATCGACGCTCCGGGCGCAACGGGCCGGCAGGTCGTGACTCGGGTCGCACCGGCGCCCCTGCCGGGACACGCGCTGCCGTGCGCGTATCTCGTCGCAGCCTGAGCTTTCCGAAGAGTCCCGCTTTACCGAGCCTTTACGCGCTCCGTACGTCTTCGTGCCCCGGCGAGCGTGTAATGGGCTCGTCGTGAGCCGATTCGTGTCTCTGGCCGTGACGGCGTTCGCGCTCTCCGGGCTCGCAGGCGGAGCACCTGGAGTCGCCGGAGCGTCGACGGCACGCCCGTACGCCGCGCCACCCGTGAACACCGCCCCGCCCACGGTGGCGGGGACGGCCCGGCAGGGACAGACGTTGACGGCGTCGACGGGGAGCTGGAGCGGCGATGCGCCGATCAGCTACACGTTCACGTGGCAGCGGTGCGGCGGCTCCGGCGGGAGCTGCAGCAACATCTCCGGCGCGACCGCCCAGACGTACGTCGTCACGTCCACGGACGTCGGCGGCACGCTCCGCATCGTCGTCGCCGCCGCCAACTCGGCCGGCAACGCCTCCGCCGCCTCGAGCCCGACGAGCACGGTGGTCGCCGCGGAGACTGCGCCGAGCGTGACGAAGCAGCCCGATCCGAGCGGCACGGCGCAGGTCGGAAAGACCGTCACCGTCGACAACGGCACCTGGAACGGAACGACGCCGCTCACGTACACGTATCAATGGCAGCGCTGCTCGACCTCGGGCACCTGCACGAACATCAGCGGGGCGACGAAGTCGTCGTACGTGCCCGCCGCCGGCGACGTCGGCTTCCGGCTGCGCGCAACGGTCACCGCCACGAACAACGCGGGATCGGCGAGCAGCGCCTCCAATCTGACCGGCACCGTCGTCGCGGCGGAGACGCCGCCGAGCGTGACCAAGCAGCCCGATCCGCACGGCACGGCGCAGGTCGGACAGAACGTCACCGTCGACAACGGCACCTGGAACGGAACGACGCCGCTCACGTACACGTATCAATGGCAGCGCTGCTCGACCTCGGGCACCTGCACGAACATCAGCGGGGCGAC
>Ga0187765_10000724_pt1 | contig 12296 bp, 11 predicted proteins | sample 0216_QUI02_MP05__3_FD_133018 | JGI IMG/M metagenome (GOLD analysis project Ga0187765, IMG submission 133018) | Tropical peat soil microbial communities from peatlands in Department of Meta, Colombia - 0216_QUI02_MP05_10_MG | ecosystem: Environmental > Terrestrial > Soil > Wetlands > Peat ...
CCGGTCGGCGACCACGGCGTGACGATCATGCTGGCCCGCGGTGAGCTCGACATCGAGGCCGACCTGTCCTCGGACACGGCGCCGATGAACGAGATGATCGCCGGCTTGCTCGGGGCGGTCCCGGGCGTGCGGGCCATGCGGGACGCCACCCGGGGCGGGGTGGCGACCATCCTCAACGAGGTGGCGGTGGCCGCCGGGGTGGGGGTGATGGTCGAGGAGGACCAGATCCCGGTCCGCACCCAGGTGCGGGGCGCGGCGGAGCTGCTGGGCATCGACCCGATGTACGTGGCGTGCGAGGGCCGGCTGGTCGCGATCGTGGACGGGCCGCAGGCCGCTCCGGCGCTGGCCGCCCTGCACGCGCATCCGCTCGGCGAGCAGGCCGCCGTCATCGGGCACGTCACGGCGGACCAGCCCGGCATCGTCCTGCTCAAGACCGCCTTCGGCGGCACCCGGATCGTCGACCTGCTGGTCGGGGACCCGCTGCCCCGGATCTGCTGACGTACGGATGTGAGAGCGCACTGACCCCGGGGAAGCGCTGACGCCGGGATGTACTGACGCGAGGAGGCGCCGCGTGCACGAGTACGGCATCACCGAGACCGTGGTGGCGACGGTGGTGGGCAAGCTGCCCGACGCCACCGTCACCTGTGTCCATCTGGAGATCGGCTCGCTGTCCGGGGTGGCCGCGGACTCGGTCCGTTTCTACTTCCCCATGGCCGCCGAGGGGACGAACCTGGAAGGGGCCCGGCTGGAGATCACCGAGGTGGCGGCGCGCTGCCGGTGCGTCTCCTGCGGCCAGGAGTTCGAGCCCGACGGGCCGATCCCGCTGTGCCCGTGCGGCAGCGCCGACACGACCGTCGTGTCCGGCGGCGAGATGCGGATCCTGTCGGTGGAGGTGGCGGGCGCGGCCAGCGGAGTTTGAGGCTCGCGCGGCAGCGCGCCGATCTGGCCCGGTCATGTACCGCGCATGCTGGTTCGCGCCGCGCGCTCATCCGCGGCTGCCGCAGCCCCGTTCCGTGGCCAGCCGGAGCATGGCCCCGGTCATCTGTGTGCGGGTGGGCGGCGCGGGCAGGGAGGAGGACTCACCGGGCTGGCCGAAGGCGTCCAGCATCAGCGCCACGAACCGCCGCCAGGCGCCGGGGGCGTCCTGGCGGGTGACGTGCACCACCGACGCGTTGGCGACCAGCAGGACCAGAAGGTCCTCGACAACGAAATCCTGGCGCAGCTGGCCGGTGGCCTTGGCCCGCGCCACGAGCCTGGCCGCCCGCTGGTTGGCGATCTTGCGGAGCTGCTCGACGCGGTCATCGGTGGGTAGCGTCATGGACAGCAGGTCGGACAGGCCACGGTCGTCGGCCTGCAGCTCGCAGATCCGCTCGACGAAGCTGGCGAAGCCGGCCCACGGATCGGGGATGGCCAGGGCCTGCTCCGCCGCGTCGCCGTACTGGGCGATCTTGTCGACGAGCGCGGCGGCGACCAGCTGCCCGCGGGTGGGGAACCGGCGGTAGAGCGTGGCGATGCCGACCCCGGCCCGCAGGGCGATCTCTTCCAGGGGCGCTTCGAGACCTTGCTCGGCGAACACCTCCCGGGCGGCGTCCAGCAACGCGGCCCGGTTGCGCTCGGCGTCCACTCGCAGCCGCCGTGGAGAGCAACCAGCGCCCGCAGGGCCGTCCGGGCCCTCTGGGCCGGCGGAGCCGACCGGGGCATTCGGGACGGTCATTGGCCCATGGTAGTTGATGTGGAGGACGGCCTCCGGAAACTGTTAGGGTGTTCCGGAGTCATCCTCCAGATGGGCGCCGCCCGCCATCCACGGCCCGCCCCGTACTGCCCCGAACCGCGCCCCATACCAGCTAGAACCCCACCCATATCTCCCCCCATACCGCCTGGAACCGCACCATACCGCCTGGAACCTCGCACCGCACCCGCCCGCGAACGGAGAAACAAAACGACATGGAGACCGACCCTGACCGCTGGATCGCTGCCGTGCGGCACTCCCACGACGCGCTGCGCGCGCTCGCCGGTCCGCTGACCCCCGACCAGCTGCAGCAGCGCTCGTACGATTCCGAGTGGTCGATCGCCCAGGTGCTCTCCCACCTCGGGTCGCAGGCCGAGGTCTTCAACCTGTGGCTCGACGCCGGCCTGACCGGGCAGGACCCGCCCGGGCGGGACGCGTTCCCCCCGATCTGGGAGGCGTGGGACACCCGGAGCCCGCAGGCGCAGGCGGCCGACTCGCTGCAGGTCAACGAGGTGCTGGTCGAGCGGCTGGAGTCGCTCGACGACGGTGAGCGGGAGCGGTTCCGCCTGCAGATGTTCGGGATGGACCTCGACATCGCCGGACTGGCGCGGATGCGCCTGGCCGAGCACGCGATCCACAGCTGGGACGTGGCCGTGGCGCTGGACCCGTCGGCCCGGGTAGCCCCCGAGGCGGTCGGCCTGCTCATCGACACTCTCGGCCAGCTCGCGGCGAGGGCTGGCCAGCCGGACGGGAACAAGAGGCGGGTGCACGTGTCGGCGGACGACCCGGAGCGGCACTTCACCCTGGAGACCGGCCAGACGGTCACGCTCGAGCCCGTCGCGGCCGAGGAGCGAGACGAGGACGGCGCGGAGCTGCGGCTCCCCGCCGAGGCTCTGGTCCGGCTGGTCTACGGGCGTCTCGATCCCGCCCGCACCCCACCCGTCAAGGCCCGCGGGATCGATCTCGACGAGCTCCGGCCGCTCTTCCCCGGCTTCTGAAGCCCGGGCCCGATACGAAAGGACCTCCCGTGCGTCTTCCTGTCAGGGCGCGTGACCTCCCCGCCCGCATCGCGACCGGCGGCTACATTCTCCACTCCGGCCTGGAGAAATGGCATGGCGACGAGGTCAGGGCCAAGGCCCTGCACGGCGTGGCGTCCAACGCCTTTCCCGTGCTCGGCCGCATCCCGCCGGAACGGTTCCTGCGCATCCTCGCCGCCAGCGAGATCGCCATCGGCGCCGCCCTGCTCGTCCCGGTCGTGCCGAACGCCGTGGCCGGGGCCGCGCTGACCGGATTCTCCGGAAGCCTCCTGACCATGTACGCGCGCACCCCGGCCATGCGCAAGCCGGGCAGCATCTGGCCGAGCCAGTCCGGCATCGCGGTGAGCAAGGACGTCTGGATGCTGGGGATCGGCCTCGGTCTCGTCGCCGACGGCCTCACACGCCCGGACCAGAACGTAGCCGTATAACCGGCCCGCACCCGCCGGTGCCCGTCTTCCGGTCCGGTCTCGGGTCCGCCTGAGATCGGCTGCGCGCGTTCCCGCCGGCGCCCCAGCGGCGCCCGGGCGGTGCCGGTGCGGCAGAGTGACCCGTATGAGCCACGCAGAAGGCACCTTCGACATAGACCACTTCGAAGCCCAGAAGCCGCACGACGCCCGCGAGGGAGTGCAGCTCGCGCGGGCGCACATCACCAAGACCTTCCACGGTGACCTGACCGGCGGCAGCGAGACCGACATCATCACGGTCACCACCGAGCACCCGGCGGCGTACGTGGGCATCGAGCGGTTCGACGGGACGCTGCACGGGCGGAAGGGTGGCTTCGTGCTGCAGCACAACGCGGGCGGCACCGACGGGGTCCCCTGGATGACGTGGAAGATCGTCGAGACGAGCGGGACCGGGAAGCTGACCGGGATCCGCGGCGAGGGCCAGGTCATCATCCGCCAGGACGGCGGGCACTCCTACACCCTCGACTATGAACTCTGACCGCAACTGGCTGTGGCGCGGTTCCTGATCATTAAGTTCGGCCCCGGGAAACGCCGGACGGCGGGAAACCAGACGCCGGTCCCGATTATCGTTTCGCCATGAGAGGGCTGCTGCGCGGGCTGCTTGCCGTGGCCGCGGTGGTATGGCTGACGGCCGGTGGCCCCGCCGAAGCGGTGACCGCCGCATCGGGGCCGGTGGGCTCCGGCGCCTGGACCGTCTATCACGGGAACGCCGCGGGCAACGGCGTCGCGGCACCCGTGTCCGCCGTCGACACCACGACCAGGGCGTGGACCTCACCCCCTCTCGATGGTGACGTCTACGGCGAGCCGCTCGTGTTCGCGGGGCGGGTCTATGTGGCAACGGAGAACGACACCGTATACGCGCTCTCGGCCACCACCGGCTCGGTCATATGGTCTGCGCATCTCGGCAATCCCGTGCCCGCGGGCTCTCTGCCCTGCGGCGACATCTCGCCGACCGTCGGGATCACGGGCACCCCCGTGATCGATCCCTCCCGCGGCGAGATCTTCGTGGTGGCCGACGAACTGGTGCACGGACGGCCGGCGCACACGCTGGTCGGCCTGGCCACGGCCTCGGGCAGGCGCGAGCTGACCAGGGACGTGGACCCGCCCGGCGCGGATACCGCGGCGCTGCTGCAGCGCACCGGCCTGACCCTGGACGGCGGCCGGGTGGTGTTCGGCATGGGCGGGAATCTCGGGGACTGCGCCAGTTACCGCGGGCGGGTGGTGGCAGTCTCCGAGACCGGTGGGGCGCCGAAGTTCTTCACCGTGGACGCGGCGGCCGGTGAATCGCAGGGTGCGATCTGGATGGGCGGAGCCGCACCCGTCGTGGACGGCCGCGGCAACATATGGGTCAGCACCGGGAACGGCTCGGTCTACTCATCCGCCCATGCCTACGACAACAGCGACGCGGTGCTCGAGCTGTCGCCGTCCCTCCGGCTGCTGCAGTTTTTCGCGCCGAGCACCTGGGCCGCGAACAACTCCCAGGATCTTGACATGTCCACGGCGCCGGTTCTCCTGCCCGACGGCCAGGTGATCCTGACCGGGAAGTCCCGTATCGTCTACCTGCTCAACGGCGCGCACCTCGGCGGCATCGGCGGGCAGCAGGCCACGCTGGGATCGGCCTGCAACGATGACATCGACGGCGGCGCCGCGGTGGCCGGGATGACGGTCTACCTCCCCTGCCTGGCCGGCATCATCGCGGTCCGGGTCGTGCGGTCTCCGCCCGCGCTGCATCTGCTATGGAGTTCGGGAACTGCCGGCGGCCCCGCCATCGTGGCCGGCGGCCGGGTCTGGACTATCGGCCGCGACGGCGTCCTGTACGGGCTGGATCCGGCCACGGGCAAGATCCGGCAGCAGGCACCGATCGGCCCGCTGGCCAACCACTTCCCGACGCCGAGCGTTGCTGGCGGTCTGCTGCTGGCCCCTGCGGCGCGGAACGTCGTCGCCTTCCGCACATCAAGCCCCGGCACAGCCACCGCGCCCGTGACGACTCCGGCGGCCACCCCGCCCAGCCAGCCAGCCACCCAGCCCACGCCCGCCGCTACCGGTGGCCTGCCGGCGGGCGCCATCGCGGGCCTCGTGGTGGGCGGCCTCGTGCTGATCGGCGGGGCTGGCTGGCTCCTCTGGCGGCGGGCAGGCGGCAGCTGACGCAGCGGCGCTCAGCGCCCGTCGCGGCGGTCGCGGGCCCCCGCGATCACCGCCTGCCCGAGGCTGATCCCGCCGTCATTGGGTGGCACGCGGGCGTGCGTGAGCACCCGGAACCCGGAGTCCTCCAGTAGGCCCACCACCTGGCCGAGCAGGAGCAGGTTCTGGAACACCCCGCCCGACAGCGCGACCGTGCCCAGCCCGGATCTCTCCCGCAGCGCGGCGCACACCTCCGCGATGGCGGCCGCCACGCCGCGGTGGAACCGGGCAGCGATGACCGCGGGCGTGACCCCGGCCAGCAGGTCCTCGGCCGCCGCCCGCACCAGGTCGGCGCCGCGGACCAGCAGCCGGCCGCCGTCAGCGCCATGACGCGCCGCGCCGTCCGGGCCGGCCCCGGTGGCCCCCGCCGGGCCCGGCCGGATGGCAGCCCGGTAGGCGCCCCGTTCGGCCGGGTCGGCCCACTGCTCGAGCTCGATCGCGGCCTGGCCCTCGTAGTTGATGGTGTCCCGCACCCCCAGCAGCGCGGCGACCGCGTCGAACAGCCGGCCCGCGCTGGAGGTGGGAGGCGCGTTGACGCCCCGCCGCGACATCGTCAGCACGTCCTGCCACTGATCGGCGTGGCGCCCCGCGACCGTGAGCCCGGCCGGCGGCTCGCCTTCGTAGGCGGCGTCGAGGTAGACGGCCGCCAGGCGCCACGGCTGCCTGATGGCGGCGGCGCCACCGGGCAGGGGCACCGGCTCGAGGTGACCGGCCCGCTCGAACCCGGCCAGGTCCGCGAGCAGGAACTCCCCGCCCCAGATCGTGCCGTCGGCGCCGAACCCGGTGCCGTCGAACGCCACCCCGATGACCGGGCCCTCCTCCCCGTTGTCGGCCAGGCAGGACGCGATGTGCGCGTGGTGGTGCTGGACCCCCACCAGGTCCACGTCGCCGAGTTCCAGCGCGTACTTGGTGGACAGGTACTCCGGGTGCAGGTCGTGCGCGACCACCTCGGGTTCGATGTCGAACAGCCGCCGGAAATGGCCGATCCCCTCGGTGAACGACCGGAGGGTCTCGAAATTCTCCAGGTCACCGATGTGGTGGGAGACGAACGCCCGGTCCTCCGCCGCCAGGCAGAACGTGTTCTTCAGCTCCGCGCCACAGGCCAGCACGGGCCGGGGCAGGCGGGCGGCGAGGCGGAGTGGCTCGGGGGCATAGCCACGGGAGCGCCGCAGCAGTGTCTCCCTGCCCCGCAGCGGCCGCACCACCGAGTCGTCGGTCCGGATATGGATAGCGCGGTCGTGGGTGAGGAAGGCGTCCGCGATACCCGCCAGCCGCGCCTGGGCGTCGCTGTCGGTGTACGAGATCGGCTCATCGGAGACGTTGCCGCTGGTCAGAACGATAGGACGGCCGACCTCCGCGAGCAGCAGGTGATGCAGAGGGGTGTAGGGAAGCATGATCCCGAGCTGGCGGTTGCCCGGCGCGACGGCGTCGGCGACCGGGGCGCCGGCCCGGCGGGCCAGCAGCACCACCGGCCGCCTGGGGCTGGCCAGCAGGAGCTGCCCGGTCTCGTCCACCTCGCACAGTTCCCGCGCGGTCGCCACATCGGCGACCATCAGCGCGAACGGCTTGTCCTCCCGGTGCTTGCGGGCCCGCAGCGTGGACGCCGCGGCCTGGCTGCCGGCGTCCACGGCGAGGTGGTATCCCCCCAGCCCCTTGACCGCCACCACCTGGCCGGCGGCCAGCAACCGGGCCGCTGCGGCCAGCGGGTCCCCCGCGACCTCGGCTCCCCGCGCGTCGAGCAGGCGCAGCCGGGGCCCGCAGGCCGGGCAGCAGACCGGCTGGGCATGGAACCTGCGGTCGGCCGGATCGTGGTACTCCGCCTCGCATGCCGCGCACATGGTGAAGGGCGCCATGGTGGTCAGCGGCCGGTCGTAGGGCACCCCGGTGACGATGGTGAACCGCGGCCCACAGTTGGTGCAGTTGATGAACGGGTAGGCATAACGCCGGTCGGCCGGGTCGGCCAGTTCGGCCAGGCAGTCGTCACAGGTCGTGCTGTCGGGTGAGACCAGCGCCCGGCGGTGGCCGGTGTGATCACTGGCAACGATCGAGAACCCCGACGCACCGGTCGGGGTCATGGCCGCTGCGGTCACCCGGTCCACCCGGGCGAGCGGCGGCGGCTGCGCCTCCAGCAGGCCCAGGAACTCCCCCACGCACGCCGCCGAGCCTTCCACCTCCGCGAACACGCCGTCCACGTCGTTGCCGACCCATCCGGCCAGGCCCAGCCGGGTGGCGAGTGCGTAAACGAAGGGGCGGAAACCGACCCCCTGCACGACCCCTTCCACGCGGACCGACGTCCGGACGATGCTGGCCACCTGGCCAGTCTCCCGCTTCCGGCGACCGCCAGCCAGCGGCTCTGCCGCCTGCGGCTGCATGCTGACGGCTGATCCGGGGCCCACGCTTGCCCCGTTCGTGTGCGTGGGACTAGCGAACCGCCGTGGCGGGCGATGAACGGGGGGCGTGCTACCAGCCGTGGAACTGGCCCTGGATGTCCCAGAACGCGGCAAGCGCCGTGACGCAGGCCAGGCCGACTACGGCGACCAGAAGGCGGCGGGCGGGATGGCCGACGGACCAGCGCAGGCCCGCGGTGGCGAGCCGCCGCGCCAGCCCGATCACCACGTAGAGCGAACCGGCCAGCGACAGGGCCAGCAAGGCGATGCCGATCACATCGGCCGCAGCCATGGGATAGCGATGACCGTTGGCTGCGATGGACATCAAGTGCGCCTGCCGATTCGCGGAGTGCCACAGCGACCGATTGATCTGCGGAAGGTGCAGCACGAGGTACCCGATGCTGAGAGTGAGCAGCGGGATGACACACAGCACCCAGCCGGTCACCAGGATCCGGGCATGGCGGCGGAGGCCGGTAACGCGTGGGTCCTTGGGCTCCCCGGTTACCGCGTTTCGCACGATGGGGGCCACGCGGGCGAAGAGGTCCGGCACGCCGATGAGGTCGCTGAGGATGAAGTAGCCATCGAAGCGGACGAACGGCAGGAGCTGTTCGAGCATCTCCAGGTGCGTGACGGCGATGACGAGCAGCAGGACATCGGCCGAGGTCGCCGTGTAGATGCCTGCCAGGGCCAGTATGAAGATCAGATTGAAGTACAGTCCGCCGAGGTCGGTCCGCAACCGCCCGGCACGGCTGAGCCGGTAGGAATCGGTGACGTTGGTGAAGAACGACGGCCAAACCAGGCAGATGCCGACGCCGATCACGCCTGGCCGCGCGCCACCATAGCGGCAGCCGGCCGCGTGTCCGCACTCGTGGAACATGGCGGAAACGGCTGACAGGCCGAACACGATCAGAAGGTCCACGGGGTCGCGCATGACCTGCCGAATCCCTCCGCCCAGCCCATGGACGGCGAACAGCCAGTAATCCACCGCCCCGGCACCGCCCGCCACGGCAACGACGACGGGCGGCCGGAACAGCGGCCGGAGCAGTGTTCCAACGGCGTTGGCCGCACGTTCAGGCAGCAGCGTGCCCCGGGCTCTGAGTGCGAGTAGCGGATTGGCCTTCGGCGGGACGGCCGGGGCGCCCTGGTCGGCGACGATGCCGAGGGGCAGCAGCTTCGAGGTGATGAGGTGGCGGACCTGGTCGACACTCAGTGACCGGCCCAGGTCCTCGGTTACTAGCTCCGCGATCGTGGCCGGGTCCCGGGAGCCGTCGATCCGGCAGACTACCTGGTACAGCAGCGGGGACATCTGGATGACCTGGCCATCGGGCCGCCGCACGAGCGACGGTGGCTGGCTATATCCGGAGCCCTGGTACTCGCCGAGCAGCTCGACCCCCTCGGCCAGCCGGGGCGCCTCAACGGTCCCTGACGGGCTCGCTGGAGGCGGGACAGGGGCCGTGCGCTCGGTGGTGGCATACCCCGCGGCCACGGTCATGGTGTGCTCCTCCCTCGCGTGCTCACCAGGCGAATGTCTGGAGTGGCTGGGAGCGTGCGGCCCGACGGGACCTGTAGACAGCGGGAAGGGCCGCCCGGGAAGGCGGGCGGCCCTTCCCTACTGCTGCGCATTCCCCTCCGACGCACAGCAGGCCAGCACTATGTGCGAGCCGGTCAGAGAGCGATGAGGCCGGCGCTGTTGCCGCCGCCAATGCCGATCTGCGTCTGCACCAGCCCGAAGCCCTGGGACTGGTTCACGTTCCCGATGCTGTTGAAGCTGTTGTTGACACTGCTGCCGTGCGAGTGCCAGCTGCACAGGGTTTCGCGGCTCGGGAGCAGCTCGGCGTGCTCCAGCTCGAGGTCCTGCGTCGTCACGGCCGGAAGAGTGGACATGGATCCTCCTTGAGGAGTGACCTGCCTCGGTTGGGACAGGTCGGGTTTGCCCGCATCTGCGGGTGCCCGGGTCTCTGGGACCCGCTCGACACCCCTGTGGCGCCGAGCCCGAACCTGATGTACGATTTTTTACCGTACGTTCTGTTCGGTCACCACCGTACAGTACCCTTTTAGGCCGGGGTTAATCAAGGGGCTGCGGCCCGGGTCGCGACCAAGGCCCGTTGCATTCGGACGGCTAGGCTGGCTATGACAGCGCGTGTGGCAAAGGGAGAACCGGAACCAGCGGAAGACCGGCCGCATAGTGCTGCAGCAGCAACACGACAGGACTTCAACCCGCTTCAACAGCTGATCCACCGGCGGTTGCAGGAGCGCGGCTGGTCCTACGGCGACGTGGCCCGGCGTGGAGGGCTGCCCCGGTCCACCCTCTACACGCTGGCGACCACCCGGAACCTGGCCCGGCCGCCACGGCCGGCCACGCTCGACGCGCTGGCCAAGGGTCTGGAGGTGCCGATCTCCGCGGTCCGCGCGGCGGCGGCCGCGTCCACCGGCTTGCACTATTACGACGAGATCCCCTCTGGGGAGGAGCGCGCGGGTGACCCGGAGCGGGAGCTCCTGATCGCCAGCATCGATGAGCTGTCGCCCGAGGACCGGCGTCACGTGGCGGCGCTGGTTGAGTCGCTGCGGCGCCGGGCCCCGGAAGAGCCGGCGGGCGGCGGTTAGCACCGCCCTGCCCTCCCGGAGTGCCCGGGGGCGGGCCGAGGGGTTTGCCATGGGCATTGCCTCGGCCCGCGTCCGCGGGCACCGTCATTCCACCGGGCCTATGGCGGGCATGCCGAGCCGCCGGGCCAGTTCCCCGTAGTGGCTCTCGGGCAGAACCAGGCGGGCGACCCGCAGGATCGCCCTGGGATCTTCGCCGGGGGGCCGCAGCACGTACACGGTGCCGTCAGGTTTGCTCCGGGTGACCACGAGCCGGTCGAAGTCGGCAAGGACGATATGAGCCCCCACCGCGGCCGGCGGACAGGAGGGCAGCCGCTGTCCGGGCTCGGCCGGACAGTGATAGACGGCGGCGCTGGCCGCGCCGCGCAGGGGCGGGGCGTCGGGCGTAGCGGGCAGAGGAATGGGGACCGTGGCTTGCTCGGCGGTAGCCTGCTGGACTGCAATCTCCTGGGCCGCGGTCTCCTGGGTGGTCTCCTGGATCGCAGTCACCTGGGTCGCAGCCGCCTGGGCGGCGGCCTTCCGGATGGTGGCCTGCCGCTGGCGGCGGCGCGCGGCCAGTAGTGGTTCAGTGAGGAAGGCAGCCAGGGTGAGCAGGCCGACGGCCAGCAGCACGATCTTCAGCCACTGCGGCATGCCGGTGGCCGCCGCCGGTGGGTGTGTGGTCACCGGCAGAGGACGGGGCAGGGAACCAGCCGGCGCCGATGGCGGTGCTGGCGGGTGGTGCCGCGGCCGGATGTTGCCCGGCGCGGCCGGTCCCGCAGGATGCGGGATGGTGAGCACGGTCCCGGTCCGGATCAGGCCGGGATCAGGGCCGATGACGTTGCGGTTGGCTGCATAAAGCGCTGGCCAGCCGCCGCGGACGGCGAACTCGGCGGCGATGCCCGACAGGCTGTCCCCGGCCGCCACCGTGTAGCGGGCCGGCGGCTGGTGTCTGGGCAGCACCAGCACGGTGCCGGTGTGGATGATGTTCGGGTCGGGGCCGATGGCCGTGCGGTTGAGGGCGTACAGGGCCGACCAGCCGCCGCGCACACCCAGCCGGGCGGCGATGGCGGCCAGCGTGTCGCCGGACTGCACGACATACCTGCTGGCCGGACGGGCCGCCTTTGGTGTCGCGGCGACGTTCAACATGCTGGTGAGGGTGACCTCGGTACTGCTCGCGGTGCGGGTATTCGCCTGGGCCGGATGGACCGATCCTCTTTGGGTGCCGACCATCACGATGACCGGCAGCACGCTCCAGGCGAGCACCACGCACGCGGACTTCGTCCACGCACGCATAGTGCTGTCACATTCCTTCCAATGGGATCAGCGCCGAACGCTGTAGGTCCGGACGCCGAAGGCTCGAACCGGTAGAGGAAGGAAGGGGACTTAAGCGGGCGGCACTTCCGGCAGATAGGAGCGCCAGATCGGCATCGCGGCAGCGCGACACGCCAGCCGCAGCAAGATCAAGATAAGCAGCGCGATCACACCAGCACCGCCGCCACCGGGCATACCGCCGCCGTGGCCGCTCGCGCCGCCATCAAAACCACCAGTACCGGACGCGCCGCCGGTTGCGCCGCCGCCCGATCCGGCCGGCAACCAGGGAAGCGCCGACCCTGGCCCCCCCGGCACACCACCGGCCGCCCCGCCACCCAGCGCGGGCAGCCAGGACAACCCGGTACCCAGCCCCGCGAGCGCCGCCACAAACGCCGACACCCCCGCGGCCCCAAGCGAGGAGACCGCACCCACCACGCCGGGACCCAACGGGCTGAGTACACCACCGACCGGGGCCAGGGCACCGGTGTCGGTGACAACCGGCAGGCCCAGCGCCGATGCGCCGATAGAAACCACGGGGGCCAGCACCGCCATAACTGGTCCCAGCGGGCCAGCGACGGCAGAAACCACCGGGGCCAGCACGCCG
>Ga0187765_10000725_pt1 | contig 12295 bp, 10 predicted proteins | sample 0216_QUI02_MP05__3_FD_133018 | JGI IMG/M metagenome (GOLD analysis project Ga0187765, IMG submission 133018) | Tropical peat soil microbial communities from peatlands in Department of Meta, Colombia - 0216_QUI02_MP05_10_MG | ecosystem: Environmental > Terrestrial > Soil > Wetlands > Peat ...
AATCGAAGCTGTGGTCGTGATTGTCGCCCATCACGAAGACGTTGCCCGGCGGGACGGTGACCGGACCGAAGGTGTCGCGCGGCGCCGGCCCCTCACTCTCGGTGTAGTGGGCGTGTGGATCCTCGATCGGCTGTCCGTTGAGGTACACCTTCTTGTGCCGCACCTCGACGGTGTCGCCGGGAATCCCGACCACGCGCTTGATGAAGTCCTTGTCGCGGTCCTCGGGGAAGACGAACACGATGACGTCCTGGTGCTCGGGGTGGAAGAAGCTGAAGAAGCGCGTGCCGTAGATCGGCACGCGCAGGCCGTAGACGAACTTGTTGACCAGGATGTGGTCACCGATCTGGAGCGTCGGCAGCATCGATCCGGAAGGAATCTTGAACGCCTGGACGACGAAGGTGCGAATCACGAGCGCGAGCAGGAGCGCGACCAGCAGCGCTTCGGCGTACTCGCGGAAGGTCGACTTGGCGCCCGCCGAGCTCGGCGTGTCCTCGCGCTCCTCGAGCTTGCGGCTCTGTGCCTTGGGGAGGCTCACTGCTCCACCTTCAGGACCGCGAGAAAGGCCTCTTGCGGGATCTCGACCCGCCCCACCTGCTTCATGCGTCTCTTTCCCTCTTTCTGCTGCTCGAGGAGCTTGCGCTTGCGCGTGATGTCGCCCCCGTAGCACTTCGCCGTGACGTTCTTCCGCAGCGCCTTCACGGTCTCCCGGGCGATCACCTTGGAGCCGATCGACGCCTGGATCACGACCTCGAACATCTGCCGGGGAATCAGCTCCCGCATGCGCGACGCCAGGTCCCGCCCGCGAAAGTAGGCCCGATCGCGGTGCACGATCAACGACAGCGCGTCCACCACGTCACCGTTGATCCGGATATCGAGCCGGACGAGGTCGCTCGGGGCGAAGGCATGGTACTCGTAGTCGAGCGACGCGTAGCCCCGGGAGATCGACTTCAGCCGATCGTAGAAGTCGATCACCACCTCGTTGAGCGGCAGCTCGTAGGTCAGCATGACCCGGTTCTCGCCCAGGTACTTGATCTCGCGCTGCCGGCCCCGCTTGTCCTCGCACAGACGCAGCACCGCGCCGAGATATTCGCCCGGGAGATGGATCGTCGCGAGGATGATCGGCTCCTCGATCGAGGCGACGTTCTGCACCGGCGGCAGCTTGGTCGGGCTGTCGATGATCGAGGTCTCGCCGCGCGTCGTCGTCACGCGGTAGGCGACCGTCGGGGCGGTGGTGATCAGGGTGAGCCCGAACTCGCGCTCCAGGCGCTCGCGCACGATCTCCATGTGCAACAGCCCGAGGAAGCCGCAGCGAAAGCCGAAACCGAGGGCGACCGAGCTTTCCGGCTCGTAGGTGAACGATGCGTCGTTCAGCTTGAGCTTCTCGACGGCCGTTCGCAGCGCCTCGTACTGGTTCGTGTCGGCGGGATAGAGGCCGCTGAAGACCATCGGCTTCACCGCCTGGAACCCTGGCAGGGGCGCCGACGCCGGTCGGCGCGCGAGCGTCACGGTGTCGCCGATCTTCGCGTCGCCGATCTCTTTGATCGACGCCATGATCACGCCGACCTCGCCCGGCCCGAGCTCGTCGACCTCGCGCTCGAGCGGCACGAGGACCCCGATCCGCGTCACCTCGTACTCGCGTTCCACCGCCATGAGAAGGATTCGCTCCCCTTTTCGCACGCTGCCGTTCACGACGCGAACCAGGATCACGGCGCCGTGGTAGGGGTCGAACCACGAATCGAAGATCAGGGCCTGCAGGGGGGCGTCGCGCTCTCCTCGAGGCGGCGGGATCCGCGACACCACGCGCTCGAGGATCTCGTCGATGCCCACGCCGTGCTTGGCGCTCGCCAGGACCGCGTCCGATGCGTCGAGCCCAATGACCTCCTCGATCTCGCGCCGGACGCGCTCCGGATCGGCCGACGGAAGGTCGATCTTGTTGAGCACCGGGATGATCTCGAGGTTGTTGTCGAGCGCGAGGTAGACGTTCGCGAGCGTCTGCGCCTCGACTCCCTGGGCGGCGTCGACGACCAGGATCGCGCCCTCGCACGCGGCGAGGCTGCGCGATACCTCGTAGCTGAAGTCGACGTGGCCCGGAGTATCGATGAGGTTCAGCACGTACTCGAGCCCGCTGCGGGCGCGATAGACCAGACGGACCGACCGGGCTTTGATAGTGATGCCCCGCTCGCGCTCGAGCTCCATGTCGTCGAGCACCTGCTCCTGCATCTCGCGCGCGGTGAGCGTACCGGTGGTCTCGAGCAGGCGATCGGCGAGCGTCGACTTGCCGTGATCGATGTGCGCGATGATCGAGAAGTTGCGGATCCGGGAGATGTCCATCGGGGCTTCGCGGTTGCTAGCAGACCGACCGGGGAAGTGCAGGTTTCTCGCGTGTCCTTGGCCCGCCGCGGTGCCTCCGCGGCGCCGGCGGCCGGGCTACGCGCGCTCGCGCCGGGCGTGGCGTGCCCTGCGGAAGGGATCGGGCGTCATGATCTCGCCTGGCGAAAGTACTCGACCGTCCGCGCGAGCCCCTCGCGCAGGCTCACCTCGGGGCGCCAGTCGATGAGCTCGGCCGCGAGCGCGGGCGAGATGACGCTGCGCTTCTGCTCGCCCGGCTTGGCCGCACCGTGCCGCTCCGGCACGCTCGCGCCGCTCAGCTCGCGCAGCATGCGGAAGAGCGTGTTCACGTCGGTCTCGACGCCGGTGCCGAAGTTGAGCGCCCCCGAGAACGCGTGCGTCGCCAGCCGCAGGTTGGCTCGAACCAGGTCGCCGACGAACACGTAGTCCCGGGTCTGCTTGCCGTCGCCGTTGATCGTCGGAGTCTCGCCGGCGAGCAGCTTCTGGCTGAAGATCGCAACCACCCCCGCCTCGCCGTGCGGATCCTGCCGCGGCCCGTAGACGTTCGCGTAGCGCATCGCGACGTACTCGAGGTCGTACATCGCCCGGTAGCAGCTCAGGTAGAGCTCGCTCGCCCGCTTGCTCACCCCGTAAGGACTGACTGGCTCGAGCTTGTGCGTCTCCGGCGCGGGGAAGACGTCCTGCTCGCCGTAGGCCGCGCCGCCCGACGACGCGAACAGCACCCGTCGCGTCCCGCAGGCGCGCGCCGCCTCGAGGAGGTTGATCAGCCCGAGGATGTTGACCCGCGCGTCGAAGGCCGGATCGGCGACCGATCTGCGCACGTCCATCTGCGCCGCATGGTGGTTGAGCAGCTCGGGCTTCTCGTCGGCGAAGATCCGCGCGACCGCCGGATCCTGGACGTCGGCCTGATAGAACTTCGCGCCCGCAGGTACCTGCCCACGCTTGCCGCTCGACAGGTCGTCGAGCACCACGACTTCGTGCCCGGCCTCGAGGTAGGCCCCCGCGACGTGCGAGGCAATGAACCCTGCCCCGCCCGTGACACAGATCTTCATATGCGTCCGATCCTCCGGGCGTCGGGCGTGCCTCGCCCCGTCAAGCGCCACCGCCGAGACGGGTGCGGAAGTATGCGATCGTCTGCGCGAGCCCTTCGTCGAGCGACACGCGCGGCTCCCAGCCCAGCTCGCGCCGCGCTCGCGTGATGTCCGGGCGTCGCACCTGCGGATCGTCCCGCGTCCGCTCGTCGGTCGGCGAGACGAACACGATCTTCGACGGGCTTCCCGACAGACGTTGCACCGCCTCGGCGAACTCGATGATCTTCATCTCGTTCGGGTTGCCGAGGTTCACCGGGTCGCTCTCGCGCGATGCCATGAGCCGCACGATGCCCTCGACCAGATCGCTCACGTAGCAGAAGCTCCGGGTGCGCGAGCCGTCGTCGTAGACCGTGAGCGCTTCCCCGCGCAGCGCCTGCGCGATGAAGTTCGTCACCACCCGTCCGTCCTCGGGACGCATGCGCGGCCCGTAGGTATTGAAGATGCGGAAGATGCGCGTATCGACGCCGTGGTAGCGGTGGTAGGCCATGGTCATCGCTTCCGCGAAGCGCTTCGACTCGTCGTAGACCCCGCGCGGCCCGACCGGATTGACGTTGCCCCAGTAGCTCTCGGGCTGCGGGTGGACGAGCGGATCGCCGTAGACCTCGGAGGTCGACGCGAGCATGAACAGCGAGTCCTTGGCGCGCGCGAGGCCGAGCGCCTTGTGGGTCCCGAGGGCGCCGACCTTCAACGTCGGGATCGGCTTTTTCAGGTAGTCGACCGGGCTCGGCAGCGACGCGAGGTGGAGAACCACGTCGAGCTTGCCCTCGATGTACATGTACTCGGTGACGTCGTGCTTGATGAAGTGGAAGCGTTCGTTTCCCGCCAGGTGCTCGATGTTGCGGGTGTGCCCGGTCGCCAGGTTGTCGATCGCGATCACCGAATGGCCCTCGGCGAGCAGCCGGTCGGCGAGGTGCGAGCCGATGAAGCCCGCTCCGCCGGTGATCAGGATGCGCATCGGCGAGGCCCGGCTTACTCGTGGCGCAGCGGAGTGCGGCCGATCGAGTAGTAAGTGAAGCCGAACTGCTGCATCGTCGAGCGTTCGTAGAGGTTGCGCCCGTCGAAGATGATGGGGGACTTGAGGAGCTTCTTCATGCGCTCGAAGTCCGGCCGGCGGAACTCGTTCCACTCGGTCACGATGATCAGCGCGTCGGCGCCCTCGAGCGCCTCGTAGTTCACGCGATGGTAGGTCACCCGGTTGCCGAAGACCTTCTTCGCCTCATCGAGCGCCTCGGGATCGTGCACCGCGAGCGTCGCGCCCGCGGCAAGCAGGCGATCGACGATGATCACCGAGGGTGCCTCGCGCATGTCGTCGGTGCGCGGCTTGAAGGAGAGCCCCCAGATCGCGAATCGCCGTCCCGTGACGTCGCCGCCGAAATGCTCGAGCACGCGCCCGGCGAGCAGGCGCTTCTGGCGATCGTTCACGTCCTCGACCGCGCGCAGCAGGGTGAAGTCGAGCTGGTGGTCCTGCGCGGTCGAGATCACCGCCTGCACGTCCTTGGGGAAGCAGCTGCCGCCGTAGCCGACGCCGGGGAAGAGGAAGGCGTGGCCGATCCGCCGGTCGTGGCCGATGCCACGACGCACGTCGTCGATGTTGGCCCCCACCTTCTCGCACAGGTTGGCCATCTCGTTGATGAACGAGATGCGCGTGGCGAGCAGCGCGTTCGCCGCGTACTTGGTCATTTCCGCCGAGCAGTTGTCCATCACGATGATCGGCTGCTCGGTGCGAACGAAGGGGGCGTAGAGCTCCTTCATCTTCTCGATCGCCGTCTCGCTCGAGCCGCCGATGACCACGCGGTCGGGCTTCATGAAGTCGTCGATCGCAGCGCCCTCCTTCAGGAACTCGGGGTTCGAGATCACGTCGAAGGGATGCTTGGTGAGCGAGGCGACCGTGCGTCGCACGCGGTCGGCGGTCCCGATCGGCACGGTGCTCTTGATCGCGATCACCTTGCGGCCGTTCATCGCCTTGGCGATGGTCTCGGCGACCGCCATCACCGCGCTCAGGTCGGCGGCTCGCGCGTGCCCCATCGGGGTCCCGACGGCGATGATGCAGATCTCGGCCGCCGTCACCGACGCGGCGATGTCGGTGGTGAAGGTCAGGCGCTTCTCGGCGATGTTCCGCCGCACCAGCTCCTCGAGGCCGGGCTCGTAGATCGGGATCTCGGAGCGCTTGAGCGCCGCGATCTTCTCCTCGACGACGTCGACGCAAGTCACGTCGTTGCCGCTCTCGGCGAAGCAAGTCCCGGCGACCAGACCGACGTACCCGGTCCCTATCACGCAGATCTTCATGAACCGATTTCCTCCCGCCGGCTCGAGTGGACCGCTCAGTACGCGTTCTTGTTGACAAAGCCGCGGACGAAGGTGAGCATCAGGATCTTGAAATCGAGCAGCAAGGACCAGTTCTCGATGTAATAGAGGTCATACTTGATGCGCTCGTCGACCGAGGTGTTTCCGCGCCAGCCGTGCACCTGGGCCCAGCCGGTCATTCCCGCCTGGACCATGTGCCGTAGCATGTAGCGCGGCACCCGGCGACGGAACTCCTCGATGAACACCGGGCGCTCGGGGCGCGGCCCGACCAGGCTCATCTCGCCGCGCAGGACGTTGACGAACTGGGGCAGCTCGTCGAGCGAGAGGCGGCGCAGGAAGCCGCCGAACCAGGTCCGGCGCGGATCGTCGTCGACCGCCCACACCGGGCCGCTCTCTTCCTCCGCGTCGGTCTTCATGGTGCGAAACTTCCATACCCGGAAGACCCGACCGTCGAGACCCATGCGCTCCTGCCCGTAGAGCGCCGGCCCCGCCGAGGTGAGCCGGATCGCGAGCGCGATGAGCAGCAGGAGCGGAGCGAGCAGGACGAGCGCGACCGAGCTCACCGCGATGTCGACTGCACGCTTGGTCACTCGTTTCCATCCCATCAACGGGCTCGCCCGCAAGCTGATCACGGGCAGCCCCTCGAACTCCTCGATCCCGCTGCGCAGGCTGACGAAGCGCTCGACGTCGGGCACGACCTTGACGTCGACCGCCGCCGAATCCAGGCGGCCGATCAGCCCGGCCAGGCGGGGCAGCGCCTCGAACGGCAGCGCCATCAGCACCTGATCGATCCGATCGCGGGCAACGACGTCGGCAACCTCGTCCCACAGGCCGCAGATCGGGATCGCTCCCACCTGCGAGCCCAGCTTGACTGGGTCATCGGTCAAGAATCCGCGCAGCTTGAGACCGAGCTCGGGGTGCCACGAGATCCGATCGGCCACCGACTCGGCGAGCTCGCCGTCGCCCACCACCAAGACGTGACGCAGGTTGTAGCCGCGACGCCGCGTCTCGCGCAGGATCTCGCGCAGGGTGGCGCGCTCGAGCATCAGGAACCCGGTGCCGAGCACGTAGAAGTAGAGCAGCGTGAGGCGCGACAGGGAGTAGGCCTTCTCGAAGCCGAGAAAGCTCAGGGCGGTGAAGATCACCATCGCGAGCGACGAGGCGCGCAGGACCAGACGGCGCTCGCTCGACTCCGATCGCCCGCGCATCGAGCCGTAGAGCCCGAGGGTGCGGAACACCACGCCCCACACCGCCCACACCAGGGGCAGGAGAGGCAGGTAGATCGTCACCGGCGGCGTCCCCTTGGTCACCGGGACGATCGGCAGCTTGAAGCGAAGCAGATACGCGACCGCGAGCGCGGCCCCGAGGACGGTCATGTCGGCGACGACGAAGAGCCCGGTGAAGAGCTGCCGGCGTTCCTTCAACATGCAGCGAACGCCTCCGCGGGGATTCCTTGACGGAGGAACTTCTCGAGCTCGGCGCGGCATTCGGCCCGCGCGAAGCGCTTCGCGTGCGCCCGCAGCCGCGCCGGATCGAACTGGTCTTCGATGGCGAGAAACTCGCGCACCCCGGCGACCAGCCCGACCGCGGTCTGCTCCGCGAACAGCACCCCGGTCGCCTCCTCTCCCGAGCCGCTCGGAATCACCGTCTCGAGCGCACCGCCGCCGGCGAACGCGATCGTCGGACGCCCGACCGCGGCTGCCTCGAGCGGCGTCAGGCCGAAGTCGTCGTACCCCGGAAAGACCAGGGCGCGTGCCCCCCGGTAGAGCGCGATGAGCTCCTCGTCCGTGCTCCAGCCGAAGAAGGCGACGTTGGCCGGGGCGGTGCGCCGGAGCTGCTCAGCGCCAGGACCCGCACCGGCGATCACCAGGGGCAGACCGAGCTCGCGAAAGGCCTCGACGGTCAGGTCGAGCCGCTTGTTGGGCGCCGCGGCACCGACCGACAGGAAGTAGCCGCCCCGGCCGGAGGGCAGCCCGGCGGCAAAGAACAGATCGTCCACCGGAGGATAGATCACCCTCGCCTCGCGCCGGTAGTAGCGACGGATCCGGCTGCGGACGTGCTCCGAGATGGCGGCAAAGTCGTCCACGCGGGCGGATGATGCCACGTCCCACATGCGCAGCAAGGGAGCGAAGACCCGCCCGCCGGCGCGCAGCGAGCGCGAGCCCCGGCCGTCGAAGTAGTCCCCGTACGCGTCCCAGATGTAGCGCATCGGCGTCAAGCAATAGCAGCCGTGCCAGGCGAGCGGGCGCGGAACGATCCCCTTGGCGACGCAGTGGCTCACGCTGACCACGGCGTCGTACTCACGCATGTCGAACTGCTCGATCGCCCAGGGCAGGAGCGGCAGGAAGTACGGATAGGCGCGAAACGCCATCGGCAGGTGCTGCAGGAACGAGGTCCTGATCGGTCGCGCCTCGATACGCGCCGAGACCGACCCCATGGCGTGGAGGAGCGTGAAGATCTCCGCTCCTGGCAACAGCTCGCAGATCAGGTCCAGACACTTCTCCCCCCCACGCATCCCGACCAGCCAATCGTGCACCAGTGCCACTTTCACGGCGCATTTCCGAGTGCCTGCTCATACGCCGCGAAAGTCGCCTGCGCCGCTTCTTCCCACGAGAACCGGCGGGAACGCGCCAGAGCTCTCTGGATCAATCCCTCCCGTTTGGCACTTTCTATAGCGAAAATCACGGTATAGACGGCGTTTTTCAGCTTGTCAACGCAACCCGCGGGGACGATGATCCCGGCGTCGCCGACGATCTCTGGCAGGCTTCCGGCATCCGATGCAACGACCGGCACCCCCGAGGCCATGGCCTCGAGGGCGGGGAAGCCGAACCCCTCGAGCAAGGAAGGGACGACCACAACGCTCGCGGCGTGGTAGGCGAGCGCCAGCTCCCGGTCGCCGAGCACCCCAAGGAGCACGGTCGCCGCCCGCGCGGCGTCGTCCGCCGCCAGACGGGCGCGAACCTCGAGTCGATCGCAGCCGGTCCCGGCCAGGACCAGCTGCACTTCCGGGAGGCCGCGCCAGGCGCGCAGCAGCCAGTCGAGCCCCTTGTGCGGCAGCCCGTTGGTAACGTGCAGCGCGCAGGGCGTGCGCAGCCCGTGCCGGCGGCGAAACGCCTCCACCTCGCCGGCGGGCGGCGCGCTCGAGGCGAAGGCTCCGGGCACCCCGTGCGGCACGACGCGCACCCGGAGCGGGTCGAAGCCGGCCAGCTCGACGAGGTCGCGCGCCGTCGCCCGGCTCGGTGTCAGGGTGAGGCGCGCGCCCCGGCGCACGCGCCGCAGCATCCAGCGCGCGTAGAGCCGATGCGCCCAGGTCCGCGGCAGTCGCAGGTGGATCAGGTCGTGTACCGTCACCACCACCGGACAGGGCGCGGCAACCGGCATCAGATAGTGCGGCAAGTGCAGCAGGTCGAGGCGCAGGCGACGCGCCGCGCTCGCGAGCTCGAACAGCTCGCCGGCGGAGTAGCCCGCCTCGCGCAGCTCCGCGATCTCGGCACGCGGCGCGATCTCGGCGATCGCCGCACGGTCGGCCGCCCGCGCGAGCACGACCAGCCGGCAAGCCCGCTCCTCAAAGGGCAGCCGGGCGAGCAGCTCGCGCAGGTAGCGCCCGATGCCGCCGTCGCCGAGCTTGCGCGCATCGATCCCGATGCGCCGTTGCCTGTCAACGATGCCGCTCAGCGCAGCAGCTCGCGAACGACGTAGGTCGGCTTGCCCTGCGACTCATGGTAGGTGCGCGCCAGCATCTCGCCGAGCAGGCCGAGCGTCACGAACTGGAGCCCGGTGAGGACGAGCAGGATCGCCAGCAGAACGATGGGCCGGTTCGCGAGGCGGACGCCGAGGACGATGCGCTCGAAGCCCAGGTAGAGCGTCAGCACCGACCCGACGATCGCAGCGAACGCCCCGATCAGACCGAAGACCTGGATCGGGCGGGTGGAGAAATCGGACAGGAACTTCACGGTCAGGAGATCGAGCAACACCCGGACGGTGCGGGAGAGGCCGTACTTCGAGCGCCCGAGCGTGCGCGGTCGATGATTGACCGGCAGCTCGGCGATCACCGCGCCGAGATCGCCCGCCATCGCCGGGATGAAGCGGTGCATCTCGCCGTAGAGCTTGAGCGAGGTCGCGATCTCCCGGCGATACGCCTTGATGCCGCAGCCGTAGTCGTGGAGCTTGACCTGTGTCGCGAGCGAGATCAGCCAGTTGGCAACCCGCGACGGGAGCGTCCGCACGATGAAGTCGTCCTTGCGCTCCCGCCGCCACCCGGAGACCAGGTCGTAGCCCTCGCCGAGCTTCGCGACCAGGCGGCCGATGTCCGCGGGATCGTTCTGCAGGTCGCCGTCCATGGTCACGATGACCCGGCCGCGGGCGTGCGCGAAGCCGGCCGCCAGCGCGGCCGTCTGGCCGAAGTTGCGCCGGAAGCGGATCACCGAGATGCGCCCGTCGCGACAGCGTGCGGCGGCCAGCTCGTCGAAGGTTCGATCGTTCGATCCGTCGTCGATCGCGATCACCTCGCACCTGCCGCCCTGGCGGTCGAGGATCGGCATCAGCTCGGCAAAGAACTTCTCGACCGCCGCCTCCTCGTTCAAGAAGGGCACCACAACCGAGAGGTCGCAGGCCTCGACCTCCCGCGATTCGGTCACAGGTACTTTCCGGCGATCAGCTTTAGCCGCTCGCGCGTCGCGGCGGGGATCTGCGCACGGTCGGTGACGATCGCGTACTCGAGGGCGTGCTGGCAGGCGCAATCGACGGGCTCGAGGCGCCGCGCGAATTCGACCACCGTGCGCCGTGCCAGCTCGGCGTTGGCCTCGAGCAGCGCGAGGATCGCCGCGATGTCGACCTCGGCCGCGCTCTCGTGCCAGCAGTCGTAGTCGGTTGCAAGGGCCAGGGTGGCGAAGCACATCTCCGCCTCACGGGCGAGCTTTGCCTCCTGGAGGTTGGTCATGCCGATCACGGCGGCGCCCCACGATCGGTAGAGGTTCGACTCGGCGCGCGTCGAGAACTGCGGGCCCTCCATGCACACGTAGGTCCCGCCGTCGTGGACACGGGCGCCCGACGCGCGCGCCGCGGCCGACGCCGCACCGGCAAGCCGTGCACAGACCGGATCGCCGAACTGCACGTGCGCGACCACGCCGTCGCCGAAGAAGGTCCCGCGGCGGTCGAAGGTGCGATCGATGAACTGATCGGGCACGACGATGTGCCCGGGCTCGATCTCCTCGCGCAGACTTCCCACCGCGCTCACCGCCAGGAGCTGCGTCACCCCGAGCTGCTTCATGCCGTGGACGTTGGCGCGGAAGTTGAGCTCGCTGGGCAGGAGGCGATGCCCGCGCCCGTGACGCGGCAGGAAGGCGATCGGCTGGTTCCCGACGCGGCCGACGACGAACTCGTCCGAGGGAGCCCCGAACGGCGTCTCGATGCGGATCCGCTCGATGCGCTCGAGGCCGGGAAAATCATAAAGTCCGCTGCCGCCGATGACGCCGATCGGCGCCCGCTCCGGTTTCTGCACAGCGCTGGTTTGGCACACGCCCGGCGTCGATTCCAGCGAGCCCGCGGCGAGCAGCGAGTCCGTCTCCATCCCGTTCTCGGCCGCGCCAGGGGCATGGCACTCTCGCTGGCCTGCGCCGCGCGCTCCACCAGGGACTCACGTCAGGTACCGCGCCGGCCGATCCTTCGCTTGGAGGAATCTGGCATGCTGATCTCGGGCTGCTCGGCCGTGACGTCGCCGCTCCCCCGCCGGCATCGCGTCAAGAATATCGCGATCTGCCGCCTCGCCGCAGGCGCAGCGCTGCTTGCTCTTCTCTGGGCGAGCCACGCCGTTCCATGCGCAGCGCAGCAGATCTACGAGCAGGTCGACGCGCAGGGGCGGATCACCTTCACCAACGTCCCCTCGAGCGCCCACATCAAGCCGCACGTTCCCGCCGGTCCCATGATGAGCCGGGACGGCGTTCCCGTGCCCCAGCCGGTCGAGACGGATGCCCCGCCCGCGGACGATGCGAACGCGGGGGCACCGGCCGACGACGACGCCGCGAGCGCAAGTCCCCAGGTGGTTCCCGGGAACGGCAACGCGGTCTACACCCGGGATCCCGAGAGCGGCGCCGTCCACAAGATGTTGCGCCGGGCGCCGAGCGAAGCCCGGCGCGAGCAGCCCGGGCCGGCTAGCCCCGGATCACCGTGATCCGGCGCAATCGGCTCAGGCGCAGTCGCATCGCCGGACCGAGCAGGTCGCCGTTCACCGTGTAGTAGGTCGGGCGGGCGAACTCGACCTCGAGAGACGCGCCGACGTTGTCGTAGAGCTCGGGATCGTTGGCCGGAAAGCCGCGATAGAAGCGCGGCAGGCGCCGGACCAGGCGGGTCGCACGCGCAGGGCCGCCCAGCACGTGGAACTGACCCGGCTTGCGTCCGGCGAGGTAGAAGGGCTTGAAGCCGAGGCCGATCGCCCCGATGCTGCTCGCGATCAGCATCCGGTAGCTGCGGTGCGGGACACGCTCGCCGTCGCAGATGACGTCCGCCTCGAACGGCTGGAAGATCTTCGCCTGCAGGCCGCTGCGCGTGACCGC
>Ga0187765_10000726_pt1 | contig 12290 bp, 8 predicted proteins | sample 0216_QUI02_MP05__3_FD_133018 | JGI IMG/M metagenome (GOLD analysis project Ga0187765, IMG submission 133018) | Tropical peat soil microbial communities from peatlands in Department of Meta, Colombia - 0216_QUI02_MP05_10_MG | ecosystem: Environmental > Terrestrial > Soil > Wetlands > Peat ...
GGATCGCGGCGTCGAGGTCGATTTCCAGCCCAACCTCGGCAAGGACAAGGACAAGCTCGCCGACTACGTCAACGGCTTTGACGGGCTCGCCATCCGCTCGGCGACGAAGGTATCGGCGAAGATGCTGGAGAAGGCGAAAAACCTGAAGGTGATCGGCCGTGCAGGCATCGGCGTCGATAACGTCGACATTCCGGCGGCGACCGCGCGCGGCATCATCGTGATGAACACGCCGTTCGGCAATTCGATCACGACGGCGGAACACGCGATCAGCCTGATGCTGGCGCTGGCGCGGCAGATCCCCGAGGCCGACGCGTCGACGCGCGCGGGCAAGTGGGAAAAGAACAAGTTCATGGGCGTCGAGATTTTCGGGAAGACCTTAGGTGTCATCGGCTGCGGCAACATCGGGTCGATCGTTGCGGATCGCGCCATCGGCCTGAAGATGAAGGTGATCGCCTACGATCCGTTCCTGTCGCCGGAGCGGGCGATGGATATCGGCGTGGAAAATGTCGAGCTCGAAGACCTGTTCAAGCGCGCGGACTTCGTCACGCTGCACACGCCGCTCACCGACAAGACCAGGAACATCATCGATGCGAAATCGCTCGGCCTGATGAAGAGGGGCGTGCGGATCATCAATTGCGCGCGCGGCGGGCTGGTCGACGAGGCGGCGCTGGTACGGGCGATCGAGTCGAAGCACGTGGCGGGCGCGGCCTTCGACGTGTTCGTCGAGGAGCCGGCCACCGACAATCCGCTGTTCAAGCTGCCGAACGTCGTCTGCACGCCGCATCTCGGCGCGGCCACGACGGAGGCGCAGGAAAACGTCGCGCTGCAGATCGCCGAACAGATGTCGGATTATCTCCTGCGCGGCGCGATCTCGAATGCGGTGAATTTTCCCTCGATCACGGCGGAGGAGGCGCCGCGGCTGAAACCGTTCATTTCGCTCGCCGAGAAGCTCGGCTCGTTCGCGGGGCAGCTCACGGAAGACGCCATCAAGGAGCTGCACATCACCTACGAAGGCGAGGCGGCGCGCATGAAGATCAAGGCGCTCACCTCGGCGGTGCTCGCGGGGCTGCTGCGGCCGATGCTCGGCGACGTCAACGTCGTGTCGGCGCCGGTCATTGCCCGGGAGCGCGGCATGGCGGTCGAGGAGACCACGCGGGATGCCGCGGGCGATTACGACAGCCTGATCACGGTCGCGGTCACGACGCAGAAGCAGACGCGTTTCGTGTCGGGCACGGTGTTCGCCGACGGGCGGCCGCGCATCGTCAACATCAAGGGCATCCGCATGGACGCGGAATTCGGCCCCTCGATGATCTACATCACCAATCTCGACAAGCCCGGCTTCATCGGGCGGTTCTCGTCGACGCTGGGCGAGGCCGGCATCAACATCGCGACCTTCCATGTCGGGCGCGAGGCGCCGGGCGGCAATGCCATCGCGCTGATCGAGATCGACGGCGAATTACCGGCCGACGTCTTGGCCAAGGTGCGCGCGCTCCCGCAGGTGCAGCAGGCCAGGCCGCTGCGGTTCTAGGGGTGGCGATTTTATTCGCTATGAGTCCGAAAGCGGGCGTGGTGGGCTCATCGTGGGTTTGTCGATAATGATCCTTAGCGGCTGTGTCCGAGTGGCTCGGCGACGCCGCGGAGCAGAAGCGGCGACCAGGCGCCACTGGGAGTAGCACAATGTTAGGTTGTTGCCCCTTTGCAACGTAAGACAATTATTCGGGTTTTTGACTTCTACCCCGGCTGTACATTGTTGAATTAGCTTTTTTTGTACCTTTTAATTTCCCCACATGCGGCGTGCGTTGGGGATTATCCATGCGTCGCATTTCTTTGGCCGCTATTGCCATCGTTGTTTTGATCATTGCTGTGCTCAGCGCCGGCATTCGAAACGCTTCGGCAGAGTCTACCTCGCCAGCGCGGTCAGCAAGCGCATTCAACTGGAGCGGCTTTTACATCGGCGGACAATTTGGTGGCGGCTGGGGTACAGTTCAATCAACCCAGCTTGCCTCCGGCTCGTCCTATCCGGTCGGGTTTGCATATAATTCAAGTCACCCGAGCGGGCTGCTCGGCGGCGTCTACGGCGGGTTCAACTACCAATTCAACAAGGTCGTTCTCGGCATCGATGTTGATTACTCGTGGGCCAATCTTTCCGGGTCGGCAGCAACTCTCGATCCCGCCGGCGTTGTTAACAATATTCAACCTCGTAAAGCGAATTGGATTTCAACGGCCACTGGCCGGGTCGGCTATGCTGTCAACGACTGGCTGATTTTTGGCAAGGGCGGATGGGCCTGGGCGCAGGAAACCTCAGGTAACACCGTGTACATCATCGCAACAGGCGCCCCGGTTGCCGGTTCTATCGCTACACATCTCAGAAATGGATGGACAATCGGCACCGGTGTTGAATGGGCTTTTGCCCCCAACTGGGTAGCCAAATTGGAATACGAATATATCCGATTGACCAGCCTGCAACTCAATGGCGGATTAAATACACTAACCGGCGCCCCCATAATCGTAGCGAACGTAAACGACACGACTAATATTCATGTTGCGAAGGTTGGTGTTTCATATCTCATTAACTGGGGCAGGAACCGCTGATTCCCAGAATACTGATCCAGTAGCAACTCACGCACGAACCGCGGGTGTAGCGCCGGGGCTTTTCGTTTCCGAAGTTATTTGCCAGCGGTTTTGTCACCGACAGTATGAGCAATCAATAATTTTTCAGGCGCGAGTCCGTGTTGCGACAGGTGCAGCAGGCTAGGCCGCTGCGGTTCTAGGGGTGGCGGATTTGTTCGCTGTGAGTCCGAAAGCGGGCGTGGTGGGCTCACGGTGAGGTTTGACGATCGTGGCCCTAAGCGGACATCGGTGGGCATTTCCGGTCGCACGTTTGGGGCAATTGCCGTCGCATGGGAGAGACCGTAGACTTGATCACTACGGTGCCGCACCATTTCCATTTGGGGATAGGACCCGTGTTGATACGTCATGTTGCGATCGTGGCTGCAATCGCCGCCCTGCTTGGTCCCGTCAGTCTGGCGCAAGCCCAGTCCGACAACGAGCGGGAAGAGATGCTGCGCGGCGGCGCGTCCTCCAGGAAGGGCATCTACAGCATCTTTGGCCTGGACGGCACCGGCCTCGGCCGCACCACCGTGCCTTATCACAGCAAGTACGCGCCAGGCACCATCGTCATCAACACGGCGGAGCGGCGGCTTTATCTAGTTCAAGGCGGCGGCGAGGCGCTACGCTACGGCGTCGGTGTCGGCCGGATCGGCTTCAGCTGGAAGGGCACACACAAGATCACCGCGAAGAAGGAATTTCCAAATTGGACGGCGCCGCCGGAGATGATCGCGCGGCAAAAAGATGTGCCGAGGCACATGAAGGGCGGCGATCCGGACAATCCGCTCGGCACGTACGCAATGTATCTCGGCAGTACGCTCTACCGGATTCACGGCACGAACGATCCGGATACGGTCGGCGAGGCGGATTCATCCGGATGTTTCCGGATGAGGAACTGGGACATCGCAGATCTCTATAAGCGGGTACCGGTCGGTACAACCGTCGTGGTGAAGTAAAGAGGCCATTGATCGGCATCATTACGCCGACTTTGATCCTGCTGCGCGCCACCGACGTGATCGCTTGCTGGCCGTAAGCGGACAGTTGGTCGGCGTTGCCGACGGGTCTCGCTTCAAGAGAACGCGCCGACGCGCTGGCCAGGGTGCGCGCGCTGCCGCAGGTGCAGCAGGCCAGGCCGCTGCGGTTCTAGGGGGTGGGGTGGCATGATAGGTATTAGGCCCTATGCGGCGCAGTAAGCTACGCTTTCGTGCGGCTACAGGTGTTGGAATGAAAACCTACTTGGGTGCAATGGGAGTGTCAGTCTTTGTGATTGCGGTGTCAGGCACATCCGCACTGAGCCATGAGCATGCTACGGGCATCGTCAAGGAGCGCATGGAAATCATGAAAAGTATTGCGAAAGGCATGAAGGCCATTTCGCAGCGGCTCAAAAGCAAAAGCGACCTCGCGGCCATCAAGGTGGATGCTGAAGCGATTGCGGTCCAGGCGCCACATATCATCGATCTTTTCCCCAAAGGGAGCACGCAGCCCCCAACCGAGGCACGCGCGTCGATTTGGCAAAACTGGCCCGATTTCGAGAGCAAAGTTCACGCGCTTGAAATTGAGAGCGATAAACTCGCCAAGCAGAATACCGACGACTTTACCGCACTCAGTGCACAGGTCCAAGCGGTATCGCAGACTTGTAGCGCCTGCCACACGAAGTATCGCGTGAAGAAATGAAACTACAATTGTGTGTTCAGACATCAGCCGAAAGCCGGCGCGCGCCGCAGCCGTTTGACCTAAATCAAAGCAATCTGGCAGCCAGGCAGGTATGGATGCGTGCGGAGGTGTCAGATGTTGACGCGAAGACGTTTTTTGGCGGCAACAGCTATTTCGACATGCGCCGTCATAACTCGATCGGGCGGCCACGCGGCGGCCGCCACGTCCTTTGAGCTTCCCCTTCCGATACCGCGACTGATCGACGCGAAAGCGGATCGGAATGTATCCCTCGTCGCAGCCCGGGGCACGCACGCCTATCGGCTCGGCCAGCCGGTTTTATCATTTGGCTATTCCGCGCCCGTCCTCGGCCCGGTTGTTCGGGTCGCGCGCGGCCAAAGCGTGGAATTCACCGTCGAGAACCGGACGGACGCCCCAACCACGGTGCATTGGCACGGCCTCGTCATTCCGAGCGAGGTGGATGGCGGCCCGCATAATGTGCTCGCCCCGGGTACGACCTGGAAGGCGAGCTTGCCGATCGAGCAGTCCGAAACCACCGCTTGGTTCCACCCGCATCCGCATGGCGACACGGCGCGTCAGGTCTATTCCGGACTTGCCGGAATGCTCCTGGTTGAGGATGGCACCGGCGAACGCCTCGGTCTGCCGCGTAGCTACGGCATCGACGATCTCCCGCTCATCTTACAGGATCGCTATTTTGGTCGTGATGGCGCACCGGTATATGCCCCCGGTCCCATGGACATCATGGGCGGCTATCGCGGCGACACGATTATCGTCAACGGCGTGTCTGCACCGTTCGCACGCGTGCCGGCGAGTCTGGTGCGGCTCCGACTGCTCAATGGTGCCAATGCGCGGATCTTCGATCTCGCCTTTTCAGACCGACGCAGCTTCCATGTGGTCGCTTCCGACGGCGGCTATCTCGCGGCACCGGTTGCCGTTCAACATCTGCTGATCGCGCCAGGAGAGCGCTACGAAGTTCTGATCGATTTTTCCAACGGTGCCGAAGTCATCCTCGCAACCGGGCCGGATGACAATTTCCCGATGATGGGAATGATGCGCGGTAACCGATCGTCCGCCGACGGCGGAAGCGTAATGAAATTCACCGTCGATCGCGACATGCCGGGGGCAGTAAAATCGATGCCGCAACAGTTGGTCGATTTGCCGCCGGTCGACCGCTCAGGTGCTGCAAGACGCCGCCAATTCGTCCTCAATGACATGATGATGGGCGGAATGATGGGAGGCGGGTTTGGGTTTGGCCGCTCCGGCAGCGGACCGGCCATGGCAATCAATGGCCGTCCTTTCGACATGGAACGGATCGATGTGGAGGCCAAGCGCGGCACGAACGAACTTTGGGAGATTGTCTCGCAATCGATGGCTCATCCGTTTCACATTCACGGCACGCAATTCCGTATCCTGAGCCTTAACGGCAGGTCTCCGCCGCCGCATCTGCAGGGATGGAAGGATACGGTCCTGGTGACACGCGAGGCACAGATTTTGGTCCCGTTCACACAGATGGCCGGGCGCGACAAGCCCTTCATGTATCACTGCCACATCTTGGAGCACGAGGATGTGGGCATGATGGGTCAATTCGCCTGCACTTAAATCGTTTCCGTGCGGTGATGGCGGCGAGGGTCGGTTAATGACACAACTCGGTCCTCGCGGCATGTCTGCTTTTCCGTCGCGACCGATGGGTCCCGGTCCTGGCCGATCAAGCCGGCCGGGGGGCGGGCCCCGCCCCGGTCCCGCCGTGAGCCCGCCTTACGGAAACCTGAATTTCGCGAGTTCCTTGCGGCAGGGAGGATGCGCTCATCGAGGGACACCAATGAAAAGCCTGTTGATTGCCGGCAGCCTGCTTGCCGGGGTGATTTCGGCCGGCGCCGCCGAAATTGACATCACATCCAAGATCGATTCGGTCATCGTCTATCCGGACGGGGCCACGATAACGCGGATCATTCGCGTCGACCTGCCGCGCGGCGACGCCACGCTGATCGGGCGCGACTTTCCGCTCACGCTCGACCCGAGTTCATTGCGCGTGGAGGGCGAATTCGCGGGACGGCTCGTGATCGGCTCGATCGATGCGCGCACGCCGAAGCCGCTGCCCGCGACGTCGACGCCGGAGCTCGAGAAGAAGATCGAGGCGCTTAAGGACGAACGCGCCGTGCTCGACGACAAGATCGCCGCCGACACCGCGCGCAAGAATTTCGCCGAGCGATTCGCCAACAGCGTTCCGCTCGGGCTCGGCGAGAAGGGCGACGCGCGGCCGATCGCCGATTGGCGGGTGGCATTCGCCGCGGTGTCGGAGGAACTCACCGCCGTCAATGCGGCGATTCGCGCCTCGAAGCTCAAGCAACGCGATATCGACCGCGAGCTTGCGCGGTTGCAATCCGATGCGCGCAGCAATCCGCCGCGCAAGATGGAGGTCCGGGTGGATCTCAGCGCCGATGCCCCCGGCTCCGCGGTTCTGCGGGTGAGCTATTCGGTCCGTGGCGCGCGCTGGCTGCCGCTCTACGACGCGCGGCTCGATACCGGAACCAAGGACCGCAAGCCCGCGCTCGAGCTGGTTCGCCGCGCGGAGATCGTGCAGCAGACCGGCGAGGACTGGGCTGACGTTGCGCTGACGGTATCCACCGTACGCACGGCGAAGGGCGGCAATGCGCCCGAGCTGCGTCCATTGATCGTGCGCCTCACCGATCCGGCTGCATTGAAGACCGACCGGGACCGGACCATATCGCAATATCAGCGCAATCTGGCTGCGCCATTGGCGCCGCCGAAAGCGACGGCGCCGGCCAGCGGAGGCTTGCTCGATACAGCGCCGGCCGAGGAGCGCGAGGCCACGGTGGAATCCGGCGGCTTCCAGGTGGTGTTTCGCATCGGCGGGCGCGTCAGCGTCGGCGCGAACGAGGGAGCCAAGAGCTTCCGCGTCTCGTCGGCCAATCTCGCGCCGGATCTGATGGTGCGCGCGACGCCCGCGCTCGACGATACGGCTTATCTCGAGGCGAGCTTCAAGCAGGCGGAGGACGCTCCGCTGTTGCCGGGCCGGATCAGCCTCTACCGTGACGGCATCTTTGTCGGCCGGGGCGCGATGGCGCTTACGCCGAAGGATGAAACCGTGCGGCTCGGCTTCGGCGCCGACGAGAAGGTGAAAGTGACGCGCACCATGGTTCGCCGCAACGAGGGCACGACCGGCATCATCACGTCGTCGAAGACCGACGAGCGGGAGTTCAAGATCACGGTCCGGAACGGCCACGACACGGCGATCAAGATCACGGTCGAAGACCAGCTTCCGGTGAGCGAGACTTCGGATATCGCGGTGGAGATGCTGCCGCTCACGACGCCGCCGACGCAAAAGGACCCGCAGGACCGGCGCGGCGTGCTGGCCTGGGCGTTCGATGCGCAGCCGGGCGAGGTCAAGGACATCAAGCTCGGCTGGCGGCTGCACTGGCCGGCGGCAAAGACGGTGTTCTTCGACGCGCTCCGCTGAAACGGAATTGCGTGCCGCCATGCGGCGGCATGCAAGCCATTGAAATAGTCGGCGGATTGTCGGATTTTGGGGAGTGGCGGCGCGCCCGTGCGCGGCCTTGCCTCGGGCGGCGCCATCCTTTATCCGGGACCAAGCCTCAGTGATCGCCCAGGCCGAGAGCGTTTGAGCGGCTGCCCGCTTGGGAGAAGGGTTCGGCATGGCGAATGTGGTTGTGGTCGGCTCGCAGTGGGGCGACGAGGGCAAGGGCAAGATCGTCGATTGGCTCTCCGAGCAGGCCGACATCGTCGTCCGGTTCCAGGGCGGGCACAATGCCGGCCATACGCTCGTCATCGACGGCAAGACCTACAAGCTTTCACTGCTGCCTTCCGGCGTGGTGCGTTCCGGAAAACTCTCCGTCATCGGCAACGGGGTGGTGCTCGATCCGTATGCGCTGATCGCGGAGATCGCGCAGCTCAAGTCGCAGGGCGTCGAGGTCACGCGCGACAACTTGCGTATCGCCGAAAACGTCACATTGATCCTGCCGCTGCATCAGGAGCTCGATGCGATCCGAGAGTCGGGCAACGCGCGCATCGGCACGACCAAGCGCGGCATCGGCCCGGCCTACGAGGACAAGGTTGGCCGGCGTGCGATCCGGCTCATGGATCTTGCGGACCTCACCGTGCTCGGCGACAAGATCGATCAGCTGTTGGCGCATCACAACGCGCTGCGGCGCGGGCTCAACCTCGAGCCGGTCGCCGCGAAGCGAGTCTATGAAAATCTCGCCAAGGTCGCGCCTCAGGTTTTGCCGTTCATGGACTCGGTGTGGTCGCTGCTCGACGAGAAACGGCGCGAGGGTAAACGGATTTTGTTCGAAGGCGCGCAGGGCGCGCTGCTCGACGTGGATCACGGTACCTATCCGTTCGTGACGTCCTCCAATACGGTGGCGGCGCAGGCCGCGACCGGATCGGGGCTCGGGCCCAGTTCGATCGGCTACGTGCTCGGCATCTGCAAGGCCTATACGACGCGGGTGGGCGACGGTCCGTTTCCGACCGAGCAGAACAACGACATAGGCCGCAAAATCGGCGATCGCGGAAACGAATTCGGAACGGTGACCGGCCGCCCGCGGCGCTGCGGCTGGTTCGATGCGGTCTTGGTGCGACAAACCGTACGCACCAGCGGAATAGACGGGCTTGCGCTGACAAAACTTGATATTCTCGATGGGTTCGACCAGATCAAAGTGTGCGTCGGATACCGCCTCGACGGCCGCGACATCGACTATCTGCCTGCGAGCGCGCATGCGCAGGCCCGGGTCGAGCCGATCTACGAGACGGAGGCGGGTTGGGGCGAACGCACCGCGCGGGCGCGCTCCTGGGCCGAGCTGCCGGCGCAAGCGATCAAATACGTGCGCCGGATCGAGGAGTTGACCGGCTGCCCGGTGACGCTGCTGTCAACCAGTCCGGAACGCGAGGACACGATCTTGATGCGCAATCCGTTCGAGACCTGAAGCGAGGAGACTTCGGTCGCCCGATGTAAGAGCTCAAAGTTCGATGGCTGACTATCACCCGCTCATTACCCGCGCTGTCATGACTCTGGAAAAGGACACCGCCGAGAACCGGCGCGTGCTCTATGAGCGCGCGCGCAACGCGCTGGTGGTGCAGTTGCGCGGGACGGTTCCGCCGCTCGACGAATCGGAGATCACCCGGGAACGGCTCGCGCTCGAAGAGGCCATTCGCAGAGTGGAAGTCGAATCGGCCCGCCGCGCGCGCGATATGCCGCGGCCCGATCCGACGGTCGCCAAGCGCGCGGCGGAAGCGGCGCGGCGGGAGCAGGCGGAGATGGCCGCCCGGCGGGCGGAAGCCGAGCAGGCGGCACGCCGGGAGGAGGCCGCGAAGCTCGCGCGCCGCGAAGAGGCCGAGCGGGCGGCACGGCGGGAGGAAGCCGAACGGGTCGCGCGCGAGGACGCCGAGAGGATCGCGCAGCAAGCCGATGCCGATCGGGCGGCCCAGCACGAAGCGGCCGAACGGCTGCGGCGCGAGGCGGTCAACAAGGCACAGCGCGACGAAGCCGCGCGGGCGGCGGAACGCATGGCCGCCGAAATGGCGCGGCGTAGCGATGACGAGTCAAACGCGCCGACGGCGACGCGGCCGGCGCTCACCGAGCCACGCCCTGCAATGGAACCCGGCGCAATGATCGACGACGCGCTCAAGGAGTTCCGCGACCTTGCCGACTCCGGGCGTTCGGCGTCGGCCATTCCGGCTGCCCGTCCGACGGTCGCGCCGCCGGCCGCTCCCTCGGCGCAGCAGTCGTTCGGTGCGCCGGTCTCCACGGCGCCTTCGGTGCAACCGTCGATCGATCCGTTCAAGGGGCTCGAGTCGTTTGAGCCGCGGCTCGCGCACGAGGAATGGCGCTCGCAGCAGGCCGAGCAGGTTCCGCCACTGCCGGACCACGAACTCGACGAAGGCCTCGGCGGCTTGGCGCCCGGTCACCCGCCACAACAGGCGACGCGATATTCCGACGATATCGAAGAAGAAATGCGGTCGCGGCCGCCGCTGCGCTCGTATCGCCGGCTGGCCTGGCTGGCCGTTGCACTTGTCGTGATCCTCGGCGGCGCGGCGCTCGCCTATTGGGAAGGCGCAGCGCTCATCAAGAGCGCGCGCGACATGATCGCCTCGCTGCGCGGTCCCGCGACGTCCGTGCAAAAGGAAGCCACGCCGTCGAAGAAGATCAACGACCGTATCGGCCAGCCTTCGACATCGACCAAGAGCGATGCCGCGGTTGCGCAACGCGCCATGCTGACGACGGAGCCGGACGCGGCCAATCCGAACGGCAAGGATTACATCGGCCGCGCGGTTTGGAAAACGGAAACTATTTCGGTCGAGGGCAAGCCGGACGAGGTGGCGATCAAGCTCGAAGTCGAGGTGCAGGATCGCGGATTTGCCATGACCTGGCTGATCAAGCGGGTCACCGATCCGAATTTTCCGGCGACCCACATCATCGATATCCAGTTCAATATAGCGCCCGACTCGCCCCTGGGCCGCGTCTCCGAGATCAAGAGCATGCTGATGAAGCGGCCCGGCCAGACCGAAGGCGCGCCGCTGTGGGGCAGCGCGCAGCGTTCGACGCCGAATTACTTCATGGTCGGTCTCTCCGGCACCGAGGCGGATGCGCAGTACAACCTCAAACTGCTGAAAGAGCAGCCGGCATTCGATGTCGCGCTGGTGTTCAGCAAAGTGGGCCGTGCATTCCTCCTGATCGAAAAAGGGCCGGCCGGCGAAAAGGTTTTCGCCGACGCTTTCGCGGCCTGGAAGCAGTGAACGGCATCCGCGTTCGGACGAACGGGTCCGAAATTTTCGTGGTCGTTATCGCGGACGCGATCGGAGGCAAAGCGGGCATGCCGAAAATGCGGCAAAATGAGGTGGCGACATTATCGGTGTTTGAGCGACGCCCACCAGCGAGCCTTGCCTCCGGCTTTCTATTTGTGCAGCCTCTGTGTTAGCAGCACGGGACGCCGCGCATGGCCGACGCCGCACAATTCAACGCCGATCAGCTCGCCTTCTGGAACGGGCAGGGCGGCCACACCTGGGTGGCACGCCAGAAGCACACCGACATTATCTTGGCGCCAGTGTCGGACGCGTTGCTCGCACTCGCCGCCCCGCGCACGGGCGAGCGGGTGCTGGACATCGGCTGCGGTTGCGGTGCAGTCACATTGGAGTTTGCGCGCGCAGTCGGCCCCACCGGTCGCGTATTGGCGCTCGACATTTCCGCTCCGATGCTGGCTGAGGGAAAAATGAGAGCCGCGGCCGCCGGCATTACCAATATCGATTGGCGGGAGGCGGACGCAGCTACGACGGCGCTGGACAGATTCGATCTACTGGCATCGGCGTTCGGCACGATGTTTTTCGGTGACCCCGTGGCTGCCTTCACGCACATGCGCGGCGCAGCCAACCCTGGCGCGAGAATGGCGTTCGTATCCTGGCGGCCGCTGACCGAAAATTCATGGATGGAGGTGCCGATGCAGGCCGTCCTTCCCCATGTGCCCCCGCGGCCGAAACCGGTCCCGAATGCTCCAGGAATGTTCGCCTTCGCCGATCCGCAGCGCGTAACCCAAGTTCTCACCGCAGCCGGCTGGGCGCCGCCGCGGTTCGACAAGCTCGACCTCAATCTGGACATCGCCGCCGGTCGCGGATTGGAGGAGGCTGTGGTTCAGTCGACTAAAATCGGGGCAGTCAACAGCTGGCTACGCGGCCAACCGGCGGAGGTCGTTGCAGCTGCCATTGCGTCCGTGCGCGAAGCACTGACGGCGCATTTGGACGGCGACAGCGTGCGCTTGCGCGGCGCAATTTGGTTGGTCAGCAGCGCCCCCGCTTGAGCGCGTGCCGTTCGTACCTGGAGCGCAATCCGGCGAAGTGGGAACCGGTTCGCCCGTAAGATTGCGCGAAAAACCAAAGATTCTAGACCATGATCCGATTCAATCTAATCGGATCATGGTTTAGAGCCCAGTTCTTCGAACAAAAATGCTGGGTCCCCGCTTTCGCGGGGACGAACGGCGATTCAA
>Ga0187765_10000727_pt1 | contig 12285 bp, 12 predicted proteins | sample 0216_QUI02_MP05__3_FD_133018 | JGI IMG/M metagenome (GOLD analysis project Ga0187765, IMG submission 133018) | Tropical peat soil microbial communities from peatlands in Department of Meta, Colombia - 0216_QUI02_MP05_10_MG | ecosystem: Environmental > Terrestrial > Soil > Wetlands > Peat ...
AATGCCGGTGCCGCGGGTGCGGAAGAGGGCGTCCATCTCGTCGAAGAACACGATGACGGGGACATCCTCGGCGGCCTTTTCCTTGGCCTTGACGAAGATCTCGCGGATCTTACGCTCCGTCTCGCCGACGTACTTGTTGAGGAGCTCAGGGCCCTTGATGTTCATGAAGAAGCCCTTGATCTTCTCGCCGCGCTTCTCCGAGACCTTCTCCGCCAGGTTGTTGGCGACCGCCTTGGCGATCATCGTCTTGCCGCAGCCGGGCGGGCCGTAGAGGAGCACGCCCTTGGGCGGCGCGAGCTTGTGCTCGCGATAGTAGTCGGCGTACAGATAGGGCAGCTCGACCGCGTCGCGGATCGCCTCGATCTGCGAGCGGAGCCCGCCGATGTCCTCGTACTGGATGTCCGGCACCTCTTCGAGGGCCAGATCCTCGACCTCGCTCTTCGGGAGCTTCTCGAGGAGGTAGCCTGACTTCGAGTCCATGAGCAGGTGATCGCCGACCTTGAGCTTCGTCGGCCGGAGCGGGTCAGCGATGATCGCGACCTTCTCCTCGTCGGCCCGCACCGTGACCACCGCGCGAGCCTCGTCGAGGCTCTCCTTCATGATCACGACCTCGCCCTGGATCTCGTAGCCGGCCGCCTCGATGACGTTCAGGCCCTCGTTCAGGACGAGCTCTTGCCCGGGCTTGATCGAGTCCTTGCCGATCGACGGGTGGAGGTTGACCTTCACCTTGCGCCCGCTCGACAGGATGTTCACGGTACCGTCTTCGTTCAGCGAGAGGAACACGCCGTAGCTGGACGGCGGCGCGCAGAGCTTGTCGACCTCTTCCTTCAGGGACGAGATCTGCTCTCGCGCCTCGTAGAGCGTGTTCACCAGCTTCTCGTTCTGATTGAACGCCTGGACCAGCTGGCGGTTGGCCTCGCGCAGCTTGTTCTCCAGGACGACGAAGTCCTTGGGGGTCTCCTCGAGCTTCTTCCGGAGGTGCACGACCTCCGTTTCCATGGCCCGGGCGTGAGCCTGGAGATCCTGGATCTGGATCTCGTACTCGGTCAGGCGACGACGGTAGGCGGATTCGGTCATGGGGAGGAATTTTGACAGCCCCTTGACGCCCTCGGGTTCCCGGGGAGGATTCGCCTTCTTCTCGAACTCTTTCATGGCCTCCCGTCCCTCTCGGCGAGCACCGCGACCGCGCCGCGTCGGCCGGGCCTGGCGGGGGTCACGCTAACCCTCGTCAGCTTGAGCAACTATAGGCGGCGCTAGAAAAAAAAGTCAAGTTGTGGCGCGGTTCCAGCCTCGGATCTGGCGCACGGTTCGCGACATGCGGCGTCCCTTGGCCTCCGGAAGGTGCAACGTCGGTGCCAGAGAGGTGGCGTTGGCATGTCGCGGAGCGCTCGAGGCAGGGGACTGCGAGGCGCGGACCTCTCTATAATGGACGCCTATGTCTGCCGAGGCCGCGCGACGCGCGCGGCGCCGCTGCTGTAGCGCGCGCGTGGCGTCTCTCGTCGCCGTGGCGCTGCTCGGCGCGGTGCACATCGCCGTCGCCGCACCGGCGGGCGAGCTTCACGTCGGCGTGCCGCGTGTCCCCACGAACCTCGACCCAGCCGACGCGACGGCACCGTCCCAGCTGATGGCGATGCGGCTCGTCTATCAGGGGCTCGTTGCTTTCGGCGAGCGCGGCGACATCGAGCCGGCGATCGCCCAGTCGTGGACCGTGTCGCGCGATGGGCTCACGTGGACTTTCCGACTTCGTCAAGACGTCCAGCTCCACGACGGTGGCGCCCTTGGTGTGGACGATGTCGTCGCAGCGCTGACGGAGCGGGTCTCCGCCGACGAGCCGCCGGACGGCGCCCCGGCCTGGGTCCGGCCGTTTCGCGGTGCGGGCCGGATTGTCCGCGAGGTGCGGCGCGCCGAGGGCGGCGCCATCCAGATCGTCCTCGGCCAGCCGTACGCGGCGCTGCTGGCGCTCCTCGCCCATCCGGCGCTCGCCATCGCCATCCCGCGCCCCGGAGGTCCGCGCGTCGGCAGCGGGCCGTACCGTGCGGTCGAGCTCACCGCGGACCGTCTGACGCTGGACGCCGCGGCGACCTGGCGCGGGGAGCCCCCCCAGAGCGCGCGGATCGCACTCCACGAGATCGCCGACGATGCGGCCGCCCTCGCCGGGCTGGGCCCGGGTCCGCTTCATGCGGCGCTGATCAGCGCGCCGCCGGCGTGGGCGGCAGTCGGGCTCCAGGTCGTCTCCGGCCCGACGTGGCGCGTCGGTCTCCTGGCGCTGCGCACTGACCGGGGTCTCACCAGCAAGAAGACGGTGCGACAGGCGGTGGCGCTTGCCATCGACCCCGCCCTCCTCACCCCGGCGCTCGGCCGGTGGGCGGTGCCACACGCCGCGTGGCTGCCGCCTGGCGCGTGGGCGGTACGAGACACGGGCCCCCTCCTCTTCGATGCGACGCGTGCGCGCCGGCTGCTCGCCCAAGTCGCCCCCATCGACCCGACGGTCACGCTCCTCGCGTCGGAGCAGACCTCGGGCCCGGAGGCCGCCGGCATCGCCGAGGCGATCAAGCTCTCGCTGGGGGCGGCGGGCTTCAAGGTGCGCGTCCAGCTGGAAGCGCCGGACTCGGCCGACAGCGCGGCGCGGCAGGGCGCGACGGAGCTCACGCTCCACGAGGAGACGCTCGAGGTGAACGACCCCGACGTCTTCCTCCGGCGACTCCTCGGGACGGATGCGGCGACGCCGGGGACCGCGACCAACGTCGCCTTCTTCCGCAGCCCGCTGGTGGACGGCATGCTCGTCCGCGCGAGCCAGCTCGGCTTCCGGCCCGAGCGATTCCGGCTTTACCAGCGCCTTCAGAGTCTCCTTGCCGAAGAGATGCCGTACGTGCCGCTCTACGTTCGGCTTCAGTGGATGGCGGCGCGGCCCGGAGTGCGCGGGCTCCAGCTCGATCCGGGTGGGCTTCACCGTCTCGAGCGCGTGAGCGTCGAGCCGCCGCCTGCACCAGCGCCGCCGTCGGGCGCGTCTCCCAGCCCGGCTCCGGGAGCGCAGCCCGCGGGGCCTTCGCCCGCCAGCCCGTGAGCCGGGCCAGCGACTGACGACGGCCGACGGTCGGAGGACCGGGCACGGCGGCCGCGGTCGCGGCCCGCGCGCCGCGGCCGGTTTGCCCGCGACCAGGGGCCCGGCTACAATGGGTCGGCCTCCCACACGACGGGCCACGCTGGGCCACATCACGGAGGAGTCGCGGGTGCCCTCGGTTCGTGAGAGCGTCGCCGAGATGGTCCAGTACGTCTTCCCCCAGTACGCGGGCGCGCCGGGCCAGATCTACGGCGGGCGGATGATGGACTGGATCGCGACGGCGGGGACCCTGGCGGCGTCCCGCGTGGCGCGGGGCCCGGTGACCGTGGGGTCGATGGACGAGATCGATTTCCTCCACCCGGTGCGGGTGGGGGAGATCGCGATCCTCCGGGCCCGCGTGGAGTACGTGGGCCGGACGTCGCTCGAGGTCGGCGTGCGCGTCTACTCGGAGAACGCGGCGACCGGAGAGCGCCACACCACGCTCTCCTCGCACATGGCCTTCGTCGCGATCGACGAGGCGGGTCACCCGCGACCGGTCGGGACGTCGATCGCCCCTGCCGACGCGGCGGAGGCGGCAGTGGTGGACGCCGCCCAGGCGCGGCGCGCCTCGCGCCGGGCCCGGCTCGCGTCGCGGGCCGAGCGCGCTCACGAGGTGGCGGACGAGACGGAGGGCTTCCGCTGGCGCTTCGAGCAGCAGCGGTTCGTGTTCCCGGAGGACGCGCTCCACGGGACGCTCATGTTCGCCGGGCGGCTCCTCCTGACGGTGGACGAGGTCGCCGCGATCCTCGCGGTCCGGTACGCGCGGGTGCCGCTGGTGACGGGATCGATGGACGCGCTGGAGTTCTACGCGCCGATCCGGGTCGGCGACCTTCTCACGCTGAGAGGCGCCCTGACGCGGGTCGGGACGCGATCGATGGAGGTGGAGATCCAGGTGCTCGCGGAGGCGCCGCTCAGCGGCGAGGTGCGCCACGCCTGCACGACGTACCTGGCGTTTGTCCAGGTGCCGGGGACCGGTGGCAACCTCTCGCCGCTGGTCGCGGCGTCCGCCGCCGAGCAGCGAGAGCGCGACGCCGCCGACAAGCGCCAGGCGGCGCGGGTGGCGCGGGTCCGCGGCCTCGGCCAGGGCCTCACCGGCGGGCCGATCTGGTAGACAGCGAGCCAGCAGGCGCGGGCGGCGGCACAGGAACGCGGAGGAGTCGCTCCTCCGGAGACTGGAAGGGGTGAGACGCGATGTCCGGTCATTCGAAGTGGTCCCAGATCAAGCGCAAGAAGGCGAAGACCGACCAGGCGCGAGGCAAGGTGTTCTCGAAGCTCGTCCGCGAGATCACCACGGCGGCGCGGCTCGGCGGCGACCCGAAGATGAACATGCGGCTCAAGACGGCGATCGAGGAGGCGAAGGCTGTCAACATGCCCGCCGACACGCTGAAGCGTGCCGTCCAGAAGGGGACCGGTGAGCTGCCGGGCGAGACCTACGAGGAGATCACCTACGAGGGCTACGGGCCGGGCGGAGTCGCCGTCATGGTCAAGGTGCTGACCGACAACAAGAACCGCACCGCGCCGGAGATACGCCACACCTTCGCGAAGTTCAGCGGCAACCTCAGCGAGGTCGGCTCGGTCGGGTGGATGTTCGACCGCAAGGGGATCATCCAGGTCGACGCCGCGCGGGTGGACGAGGACGAGCTCCTCGGCCTGGCCCTGGACGCCGGCGCGGCCGACCTCCGGCGCGCTGACGCCATCTTCGAGATCACCACGACGCCGCAGGACCTCGAGGCCGTCCGGCGCGCGCTGGAGGGCCACGGTGTGCCGATCCAGTCCGCCGAGGTCACCTTCGTGCCGCAGTCGACGATACGACTCGAGGGCAAGGACGCCCAGCAGGTGCTGCGGCTCGTCGAGGGCCTCGAGGAGCTCGACGACGTGCAGCAGGTGTACGCCAACTTCGATATCCCCGACGAGGTGCTGGAGGCGCAGGGCGCCGCTTGAGGGGGATGGACGGCGTCTCCCTCTTCCCGCACCCCGGGCCGCGGGCCGTCGGATTCGATCCGGGCCTCGCCGACACGGGTTATGCGGCGCTCGAGGGTGGACGGCGGGTCCCGACTGTGCTGGGGACCGGCGTCATCCGGACCAGCGCCCGGGATTCCCTGGAGGCCCGGCTCGAGGTGTTGTTCGACGGGGCGCGGGCGGTGCTCGAGCAGTTCGCACCCGATCTCGTGATCATCGAGGACATCTTCAGCGCGCCCTCGATCCCCCGGACGGCCATCCTCATGGGGCACGCCCGCGCCGCGGTCTGCCTTGCCGGGCGGCGTCAGCGAGTCGCGCTGGTCTCGGTGGCACCGGCCGAGGTCAAGCGCGCGGTCACCGCCTCGGGCGCTGCGCCCAAGGCCCAGGTCGCGCGAGCCATGCAGGCGCTGCTGGCCTTGCCCGTTCCACCGCGCCCGAGCCACGTCGCGGACGCGCTCGCGCTCGCGTACACGGGCCTGTCGCGGGCGCGCGGGCTGGGCGGGCGATGATCGCGTCCCTCCGCGGGCGGCTGCGGCGGCGCCTGGAAGGTCGGGTGATCCTGGAGTCGGCCGGCGTCGGCTACGAGGTCGTCCTGCCGCCCGTCGTCGCCCAGGGACTCGAGGGCCTCCTGGCGGGGGACGGCGCCGAGGCCGCCGAGCTCGAGCTGGTGATCTACTACCATGCCACGCGCGACCAGCCTCGGCCGGTGTTGATCGGCTTCGCCCGCGATCTGGAGCGCGAGTTCTTCGAGCGGCTAATCACCGTGAAGGACGTCGGGCCGCTCGTCGCGGCCCGCGCGCTGGTGATGCCGATCGCGGACATCGCTGAGGCGATCGTCCGCAAGGACGAGCGCTTCCTCCGCCGGCTGCCGGGCATTGGGCCCCAGAAGTGCCGCAACATCGTGGCGCAGCTCGAGGGCAAGGTTGCGAAGTACGCTCTCCTCCCCCGCGACGAGTCGCCGAAGCCGCCTCCGCGGGAGGAGGCCGACGACGTCCGGGTGCTGGTCCGCGACGTACTCGTTCGCCAAATGGGGCTCCGACCGGGGGAGGCCGACCAGGCAATCCGCGACGCACTGGCCCGGCGACCGGACATCGACGCACCCGAGGCGCTCTTCGAGGAGATCTACCGCGCGCGCCGGGGGTCGCCGTGACGGCCCGACCGGAGGGTGAGCGGTGAGCGACAACCTCCTGAGCCGGGGCCCGCTGGCCGACGAGGCGCCATTCGAGCGCGCCCTCCGGCCCCAGCGTCTCGACGAGTACATCGGCCAGCGCGAGGCGGTGGAGAGCCTCCGCGTCTCGGTCGAGGCGGCTCGGCAGCGAAGCGAGTGCCTGGACCACGTGCTGCTCTACGGGCCGCCGGGCCTGGGCAAGACGACCCTCTCCATCATCCTGGCCAACGAGATGGGAAGCGGTCTCAAGAGCACCTCGGGTCCCGCGCTCGAGCGGGGCGACGATCTCATGGGAGTGCTCACGAGCCTCGAGCCCCGCGACGTGCTCTTCGTCGACGAGATCCACCGGCTGCCGCGCGTGGTCGAGGAGCTCTTCTACCCGGCCATGGAGGATTTCGAGGTCAATTTCGTCATCGAGCGCGGGATGCACGCCCGGACCATGCGGATCCCGCTCAGGCCGTTCACCCTGATCGGCGCGACGACGCGGCCCGGCATGCTGAGCGCGCCGCTCCGCGAGCGCTTCGGGATCTTCCACCACCTTGACTTTTATGCCGACGAAGAGCTGGCGCGGATCGTCAGCCGGTCGGCGGGCATCCTCGGCGTCCCCATCGACCCCGGCGGGGCGGCCGAGATCGCGCGGCGGGCCCGGGGCACACCGCGCATCGCGAACCGTCTCCTGCGCCGCGTACGGGACTTCGCCCAGGTCAAGGGGGACGGGCGGATCAGTGCAGAGGTCGCGGCCGCGTCGCTCACCATGGAGGGCGTCGACACCCGAGGGCTTGACCGGCTCGACCGGCGCTTTCTCCAGGCGATCATCGAGCAGTACGGCGGCGGTCCCGTGGGGCTCGAGGCGATCGCCGCCACCATCAACGACGACGCCGAGACACTGGCCGAGCTTGTCGAGCCCTATCTCCTCAAGGTCGGGCTGGTCGTGCGAACGCCGAGCGGCCGGCGTGCGACCCCTGCCGCGTATCGGCACCTCGGCTTCCGCGGGGGTGACGGGCCCCTCCAACTCTCCCTCGAATAGCGCGTGATCATGGCGGACTTCGGCCGGATGCTCGTGATCCTGGGGATCGTCCTGGTCGCCGTCGGAGGCGCATTCTGGGTGGGCGGCGCCGTGGGCGCGAAGGTGCCGTTCCTCGGACACCTGCCGGGGGACATCCACGTCGAGCGCGGCAACTGGTCCTTCTACTTCCCGCTCACCACCTCGATCCTGCTGAGCATCGTGCTGACGCTGGTCCTGGCGCTCCTCTCCCGCCGATGAGGGACGCGTGACCGGGACGGCGCGCCGCCTCCTCGTGGGGCGGGTGATCGCGGCTGTCGTCGTGGGACTCGCGAGCGCGACGAGCCTGGCGAGCGTGGCCTGGGCGCTCCCGCCGATCCGGATCGCGCTGACCGACGGCGCCCAGATTGTGGAGATCGGCATGGCCGACGCGGTAACCGTGCTTGACCCGAACGCCCGCCGCGTCCTGTTCAGCCTGCCGGGGCCGCGCGTCTTGCGGATCCTGCCGTCGGGATCGGGGCTCGTGATGGTGGGGGCCCCGCGCGTGGACCCCGCTCGAGTCCGTCTCGAGGCGCGCCGCGGACCGCTCCGCCTCGGCACGCGGGACTACGTCGGCGCGCTCGAAATCTGGCGTCAGGGGGACGGGCTCCTGGTGGTGGACGAGCTGCCGATGGAGGAATACATCGCCGGCACCGTGCGCGGGGAAGCCTCCGAGCGGTGGCCGATCGAGGCCTTGCGCGCGCTGGCCGTCGTTGCGCGGACCTACGCCGCGTTCCAGCAGAGCCGGACCGTGGGGAAGCCCTTCCACGTGGTCGCCGGTAGTCAGGACCAGAACTTCTCGGGATGGGTGATCGAGGGATCCCCCGCACGAGATGCCGCCTTCGGGACGGCCGGCCAAGTGCTGACGTGGCAGGGCCGCGTGTTCCCGGCTTTCCACCACTCCGACTCCGGTGGCTTCACCGAGGCCGCTCAGAACGTCTTCTCGGGCGACGGCGTCCCCCCGCTCGAGGGCGTCCGGGACGAGTTCTCCATGGACTCGCCGAACTACACCTGGACCGTCACGCTCCCGCTGACCGTCATCGGCGAGCGCCTCAAGAAGGGCGGGGTGGACGTCGGCCAGGTCACGGGCCTCACCGTGCTCGAGCGGAGCCCGTCCTTCCGGGTCGCGCGATTGGCGGTCGAGAGCTCGCGCGGGACCGCCACCCTCCGGGGGGCCGACTTCCGTCGACTTATCGGGTACGATGCCTTGAAGAGCACGCTCTTCGTCCCGGTCGCCCAGGACGGTGTGGTGCGGTTCGAGGGGCGCGGCTGGGGGCACGGCGTGGGCCTGTCCCAGTACGGCGCCAAGGGCATGGCCGACCGCGGATACGCGTATCCTCAGATCCTCGAGCACTACTTTCCGGGCACCGTCCTGGCGACCCTGCGCTGAGGGGGACCGGGGGGTGGCTCAAGAGCCGCAGATCCCATGAGCGAGATCAGCTGGAGCGACTTCGAGCGGGTGGACATGCGGGTCGGCACCGTCCTGCGGGCGGAGCCGTTCCCGGAGGCGCGGAAGGCCGCGTACAGGCTCTGGATCGACCTCGGCCCCCTCGGCGAGAAGCGCTCGAGCGCCCAGATCACCGACCGCTACCGCCCGGAGGAGCTCGTCGGGCGGCAGGTCGTGTGCGTCGTCAACTTCCCGCCGAAGCGCATCGGGCCCTTCGTGTCCGAGGTCCTGGTGATGGGTGCCTACGCCGATGGGGGCCACGTGATCCTTCTCCGCCCGGATCACGAGGTGGACCGAGGCAGCCGTATTGGCTAGTCACCCGGCGTCGGGCGGGGGCGAGCTCGCCCAGTTCGACTACGCGCTCCCTGCGGATCGCATCGCCCAGGAGCCGGCGGAGCCGCGCGATGCGGCTCGCCTGCTTCTCCTCGACCGGCGGTCCGGCGCCATCGGGGATGCCCGGGTCCGCGACCTCGGGTGCTTTCTCCGGGCGGGGGACTGCCTGGTCGTCAACGACACGCGGGTCTTGCCCGCGCGGCTGCTCGGCCGCATCGAGAAGACCGCGCGCGACGTGGAGATCCTGCTGCTCCATCCGGTGGACGGGGAGTGGGCGGCGCTCCTCCGGCCGGCCCGTCGCTGTCCGGTCGGCACGACGATCGCGCTGGGCGACGGCGTCGCGCGGGCGACCGTGACCGGGCGGGAGGAGTTCGGGCGGGCGCGCGTCCGGGTGGATGGCGTGAGCCGGGTCGAGGATTTCCTCGCGGCGCACGGCTTCCCGCCGCTCCCGCCCTATATCCGCCGATACCGGAAGCCCGGCGGCGAGGACTGGGCGCGCTACCAGACCGTGTACGCGGACCGGCCCGGTGCGGTGGCCGCGCCCACGGCGGGCCTGCACTTCACCAGGGAGCTGCTCGCGGCGCTCGGGTCGCAAGGCGTCGAGGTCCAGCGGGTGACGCTCCACGTGGGTCCCGGGACCTTCCGCCCGGTTCGCGTGGAGCGGGTGGCCGAGCACCGGGTGGAAGCCGAGCGGTTCGAGATCACCGACGCGACGGCGGCCGCGATCGGGCGTGCCCGTTGGGAAGGCCGGCGTGTGATCGCGGTGGGCACGACGACCGTTCGCGCGCTCGAGACGGCAGTGCGATCGGATGGCACCATCGCGGCCGGCGCGGGCTGGGCCGACCTCACCATCGTGCCGGGGCACGAGTTTCGCGCCGTGGACGCACTCCTCACGAACTTCCATCTGCCGCGCTCGTCCCTTCTCCTGATGGTCTCCGCCTTCGCCGGCCGGGAGCGGGTGCTCGAGGCCTACGCCCACGCGGTTGCCGCGGGCTACCGCTTCTACAGCTACGGCGACGCCATGCTCGTGGGGTCAGACTTTGACTTCCCGACATTTCCCACCGCGTCAGGAGATGGCCGGTGACCCCTCCTTCTCGAGACGGGCGCCCGGTCGAAATGTCGGGAAGTCAAAGTCTGACTCCGTCGTTCCAACTCGTGGCGCAGGATGGGGCGGCGCGGCGGGGGCGGCTGCGGACCGCGCATGGCCTCGTCGAGACGCCCGCGTTCATGCCGGTCGGAACGGTCGGCGCCGTGAAGAGCCTCACGCCCGCGGACCTCCGGGAGATCGGCGCGCAGATCGTCCTCGCCAACACCTACCACCTCCTGCTGCGCCCGGGGCCAGCGCTGATCGCCGAGCTGGGGGGGCTCCACCGCTTCATGGCGTGGGATGGCCCCATCCTCACGGACTCGGGCGGCTACCAGGTGTGGAGCCTCGCGGCGCTCCGGACGATCCGCGAGGAGGGCGTGCGGTTCCGGTCGCACCTCGACGGCGGCGCCGATCACCTGCTCACGCCCGAGGTGGTCGTCGAGATCCAGCAGACGCTCGGAGTGGACGTGCTCCATCCGCTCGACGAATGCCTGCCGCATCCGGCGGCCCGCGACGCGGTCGAGGTCTCGCTGGGCCGCACAGTCCGCTGGGCCCGTCGCGCCCACGGGGCCCACGTGGCCGGCCGGCGGCCGGGCCAGGCCTGCTTCGGTATCGTCCAGGGAGGCATGTATGCGGACCTCCGGCAGGCCGCGGTCGCGGAGACCTGCGCGCTCGGCTTCGACGGCTACGCCCTCGGCGGGTTCGCCGTCGGCGAGCCGCGCGGTCTCATGCGGGAGCTGGTGGGACTGACCGCGGCGGCCCTGCCGGCCGACCGGCCGCGGTACCTCATGGGGGTCGGGCGCCCGGGGGATCTGGTGGACGCGGTGGCCGCCGGCGTGGACATGTTCGACTGTGTCCTGCCCACCCGGCATGCCCGGACCGGCCAGGCGTTTACGAGCCTCGGCCTGGTTATGATCCGGAACGCCGCCCACGCCCGGTCCGCCAAGCCGCTCGACCCGGCGTGCCCGTGCTACGCCTGCCGGCACTTCTCGCGCGCCTACTTGCGCCACCTGTTCCTGGCGCGGGAGCTCACTGTCTACCGGCTCCTCACGCTCCACAACCTGACTTACTATCTCGGTTTGATGGCTGGCTTGCGTGCGGCCATCACCGGCGGCACCTTCGCAGCGCTCCGACGGGCCGTGCTGGAAGCCTACGGCTCGGCCGACGCCGAGCCGGTGACCGTGCCGGGCGCCGAGCCGTCCGGACAGGAGGAGGCATCGTGATCGATCTCGCCTATGCCATGGGGTCGCCGCCGCAGTCGGGCGGGGGACCCGCATCGATGCTGATCCAGCTCATGCCCATCGTGCTGGTGCTGGGCATCTTCTTCTTCCTCGTGATCCGGCCCCAGCAGCGGGAGCGCCGGCGACGGGAAGACATGCTGGGGGCCCTCAAGAAGGGTGACAAGGTCGTCACCTCCGGCGGGCTCATCGGGACGATCGTCAACGTCACGGACCGCCGAGTGAGCTTGAAGCTGGGTGACTCGGTGCGCGTGGAGTGTTTGCGAAGCGCGGTCACCGGGCTCGAGTCGGACCCCAAGGCCGACGCGGATTCGGCCTGACAGGAGCGACCATGCCCCGTTATCTCTGGCTTCGCATTGCCGTCGTGGCCGCCGTGATCGTCGGATCGGTGGCCCTGATCTCGCCCCGGGACTGGCGCGGCCAGCCGCGCCAGCCCATCAACCTCGGCCTGGATCTTCAGGGCGGGATCCACCTGGTCCTCGGCGTCGACCTCGACAAGGGGATTGAGAACGTGCTCGACCGCGTGGCCGGCGACCTGCGGGTGGCCCTCCAGAAGCGCGGTATCAACGGCCAGGTCACCCGCCAGCCGGGGCAGCCCAATCTCGTCGTCCAGCTCGCGTCCGCCCAGGCGTTCCCCCAGGCGCAACAGGCGCTCGCCGGCTTCGCCGAGTTCGACACGCGGTCGCAGGATCCGGCGACCGGCCGCATCGAGCTCCAGCTCAAGGACAAGGTCCTGAGCGATCGGCGGACGTCCTTCGTCGATCAGGGGCTCAAGGTGATCCGGAATCGCGTGGACCAGTTCGGCGTCGCGGAGCCGACGATCCAGAAGCAGGGTGAGAACCGCATCCTCGTGCAGCTGCCTGGCGTCCAGGATCCGGCCCGGGCGAAGGCCCTCATCGGCAAGACCGCGG
>Ga0187765_10000728_pt1 | contig 12267 bp, 10 predicted proteins | sample 0216_QUI02_MP05__3_FD_133018 | JGI IMG/M metagenome (GOLD analysis project Ga0187765, IMG submission 133018) | Tropical peat soil microbial communities from peatlands in Department of Meta, Colombia - 0216_QUI02_MP05_10_MG | ecosystem: Environmental > Terrestrial > Soil > Wetlands > Peat ...
AACCTAGGTCTCATCAGAGAACTTTTGGGGAGAGTGCGCACCGACAGGACAGTGGCTCCCGACCGCGACGCCTACATCGACGCCGGCCTCATCGCGGGAACGCTGGTGCGAATTCAAGGGCTGGGCATACCCGAGCGCCGCAAACTCATGCTCGACGTACTCGTATTTCTGACCGCGCAACAGATCGGCTTCCCCGTCCTCACCGCGAACGTTGGAGATTTCGACCTGTTTCAGCAACTCGTTCCCGACGGTAAAGTCCTCTACTATGCGCCGATCTGATTATCGATGAAGCTGGTTTCACGCCTGGCAATGTCAGGCATTGAGTGGCCGCGCGGGCCGTTCGCGCCGCGGTCCGATTTCACAATTCTTGAAGAACGCCGCTATGGCGCGGGAAGATTGGTGTTTCTACGGCTGACGGAGGCCTCAGCATGAGCACGCGCAGTCTGCCCGACATCGACCGCGGACGACCCATCGATTGGGGTTCCACGAGTCGTGATTACGCGCAATACCGGTCCGGCCCGCCGGATCAACTCTATGCCGCTCTGCAAGCCTTTGGTATCGGACTCCCGGGCCAGCGCATCCTCGACCTCGGTACCGGGACCGGCATAGTGGCACGCGCCTTGGCAACACGTGGCGCGATCGTCTCGGGCATCGATGTTTCCAGGGCGCAGGTCGAAGAGGCGCAGCGTCTGGCAGCGAGCGACGGCTTGACCATCGATTTTCGCGTAGCGCCGGCGGAGGAACCGCCATTCGGAGAACGCAAATTCGAGGCGGCAACAGCGAATCAGTGCTTTCTCTATTTCGATCGGATGCGTGTGATCGCCGAACTGCGCCGCGTGTTAATGCCGGGCGGACGCCTCGTCATCAGCCATTACAACTGGCTCCCACTCAGCGATCCCATTGCCGCGGCGAGCGAAGCGCTCGTCTTGCGTTTCAACCCGAATTGGCAGGCAGTAGGGTTCGACGGGAACGTGAGGGCGGCACCCGACTGGCTCCCCGCAGACATGACTGTCGAAGCGTTCTTCTGGTTCGATACCGACGTACCCTTTACGCGCGAAAGTTGGCGTGGCCGCATCCGAGCCTCGCGCGGTATCGGGGCTTCGCTCTCTAATGAAGAAGTGCGGACATTCGATGCGGAGCACGCGAAGATGCTAGATCGGATCGCCCCACCGAGCTTCACCGTGAAGCACCGGGTGGACGCGCGAATCCTGCGATTTCCGTAAAGACGGTATTTACCGCCGCCCGAACAGCTTCTCGATATCGGCGCGCTTCAGTTCCACATAGGTGGGGCGGCCGTGGTTGCACTGGCCGCTGTGCGGCGTCGCCTCCATTTGCCGCAGTAGAGCGTTCATCTCGCCCTGGCTGAGGCGCCGCCCCGCGCGCACGCTGCCGTGGCAGGCCAGCGTGCCGCAGAATTCCTCGAGCCGCTCCTTGAGCGAGAAGGCGCCGCCCAGCTCCGCGAGTTCGTCGGCAAGATCACGCACCAATCCCTGCACGTCGATCTGGCCCAGCATCGCCGGCGTCTCGCGCACCGCGACCGCGCCGGGGCCGAAGGGCTCCAGCACCAACCCCAATTCGGACAGTTCGCCCGCGCGCTCCGTCAGCCGCGCAACCGCGGGCTCCTCGAGCTCCACCACTTCCGGGATGAGCAGGAGCTGGCGCTGAACGCCATTTTCGGCCAAGGCCTCCTTCATGCGCTCATAGACCAGCCGCTCATGGGCGGCGTGCTGATCGACGATGACAAGACCGCTGTCGGTCTCGGCGATGATGTAGGTCTCGTGCAGTTGCGCGCGCGCTGCACCCAAGGGGTAGCGCGTAGCGGTTTCCTCGGCGGTCGCGTCGGCAACGGCCCTCTCGGCACGCGCTTCCGGCCGCGCGAAACCCGCGCCTCCATCGCGATCGAGCGGCGCTTGGAAATCAGCCGCGGCTTCCGCAAGCCCGCGCGGCGCCCGCGCGGGCATCGCATAGTGAAACGACGGCGGCGGCCCATGCAGGGGGCGCAGTGCCGCCATCGCCGTATCCGCGACCGTGGTCGACGCGCGGTGCCCCGCAGCGTCGAGCGCGTGTTTCAGCGATCCGACGATGAGGCCGCGCACCAGTGACGCGTCGCGGAAGCGCACTTCCGCCTTGGCGGGGTGCACGTTGACGTCAACCTCGCCGGCCGGCAGCTCCAGGAACAGCACCACCATCGGATGGCGGTCGCGCGCCAGAAAATCCTGGTAGGCGCCACGCACCGCGCCCAGCAGCAGCTTGTCGCGGACCGGCCGGCTATTGACGAACAGATACTGGTCGCGGGCGGTCGCGCGGTTGAGCGTTGGGAGGCCGATCAATCCAGTGAGACGCACGCCCTCGCGCACGGCTTCCACCGGCAGCGCGTTGTCGGAGAAGCTGCGTCCCAACACTTGCGCGAGCCGTTCGCGCCGTTGCGCCCAGGGGTCAACGCCGAGCGCGTGCCCTTGCGCCGGGAACCGGCGAAGCACTCGGGCCTCGTCGCCGATCACGGTGAAGTCGATCTCGGGATGCGCCATCGCCAAGCGTTCCACCACATCGACGGCCTGATCACGCTCGGCGCGCGGGGTTTTTAGAAACTTGAGCCGCGCCGGCGTTGCGTAGAAAAGATCACGCACTTCGACGCGTGTGCCCGCGGATTGAGCCGCTGGCTTGAGTGCACTCTTGCCGCCGCCTTCGACCGCAACCGACCAGGCTTCGGCCGCGCCGCGCCGGCGACTCGCGAGGGTTAGCCGGCTCACCGCACCGATCGACGGCAGCGCCTCGCCGCGAAACCCGAGCCAGCGAATGTCGAGCAGATCGTCGTCCGGCAACTTCGAGGTGCAGTGGCGCTCGACCGCAAGCGTCAATTCCTCGGCCGTCATGCCGATGCCGTCGTCGATGACCACGATCAGGCGCTGGCCGCCCTCTTGTATCGTCACCTCGATGTGCTTGGCCCCGGCATCGATCGCGTTCTCCACCAGCTCCTTCACAGCCGCCGCCGGCCGTTCGATCACTTCGCCGGCGGCGATGCGATTGACCAGTATGGGCGGGAGCTGGCGGAGCGTCATGCGGAAGGGCGTTTCTGCGGCCGGTATTGCAGACAGTGTAAGTCCGCGACAAGGGCCAAATCCAGTTCCGCGCTCATGCGACGATTAGACCCGGGTAGTTGCCCAGAAAGCCATAGAGCGCCCACGTACCTCCCGTCCGCGATACTCCCCGGCGGAGTGCGCTAATGGGCTCGTACAGCAGCCCGAACAACGCGGGGAGGAACGGCCAATAGCGGCATGCGCTGAACTCGAATTCCATGTCCAGTGCGCGCAAATCTTCGACCACGGCATGCCACGACAGAAGATACTGGTGCGTCGAGTCGTCGAAGAAATTCAAGCAACCTCCCCGACTCGGGAAGCGTGCGCTTGCTTCACAGGGAAACGACAGATACATGCGCCCGCCGGGCTTGAGCACGACCATGGCTTTCAGTACCGCTCGATGATCATCGCAATGCTCGAGATTGTGGGAGCTGACCACTCCGTCGATGCTGCCGGAAAAGCGACTGATTTATTCGACGAAGCCGCTCGGCGTGGTGATGTGATATTCGTCGGCCGCATCGATCGACGCCGCTTCCTAACGATAGTCGGCGACATCGACGCCGATGTAATAGAGATCGCGTCTTATCCATTTGGAAAAGGCCGGGGATTCGTTGCCACAGACAACGTCGAGAATGCGCCCACCGCGCGGCAGAGATCGGATGAAAGTCCCCTTACCGTGATGGCTTTCGAGTAAGTGATGCTTCCTGAACGGGCACTCGCAGCAAAAACTACTTACGCGGGCGATCGCGCCCTTTCCTTCTCCATCGCGCCAAGGTGGCGGCGTGCCAGCACTTTTCCGTGCTCGACGGCGGGCTGGCCAAAGGGCGAAATTCCCAGGAGATCCGCGGCCATCAATGTCTCCAGCAGAAAATGCATGAAGAGCGCGCCGAGGCTCTCCTCGTCGAGCGCCCGGAGCCGGATCACGCGAGTCGGCCGCCCGCGCTGCATCAACGATTCGGCGGTCGCGACCTGCTCGGCTTCGAGGAGATCGCCCATAGTGCGTCCCGAGAGATAAGCGAGGTCCGGGTCGGACGCCGTCAATTCCAACTCCACGCGCTCGCCGCGCCCGCCCTGGTCCAGCATCAGCAGGGTCAACACCTTGTCGGCGGGGCCATCGAGATAGAGCTGGAGCTGGCTGTGCTGGTCGACGGTGCCCAGCGCGCGCACGGGCGTCGTACCCTTGCCCTCCTTGCCGAGGCTCTCGGCCCAGAGTTGGCGGTACCAGAGCCCGAAGCTCGCCAGGCGGTCCACATAGGACATCAGCACGCTGATCTTGAGTCCGCGGTGCTCGGCAAGCCCCATCACCACGGCGGCGCCCACCGCAACCGCGCTGTCGCGGGGATTTTCGGCGGCGAGCGTCTCGTGCAACACCACTTCGGCGCCGCGACGCGCCGCGACCGCGTCGAGCCCGGCGATCAGCGCCGGCAGCATCCCGGTATTGGTGAGCACCGAGAAACGCCCGCCGATCTCGGGATCATGATCGATACAGGGAATCCTCTCGCGCTCGGCAAGGCGGCGCAGCGCGTTTGCCGTCGGTTCGGTGAGCACCGCGCAGTGCCGCGCGAGCGCGTCGCGGCCACACTGGTCGTTCAAGCGTTGCAACAGGATCAAAAATTGCATCAGGGTCTCTGCGGTCTCGCCCGATTTCGAGATCGCGATCACCCCGGTTCGCGAGAGGTCGAGGGCGCCAAGCAGTTCCTCGAAAGTCGCAGGGTCGATATTGTCCATGAAATGCATCCGAGGCGATGCACCGCGCGCGGCGAGCGCGCAGAGGGTCTGCCCACCCAGACTGGAGCCACCGGTGCCCAGCACCACCACGTCGGCAAACCGCCGGAACTGGGCGGCGACCGGCCTGAGCGCTCTTAGGTCATCGCGCAGCGCGGGGAGCGCCAGCAGTCGTTCGCTGCCCTCGCGGTGCAATCTCCGGAGCTTGTCGAGCGAGGGGCGCAAGCGATGCAGAACCGCCGACAATTCGCCCGCGCCGAGGCCCACGGCACCCACCCGATCCAGCAGGCAGCCGGCGACGTCGTGGCGATAAAGCATGCGTCCCTCCAGAAAAAGCGTGCGCGGATAACGGTGCTGTCGTCGGCGGAACTCCGGAGAGGCGTTCAGGGTTCCTGCGGCCGCATGCGGCCATGCACGCCCATGACCACGATCCCCGCCAATTGCCGGATGCTGATCGCGTTGAGTGGGAACTCCAAGACGACGTGCAATAGACTTAAGAACAGCAAGACCCGGAATCCCAAGGCGTAGTCGTAGAAGTAGAGCCCAGTCGCGGCGACGCCGAGCGCGCTCACACCCACAAGCCGCCACGCCGGTACGTCTCGCCATCGAATCACGTCCGCCTTAATAAACCAATTAAGGTAGTGATAGGTGTAAACAAAGGAGAGCAACCCGGCGAAACGATGATCGAGCGGCCAGTCGGCCATCCCGACGACCTTGCCCAACGCAGGCGCGACAGACGCAAAATAGGGCCAGCCTGCCTGATCCAGCTCGAGCCATCGCACCGGCGCATCGGGTGGCAGCGCGAGGATGAGCGCGATCGAAGCGAGGTAGATGACGACCAGCGCCGCCTGGCTCGGACTGCGCGCCCGGTGTGCGCCGACGATCATGAACACAAGCGTGAACAACGAGACATGGATGAGGGTCGGCAGCAGCGCCGCTGTCACGGCGATGAAGAGGTCCTGGGTGAAGATCGTCCAGGTCAGCACCGCCGCGGCAATGCCCATGAGCGCGCGCGTGCCCCAACTCGCCTGTACCGAAGCCAATGCGCCGAGCAAAAACCCCGACCAGATCAGCAAGCCCGAAGCTTGCCAGGTCGAGACGTTGACGGCGACGATTGCCACGAGCGCCAGCACCAACGCAAGCGAGCGCCAGGGCATGAAATAGCGACGCTCATGCAACCATGAAATCTCGGTGAGATAGTGAACCGGCCCCAGCACGGCATAGGAAAGCAGAAGCAATTCGAACGGCAGAACATAGGCGAGCAAAAGCGCCGCCACCATTAGGCCCAAGTGGATCACATCGGCGCGCGCCATCGACGATCTCGTCAGCCCTCTAGACAGAGACGAGACGATAAGGATTGGCGCACTCACGCGCAAGAGAGGCCGAGGGGAGCATTACGCCCATGAGGCGATGGTCGCCGGCGGCCACGATCGCGGCCGGCCGTTGTGCGGCATGGTGCGCGCGGGCCGGGTCAAAACATGTCGAGGATCGAGGTGCTCTTCTTGCGCTCGATGGTGGGTGGAGGCCCCGTCTGATCGCTGGGAGCAATTGATTGGCCCGCGGCCTGGGCCTGCTTGATCCGCTCCGATTCCTTGGTGGCATCGACTGGCTGATCTGATTTGAGCGGCGGCGTCGGACGCCAGAACAAGAGCTGATCGGCGAAGGTGCGCTCGTCGTCGGGCGCCACTTCGCGATCGTGATTAATCTCCTGACGGACATTGGGATCGGTGGTGCCGGCACCTGCGTCACGCAAAAAATCTGTCTCGCCGTTGCTTCGTGTGGCGGCGGCGGGCGGCAAAGTGCCCTGCGGCCCACCAGCGGCGTGGAACACGGCGCCGCGGGCGCGGTCCTCGGGCGTCACCTCCTGTGTCGGCGCAGCGCCCGGCTGCGGCGGACGCATGGAAAAATCGGGCGGCACGGCCAGCGGAGCGCGCGCAACCACGGTAAATTCGTCGGGTATCGACTTATCGATCCCAATGGCCTGACGAAAATCCTGGCAGGCGCAGAGCGCCACGGCAGCGAGCGCCAGCGCGGGAATGGCAAGAGGCGTCTTCACGGCCCGTTCGTCCCTATTCGGCTCACGTCCAACCCCATCCAAGGCCCTCTAATTATTATGTTTTGGCCGGGCAAGCAAGCTCTCCGTAAGCAGCAGCAGCACGCCGACGAAGACCGCGGAATCCGCGAGATTGAACGCCCAGAAATGAATATCGCTCCAGTGGAAGTCGAGAAAATCCCGTACCGCGCCCCACCGCAGGCGATCGGTCAAATTGCCAAGCGCACCACCGCAAATCAAACCGATGCCGAGCGCCACCAGCGCGCTTTCGCTGCGCCACATCCAGACCTGCAACGCCACCACGATCGCGACGACCAGCGCCGAAAGCAGCAGCACGCCCAGAGATGAGCCGCTGCGCAGCAGGCCGAAGCTCACTCCGGTATTCCAGGTCAAGACGAGATTGAAGAAGGAGGTCAACTGATGCTGCCCGGGGACACCGGAAAAATAGTCCGCGACCCACCCCTTGCTTAGCTGATCGGCGAGCAACACCAGGAGACTCACCGCCACACTCGCGACACGGATCACTGTGTCCCCGCTCCGCCGAGATGCTCCACCACATCGGCGCAGCGCCGACAGAGATCGGTGTGGGCGGCGACCGTACCCACCTCCGGCAGCACGCGCCAGCAGCGCTGGCACTTGTCGCCGGGTGCGAGCTCGATCACGACGCCCACCTGCGGCACCTCCGGGAGCGAGAAGGCCGCTTCCGGCGGCGGAGCGAAGGCAACGCTGCCGGCCGAGGTGATGCAAAGCTCGGCGAGATCGACGCCCGTGAGCGCGTCTCGATAGGAATCCGGCACGTAAAGCAGCGCCGCTCCTTGCAGCCCGGAACCGAGGCGCTTTTGCGCGCGCTCCACTTCGAGAGCGCCAGTCACGACCCGACGCAGGTCACGCAGCGACTGCCACTTGCGTCCAAGCTCGTCATCGCGCCAGGACGACGGCACATCCGCATAGCACTCCAGGTGCACGCTCACATCGGGCGCCTCGCCGTGGCGGGTGAGCCACGCTTCCTCGGCGGTGAAGCACAGCGCCGGCGCGAGCCAGCGCGCGAGGCAATCGAAGACGCGATCCATCACGGTGCGCGCGGCGCGGCGGCGGGGATCGTCGGGCCGATCGCAGTAGAGCGAATCCTTGCGCACGTCGAAGTAGAACGCGGACAGGTCGACGGCGCAGAAATTGTGCAACGCCGTGAACATGCTGTGGAACTGATAGGCCTCGGCGGTCTCGCGCACTTCCGCGTCGATCTCCCAGAGCCGGTGCAGGACCCAACGCTCCAGTTCCGGCATGTCACTTTCCGGCAGCCGCTCACTCTCGGAAAATCCCGCCAGCGCCCCCAGCAAATAGCGCAACGTGTTTCGCAGCCGCCGATAGACATCGCCGTGGTGCTTCAGGATTTCCGGCCCGATGCGGAGGTCTTCGGAGTAGTCGGATGCCACCACCCAGAGTCGCAAGATGTCGGCGCCGCTCTTCGAGACCACGTCTTGCGGCGAGACCACGTTACCAAGCGACTTCGACATCTTGCGGCCCTGCTCGTCCAGCACGAATCCGTGCGTCAGAACGGCTTCATAGGGCGCTCGCCCACGAGTGCCGCAAGACTCGAGCAACGAGGAATGAAACCAGCCGCGGTGCTGATCCGATCCTTCGAGGTAGAGCGAGGCCGGCCATTTGAGCTCGGGACGCTGCTCCAAGACGAAGCTGTGCGTCGAGCCAGAATCGAACCAGACATCGACGATGTCGGTGACGCGCTCGTATTGCGTGGCGTCGTACCGATTGCCGAGGAACTCCGCGGGATCGGCGGTGAACCAGATGTCGGCGCCGTGCCGCTCGACCGCCGCGGCGACGCGATCGACCACCGCCTGATCACGCAGCGGCTCGCCCGTCTCCTTGTGCACAAACACCGCGATCGGCACGCCCCAGGCGCGCTGGCGCGAGATGCACCAGTCGGGCCGGCTCTCGATCATCGCGCGTATGCGGTTGCGCCCCTGCGCGGGTATCCAGCGCGTCTCGTCTATGGCTTTCAGCGCCTTCTCACGGAGACCATTGATCTCCATGCCGATGAACCATTGCGGCGTGTTGCGGAAGATCAGCGGTGCCTTGGAGCGCCAGGAATGCGGATAGGAATGGGTAAGCTTGCCACGCTGCAGCAGCGCGCCCGCCGCGTCGAGCGCCGCGATCACCTTTTCATTCGCGTCGCCCGGCTTACCGTTCGGCCGGTAGACCGCGGCTCCCGCGAACAGCGGCACGTGGGGATAGTAGGTGCCGTCGCCCGCGACCGTGTCCGCGACTTCGAGGCCGTGGCGCTGTCCGAGCAGGAAGTCGTCGAGCCCGGCGCCCGGCGCGATGTGCACGAAGCCCGAACCGTCGGTGTCGGTGACGAAGTCGCCGGGATAGAGCGGCACGTCGAAATCGTAACCTTGACCGCGCAGAGGATGGCGGCAGACGGTCCCCGCGAGGTCGGCGGCCTTGATGGTTTCGAAGCGACCTTCGAGCACCCCGACCTCGTGCTCGAGCGCCGGAAAGCGCGCCTGCGAGACCACCAGCCTTTCGCCGACTTTGGCACGGCTGCCCTCGGCCACCCGTGTCACCTCGACGACCAGATAATCAAAGCTGGGCCCGTAGGCGATCGCGCGATTGCCGGGGAGCGTCCAGGGCGTCGTGGTCCAGATCACAACCGAAGCGCCTTGGAGCAGGCGCTGCGGAGCCTTGATCACGGGGAACCGAACCCAGACCGTGGTCGAGACGTGGTCGTGATATTCGATCTCGGCTTCCGCGAGCGCCGTCTGCTCCACCACCGACCAGAGCACCGGCTTCGAGCCCTTGAACAGCCCGCCATTCATCAGGAACTTGCCGATCTCGCGCACGATCTGCGCCTCGGCGGCATAGGCCATGGTGGTGTAGGGGTTTTCCCAATCGCCGTCGACGCCGAGACGGCGGAACTCCTCGCGCTGCACATCGATCCAGTGCGCGGCAAATTCGCGGCATTCCTGGCGGAACTGGTCTATCGGCACCTCGTCCTTGTTCCGCTTCGCCGCGCGGTACTTCTCCTCGATCTTCCATTCGATCGGGAGACCGTGGCAGTCCCAACCCGGCACATAGATCGCGTCCTTGCCGAGCTTTTGCTGCACCCGGTTCACGACGTCCTTCAGGATTTTGTTGAGGGCGTGACCGATGTGCAGATTGCCGTTAGCGTAGGGCGGGCCGTCGTGGAGCACGAATTTCTCGCGCCCGCCGCCGACGGCGCGGGCGCGGCGATAGAGGTCGTTGCGGCGCCAGCGCTCCAGCAATTGCGGCTCGCGCTTCGGCAGGTCACCGCGCATGGGAAACGCGGTCTCGGGCAGGAAGACGGTCGGTCTGTAATCGGTGGCCATGGGCTCAGGCTCGGACTGTCAGCTTGAGAGGGCCGCCACGGGCGGGTGCAGCGGCAAAGCGGGTGCGGTGCCGGCCCTCAGATGAGGGCCGGGCGGCTAATTCGGGAAAGGCGCCGTCTATAAGCCTGAGCCATGGGCCGCGAACATAGGGGAAGCCGGCCCTAGGCGTCAACGGAGGCGCGTTCACGGCCCCGACCGTACCGAGACCAGCCGTCGCCATTAACTACGCCGAGGCCTTCCGCAAGGCAGTGCGCGGCGTGCTCCGCATCGCGTCCGGCCACGATTCTCCAGAGTGATTCCTATTCCTGATCCAGGATCGCGCGCGCCGCCTTCGCATCCTCGGCGATCTGCGCCTTGAGGGCATCGAGCCCGGCGAATTTTCGCTCGGGCCGCAGGTATTCGACAAGGCCCGCGCGAATGTGGCGGCCATAGAGGTCGCCGGCAAAATCGAACAGATGTGCTTCGAGGCGGAGATCGGTCCCGCCCAGCGTCGGCCGCGTGCCGAGATTGGCGACGCCGTCGTGCCAAGTGAGCGCGCCCGATCGGTCCTCGATGCCGACCCGCACCGCATAGACGCCGCCCGCCGGGCGCAGGTAATCGCCGAGGCTCAGATTGGCGGTCGGAAAGCCGATGGTGCGGCCGCGCCGGTCGCCGGTTTCGACCCGACCTTCGATCTCGAAGGGATGGCCGAGGAGCCGCGCCGCCTCGCGCGGTTTCCCGGCCGTGAGCAGCTCGCGTATCCGCGTCGACGAGAACACGGCGCCGCCCTCGGCCGCGATCGGCTGCAGCACGCTGACGCCGAACCCAATGCGGGCGCCCAGTTCCTGCAGGAGCGCGGGCGTGCCGCCGCGCCGATGGCCAAAGTGAAAGTCGTATCCCACCACGACGTGGCGCGCGGCCAGCCCCTCGACCAGGAAGCGGCGGACAAAATCCTCGGCGCTGACGCGCGAGAGCTCGCGATCAAAATGCAGCACCAGGAGCAGATCGACGCCGAGGGCCTCGATGCGGTGCACCTTGGCGCGAAACGGCGTCAGCCGGAACGGCGGCGCCTCCGGGTGAAAGATCTGGACGGGGTGCGGCTCGAAAGTCATGAGCGCAAGCGGCGCTCCCTCCCGCCGCGCGATCTCGCGCGTGTAATCGAGCACGGCGCGATGCCCCAGATGCACGCCGTCGAAGTTGCCGACCGTCACCACCGATCCGCGGTCGGCGGCTTCGACATCGGCGGGATGGCGGAGAATGCGCATGGGCGGGCTCACCGCCCCTCAGATCCTCTGCGACAATGCGGCGCTCAAGGGAACGGCTCCTTGCGCAGATTGAAGGCGATGGAGATGCGCGTCTCGGAACCGCGGTGCGGGTTCACCATGTGCGGAATATAGCTCGGGAACAGCACCATCAGTCCCGGCTCGGGCACCACATAGACGACCTCGGGCACGGTGATGGGAAAAAAGGTGCTGGCGCGGCCCTGACACGGGTCCCAGAGGCTCAGGGGCGTTGCCTCCTCATCGCCCGGCACCATGCCAGTGTCCACGTAGTAAGTGCCGGACCAGGTCGCACCGGGATGCGTGTGCGGCCGATTGAAGTCACCGTGCCGGTTCACATTGGCCCAGGCCTGGATGACCCAGCCGAAGGGTTTGGGCTGGCGCCCGTAGCCCATGAACACAAGTCCGCTGGCGTGATTGCCGAATTGCACCACGCGCTCCATCAGCGTCTTGCCCGCTTCGCCGCAAAATTCGAGCTGCCCCACCTCGGAATGCCAGCCGCCGATATTGCTGCGCCCGCGTCCCGCGTGTTTTGCCTCTTCGGCGAGAATCGCGCGGCGCAATTGCGCATTGAGATCGGCGCAGTTGTCCCATGTATGGCGCAGGAATGGATGGGGAAAGATGAATTCGATCCCCGTGCTATTCAGCTCTGCCATCAGGGTCCCCGCAACTGTAACGACCGGCCGAGCCTAGCAGCGCCGGTCACCCGCGGAAACCATGGCTGTCAGCGGCAATCAGCCGCGCACGGGGACCACGACCAGGGCGTCGCCGTCGATCACCACCGTCTC
>Ga0187765_10000729_pt1 | contig 12258 bp, 10 predicted proteins | sample 0216_QUI02_MP05__3_FD_133018 | JGI IMG/M metagenome (GOLD analysis project Ga0187765, IMG submission 133018) | Tropical peat soil microbial communities from peatlands in Department of Meta, Colombia - 0216_QUI02_MP05_10_MG | ecosystem: Environmental > Terrestrial > Soil > Wetlands > Peat ...
CGCGGTAGAGCCGGGTTGCCCAAAATACGACGGCGCCGATGACCGCGAAACCGATCGTGTGTTCGATGATCGGCCGCCTCGGATAGGTCGCGACATCGCCGCCGATGCGCAGGTACATCGACAGGAGGAAGGCCAACGCCGTCATGAACACGTCATGCGCGAGCGTCAGCAGCGCGCGCGAGCGCCGGGCAAAGCTGCGTCCGCTCGTGCTGGGGGATGTCATTTGCCGATGTGCCCGAGACCCGTCGAAACTGTCGCAACGGACCTTACGCCAGCGCTCGGCGCAGCGGCAACCGGATCGGAAGGGGCGGGTCTTTCCGGCGATTCCGGTGAAACCAAACATCCTCTAGAATTCCAGGCGGGTTCATCCGCTCGGGAGCTGCCAATGCCGGTTCGGGTCGGAGCGTGAGCGTCGGTCGCCGCCTGGTCGGCGATACCCTAGTCTATGGTTTTGCGCTCGGCTTCGCGCGTACCGCGGCCTTCCTGCTGGTGCCGGTGTTTACGCGGCTGTTCACGCCCCCGGAGTACGGCGTCTATGACGTGGTGACCGCGTTGAGCCGGGCGTTGTTGGTGCCGTCCGTGCTCGGCATGGACGTGGGCATGGCCCTGCTGTTCCGCGATCTCGATGGGGAGCGCCAGCGCGTGGCCGCGTCCTCATCGCTGGCGGCGCAGCTCGGATGGACGGCACTCGTAATCACTGGGTTGGTGGCATTTGCTCCGGAGATCGCAAGCATTCTGCTTGGCGATCGCGGCGATAAAATCCTGATCGTACTCGGCGCCGGGATCCTCGCGATGCAGGTCTGGAACAACTTCGTGCTCAATCTTGCCAAGTGGCGGCGCGATCCACGGCGCTATCTGACGTTGACCCTGGGCGCGATGTTGCTCGCGAGCGCGCTAAGTGTTGCAGTCGCGGTGGGGACCGAGCTTCGCGTTCTGGGCGCGCTGCTAGGCTTGGTGCTTGGCGGAGCGATTTTCGTGCCGGTGGGTGCCTGGCTGGTCCGTCACTATCTCGCGCCACGCATTTCGAGCGCGGACATGCGGGAATGCCTGCGCTTCGGCTTGCCCTTCGCCGCCAACAACTCGGCCGATCTGGCGCTGCCGTTCCTGCTCCGCCTCGCGGTGATTGCGGCGGTTGGGCTGGGCGGCGTCGGGATTTTCGGCGCAACGCTCACCCTTTGCAGCGCCGTGATGTTGATCAGTGACGCTGTTGGCATGGCCTGGTGGCCTTATGCCCTATCGCCGGAAGCGCGAGCCCGCGTGCACGAGGATACGTCTCGAATGATGCGGGTCTACGCCTTCGCGCTCGCGCTCGTCGTCGCGGTCATGCTTCTCGCCGCGGAGCCGTTGACCCTGGCGCTGTTCGGAGGGGGCGCTTTCTCCGACGCCGCGCCTCTGATCGGACCACTGGCATTCGCCTTTTGGCTGAAAAGCATCCGCCAGAACGCGAGCGTTGGTCTGGTCGTGGTGGGCGCAAGCTGGTTGCGCGCCGCAGTCAATCTGGCGGCGATGGCCGCAGCGACGCTCGCCGCATTCCCGTTGGCGCAGCGCTGGGGTGGGTTCGGGGCTGCCGCCGGCTTCATTGCCGGCGAGGTGGTCGGACTGGGTCTGCAGAGCTGGGCGCTGCGGCGGTTTTATCGCGTGCCGGTCGATCTTAGGACACCGTCCGTCGTGGGCGCTGCAATTGTTGCGCTTATGCTGGCGGCGAGCGCGCTGGCGCTCGCGCCGCCCGATCTCGCGATTGGCGGGCGATTGGGGCTCGGCCTGCTATTTCCGGCGCTGCTGCTGATGCTTGGTGTCGTGCGCGTGCGGGAGATTTGCCAAGTCGCCGGATTCGCGTTCGCGAGCGTAAAGGGGGTTAGCCGCCCGCGATAATCAGCCTTGAAGCGCGTCCCGCACCGCTTCAACGATTCGGTCTTGCGTCGCCTCGTTGAGATAGGGATGCATGGGCAGGCTCAGCACCTCGGCCGCGAGCCGCTCGGATACCGGCAACCCATTGCCCGCGATCGGGTATCGCACATATGCAGATTGGCGGTGCAGCGGCGTCGGGTAGTGGATGGCGGTTGGAATGCCGAGGCTCTCAAGATGCGCCACCATCCGATCGCGCATTGGCGTCAATATCGCGTATTGCGCCCAGACCGAGGTCGCTCCGGGGATCAGGTTGGGGACCCCCACGACGTCTTTGAGCAGCTCGTCGTAGCGCCGGGCAATCCGTGTCCGGGCCTGTAATTCATCCGGGAAGATTCGCAACTTTTCCAAGAGCACAGCGGCCTGGATAGTATCGAGCCGCGCGTTCATGCCGATCCGGGCGTGGTCGTATTTGTCCCGTCCCTTGCCGTGCATGCGCAACGAAACCAGTCTCTCCGCCAAGTCCGGGTCCTGCGTGAACACGGCCCCGCCATCGCCGTAGCAGCCGAGCGGCTTTGACGGGTAAAAGCTCGTGGCGGTTAGCGTCGCAAGCGACCCCACGTGCCGGCCGCGGAGGATCGCGCCAAAAGATTGCGCGGCGTCGTCCAATACCCAGAGGCCGTTTTCGGCAACGACCGGCGCCAGCGCGTCGTAGTCAGCGGGTTGTCCGAACAGGTCCACGACGATCACCGCGCTGGGTTTGAGGCCTAGGCGGCGCGCGGTTGCGACGCCGTGGCGCAGCGATTCCGGATCGATGTTGAAGGTGTCCGCCAGCGCGTCGACGAAAATTGGCGTCGCGCCGGCGTGGCAGACCACCTCGGCGGTTGCTGCAAACGTAAAGCTAGGCAGGAGCACGGCATCGCCGGGACCGACCCCCTTGGCGCGTAGGCACAGCATCAGAGCATCGGTTCCGCTGGAGCAGCTCACGACGTGGCGGGCGCCGCAGAAGCTGCCGAGCGCCCGCTCGATTTCCGCCACTTCCGGCCCCATGATAAAGCGACCGCTTTCCATAACGCGACGAATTGCCGCATCCATTCGATCGCCGATGCGACGGCGCTGCGCCACGAGATCGATGAACTCGATCTTTGCCGCCTCGGTTTCGATTGGTACGGGCACCGCTTTCATCGCTACTCCCCGAACGTCATGGTGATATACGGCAACTGACGTTGCTTTGCACGCAAGTCTTACACCGACGGGCCCCTGCACCAGCATGAAGGGACCCAGGCGAGGTCGGCGCGCACCATTAGCACGAACTCCCCATCAAGCGGCGATAAAGCGCCACAGTCGCGGCACCGATGCGGTCGCCAGACAGCTCGGGATCGACCAGCGCGCGGCTGGCATTGCCAAATTGCACGCGTAGCTCGTCGTCGCGCACCAGGCGCTCGATGGCGGCGGCCAAGGCATCGACATCGCCCACGCGAACCAGCAGCGCGTTCACGTTCGCCTTGGCGATCTCCCGGCAACCCGGTATGTCGGTTGCGATCAGGGGTCGGCCGCAGGCTGCGGCTTCCAGCAAGCTCAGCGGCAAGCCCTCGTGATGGGACGGCAGCACCGCGACATGAGCCTGGGCCCAGACCTGCCGCACGTCCTCAACTTGGCCGAGCCAGACGATACCGCTGTGGTCGAGCCAACCTAGAACCTCGCGCTCGTCGAGTGAGGCCGGTCCGTCGGGGTCCGGGACCCCCGCGATCAGCAAGCGCACGGGAACGCCGCGGGACCGCAGTTTGCCGTGAGCCGCGACAAGCTCGCGGACACCCTTGCCGACGAGCAAGCGTCCGACGAAAGCGGTCGTGACGGGGCGCTCGACCGGGTCAGGCAATGGTACGAAGTGCCTCGTATCGACCCCCGACCCTGGGATCACCACAACGCTGCCGGCGGCGCCGGGGGCGATCTGCCGGAGTACGCGGCGGTGATCTTGGTTCTGCACGATGAAGGCCGTATGCGCCCGGCGGAGCATCGCCCAAAGAACGGTTCGGATCGGCAGCCGCAGCAGCCGAGCGCCGAACTGGTCCGATTCCAGCGCGTGGCCCATGCCGGTCAGACTGGCGATGAAGGCAGGCCGCCTCGTCCAGAGCAATGCAAGACCGCCATAGATCACCGGCATGACCGACACGGCGTGGACCAAGTCCGGTTGAACCGCACGCACCAGACGACGAATTTCCGTGATCGTCCGGAACGCCCGCCAAGGGGTTTTGTCGCCACGCCGCCAGGGGAAGGCGTAGAGCGCGAAACCCTCGCTTCGGATCCTCTCGCCATGCGCGGTGACGCGGGTCGCGACCGCGACCTCGAAGCCGGCATCGCGCGCGGCGCGGGCCATCGGCAGGCGATGGGACCAAAAATACCAGTCCTCGGTCACGAGGAAGAGCAGCTTCGGCGGGCTCGCGGTCACGGCTCTGGTGTGGAAAGCGGTCCGGTTCTGGTCTGGGCAATCATGAGCGCCGCCAGAATCCACAGCTCCGACATCCACCACTCCTGCCAAAAGCCGTAGCTGATGAACGCCACCACCAACGAGCAGCCGATCAGAGTAATAGTGCAGGCCTGATTGAAGCGCGGCAGTGCGCGGCTGGTGCCGATGCGCCAGAGGAGCCAAAGCACGATCAGACTGGCGAGCGTGGCGCCGGGCAAACCGAGCTCGAGCCGCCACTGCAGGGCCGCGTTGTGCGGATGAAGCGGCATCCACGATGCGGCCCAGTGCTCGAGATTGGGAATGCGAGGGTCGACGATGATGTCGCTCCCGTGCGGTAGCGCGCGCGAGGCGTCGAGACCCCACCCCAACAGCGGCCGTTCGTTGATGCGGTCGATTGCGAAGTGCCAAATCGCGAGGCGATGGATCGCGGAATCCTGCACCCACGGCATTCTCTGGTGGATGTGTGCGACCACGTTCATGCTGAGATCGAGCGAGGGCAGGATCGAAACCAGCGCGATCACCCCGGCGCCGATTGCGCCGGCGGCGATCCTCGGCAGCAGGCGCGCCAAGGGCCACAAGAGCAATCCCACAACCACGCACAACATGGCCGCCCGACTGTTGAGCGAGAACAGGACGGGGATGGTGGCCGCCAACACCAGCAACGCAGCGATGCGGCGCTGCTGCTCCATCAGCGCGAGCATCAGCGGCCAGAGTACGAGGGCCATGGTGGTCGCGGAGCGGTCGAAATGATTGAACGGGATTGTCCAGCGCTTGATCTCCTCGACCGTTCCGCTCGGCATGCCGAGCCTTTGCACAAGTCCGGCCACGGCAAGCACCGCAAGCGCCAGCGTGAAGCCCCAAAAGAGCGCGCGGCGAACCGCATCCCGCTCGCGCTCACCGATGCCGTAGGCCACTGCGATGAGCACCATTCCCCCGGCACTGATCAACAGGAAGCGCAGGCCGACCGACAGGCTGTGCCCCGGCACCACCGACCAAAGCGCCGAACCCACCCCGACGACGCCGAGCAGGATTACCAACGTCGCAAGCAATCGGATCGGCTCGAGACGATTGAGGTCCCGGTATCCGCCGAGTGCCAGCGCCGCAATCGCCACGACTCCGAGCAGAGGGGCCACCCCCAGTGGCGCAATTGCCGCCAACACCGGCAATAGGAACGCGGTCGCAGCCAGGACGTGACCGGGATTCGGGCGGAACGCTCGGCCGCCGTTCATACGGTGATCTTCTTTTGGTCGAGAAACCATCGGCAGGTCTCGGCCAATCCGGCGTCGACGCCATAAGGCGGAGACCAATCGAGGGCGAGGCGAGTCGCTCGATCATCCACCTGCAGCGATTGCGTCAGTCGATCCACGATCTCGCTGCGCCCAAGCAGGCGGCCGGCTGTCCGCAGCAGGGGCACCGGGCAGGGCAGAAGGGCTGGAACGCGTCCGAGATGTGCGCCGATCCGCCGAACCAGTTCCGGGGTCGAGAGCTCATCGTCGTCGCGTGCGAGATAGGCCCCCTGCACGGGCTTAGGTCTCACCAGGATGTGCGAGAGGAGATCCACCAGATTTTCGCGATAGATCATGCTGCGCCGATTGCGGATGCCGGCCAAGGGTAGCACGGCCGCCCGCAGCACCAAGCGCAGCAGGATTTGGAAGCGATATCCAACCTCGGGGCCGTACACCAATGGCGACCGGATCACCGCCAGCGCGGTATCACTGTTGGCGAGGAATGCGCGCATTTCCTGCTCCGTCCGCGCTTTGGCGCGTGCATAGGGTGTTGCGGGAGCCAGCGGCTGATCGGCGCGGAAGGGGATCTCGGCCGTGGCCTCACCGTGCACCAGGACAGAACTTAGGAGAATCGCCTGCGGTACGTGTGCCCTGGCGATCTCCTCGGCGACGTGCCGGGCCGTGCCGGCTTCCGCAGTGATCCATGCCTCGATATCGGTGCCGGCGCTCCGGGCATGGGGCGGCGAGGCCAAGTGAATAGCGACAGCCGCGCCGGCAAGCGTCCGGCTCCAGCCCGAGCTCGGCACGAGATCGCCTGACGTCACCACTTTGATACCTGGACCGAACGTCGCCGTGCGTCGCGTGACGGCGATGACGTCTCGGCCGTCGGCGGCCAATCGCCGCACCAGGGCTCGGCCGACGAAGCCGGCGGCGCCTAACACCACGATTGGCGGCATGTTGCGAGGTTGTTCCGAAAGTGTCTCTGCGCGGGCAGTCTACGGTTATGAGGCAATGCTTGCCAGCGCGCGGTGAAAATCGTGCTCGGTGGCGCCGACATTTAGCCTAGGCTAATGTCCGCCCGCATGTGCGGGATCGCTGGATTTTGGGACGCGCGACAGCGCTATGACGGCGCAACGCTCGATGATCTGGCCCGGCGGATGGCCGATACGCTCTACCGTCGAGGCCCGGATGGAGAGGGCGTCTGGGTCGATCCGGCAGCCGGGCTGGCTCTGGCGCATCGGCGCCTGGCCATCATCGATCTCACGCCTGGCGGCGCGCAGCCCATGACGAGCGCCAGCGGACGCTTCGTCGTCACTTACAACGGTGAAATCTACAACTATGCTCCGCTGCGCGCGGAGCTCACCGAGCTTGGGTGCCGATTTCAAACGCAATCCGACACCGAGGTAATGCTCGCGGCCTTTGAGACCTGGGGCATCGAGTCGGCGCTGGCGCGCTTCATCGGCATGTTTGCCGTGGCACTTTGGGATCGACGCGATCGGCGCTTGGTGTTGATCCGGGATCGCATGGGAGTGAAGCCGCTCTACTGGGGCAGCGTTGGCGGGGTGCTGTTCTTCGGCTCGCAGCCGAAGGCGTTTCGTCCACATCCCGCTTGGCGCGGCGAGATCGACCGCGATGCGATCGCGGCGTGCCTTGCCTTCAATTACATCCCCGCGCCGCTGTCGGTTTGGCGCGGCGTGCGCGCGCTCCGGCCCGGGCATCTGGTCGAGATCGATGCCGACGGACGGAGCGAGGAGCGCTGTTACTGGGATGTGCGCGCCATTGCCGCGCGCGGCCCCGATCGCGCACTAGCCGGCGACCCGACGGCCGCCGAGGATGAACTGGACGCCCTGCTGAGCGACGCCGTCAAATGGCGCCTCGTTTCGGATGTGCCGGTGGGCGCGTTTCTCTCCGGCGGCTTCGACAGCTCGACCGTGGTGGCGCAGATGCAGCGCCACACGACGCGCCCGGTACGCACATTCACCATCGGCTTTGCCGAAGCGAATTACGACGAGGCGGCGGACGCTCGGGCGGTTGCACAGCATCTGCGAACCGACCACACGGAGTTGACGGTGACTCCGCGCGAGGCGCGCGATGTCATTCCGGAACTGCCGGATTTCTATGACGAGCCCTTCGCGGACTCCTCTGCGATCCCCACCTTTCTGGTGTCACGGCTCGCGCGCAGCGCCGTCACGGTATCGCTCTCGGGCGATGGTGGCGACGAGGCCTTCGCCGGCTATACCCGATTCGACGTTATCCAGCGCCTCGGCCCCATGCTGGACATCGCTCCACGCGCGCTGCGTTGCGGTCTCGGACGCGCGATCACGTTGCTGTCGCCCGAGGCATGGAACCGCGTCTCCGGCTTGCTGCCAAGGTCCCTGCGGCCGAGGCTCGCCGGGGACCGCGCTCACAAATTGGCGCACTTGCTCAGTTTGCGCGACGGCGATGATTTCTACGACGGGATGCAGCGTATGTGGCTTGTTCCGCCGACGATGCCTGCCGCCGCGAAAATGCCGTGCCTCGCGTCGGTCGACGGCTGGATCGGTCGCGACCAGCGCTTGGCGCGCATGCAGCTCTCGGACATGATCGCCTATCTGCCGGACGACATAATGGTCAAGGTCGATCGCGCGAGCATGGCGGTGAGCCTCGAGAGTCGTGAACCTTTGCTCGATCATCGCGTGATCGAATTCGCTTGGCGCCTGCCGCCGGCGCTCAAGATTCGAGCCGGCAGAGGCAAATGGCTGCTACGCCGCGTGCTGCACCGCCATGTTCCGCGGGCGTTGGTGGAGCGGCCAAAGATGGGGTTCAACGTGCCAATCGACGGGTGGCTGCGCGGTCCGCTGCGTGAATGGGCGGAAGATCTCTTGAGCGAGCGCAGCATCGCGCAGGCCGGTTTGTTGGATCCGGTGCCGATCCGGCAACGGCTCGCCGAACATCAAGCGGGCGCGCGCAATTGGCATAACTCGCTCTGGAGCGCACTAATGATTCAGTCCTGGCAGCACCGGTGGGCCTGAGGCGGCTCGGTCTCGGCGCTGCAAATCGGGGAATGCGATATAGCCATGGAGTGGAACGCACGAAGGCGAGCGTGGGGATTGGCGACAGGTGGCCTAGCTCTCTTGGGCGTCGCCGCTTTGATCCTGCTTGCCGTTCCGCCACCGCAACGCGCCGATCGCTACAGCGTCTACGATGGCGACACTCTGGAAATGGGGCCTGGAAGCTGCCTGCTTGCGCACTTTCATTTGCCTTGCTTCGCGCAACGCCTCCGCTTGCTCGGCGTCGATGCGCTCGAACGCCATCAGAATTGTCGCGACGCCGAAGGCCGGCTCTGGCCTTGTGGCGACGTCGCGACGGAGCGGCTTAAGGAGCTCGTGGCGCGCCCCGACTTTCATTGCGAGGTCAATGAGCAGTTCGTCGATCGGCACGCGCGTGAGTTCGCGGTCTGTCTGTCCGACGGCAGGGACGTGGGAGCGACCCTAGTCTCGGAAGGGTTGGCCTTCGCCTATGGCCGACGCACGCGTTACGTCACCATCGAGTCGGAGGCGAAGCGAGAACGCCGAGGCGCATGGGCAGGCACCTTCGTCCGCCCGCAATTCTATCGTGCAGGCGCGCGGGACTACTTCGGTCAGCCCTGAGGTTGCAAGCCGCCGGAACGCCCGCGCCGATCGAGCAACATCAATAGAGCGACGGCGATCGCGACGCCAAGCCCCATCGCCGGTAGCGGCTGCCACATCGCGATGAGCGCCGCACCGATCAAGCCGAGATCGCCCAGCAAAATCCACAAGACGACTGCGGAGTGGTCGGCGTCTCGGGCGAGCGCCCGTTGATAGAAGTGGCTATGGTGCGCATGCCAAACCTTCTCGCCGCGCAGGATGCGCCGCGCCAGGGTGATCGTGGCGTCGGCGATGTAATAGAGGGGTAGCAGCAGCGCCGAGACCCCATAGCCGCGTCCGGCCTCGCTCAAAAGCAGCCATCCCACGATGAAACCCAGCGGCACGCTGCCGACGTCTCCCAGGAAAACACGCGCGGGATGCCAATTCCACGGCAAGAACCCGAGCACGACTGCGGCCAGCACGACAGGGATTTCTCCGCCGGAACCGCGCGAGAGCGCTGCCATGATCGCAAGCCCGATGCTAATCGCCGCGGTTTCAACCGCCGTGATGCCGTCGATTCCATCCATGAAGTTGAACAGGTTGATGAACCAGGTCCAGATCAGCACGGTGAGCGCGGTGTCCGCCGCAGGCGGCAGCAGCCCCTCAAAGATGTGCCCGCGTGCCGGCAGCAGGGCGACGCCGACGGTGACGATTAGAAAATGCACGGCGAGGCGGAGCGCTGCCGGAAGGTCCGTGACGTCGTTGAACCAGGAGAGTGCCGCGAGCGCAAAGGCCAATGTGCAGATCGCTGGCGTCTCGGGCGGCGCGCGTCCAGTGCTCGCAAGAGCAAGCCAGCACCCCAGCACGAGCGGGACCACAGCCGCGCCCGCGCCTTTAGGGACCGGGCGCTTGTGCGAGGAACGCTCGACCGGGTGATCGAGAATCGTGCTGCGGCGCAACCACCACGTCATCGCTCCGCTCGCGGCCCAGCTGGCGGCGAAGACGAGAAGGGCGATCGAGGCGAGAGCGGTCATTCCGGCATCGGCTCCGGTCGAATGCCGAGACTATAGCAGGCCGGCCTGATCCGCCGATCGTTCAGATCGGCTCCTGGTGGAGTGTCAGGGAAAGTGTGCGAGCGTCCAGATCGTCAAGCCGCCTCCGACCTCTTCGCGGCAGAGGCTGACCGGCTCGACCAACGGTCCCGACGGTCGCGCCAACGCCTGGCGCAAATCGCGGCATATGTGCCCGTGGCGTCCGAGATAAGGGTCGGAAACCGGCATAACCCAGCCGCTGGAAGCAACTTGTCCCGAAGGTGAGACTGTCTGCCAATCGAGTTTCGTGGTGATCTCGGCGATCGCGGCCTGCTGGCTCGCTTCCGCGAGCGCGAGGCGTTCATTGGGCTGCATCGAGCGCGCAAGCTTTGCTCCGACCGCACCATCCGCGCGGCCAGGGGGCATCATCGGCTCGACACCTCCGCTCAGAAGAACCCCGTGGTAACCGCCCGTCGAGGTTACAGGCGCCGGGGCGGGACCGCGGTCCAGCCTGGCTCCAAGGAAACCCGGTTCGGGAGCCTTGATATCGTCGCAAGCTGCGAGCATCAGCAGACCCGCCAGGATGCTCGCCGTTGCGGCTCCGTGGCGGCCACCGAATTTGCTATCATCGCGTCCATGCGTCTCGCCGGTTCGATCGCGCTTCTTCTGTTGATGTCGGCTGCCGCCGCGCAGGCGCAGTTCTACGACCTCGACGGCGCCTACCGCTGCCTCAAAACGCCGGATGCGCAGTGCGAGAAGGACCTGGCGGATCGCCCAACCCAGGCGCCTCCCGCGCCGCCGCCCAAGCCGGTCGCTCCCGACGTCGGAGCCGCAATTGCGCACGTGCGCAGCAAGACCGTTGGCCCTAAGGATATCGAGACACTGGCCCACGCGGCCGAAGGCAACGATTCGCGCGCGGTCGAGGTGCTGGCGTGGTGCAAGCTTAACGGCCTCGGCACGGCGCGCGATCCGGTTGGAGCGTACTGGCTTTACCGCCAGGCGGCCGGGCTCAACGTCCCTCATGCCCGCGAGAATCAGATCGCCGTGTTCGAGAAGCAGCTGACCCCGGAGCAGCGACAGCAGGTGCTGACCGAGGAGAACAGCCGGAAAAAACCATGATGGTGGAAAACGCATCGACCGCTCCGCGAGGGATCAAGCTAGGTCATCCTCGCAGCAAGCGATAAATTCATTGTTAACCAGGCAAGTGTGAGGCTCAAGCGGCAGTCTCGGGATTCCCGCTCATGACCGACCTCGCCGCGATTGACCGCCCCGCACACGCTCCCGACCAGGCCATTGTGCGCCACGCCGAGCCGCGCGACGCGGCGAAGCTCGTCGACTTGGTTAACGCACTCGCGCGCGAGGCTCGCTTGCTGTTCGTGACGCCGATCGATCCCGCGACGGGGGCCGCGACCGTGCGACAGTATCTCGAAGCGATGGCGACAAGCGGCAATAGCGCCGTGCTGGTCGCCGAGCGCGGCGGAACATTGATCGGCATCGCGACCGGCAATGGCGGCGCGCATCCCTCGAAGCATGGTGTGGTCGAAATCGGCATCGGCGTGCGCGCGGCGCAGCATGGAATCGGTGTCGGCACGGCGCTGCTCGCGGCGCTTGAGCGCTGGGCGCGCCAAGTGGGGGTACATCGCCTGCAGCTTCCCGTAGTCACGTCCAACGTGCCGGCGCTCGGGCTCTACCGCAAATCCGGCTTCACCGTCGAGGGCGTATTGAAAGAGAGCGTCGTCGCCGACGGCCGCAGACTGGATCAGTTCATGATGGCGAAGCTGTTGAATTGAACCTGCCGTCAGGTTAGTCGCGCCCCGAGCCGATCCGCATCGAATTCGCGCGAGGCCGCGCACTCCGCGGCGGCGTCGAGCAGCCACTCCGCCACATAGGCGCTGAAGGAAGGCCGCACGAACAGACGAAACGCCGGCCGGTCGTCGAGCGACTGCACGATAACCTGCGTTCTCGCGAGCAAGCTTTGCGCGACAGCCGATGGTGCAAAAACCCTGGCGTGCAAGTCGATCGGCATTCCCTTGGCAAGGACCAGCCGAGCATACCGGCCGGTCATCTCGATCGCCGTGCGATTGGCGGAAAGATCGACGAAA
>Ga0187765_10000730_pt1 | contig 12253 bp, 9 predicted proteins | sample 0216_QUI02_MP05__3_FD_133018 | JGI IMG/M metagenome (GOLD analysis project Ga0187765, IMG submission 133018) | Tropical peat soil microbial communities from peatlands in Department of Meta, Colombia - 0216_QUI02_MP05_10_MG | ecosystem: Environmental > Terrestrial > Soil > Wetlands > Peat ...
CGGGCCACGGCGTCCGAAGCCCGGGGGAGGAGGATCTCGACCGAGGCGCCCCTCCCCGGCTCGCTCGCCACCGAGATGAACCCGCCGTTCTGCTTGACGATGCCGTACACCGTCGCGAGGCCGAGCCCGGTCCCCTTCCCCACGCCCTTCGTGGTGAAGAAGGGCTCGAAGATGCGCGCCTTCACCTCGGGCGTCATGCCCGTGCCGGTGTCCTTCACCGTCAAGCGCACGTACGCTCCCGGCCTCAAGCCCGGTCGAGAGGCTGCCGCCCCGGCGTCGATCTCCACGTTGGAGGTGGCGAGGGACAGCGTGCCGCCGCCGGGCATGGCGTCGCGAGAGTTCACCGCCAGGTTGAGCAGCACCTGCTCGGCCTGCGCTCGATCGCATCGAACGTGCCACAGGCCGTCCTGCCGGCGGCTCACCAGATGGATGTCCTCGCCGAGGAGGCGCCGCAGGAGCTTCTCCGTGCCGACCACGACCTCGTCGAGGTCGAGGATCACCGGGGTGATCACGTCCTTGCGGGCGAAGGCCAGGAGCTGGCGGGTGAGATCGCGCGCGTGCTCGGCTGCGGCGGCGATCTCCTGGACCAGCTCCGGGCTCGACGAGGAATCGGCGCCCGCGCGCAGCTCGTGGGCGTTCGAGAGGATGACCGTGAGCAGGTTGTTGAAGTCGTGCGCCACTCCCCCCGCCAGGCGCCCCACGCTCTCGAGCTTCTGCGCCTGCCACAGCTGGTCCTCGAGGAGCCGCTGCTCCGTCACGTCGCGGATGTTCAGGACCAGCCCCTTCACCGCCGGGTCGCCGACCAGGTTCCGCCCCGTCGCCTCGAGCTCGCGCCAGCTGCCGTTCTTGTGCGCGTAGCGCAGGTGCTCGCGCGCGGTCGTCCCCGGCGCCGAGAGCAGGCGCTTCAGGACGGCTTCGACGCGCGAGGCGTCCTCGGGATGGACGTGCTCCAGGGCCGGGAAACCGACCAGCTCCTCGGGGGTCCACCCGAGCCTCTCCGCGACCGTCTGGCTCAGGTACTGGAAGCGACCCTGCTCGTCGAGGATCGAGAGCACGTCCGTCGACTTCTCGATGAGCGCCCGGAACCGCTCCTCGCTGCGCCGAATGGCCGCGTCGATGCGCTTGCGCTCGGTGACGTCCCGGCAGAAGCAGACGAACCTGTGCGCGTCGGCGATGAAGGTCACGCTCGCGTCGATGTCGACGACGCGACCGTCCTTGCACCGGTGACGGGTCTCGAAGCGATCCGACCCCTCCCGCACGATCCGCTCCATGTGCGCGGCGGTCTCCGCGGGCGTCTCGCTGACCTCGATGTCCGGCACGCGCATGGCCAGGAGCTCGTCGCGCGCGTATCCGGTCATGGCGCAGTAAGCGTCGTTCGCCTCCAGGAGATTGCCCTCGAGGTCGACGGTGTAGAACCCGTCGAGGGTGGTCTGCAGGATGGCTCGCAGGTGGCTCTCCCTGTCGCGGAGCCTTCGCTCGGCTCGCACCCGCTCGGTGGCGTCGCGCGAGACGCCGACGATCCCGACGCCGCGCCCGGCTTCGTCCCGGAGGAGCGTGGTCGTGATCTCCACGTGCTTCACCGACCCGTCGCGACAGGGCTGGTCGAAGACGCCGGTGTTGCCGTCCGTATCGCCAGGCGTGCCGATGCGAGCCAGGAGCTCCGCGACGCGCGCCAGGGATTCCTCGGTGAGGGCGGCCTCGAGCGGCTCCGCCAGGGCCTCCTCCACCGAGAGCCCCCGCAGCCTCCGGATCGCCGGGCTCACGTAGGTGAAGCGCCGGGCCCGGAGGTCGAACGTCCAGATGACGTCCTGCGCGTTGTCGGCGAGCAGCCGGTACCTCTGCTCGCTCTCCTTCAAGCCGGTGATGTCCTGGGATATCCCGCAGGTCCCGTAGATGAGCCCGGCCTCGTCGCGCAGGGGGAACTCGCTCATGAGCATGGTCCCGCGCTTCCCGTCCGCGAGGACGACCGCCTCCTCCACCTGGATGGGCCGACCGGATTCGAGCACCTCGCGATCGTTCCGTCGGTAGGACTCCGCCACCTCCCTCGGGTGGAGCTCCAGGTCGGTCTTGCCCTTCACCTGGTCGCGCCGGAGGCCGAGCAGCCCCTCCAGCCGCTTGTTGATGGTGATGTACCGGCCCTCGACGTCCTTCAGGAAGATGCTGGCGTTGGTCCCGTCGATGACGTCCCGGAGGAGCCGCTCGGCCGAGCGCAGCTGCGTCTCGCGGGCCCTCTCCGTCGGGCCGTCGGCGCCCGTCCCCGCCTCCGCCGGGGGCGCGCCCCGCAGCGGGAGCCGGGCGACCAGCGCCGCTCCACCGGCACCGCCGGGCTCGAGCCTCACCTCCCCGCCGAAGCGAGCCGCACGCTCTCGCATGCCCAAGAGACCGAGGCGCGAGCCCGAGGTGTGGCCGTCGAATCGCCCCGAGAGACCGCGCCCGTCGTCTTCCACCGACAATGTCACGGCGTCCCCGTCGCGGGCCACGCGGATCCCGACCCGCGAGGCGGCGGCGTGGCGGGCGACGTTGGTGAGCGCCTCCTGGGCGATGCGGTAGAGGGCGGTGGCCGCTCCCGAGGGAATCGAGGGCAGGTCGTCGATCGACACGTCGCAGCGGACCCCGGAGCGGCCCGTGAACCGGCGCCCCTCCTCCTCCAGGGCGGGGCCGAGGCCGAGGATGTCGAGTGCCTGCGGGCGCAGGCCGGACGCGAGCCGGTTCACGGATGCCGCCGCCTGGTCCACCAAGGCGGCGGCGGCCACCACCGGCTCCTCGATCCAGCGGTCTCCGGGACGGGCGCCGTCGAGCCCGCTCTCCAGCCGGCCGAGCTCGAGCTTGAGGGCGGTGAGGATCTGGCCGAGGTCGTCGTGAAGGTCGCGCGCGATGCGCGCCTGCTCGTCCTCGCGCGCTTCCAGGGCGCGAGCCGCCAGGGCCTTCAAGTCCTGGCGCGACTGGAGGAGGTGCTCCTCGACCTGCTTGCGCAGCGTGACGTCGCGGCTGTAGGCAACGACGCGGTCGACCCGCCCGTCGGCGCCGAACACGGGGTAGAACGTGTGCTCCAGGCGCATCCCCGCGCGGCTGTCCTCGAACTCCACCCGGGCCCGGGTGCGGGCCACCTCCCGCAGCCGCTTCGCCCGCGAGCGCGCCAGGTCCTCCGACAGCACCTCCTCCAGGGACCTTCCGATGACCCGCTCCCTCGGGAGCCCGATGCGCGCCAGCGCGGTGTCATTCGCGGCCAGGGCGACCCCTTCGATGGTGAGGAGCCAGATGGACTCGGTCGCCGCGTCCAGGATCCCCCGGAGCGCGTTCTCGCTCTCGCGCAGGTCTCGCGAGGCCCGCTCGGCCGCCTCCTCGCGCCCTCGCAGGTACAGGCCGATGATCGCCGTCATCGCCAGGGCGAGGGCGCCGAACCAGACCAGGGCGAGGACGTTGTTCGCCCCCTCGACCCGCCACTGGCCGCGGGGCGGAAGGATCCACACCGAGGCGACGACGGAGAGCGCGACCGCCACCACCCCCGGCCAGAGGCCGCAGAGGAGGGTCGCGAAGACGACCGCCGGATAGAAGGTCAGAAACGGCGGCAGGTCGCCGAATGCCAAGGACAGGAGTTCCCGGAGGACGAAGGCGACGAGCACGAAGAGCGGCGCCGCGCCGTGGCGTCGCCAGGCGCTCCGGAGGAGCTGGGGACGCAGGAGGTCCGCGCGCATCGGTGTCGGCATCGCGAGCCTACCGGCGCCGCTCTCGCCCCGACCGACCGGTCCACCCGAGGCGGGCGACGTCGGCTCGCCTTCGATCGGCTCCCTCGCTCGCGATCTCGGATGCCACGCCGCTCCATGGTAGCCCCGCCGCTTTGGCCGAGCCAAGAATCGCGAAAACCGACGAAGGGCGATCTCCCGACGGGCCCGCCCTGGCGACTTGCCGACGCACGCCGGCGGTGATCCGTCACCTCCCGTCGGGAGCCGGGGTGGATAGCGAGCGGTGGCGCACGATTGCCGCCTCCGCGCCGCCGCGCCGGATCCGGTGGACGGCGAACCCCGGCGACCCCGCCGCGCGCGCCGCCGGGGAGGCTTTCAGTGGCTCAGCAGGGGAGCGATCTGGTACGCGCGCGCGAAGACCTCGGGCGGGACGAGGCTCGTCCAGTGGCCGGTCGCCCGCGCGACGACCCAGAAGGCGAGCATCGTCCCCACGCCGAGGGCGGGCACGGCCCAGGGAGAGAGCCCCCTCCTGCGCCGGCTGATGGTGAGGACGTCAGGGGCGGTGCAGGCGGCGACGCACGACAGGCACCCGGTGCACTCGGGGTTCGCGATCGCGGCCCGCGAGGCGACGGGGATCTCGACCGGGCACACCCGCGAGCACGCCTGGCAGTCGTTGCAGTTGGGCGCGTCCCGGACGATCCGGACCGGCGAGAGCCAGCTCGCGATCCCGAGGAGCGCTCCGTAGGGGCAGAGGTAGCGGCACCAGACGTTCCGGACGACGAGGGAGAGCGCCGCGAGCGAGAGGAGGACGAGGAGCGCCGCGAGCGAGATGTCGCGGAAGAAGAGCAGCATCTTCGCGTCGGCGGCGAGGTTGTAGGGCGACTCGAGGAAGGCGTCGATCGCCTCGCCCGGCATCGACCACACCACCGCCCAGAGGAAGAACCCGAGGACGAGGTACTTGAGCGACAGGAGCGCGTAGTCGAGGGCGCGGGGGATGCGCGGCCAGCCCCGCCTCCAGAAGAGGCGCTTCCCGAGCCACTCGAGCCCGCGGGAGACGGTCCCCACCGGGCACACCCACCCGCAGAAGGCCTTGCGAGCGACGAAGGCGCTCGCGATGGCCGCCAGGAAGATGGCGAGCCCGGCCGGGTGGATGGCGTCCCAGCTCCCCGTCAGGGCGAGGCGCTTCAGGCCCACCAGGGCGCTGATGGGCAGGAAGGCCTCCACCGCCGGCGGCCGGGCGACGAGGAGGGGGCTCCCCGTCACCGCCTGCTCGTAGAAGAGCCAGAACTCGACGCCGGTGAGGACGAGGAAGGCGAGGTAGGCGACCTGGACGCCCCAGCGGAGCGCCGGGAGCCGGCGCCAGGGGTTCTTCCACCTGGCCGGCGCGGGCGCCCCGATCTGGACGAGCGAAGACACGGCGGCGGAACCTAGCCCAAAGCGGCCCCCCGCGGAAGGGACGGACCGTGACCGGCGCGGCGCCGGCGGAACCGGCCCGGCCAGGGCCGGTTGCGGCACCGGGCCCGGCAGGTTAGGGGCTCCCGGATGAGCAAGCGAAGAGACGTCGCCCAGGTCGTCGACCCCTTGCCGGTCACCGAGGGCGCCGGCGTCCGGCTGCGGCGCAGCATCGCCGGCGGGCGGATCGACTACCTCGACCCCTTCCTCCTCTTCGATCACTTCGGCTCGGAGGACCCGCGGGACTACCTGGCCGGCTTCCCGCTCCACCCGCACCGCGGCATCGAGACCGTGACCTACATGCTCGACGGGGAGGTGGCCCACAAGGACAGCCTCGGGAACGCCGGGACCATCGGAGCGGGCGACGTCCAGTGGATGACGGCCGGGAGCGGCATCCTCCACGAGGAGATGCCCAAGGCCGGACCGCGGCGCCTGGACGGCTTCCAGGTGTGGGTGAACCTGCCGGCGAAGCTCAAGATGACGAGGCCCCGCTACCAGGACGTCGCCTCGACCCGGATCCCCGGGGTCGAGCGGGCGGACGGGGTGCAGGTCCGGGTGATCGCGGGCCAGGCGGAGGGCGTGAAGGGGGCGGTGAAGGAGATCTACGCCGAGCCGGAGTACCTCGACGTCTCGATGCCTCCCGGCCGGACCTTCGAGCAGCCGGTACCGCGCGGCCACACCGCCTTCGCCTACCTCTTCCAGGGCGAGGCGGTGATGGGCGCCGACGAGGGCGCCGCCCCGCTGCGGGCCACGCGGCTCGTGGTGTTCGGGGACGGCGACCAGGTCTTCGTGCGGACCCTGGCGAGCCCGGCCCGGTTCCTCCTCCTCTCCGGGCGCCCGCTCGGCGAGCCCATCGCCCGCTACGGCCCCTTCGTCATGAACACCGAGGAGGAGATCCGGGAGACGCTCCGGGAGCTGCGGGCCGGGACCTTCATCCGGAAGTAGCCTCTCCCCCGCCGTCGCCCGCGCCCCCGTCCCCTTGACTTGGAGGCGCAGGGCACCGCAGCATGCCCGCCGCCCGTGGCCCATGACCCCTACTCCTCGCTGCGGTTCCGGGAGTACCGGATCTTCCTCTCGTCGATGGCGGTCGTTTTCGCCGCCACCCAGATCCAGAGCACCGTCCTCGGCTGGCAGGTCTACGCCATCACCGGCGACCCGCTCTCCCTCGGGCTGGTGGGGCTCGCCGAGGCCCTCCCCTTCCTGTCGCTCACGCTCGTGGGGGGGTGGGCCGCCGACCGCTTCGACCGCCGCACCCTCTCGCTCCTGAGCCTGGCGGCGGTGGGGGCGAGCCTCGCCTGGCTCCTGCTCTTGAGCCTGGGGACGCCGCGCTCGGCCCTTCCCCTCTACTGCGCGCAGGCGCTCGCCGGGCTCGGGCGGGCCTTCTTCCGGCCGGCGTCGGTGGCGCTCGGCAGCGAGCTCGTCCCGCGCCAGCACTACCACAACGCCGCCTCCTGGCGCTCCTCGGTGTTCCACAGCGCCACCGTGCTCGGCCCCGCCGCCGGCGGCGGCCTCATCGCGCTCGGGGGACCGCGCCTCGCCTACGGCGTGGGGCTCGGCCTCATCGGCGGGGGCCTCCTGGCCCTCGCCGCGGTCTCCCCGCGCCCCCGCCCCGCCTACGTGCCCGGGCACATCCTTTCCGAGCTCGCCGACGGCGTCCGCTTCGTCTTCGGCCAGCCGCTCGTCCTGGCCGCGCTGAGCCTCGACCTCTTCGCCGTCCTCTTCGGGGGCGCGACCGCTCTCCTGCCGGTGTTCGCGACGAACGTCCTCGGGGTCGGCGAGGTCGGCTTCGGCTTCCTCCGCGCCGCGCCGGCGGTGGGCTCGCTCGCGATGGGGGTGGCGCTCGCCCGCTTCGGCCACTTCCGCCGGGCCGGGCGGGCGCTCCTGTGGTGCGTCGCCTTCTTCGGGCTCAGCTGGATCGCCTTCGCGCTCTCCCGCTCCTACGCCCTCTCGCTCGCGCTCCTCGCGCTCGGCGGCGCGCTCGACAACGTCTCGGTGGTGCTCCGGAGCACGCTCGTCCAGACCTTCACCCCGCAGGAGAAGATGGGGCGCGTCGCCGCCGTGAACAGCTTCTTCATCGGCTCCTCGAACGAGCTCGGCGCCTTCGAGAGCGGCGTCGCCGCCCGGCTCCTCGGGACCGTCCCCTCGGTCGTCTTCGGCGGCACGATGACGCTCGTCACCGTCGCCCTGGTCGCCTGGCGCGCCCCGGAGCTCCGCAGGCTCGAGCGCATCGGCCCGTGACTCCCGTGTCGCCGGCGGGCTCCGGGAGCCGGAGGGCGGGGCGCGAGCCCCAGATGCTCGGCGTCCCACCCCACACCGGTCGGGGCGCCCTCGCCCCCGGGCTCCGCGCCTCCCTGGAATCCCTGGGGGTGACGCGCATCGCCCGGGTGACCGGCCTCGACCGCGCGGGGGTCGAGGTGGCCTGCGCCGTCCGCCCCCTCGGTCACGTCCTCCAGGTCTCGAACGGGAAGGGCTCGACCTTCGCGGAGGCGGCGCGCGGCGCCCTCCTCGAGGCGGCGGAGCTCGCAGCCGCCGAGACTCCCGGAAGAGCCTTCCTCCGGTGGGGGTCCGCCGCCGAGCTCGCGGAGTCCGGCGCGCACCTGTTCTCGCCCGGGGAGCTCGGCGCCGAGGAACCTCTCGCCCGCGCCCGCATGGCCTGGGTGTCGGGGAGGGATCTCCCCGCCGGGAGGGAGAGGTGGATACCGGCCTCCGCCGTCTTCTGCCCCCCCGCCGACGGCCCGTTCCTCGGCCCCGCGGCCGTCCCCTGGACCTCGAACGGGATGGGGGCCTACTTCTCCCGCGCGCCGGCGCTCCTGCACGCGCTCCTCGAGGCGGCCGAGCGCGACCGCCTGGCGAGGGCGCTCCCGGAGGGGTTCACCTCCGGCAGGATCGCGCGGACGCTCCTCCACCCCGCCACCGTGGCGAGGGTCGCTCCCCGGACGGCGCGCCTCGCGCGCGGGCTCTCCGCCCGCGGCTTCGAGGTCTTCCTCTTCGACCTCTCGGCCCAGGGCGGGATCCCGGTCGCGGCGGCGCTCCTCGGGGACGGGCGCGAGGGCCCGGTTCCGCTCACCGCCGGCTACGCCGCCGGGCTCGACCCCGACCGCGCCCTGCGCTCCGCCGTCCTCGAGGCGGCGCAGTCGCGCCTCACCGACATTCACGGCGCGCGGGAGGACGTGCGCCCCCCGGAGCGCAAGGAGGCGGAGGAGCTCCTCCGCCTGTGCCGCAGGGCCCGCCCGTCGCGGGACGCCTCGGCCATGCCTCGGCTCGCGGGCCCGGCGCGGGCCCTGGGCTCGCTCGTCCGGATCCTCCGCCAGGGCGGGACGGAGATCGCGGTCGTCGACCTCCCCTGCCCCTCCCCGGGGATCCACGTCGTGAAGGTCGTCGCGCCGAGGCTCCGGCGCTCGGAGCTCCTGTGAAGGCGAAGGATCTCGTCGCCTTCCTCGGGCCCTCGCTCCCCGCCCGGGCCGCCCGCGGGCTCGCGCCCTGCACCATCCTGCCCCCCGCGCGCCAGGGGGACGTGTGGCGGGCCCTGGAAGGGCGCCCGCGAGCCATCGCGCTCGTGGACGGGCTCTTCGAGAGCGAGCCGTCGGTCTGGCACCGCGAGATCCTCGACGCGCTCTCCTCCGGCGTCGCCGTCTTCGGGGGTGCGAGCATGGGGGCGCTCCGCGCCGCGGAGCTGTGGCGCTTTGGGATGGTCGGGGTGGGGGAGATCTACCGGGCCTACCGGAGCGGGGCGCTCCAGGACGACGGGGAGGTGGCGCTCCTCCACGCCGGGCCGGAGCACGGCTACCGCCCCTTCACCGTCCCGCTTGTGAACGTGCGCCACGCCGCCGCGCACGCGCTCGAGGGCGGGGTCCTCGCGCGGGGCGAGGCCCTGGCCCTCCTCGTCGCCGCCCGGAGGATCTTCTACATGGACCGGACGTGGAAGGCGGTCCTCGCAAAGGCCGGGCGCCGCCTCGGGCGAGCGGCCCGCGCCCGCTGGGACCGCTTCGCCCAGGGCGGCCTTCCCGATCTCAAGGCCGAGGACGCGCTCCGGACGGTCGCCGCCGCGGCGGAGTTCGCCCGGAGCCCCTCGTCCGGAGGGCCCGCCTCCGGCCTCCGGCGCGCCTCGTCGCTCGCGCGCCGGCGGAAGCTCGAGGGCGCGGCCGGCGGGAGCCCGGGGCCGGGTTCAGCGGGCGCGCTCGGGGCAGGGCTCGCCGAGGGGGGTCTCCGGCGCGCCCTCCTCGCTGGCCTCGCCCGGTCGCTCGGCCTCGCTCCCTCCGCGCCCGACCTCGCGCGGGCGGAGTCCCTCTGGCTCGCCGGCAGGGGAGTCTCGAGGAGCGGACGACGGCGCTTCCTCGAGCGGGAGCGGATCGACGAGGTGGACGCGGCGAGGCTCGTCGAGGAACTCGCGCTCGAGCGGATGCTCCTCGCGGAATCGGCGCGGGTGGTCCCGGACGGGCCCTCGGCCCTCGAGGGCCTCCGGGCCGAGGAGCGGCTCGGGCGCGGGCCGCCCGGGCAGGGCGGCGCGCGGCGCCGCGTTCTCCGCTAGGCTCTCCGCCCATGATCGCCGCTGCCCTCCTCGCCGCCCTCCTCGCCGCCCCGCCCGCTCCCGCCGCCTCGCCCGCGGAGGAGCCGCTCGGGATCGCCCTCGAGAGCTATCCCTACCCGTACCCGGTGAGGTTCCTGCCGGTGACGGTCGACGGCCAGGACCTGCGGTTCGCCTTCATGGACGTCCCGCCGGAGGGTCCCGGCAACGGGAAGACGGTCCTCCTCCTGCACGGGAAGAACTTCTTCGGCGCCTACTGGGGCGCGACCGCGAAGGCGCTCGCCGCCGCCGGCTTCCGGGTGGTCGTGCCCGACCAGATCGGCTTCGGGAAGAGCGCCAAGGCCGACGTCCACTACAGCTTCGAGTTCCTGGCCGCGAACACGAAGCGGCTCCTCGACGCGCTCGCCGTCTCCAAGGTGGTGGTCGTCGGGCACTCCATGGGGGGCATGCTGGCGGTGCGGTTCGCCCTCATGTATCCGGACGCGACCGCGGCCCTGGTGCTCGAGAACCCCATCGGCCTCGAGGACTACCGGGAGAAGGTTCCCTACGCGAGCCTCGACGCCACCTACCGCACCATGCTCAGCCCGACGAAGGACGGGCTCGCGCGCTTCTACCGCTCCTACTTCGCCGAGTGGCGGGACGAGTACGGCGTCTTCGCCGAGCTCGCCTGGCGCCAGACGCTCGGCGGCGAGTGGCCCCGGGCGGCGAAGGCCTCGGCGCTCACCTACGACATGATCTACAGCCAGCCGGTCGTGCAGGACCTGCCGCGCCTGCGGGTCCCGACCCTGCTCGTCATCGGCCTGGCGGACCGGACCACGCTCGGACGCGGGGCGCTCTCGAAGGAGGTGCTCGCGACGCTCGGACAGTATCCCGAGCTCGGGAAGCGCGCCGCGGGGAGCATCCCGGGCGCGAAGCTCGTCGAGCTCGAGGGCGTCGGGCACATCCCGCACCTCGAGGCCCCGGACCGCTTCCACGCGGCCCTCCTCGACTTCCTGCGCTAGGGGTTAAGCCCCTCGGGGGCTTTAGGCCTTCTTCGCCTCGACCTCGACGGTCGCCGACGGAGCCGCCGCCGCCTGGCGGGCGGCGCTGAGGCGAGCCTGCTCCTTCTGCTCGTCCTCGTCCATGCCGGCCTGGGCCTTCTTGAAGTTGCGAATGCCCTTGCCGAGCGCATCGCCGAGCTGCGGGAGCTTGGTCGGGCCGAAGACGAGGAGGGCGATCACCAGAACAACGAGGATTTCACCGAAACCGAGTCGCATGGCGGCGGACCATAGCGAATACCCGTTCGGGACGCCAGCCCTCGTTGGCGGGAAATCGAGTGATCCGGTCGGCTTTCGGGCGCCCCCGTTCAGCGGAACCGCTCCGCGATCCTCTTCGCGAGCGCCGTCGCCGCCTCGGGGTCGATCGAGCGGAGCCGCTCGACCATGCGGGAGGCGAGCTCCCGGTCGCCCATCGCCAGGTAGGCGTCGCCCGCGTACTCATGCGCCTTCGCGTACCCGGGCTCGAGGCGCGCCGCCTCCTCGTAGGCCGCCGCCGCGCCCGGGGTATCGCCCAGGGCGAAGAGGGCGTTCCCGAGGGCGAGATGGGCGTTCGGTAGCGACGGGTCGACCCGCACCGCCTCGCGAAAAGCGGCCTGGGCCTCGCGCGCCCGCCCGCTTTGGAAGAGCGCGATCCCCAGGTTCACGTGGGCCCTGGCGTTCCCGGGCGCGAGCTCCACGGCGCGGGAGAGGGACGCCGAGGCCTCCTCGCCCCTCCCGTGCCGCAGGAGGAAGGTCCCGCGCATGTAGTGCGCCTCCGCATCGCCGGCCCGGATCCGCAGGGCGCCGTCGCAGGCGGCGATGGCGCCCGCGAGGTCGCCGGCCGCGTCCTTGAGCGCCGCGCGCTGCAGGAGCTCCTTCACGGGGTCCTGGGGATCGGATGCCAGGGGCGTGCCTCTCGCGGGAGACTACCGCACCGGGAGGCGAGGTGCCCCGGGCTACTTGTGGTGGACCAAGGCGGCGAGCTCCCGGTGGAGGAGCGCCTCCTCGCCCAGGTTCACCTCGAGGAGCCTCCGCAGGTGGGCGATGCCGTCGAGGTCGACCTCGTTCGAGCGGACCCCCACCGTGTCCTCCTTGCGGTGGGCGACGACCCCGCGCATGCGGATGGTCTCGATGCCGTGGTCGAGCCGGATGACGAGCGTGCAGGGCTGACCCTCCGACGCGGCGAGCACCGGGGGGATGCGGACGAGCGCCCCGCGGAGCGAGATGTCGAGCAGCGCGCACGGGGTCTTCACCCCGCCCACCTCGATGGTCGCGGGGCGGTGGAGGGAGATCCGCGAGAAGTCGCGCCGCTCTTCCTTCGTGACGACGGTTGCCACGGCGTCCCTCCTTCGGCCGGCGCACGAGGCCCACCTCACGCGGGGGCCCGAGCGAGCCAGTTCGTGTGGGATGTTGGCAGCGCCCCCGCCCCTCGCGCCAGTGCCGCGATCCCGAGACACCGCGAAGCGCCGGGGCTCGCCCGGTAACCACCGGTCGGGACGGGCGATTTTCGACGACCCGCGCTCGCCGGACCGGGCTCGACTCGGCGAGGGCGAAATGGGAAACGCCGGCCAGGCGGC
>Ga0187765_10000731_pt1 | contig 12250 bp, 17 predicted proteins | sample 0216_QUI02_MP05__3_FD_133018 | JGI IMG/M metagenome (GOLD analysis project Ga0187765, IMG submission 133018) | Tropical peat soil microbial communities from peatlands in Department of Meta, Colombia - 0216_QUI02_MP05_10_MG | ecosystem: Environmental > Terrestrial > Soil > Wetlands > Peat ...
CAGAAGGGCGCGCACATGTCGCGGTTCGAGGAGGTCGTCAACGACGTGATCGGCGAGGTCGTCCTCGGCGAGTCGACATTCAAGGCCGAGACGCTGGCCGAGCGCATCGCTCAGCTCGTCCGCAGCCGCCAGGGCGCCCGGCGCGCCGAGGTGAGCATCGAGGCCCGCTTCCCCGAACATAAGCCCGCGCCGCTTTCGGGCATCCAGACGCAGGAGCTGTACACGCTTCACGGCTCCGCGGTGACCACCGAGCTCGGCACGCGCCGGCTGATCGGCGTGACCGCGCAGGGCATGACCGCCTGCCCGTGCGCGCAGGAGCTGGTCGGCGGCGCAGCCCGTGCGCGTCTCGAGGCCGAGGGCTTCGACGACGAAGACATCGAAAAGATCCTTGACGCGGTCCCCGTGGCGACCCACAACCAGCGCGGTCTGGGAACGCTCCAGATCGGCTGCACCGAGTTGTGCGAAGACGAGATCGAAGCGTCCACGCTGCTGCAGATCGTCGAGGCCGCGATGTCGTCCGAGATCTACGAGCTGATGAAGCGCTCGGACGAAGCCCACGTGGTCGAGAAGGCGCATCGCCGCCCGCGCTTCGTCGAGGACTGCGTCCGCGAGATGATCCAGGGCGTGGTTGACGCGTTCCCGGAACTGAACGACGCCGCGTTCGTGTCGGCCCGCCAGGTGAACCTCGAGACGATCCACCAGCACAACGTCGTGGCCGAGCGCGTCGGGACGCTCGGGGAGGTCCGCCGCGAACTGCGCGAGGGCGTCGCCCCAACCGCTCACACGACGCGGCAGGCCTGGCTCGACGCGGTCGTCACCTGACCCGAGGCAGCGCGGCCAACGATGCGCGCCGTCATTCTCGAGCGTCAGGGCGAGCCGCTCAAGCCGGCGCGCCTCCCGGACCCGGAGCCCGACCCCGGGCAGAACCTTCTGCACGTCAAAGCGTGCGGCGTGTGCCGCACCGACCTCCATCTGCGCGACCACGAGATCGAGGCTACGAAGCTGCCGGTCGTACTCGGCCACCAGATCGTCGCGACTACCGACGACGGCCGCCGGGTCGGGGTCCCGTGGCTCGGATGGACGGACGGCACATGCCGCTTCTGCACTAGCGACCGCGAGAACCTGTGCGTGAACGGAAAGTTCACCGGACGCGACATCGACGGTGGCTACGCCGAGCTGACCGTCGCCGACGAGCGCTACTGCCTCGCGCTCCCCGACGAGCTGACCGACATCCAAGCCGCGCCGCTGCTGTGCGGCGGCCTGATCGGCTACCGCGCGCTCCGCTTCACCGGCGATGCGCAACGCCTCGGCCTATACGGGTTCGGCTCGGCCGCGCACATGATCTGCCAGGTCGCCGTCTACCAGGGCCGCGAGGTCTACGCGTTCACACGCCGGGGCGACGAACGCACACAGTCGTTCGCGAAGTCGCTCGGCGCAATATGGGCCGGTGGTTCCGACCAGGCGCCCCCCGAGCAACTCGACGCCGCGATCATCTTCGCGTCGGCCGGCGAGCTCGTTCCGCAGGCGCTGAAGGCGCTCGCCCCCGGCGGCACCGTCGTGTGCGCCGGCATCCATATGACCGACATCCCGAGCTTCCCCTACGACGACCTGTGGGGCGAGCGCAGCATCCGGTCGGTCGCAAACCTCACCCGCAAGGACGGCGAGGAGTTCCTCGCGCTCGCACCGAAGGTCCCGGTTCGCACAACCGTCACGACCTACCCGCTGGACGATGCCGAGCAGGCGCTCGCTGACCTGCGAGCAGGCCGGTTCGAGGGCAGCGCCGTCATCGTGCCCTAGCGCCCACCGCGCCGGGACGCACTACCCACTACGCTCCAAGCCATGCCCCTGATCCCAATGGTCATCGAACGGACCGCGCGTGGCGAGCGCGAGTTCGACATTTACAGCCGCCTGCTGAACGAGCGGATTGTGTTCCTCGGCACCCCGATCGACGACACGATCGCCAACCTGACCGTCGCGCAGCTTCTGCACCTGGAGTCCCAGGACCCCGACAAGGACATCTCGATCTACATCAACTGTCCCGGCGGCTCGATCTACTCGGGCCTCGCTATCTACGACACGATGCAGTTCATCAAGCCCGACATCCAGACGATCTGCGTCGGGATCGCGATGTCGATGGGCTCATTGCTGCTGACCGGCGGAACGAAGGGCAAGCGCTTCTCGCTGCCCAACAGCCGCATCCTGATCCACCAGCCGTCGGCCGGCTTCGAGGGTCAGTCGACGGACATCGAGATCCACGCGCGCGAGATCCTCAACATCCGCAGCCGGATCGACGAGATCTACGCCCACCACACCGGGCAGTCGGTCGAGCAGGTCCATGCCGACATGGAGCGCGACCGGTTCTTCAAGGCCGACGAGGCCGTCCAATACGGGCTGATCGACCGCGTGATCGACCACCACTAGGAGGTACAGACATGCCGATGGCTGAGCGGACCGCGACGACCGGGTGGGATGGTGACCTTGCTCACGGGAACGGGGTCCTCAACGGAGCGAGCGGCGCGCTGAACGACCTCAGCGTCACCTGGGCATCCCGCACTCAACGCTCGGAGGGGAAGACCAGCCCCGAGGAGCTGCTCGCCGCTGCGCATTCGAGCTGCTTCGCGATGGCGCTCTCGCACGGCCTCACCGAAGCCGGCCACCAACCTGAGCACCTCGACATCACCGCGAACGTGACGCTCGACGAGCGCGACGGCGCACCGACGGTCACCACATCGGAGCTGACCGTCAGGGGACGCGTGCCGGGACTCGATCAGGCGGGGTTCGAGCAGGCGGCCGCTGAAGCCGGCAAGGGCTGCCCGGTCTCGCGCGCGCTCACCGGCGTCGAGATCACGGTCAACGCCACGCTCGAGTAACCCGTTCCAGCCGGACTCGCGTCCAACAGACGGCGGCGCCTACGTCGCCGGCGCCCGCCGGATCCGCCCTGACCCCTGCCCGCGTGTCTCGGGCGGCTCGGGCATCACCGGCCTGCTCAACGCCCAGAAGATCATCAGCCCGCCGAACACGAGCATCGCGAAGCCCATCCACAGATCGACCGGCGCTTACGCGGTCGCGCCGGCCTCCACCTTGCTCGGCGCTTCCACGTGCGTCACGGGAAGGCCCAGTCCTTTCGCCTTGCTCACCAGATCGAGCTTCAACCAGCGCGAGATCCCGAGCGGCAGCGTCGAGATGATGATCTCGTCGTAATTGCCGAGGTTGATCGCGTCGTGGATCGCCATCAGCGGCTCGGCATCGCCGATGCTGCCGGTGACCTCGTGGCCCGCGGCCTCGGACAGCTTGGGCAGCGCCACCGCGAGTACTTGGCTGGCCTCATCCGCACTCGCGTCCTGCGGATCGACCACCTTGTGCATCCCGTGCGCCCGGCGCGGGACAACCAGGTGGAACCGGGCCGGACTGCGCTGCGCCCGTTCCCGTACCGCGTCGAGCAGTCCAGGGGTCGCCGCCGTCTGGTGGGCTACGACGAGGACGTTCGCCGGTTCTGACATGAGTCACCTCCAGAAGAGATGGACCGGTCGTCCGAGTATTCCACCGGCTCGTCACTGGGACAAGGGGTCTCGCTGCGGCCGCTAGTCCAACCGGTACTCGCCGCGCGCGACGATCACGGCCGAGCCGCCAACGAACACTTGCTCGATCCGCTCCGCACTGCCTTCAACACGGCCGTAGATCATCGATCGCCGCCCGATCTCGACGCCCTGCACGATCTCGATGTCGGTCCCGAATTCCGCCCGTCCGTGACGCACCAGATGGACGGCGAGCGGCCCGGCTGCCGATCCTGTCGCGGGATCCTCGGGAACGCCGAGCGCGGGGGCGAACATGCGGGTCTTGAAGCGCTGCCCCGATCCCGCCACGCAGCTGATCCCGATCTCGCCGAACCGTTCGAGCGCACGCAAGTCGGGACGCAGCGCCGCGACGGCGTCCTCGCTCTCGAGCGCGACGTATACGAACACCGGGCCGTTGCGGTAGAGCTCGACCGGAAGCACCGACTCCGCCACTCCGAGCGCCGCGAGCAGCTCGGCCTCGCGATCGAAGGGCTCCGGGGTCGGCACGAGCTGCTCCATCTCGCCGTAGTACGGCGCCCCTCCGTCGGCACGCGTGAGAGTCACCGGGATCACGCCGATACCGGTCTCGAGCCGGACCACGTTCGACCCCATCGCGCGGCCGACAATGAACGCCGTGCCCAATACCGGATGGCCGGCGAAAGGAAGCTCCGTCCCCGGCGTGAAGATGCGCACGCGCAAATGCGCCTGCGGATCCTCCGACCTGAACACGAACACGGTCTCGGACAGGTTCATCTCGCGCGCGGCGCGCTGCATGACCTCGTCGGTCAGGCCGGAGGCATCGGTGAACACCGCCACCTGGTTGCCCTGCAGGGGCACGTCCGTGAACACGTCGGCGATCGTGTAGCGACGCATGGTCAGGACCCGCCGGCCATCTCCAACAGCGTGGTGACGGTGGTCCAGTTGCGCGCGGTCGCGCGGACGCCGAGCGTCTTGCCGGCGAGCTTCGTCCACATCTTCGAGCGCCCGACCCCGTCCGGATGCCATGCGTAGAGCTCGCGGCCGACCGCAACGAGCTTCTCCGTCGGAGCCGCGGCCGCGGCGATCTGCTCGACCGCCGCCGCGTCGGGCTCACCGTCGCAGAATCTGACCTGGTAGCGCTTGGGGTTGTCTGCGACGTCCGCGAGCGGGTTCAAACGCACCACCTCCGCCAGCTCGTCGCGGCTGCGCACGATCACGTCCACGTCGAAGCCGAACCGCTCCGCGATCAGCTTCTCGCACTCAGCGCCGAGCCTGCTCGCGCTTACGCTCGAGGTCAGCACGACGTTGCCGCTCTGCACGTAGGTCTGCACGTCCTCGAATCCGGCGCCGGTGAGCAGCTTCCGCAGCTCGGGCATCGCGATTCGCTTGGTCGGACCGATGTTGATGCCACGCAAGAGGAGGATTTGAGAACGATTTGGCGCCATCTTGCGGGTAACTACGGACCGGGGTTGCGGGCCGACGCGGATGTATACAGACGCGCTTTAGCCGATGTCATTCCCGCAAGCCGGAACTTGAGCCCGGCCCCCGGTTTCCCTCGAGAATACGGAGTCGTCGAAATGCGGAAGGCGAAGGACAAGAGCGGCCGAATGTCGGCGCAGGAAACGCTCGCCCTGTGGCAGGCGTACAAGCAGAGCGGCGATGCGCGGATTCGCGACCGCCTGGTTCTGACGTTCGCGCCGATGGTCAAGTACATCGTCTACAAGAAGGCGCGCGAGATCCCGGCCCGCTGCGAGGTGGAGGATTTCATCTCGTGTGGCCTGGAGGCCCTGATCCGGTCGATCGACCGCTATGACCCGAGCAAGGGCGCCACGCTCGAGCAGTTCGCGTGGACCCGCATCCACGGCGCGGTGCTCGACGAGCTCCGCCGCAACGACTGGGCCCCGCGCTCGCTGCGCCGCTGGGACCGCGACATCAACAAGGCTTCGGAGCAGTTCGTCGGTCTGTACGGCCGTAGGCCCTCGCGGGAGGAACTGAGCGAGTCCCTCGGGATCTCGACCCAGGACCTGATCACCCGCCAGGACGAGATCGCTCGCTCCCACGTCGGGTCGCTCAACACCGTGGTCCTCGCCGAGGATGACACGACGATCGAGCGGATCGACACGCTGCACTCGGACGACCGCGAGTGCGATCCCGAGCATTCGGCGATGGTCGACGAGGCCAAGGCGCGCTTCCGCAAGGCGTTCGAGCGCCTGCCCGAGCGCGAGCGCAAGGTCGCCGTCCTCCTCTACGTCTACAACCTGACGCTGCGTGAGATCGGGGACATCCTCGGCGTCACCGAGAGCCGGGTCTGCCAGATCCACGGGCAGATCACCAAGAAGCTCCGGGTCGAGCTCGAAGCCGACGAGGCGCTGTTCAGCGAGGTCGCGTAGGGCGAACGCCCAGCCGGCCGGAGGCGGTTACTTGGGCCAGTCGGGGAGCTCAGCGGCGGCCGCCGCCTCGGCGGCGGCCTGGTTCTCACGCTTGACCTCGAGCCAGATCTCCTCACGGTAGACGGGCACGGCCCGCGGGGCGTCGATCCCGATCCGGACGGTCTGGCCCCGGACCTCGAGCACCTCGATGATCGTGTCGTCGCCGAGCATGATCCGCTCGCCGGCGCGTCGGCTGATTCTCAGCATGCCGAGTCGGCGTCCGGCGCGCTGTCCCCGTCGGGCCCGACGAACAGCGGCGCGCGGAGCTCACAGCCGGCCGCCTGGTTGATCACCTGGTAGGCCCGACCGGACCGCACCAGAATCGGCGCCTTGAGATTGGCCGTGAAGTCTTCCAGCGCCGGCGCGGCGCGCACAGTCACATAGACGTCCATCGCGCTCGACCCGTCGAAGCCGAGACGCTCGGCGTCCTCGTCGATCACCTCGACCGCGAACCCCTGGAAGAACCGGTGCGGGTTCGTCACCGGCAATGCCAGCGACGGGTCCTCGAGCGACTGAAGCCACAGGAACGGTGCCGAGGGGTCGTTCGCAAGCAGTGCGTAGCGAGACCCGCCGAGGCCGATCAAGCCCTCGGGAAACTCGATGACCGTTTCCGGGTCGATCTGCACGCGCCCGAAGCGCGAGCTCTCGATCGTGAGCGACAAAGCCGCGCTTACTCTAGCCGTTGAGGAAATTCATCAGCGACTGCTGCACGATGTTGGCGCCCGCCTGGAGGGCCGCCGTCAGCGCCGCCTGCTGGGTCGAGAAGTTGATCTCGGTGGTCGCCATGTCGGCGTCCTGCGTGTTGGACAGAACCTGCGTGTCGCTGGTCTGAAGCGTCTGGATCCGGGACGAGGCCATCTGGAGCCGGTCCTGGACCGCTCCGACGTTGGCCGCCAGGCCGTTGAGCGAGTTCTGGTTCGTCTTGAGCGCCGAGAGGTCGCTGTTCAGCGCGGAGCTGTTCCCGGACTGCATATCGTCCGAGATGTTGCGCAGCGTGTTCAGGAGCAGGCCGTCTCCGGCCGACTGGCCGGAGACCGTCTGGCCGCTCCCGAGCACTCCCGACAGGTTCGAGTTCACGGTCAGCGACGTGTTGGGGCCGATTGTCCGGGTGACCTGGCCGGTGTTGCCGGCGTAGCTGTCGTTGGACCCGGATAGGTAGGGCTCGGTTGAGGTCGCCGAGCCCGAGAACACGTACTGGCCGTTGTATTGCGTGTTGGCGTCCTGCTTGATCTGGTCGATCAGCTGGTTTACCTCCTGGGCGGAGGCCTGCATGTCGGCCGTCGTCTGGGTGCCGTTGGCCGCCTCGACGGTGAGCTCCTGGATCCGCTGGACACAATTCGTGATGTCGGTCAGCGCCGAGCTTTGCGCCGTGGCCCAGCCCGTGCCGTCGGTGACGTTGTTGGAGTAGCTCGTGAGGTTCGACAGGTCCGTGTTGAGCTGGAGCGCGAGCGCGGTACCGGATGGGTTGTCCGACGGCTGGTTGATCGACTTGCCCGTCGACAGCTGCTGCTGCGTCGTGTCGAGCCGGTCGAGCGCCGACTCGATCCCGGCCAGCGTCATCTGCGAGGTCATCTGGTTGGTGATGCGCCCGATCATCTCGGTCACCCGGCGACCATGTTCAACAGTGAGGTGAACGTGTCATTGATCGTGCTCATCACCCGTGCCGAGGCCTGATAGGCCTGCTGGAACTGGATGAGGTTCGTCATCTCCTCGTCGAGCGAGACGCCAGAGACGCTCTGGCGCTGGTTGCCGATCGCGGTCAGCAACGACTGCGCGGTCTGCTGCGCGTTCTGGGCCGACTGGACGTCGCTGCCGACCTGGGTGACAAACGCGTTGTACGCCTGGCTCGCGGTGCCCCCGCTGAGGCCGGCGACGGCAGTCGCCTCCTCCGCTGTGTACGGCGGGGTAGTGCCGTTCGAGCTCAAGCTCGGGTTCACCGCGATCGTGGCCGCCGTCGTGCCGGTCGGATCGAAGAACGGGGTTGCGCTCGGTCCGCTCGCGTCGGCGCCGGAGATCGCGCCGTTGACGGTGGTCACGAGGTCGTTGGCGATGCCGTCCAGCGTGGTCGAATAGTCGGCGATCTTGCCCGTGCCGGTCGTCGAGTCGTACAGCCCGAGCAGCGAGCCGACGGTCCCGCCCGCGCCGCTCAGGTTCGAATCCGTGATGTTGTCGGTGAGGTCGACGCTGGTCCCGTTCACGAGCGGCGTGGAGTCAGCGGTCCCGTTCTGCGCCGCGATCGCCGCGTTGCCGAAGCTGACGTTGACCATCCCGTTCGACTGGGTGGTGACGTTCACGTTCGAGTACTGCGAGAGATCGTCGATCACGTTGTCGCGCTGATCCTCGAGGTTGTTGGCGTCGATGCCGGCCGCCTGCGCCTGAGCGATCTGGCCGTTCAGCTGCGCGATCTCGTTCGCGTCGTTGGCGATCGCGCCGGTGGTGGGGTCGGTGAGCGTGTTGTACTGCTGGGTCACCTGTGACTCGAGCGTGCTCAGCTGTCCCGACATCGTGTTGAGCTGGTCGGCGACGGCGGCGCCGTCACCCATCACGGCCTGCTGGGCGCCCTGGTCGTTGGGAGTGGACGCGAGCGTGTTCCAGTCGCTGAAGAACTGGTTCAGCGCGGTCGACAGGCCGTCCGAGCTTGGCTCGTTCAGCCCAGCCTGGACCTGGCTGAGAAGCGTCTGAGTGGTGTTCTGGCCGTTCTCGGTGCTGTTCTGCGCCCGGTACTGGCTGTCGAGGAACGTGTCGCGGATCCGGGTGATCGAGGTGATGTCGACGCCGGTCCCGAACTGCGCCCCGTCACCGGTCACGCTGGACAGCGCCGGGATCGTGAGCGCGCTGCGCTCGGTCAGGTTCACGGTCTGTCGCGAGTACCCTGGCGTGCTCGCATTGGCGATGTTCTGGCCGGTGGTGTCGATCGCCGCCTGCGCGGCCTCGAGACCGCTGAGCGCGGTTTGCAAGCCCATATAGGTCGGAATCGTCATCGCTCAGACCTCCAGGTCGAAGACGCGGTGGCCGGTGGTCTGCGCCGCGGTCGTGGCCAGCCGATCGCCGCCGGCGTTGTAGCTCTCGTCGCCGGCGATGCCGGCGAGCTTCAGAAGGTGGTCGAGGAAGGCGAGCTCCTGGCTCATCAGCGCACGGTTGACGTGGTGCTCGCGCTGGACTACCTCGAGCAGACCGCGAAGCTCGGCGCTCCGAGCGCCGGCGACGAGCGCCGACTCAGGGGCCATCAGCGTCTCGAGCATCGCCATCGTGACCGACGCGCCGGCAACGCCGAGCCTGGAACCGGCCCGTTCGAGCAACGCGATGCGCTCGGCCTCGAGCTGGCGGCGGTGATGGAGCTCGGCCTGGAGCACGCCGGTCAGCGCCACGACGCCCTTGACGTCGCGGTTGCGGATCGCAACTCCCTGCTCGAGCACCACCTGAAGCAGCCGCCGCGCGGCGACCAGCTGGGCCTCGAGGTGTGCGATCACCTCTGTGGTCAGGGCGGCGTCGGCCCGGGCAAGGCAGCCGGTCGTCGCCATCACTGCGCCCCCACAGTCTTGTCGTTGGCCTCACCCTGCGGCGTCCCGATCGCCGGATCGATCGCTTGCGCGAGCTGCTGGGCGATGCCCAGGCCGCCGCTCGACATGATGCTCTGGGTCAGAGCGGTTGGGATCAGGCTGGCGAACGCGCTCGTGCTCGGATCCGAGCCGAGGATGCCGCCGCTCGAGTCACTTGAGCTGGTGTCCGAGCCGTCGCCGCCCGAGCCGTCGCCGCTCGGGCTGGTCACGGTCGACGCGAGCTCCTGCGTGAGCTGCTGGACCAGGATGTCCTCGAAGCCGAGCGCCTCCTGATACGCGTTCTTGGCGGCGGTGTTGCCGTTGCGTATGTCCGCTGGCTCGTTCGCCGCGTCGATTGGCGGCAGGCTGCTTCCGATCGCCCCGAAGCTCATGGCTTGATCTCGTTCGCGATCTGGAGCATCTGTGCCTGGTACTGGACCGCCTGGCTGCCCATCGCATACTGCTGCTGGGCGGCCATCATCTTGCTCATCTCATCGCCCAGGTCGACGTTCGAGCCCTCGAGCGCGCCCTGCTGGAGGGAGGCGCCCGTTGCGGACCTGAGCGCCCCGCTCGCGGCCGTCGCACTGAACACGCTATCGCCGTCGGCCACCAAGCCGTCCGGCGCGGGGACGTCGACGAGCGACAGCTTGCCGAGGGTCTGCTTGCCGACCGAGACCGTCCCGTCTGAGGCAATCGACACCTGGCTCGGATCGACGCCGGCAGGGATCGTGATCGGCGGCTGCACCAGCATCCCGGTCTGCGTGGTGAGCTGGCGCTTGTCGTTGAGCTGGAGCGCGCCGTTGCGGGTCATGCCGATCGTGCCGTCGGGCCGGCGGACCTCGAGGTAGCCCTGGCCATCGATCGCCACATCGAGCGGTTGGCCCGTCTGCTGGATCCCGCCCTGGGTTTGGTCATAGCCCATGAGCTCGGCCTGGGCGCCCGCGCCGGTGGGGACGTTCGATCCGTACCCGCCGTTGCTGTACAGCAGGTCGTGGAAGCCCATGATCTCTGACTGATAGCCGGGCGTATCGAGATTCGCCATGTCGTTGGAGATGGCGTCGAACTGCTGTTGCTGGGCCTCCATGCCCGAGGCGGCGGAGTAAAGACCTTCGAGCATCTATCAGCCTCCCAGCGAGCCCACCGACTGCGAACTCTCCTGCATCGTCGAGTCGATCGTCTGGATCGCGTTCTCGCCGGCCTGGTAGGTCTGCGTCGCGCTGATCATGTTGACCATCGTGGTGATCGGGTCGACCTCGGAGTTCTCGAGCTCGCCCTGCTTGACGATCCCGCCGGCGCGGCCCGCCGGCGCGCCCGTGAAGTAGTTGTAGCCCTGCTTGCTCGGGCTGGTCACGCTGAACACCCCGACCGAGGAGGCGGGAACCGTCCCCTGCGCGCTGACCTGGATCGGGGCGCCGTTCTGCGAGAGCACCTCGTTGCCCTGCCCGTCGACGAGGAGGCCCTGAGCCGATTCCTCGAACTGACCGTCGCGCGTGTACTGCACGCCCTGCGGCGTGCGCACCGCGAAGAAGCCGGCGCCGGCGATCCCGAAGTCGAGCGGCTGGCCGGTCGAGTGGAGCGACTGCGGCGTCAGGTCGGTGACCGGGGTGCCGAGCTTCACGCCCGTGTTGATCGAGCCAATCTGCTGGCCGGTCGCCGTGTTGGCGAGCAGCAACGAGCCGAAGTCCGACTGCACCGAGGCGTCCGTCTTGTACCCGGGCGTGGATGCGTTCGAGAGATCGTTGGCGAGCTGATCTTCCCTGACCTGCTGAGCCAACATCCCGGACGCTGCAATGTAGAGGCCGGTATCCATCGCCCCGGGTAGTCGCCCGTCCATCATCATCCTTGAGGCATGGACCCGATCAACGTGGACGTTCGTCTGATCCAGGCGGTGCTCGGCTCCGAGCTGCGGATCGCGCCGGGCCGCGGGCTGATGGCGCGGGTCGTGACCGCCGACGGTTTCGGCCGCGGGTCGCTGAACATCGCCGGCGCGGTGATTGACGCATCGCTGCCCAAGGACGTCCAGGCCGGCCAGGAGCTGCGCCTGACCGTGCGACACGTGAGCGCCGAGCGCGTCGAGCTGAGCATGTCCGATCAGTCGCTACCGTCAGCGGTCGACACCGCCCCCCTCCCAGGCGGGGGCACGTTGTGCGTGACCGAGCGTGACACGAGCGCCGGCGGGCGCGGTTCCGGATCGGGAGAGGGCGCGGACCGCCACACGCTGAGCCTCCGCTACGACGCGCCTGCGCTCGGCGCGGTAGATCTTCGATTCGACCTCGATTCGGGGTCGCTCCGGGTCTCCGCGACGCTGCGCGCCGGCGATCCGTACGAGCGCGCGCTCGATCGCGCCGGCGAGCTACGCGACGCGCTCACAGACGCCGTCGGCCTCCCGGTCACGGTCGATGTGCTCCCGAGCCGCGAGCCGCTCGACGTGTATGCCTGAGCCGGACAAGCCCGCGCGCCGGCGCGCCACCGCGCTCCGATACGAGCAGGGAGCGCACGCCCCAAAGGTGACTGCCACCGGTGCCGGGCTCGTCGCCGACCGAATCGTGGCCGCGGCGCGCGACGCCGGTGTACCGGTGCGCCACGATCCCGCCCTCGCCGAGGCGCTCGCCGCCCTCGATCTCGGCGATGAAGTGCCCCAGGCGCTGTGGACGGCGGTCGCCGAGACGCTCGCGTGGGCATATCTGCTCGACGCCAGGGCCTCCGGGCGCCGCACCACCTAGGCCCACGCCCCGGATCGGACAGCCGA
>Ga0187765_10000732_pt1 | contig 12246 bp, 10 predicted proteins | sample 0216_QUI02_MP05__3_FD_133018 | JGI IMG/M metagenome (GOLD analysis project Ga0187765, IMG submission 133018) | Tropical peat soil microbial communities from peatlands in Department of Meta, Colombia - 0216_QUI02_MP05_10_MG | ecosystem: Environmental > Terrestrial > Soil > Wetlands > Peat ...
CCTGTTGCGTGAACCAGAGCAGCAGCGGGACTCGCAGCGGTCTCGCCGCCGGAGCCGCGATCAGCGCGTACACGGGAGCCATGTGTGCGACGACGGCGACCGGGCGGCGCATCACCTCGGGCACGAGCGCGGCGAGGCAGCGTGCGCCGCGTGCCGCCCGCGACGGTGCCGCGAAGGTGCGCACGCGGCAGTTCTCCGGCAGCGCTTCCGGCACGACCGAGTCGGCGAGGACGACGACATCGTCGACCCGCTCCGCGAGCGCGCGGATCTTGGGCAGGGTCGCGCCGAGCACCGGATGCGCCGGGTCGGCGACCTGCGTGACGAAGACGATCGTCCTCACGCGACGAGCTCCTTCACGCGGCGGGCATACTCCTCGGGCGTCTGCACCCACGGCGCCGCTGCGGCCGTGGCGCCCTCCCCGAGCCGCTCGGCGAGTGCACGGTCGGAGAGCACGCGGACGAGCGCGTCCGCGAGCGCGGCCCGGTCCTCCGGCTCGACGAGCAGGCCGGAGACCTCGTCGCCGACGAGGTCCGGGATCGAGCCTGCACGCGTCCCGACGACGCCGCGACCGCGGCAGAACGCCTCGACGAGAACGCGGCCCATCCCCTCGGAGCGCGAGGGCAGCACGAGCACCCACGCGCCGTCCATCGCGTCGGCGACCCCCGCGGGCGGCAGCCGGCGGTCCCAGCGCACGCGGTGGTCGCGGACGAGCGCCTCGGCCACGCCGGCCCGCGTCCCGTCCCCGACGACGCGCAGCGTCGCCCCCGGGACGCGCGGGGCGGCGAGCGCCCATGCGGCCGCGAGGCCGTCGATGTTCTTGTACGCCTCGAGCACCCCGACGAAGAGCGCCTGCGGCCGCTCGGACAGCGGAACGCGCGGGGTCGTGAACGGGCGCAGCTCCATGTACGCCGGAAACTGCGCGGCCGGCTCGAGGCCGAGGTCGCGGACGAGACCGGAGGTGAACGGCGAGACGGTGCGGATCGCGTCGGCGCGGCGCAGCGCCCGGGCGGCGAGCCGGTCGCTCACCGGCGCGAGCACCCGCCGCAGGCCCGCACCGTACAGCCGGGTGGACGTACGCCAGTCGGCGTGTACCTCGACGACCACCTTCACGGGCAGACGGACCAGCCTGCGTGCGATCAGAGCGGCAACGCCCTCGTACGGCGTCTGGCACATGACGGCGTCGGGCCGCAGACGGTGGAAGAGCCGCGCGACCCGCCAGGGGAGACAGAGCCAGAACGCGACTCCGTCGAGCGCGCGCGGGCGCAGCGGCGCGACGAGGCTGAACCCGTCCGCGCGCCCCGTGGAGCCGTGCGCAGCGGAGGCGAGGACATGGACGTCGAGCTCCTCGCGCAGCGTGTCGAACTTCACCGCCACTCCGGGCGCGAGCGGCAGCCGATAGCGAGTCCGGCCGACGAACAGGAGCACGGGCTTCGACATCCGGGCTAGCGTAGCCCGGTGGCCCTACGGCCCTGAGCGCCCGGCCGCCTCCAGGAGCCTGTCCTCGAGCCACGTGAGCACGAGCTCGGGCGTGAGCCCCGAGACCGACCCCGCAGAAGCCGCCGCGAGCCGCCGGCGCAGCTCGCCGTCGGCGAAGAACCGTCGCAGAGCATCTGCCAGCGCTGCCGGATCGCCCGGTTCGACGAGCAGTCCGTTCACTCCGTCCGTGACGACCTCCGGAGTGCCTCCGACCCGCGTCGCGATCACCGGCGTGCCCACCGACAGCGCCTCGACGACCGAGAAGGGACGGCCGGTCTCCCAGGACGACGACAGGACGGCGCCGTCTGCGGCGGCGACGAGCTCCGTCGCCTCCCGTCGCGTGAGAGCGCCGAGAAACCGCACCCGCGGACCCGCGCGCGCCTCGAGACGCGGGCGCTCCTCCCCTGTGCCGGCAACGAGGAGCTGGACGTCGTCCAGCTCCGCCACGGCCGCGAACGTCACGTCGAGCGCCTTCTGCCGGGTCAGGCGGCCGGCGAACACGAGCGTCTTCCCTTCCAGGCCGAAGCGCGCGCGCAGCGCCTCCCTCGGCGGCAGGTCGTCGTAGCGCGGCACCGTGTTCGGCAGTACCGACACGCGATCGGGAGCGATGCCCCACGTGAGCACGATCGCGCGGAGGTACTCGCTCGGGCAGACGATGTGCGCGGCGCGGCCGGCGGTCAGGGTGCGCACACGGCGCAGGAGCCGAGCGCCGGGCCCGAGACCTGCGCGCTGGAAGCCGTCGAGCCCGCCGTCGTACAGCCCTCGCCTGACCGCGCGCTCGTATGCCGGGTCGCTCGCGACCTTGACGACGAGCGGGGTGCGGGCGAGGAAGGTGGCGGCGGCCGTGCGTCCCACCATGCTCGTCGCGTAGACGACGTCCGCCCGGCGCGCGCGCCGGGCGACGAGGCCGACGACCGCGACGTGCCGGATCCCGGCAGGTAGGCGGCGCGAGACGAAGCGGAGGGGGTACGGCGCCGGCGCAGGGGCGGCGGCTGCGGTCGTCACGACCTCGACCTGATGCCCGCGGCCGGCGAGGAACGCGGCGACCTCGGGCGCATGGCTCGCCGGCCCGCCGACGTCGGGCGGCCAGATGCCGGAGACGACGAGGACTCGCATCACGCGCAGCGCCGGAGGATCTCGTCGAGCTGCCCGTAGACGGCGTCCGGGGCGTACCGGCTCACGGAAAGGGCGGCCGCGGCGCGCAACCGCGCCCGCAGGTCGGCGTCCGCGAAGAAGCGGCGGATCGCCCCGCCGAGGGCGTCGGCGTCGCCGGCCGGGACAAGGAGGCCGTTCTCACCGTCGCGCACGACCTCGGCGACGCCGCCCGTCGTCGTCGCGAGCACGGGCGTTCCGGCAGCGAGCGCCTCGACGACCGTGTGGGGGAAGTTCTCCCAGCTCGAAGAGAGAACGACCGCGTCCGCGGCGCGGAACAGCTCGAGCACGCGTTCGCGCGACTGCGGTCCGAGAAAGCGGACGCGACCGGAGAGACCGAGCTCGGCCGCACGTCGCTCGAGCGTCGCGCGCTCGTCGCCCTCTCCGGCGATCAGCAGCGTCACGCCGTCCGCGCGGGCGAGCGCCGCCAGCGCGACGTCGAGCGACTTCTGAGCGGCCAGGCGGCCGGCGAACGCGAGCGTGTCGCCGTCCAGCTCGAACGAGCGCCGCAGCTCCGCGCGCGGCGGCAGCTCCGGCAGCGGCGGCGCAGGGTTCGGGAGCACCGAGACGCGGTCGGCCTGCACGCCCCACGAGAGCGCCAGGTCGCGCAGATACGCGCTCGGCGTGAGGACGTGCGCGGCGCGGCGCAGCTCGAGGTCGCGTGCGAGCCGCAGTGCGCGCACGGCCGGCCCGCCGCCGAGCTGCTGGAACTCGTCGACGTCGCCGCCGACGATGCTCCAGCGCCGGGTGCGTTCGAAGGCGGGGTCGTCCGTGAGCTTCACGACGTAGGGCTTCCGCGCAACGGACGAGCCGGCGGCACTTCGCCCGAACATCCCTGTCGTGTAGACGACGTCGGCGGTCGCGGCGCGGCGCGCGATCTCCGCCGCGGTGCGCAGGTGGATGACCCCCTTCGGCAGGCGGCGCGAGATCCAGCGCACCGGGTAGGGACGAGGCTCGGGCGTGCCGGCCGCGGTCGTCACGACCTCGACGCGATGCCCGCGCAAGAGCAGGAACGCGGCTACCTCCGGGGCGTGGCTGGCGGGACCGCCGACGTCGGGCGGCCAGATGCCGGAGACGACGAGCACCCTCATCGCGCGAGAGCCCCCGCCTCCGACTGCTCCTCTGCCGCCATCTCCGCGAGCGGCGCCGGCTGCTGAACGTCGTCCGGCCGGATGCGCACGAAGATCGCCGCCCAGACGATCGCGAAGACGACCATCCCGACGGCGAACGCACCCGCCGCACCGCTGGCTCCGAAGCGCGCTCCGAGGACGAGGACGAGCGGCAGCACGACGAGCGTCTCGACTCCGTGAGTCCAGATGCGAAGCTTCGGCCGCCCGATCGTCACCGGGAAGGACTTCGTCCAGCCGACGACGAGCTGTACGGCCGCTGTGACGAGGAAGAGCCGGGCCGCGTTCGTCGCGCCCGCGTACCGTGCGCCGTAGACGAAGGTGATCAGATGCGGCACCGCCCAGTACAGCGGGGGCACGGCGACGACGCAGAGAGCGGTGGCGATGGCGCTGTAGCGCCGCACCTGCCTCAGCACCGCCGACTGCCGGCCGCGCTCCCACTCGCGCGTCTGCTCCGTCAGCAGGACCATCCGCGCCGGCGCGGACAGCGCCTGGAACCCCGACTGCGGCGCCTGGGCGATCTTGAACAGGCCCGTCTGCGTCGTGCTCGTCACACCGGCGAGCAGCAGCGGCGCGAGGCCGGCGCGTAGCGAGAGCACTCCCGTCGCCGCACTCGACTGCGCGACGAAGGAGGCGATCTCACGGCGCTGGTCGCCGAGCGGAACCGAGGCCGTGCGCGGGAAGCGCAGGAACGCGAGCCGTCCCGCGACGCCGACCGACGCCGTTGCGACGACCTGCGCGGCGAGGACGCCGGCGACGGCCTGGGTGAGCCCGTAGTGTGCGCCGACGGCGACCCCCGCCAGGCGCAGCGCCATGGACCAGGCGAGGAACGCGGCCCGGATGTCGTACCGGCTCCGCAAGAACAACGTCGTGCCGGCGAACCCTTCGAGCGACTGCGCCAGCGGGATCACGGATGCGACCAGGAGCGCGTCGCGCAGGCGCGAGTTCGCAAAGGCGGCGAAGACGAGCAGGCCTGCGCCTCCGACGATCGAGCCGGCCACCTTGAACCACAGCGCGCTGCGGAAGAGACCGCGCAGCCGTCCCCAGTCCTCGCGCGTCACGTAGCGGAAGCCGTACTTGACGAGCGCCTCCTCGACCGTCAGGTCGAAGAACGACTGGAAGAGGCTCGTCGCGTAGATGACCGTCGTGTAGTCGCCGAACGTGCGCGTGGACGGAAACACGCGGCCGGCGACGACGGTCGCCGTGAACCCGAGCGCGACGGACGAGTACATGCCGACAGCCGTCACTGAACGGCGTACGAGGAGTCGGCTCATCGGGCGACGGCCAGTATAGTTGCCGGTCCTTGGCCACCAGCTCTGCCTCCACCGCAGACCGGGAGGAGCGGGGTTTCGCGCTGATCGTGTCGCCCGGCGCGCTCGTGCTCGCCGCCGCGATCCCGGTCCTCTTCCTGCACGTCGCCTACCAGCCGGGCTTCGGCGTGCGCTTCGGCGGGACGACGCTGAACGCGTACCTCTCGGACTTCGCGGTGCTCGCTGTCGTCGTCGTCGCGGCTGCGAGGGGCGTGCGGAGCGGCTTCGCACCACTTGCGCGCGGCCGGTGGCTCTGGGCCGCCGGCCTCCTCTACCTCGCGTGGGTCTTCGCCGAGGTCGCGTATGGACACAGGCACGACTCCTCCTACGCGTGGCACATCCACGCCGTGACCGCCGCGAAGTTTGCGGAGTACGCGCTGCTCGCGCCGTCGCTGCCGCTCCTGCTCCGGCGAACGCGGGAGCTGCTGCTGCCGCTGTGGTCGCTCGCGCTTTGGAGCGCGTGCGCGACGGCGGTCGGCGTCGCGCAGTTCTTCGGCGCGCACATCTTCATCACCGGTGCCGTCGGCAGGCGACAGGCCTCGTTCCTCTCCTCCGCCGACTTCGCGGCGCTCTCGGGCGCGGCGCTGCTCGTCGGCGTCGTCGCACTCGCTCTGCCCCGCCTCCGGCTGGGCGACGCGCTCGCGGCCGTCGCCACCGTGAGCGGCGTGCTCGGGATGATCGTCGCGGGGGCGATTGCCTCGGTGCTCGGGCTCGCGGCGTCGCTCGTCGCCCTCGGAGCCGTGCTGCTGCTCCGCCGTGAGCTCGCCCCGCGCCGCCTGGCCGCAGTCGCAGCGGCGGCCGTCATCGTCGCGGGCGGTGCGCTCGCGATCCGCGCGACCGACCTCGATGCCTTCGTCCGGTTTCTCGGAGCCTCACCGGGCAAGCAGGCGCACCCGGCGAAGGTCCAGACGTATGCCCAACGTACCGTGCTCGTCTGGATCGGCTACGAGATCTGGAAGAACCACCCCGTGCTCGGCGTCGGCTGGGAAGGCTCGGCGGAGCCCGCGAACTTCATGCCGTACGTTCCTGCGGCGGAGCGGAAGTTCTCCGACGCGTCACCGGGCGCCTTCCCGTCGCCCGCTCCGGCCCGGCGCTACGGCGTACAGAACGTCTGGGTCCAGGCGCTCGCCGACCTCGGGGTGATCGGCCTCGTGTTGTGGGTCGCGATCTTCGCCGCTGCCGGGTGGCTCGCGGCACGTGCCGCGATCGCCGCCGGGTCGGGAGCGGCGCTCCTCGGTCTCGCCTGGACGGGGCTCCTCCTCGGACTGTGGACGGCGCAGAGCTATGTTGCCGGCATCCCGCTCGACGCGCTCACGTGGCTTGCGTTCGGCCTCGCCGCCGTGCCGCCGCAGACCCTCCGCCGCCCCGTCCGCGAGAATGGCGCCTGATGGCGAGAGTCCTCGTAACGGGCGGGGCAGGCTTCATCGGCTCGAACCTCGTCCGCGCGCTGCTCGAGCGGGGCGACGAGGTGCGCGTGCTCGACAACTTCTCCACCGGAAACCGCGCGAACCTCGACGGCCTCGACGTCGAGATCGTCGAGGGCGAGCTCCGCAGCTACGAACGCGTGCACAACTCCGTTCGCAAGACCGAGATCGTGTACCACCTCGGCGCGCTCGGCTCGGTCCCACGGTCGGTGCAGGACCCGCTGACGTCGAGCGCCGTGAACGTCGAGGGGACGCTCAACGTCCTGCTCGCCGCCCGCGACGAGGGCGTGCGCCGCGTCGTCTTCTCGTCGTCCACCTCGGTCTACGGCTCGAGCCCGCAGCTGCCGACGACCGAGGAGACCCCTCCGGACCCGATCTCGCCGTACGGGGTCGCGAAGCTCGCCGCCGAGCGCTACTGCATCAGCTTCGCGCGCGTGTACGAGTCGTTCGAGTCGGTCGTGCTCCGCTACTTCAACGTGTTCGGCGAGCGCCAGAGCCCGTACTCGCAGTACGCAGGAGTCGTTCCGCGCTTCACCACCGCGATCGCAGCCGGCAAGCCAATCGACGTCTACGGCGACGGCGAGCAGTCTCGCGACTTCACGTACGTCGGAAACGTCGTCGACGCGACGATCCTCGGCGGCGAGGCCGCCGGCGCGAACGGCGAGATCTTCAACATCGCGGCGGGTTCGTCGGCGAGCGTGAACACGCTCGCAGAGACGATCGGCGCGATCCTCGGCAAGCCTGTGGAGAAGCGTCACCTGCCGCGGCGACCCGGCGACATCCTCAACTCGTGGGCCGACCTGAGCAAGGCGGAGCGAGTGCTGGGCTACCGGCCGCGGGTCGGCCTCGAGGAGGGCCTCAGGCGCACGATCGAGTTCCTGCGTGGCTGACGGCAACAGCCGCCCCGAGCCGATCAAGGTGCTCCGCGTCATCGCGCGGCTCAACGTCGGAGGCCCGGCGCTGCACGTCGCCTACCTCACCGCGGGCCTTGCCGACCGCGGGTACGACACGATGCTGGTCGCGGGAACGGTCGGCTCCGGCGAGGAGTCGATGGCGTTCGTCGCGGAGAGACGCGGCGTACGGGTCGAGACCCTCGAGGATCTCCATCGCGAGATCGCACCGTTCCGCGACCTGCGAACGATCCTGCGGCTCTCGCGCCTCATCCGCCGCGAGCACCCGATGATCCTGCACACGCATACGGCGAAAGCGGGAGCGGTCGGCCGCATCGCGGCGCTCCTGGCCGGGGATGCGCGACCGCCGGTGATCGTGCACACGTTTCACGGCCACGTGTTGCGCGGGTACTTCAACCCCGTGCTGACCGCCGCCTTCCGCGTGCTCGAGCGGATGCTCGCCCGCGTCACGACCACGCTCGTCGCCGTCAGCCCCGAGGTTCGTGACGATCTCGTCGCGCTCCGGGTCGCGCCCGCGTCGAAGTTCGTCGTCGTCCGACTGGGGATCGAGCTGGACGAGCGCATCAGCAGCGACGACGAGAGACGGCGCGCGACGCGCCGGCTGCTCGGTATCCCACCGGACGCCTTCGTCGTAGGCTGGGTCGGACGCATGACGGCCGTGAAGCGAACGGAGGACGTCGCACGGACTCTGCGGGCCCTCGTCGACCGTGGCGTCGACGCGTATCTCTGTCTTGTCGGCGACGGCCCCGACCGCGCCGACCTCGAGCGGCGCGTGCACGAGCTCGGCGTGGCGAGGCGCTGCCTCTTCGTCGGCTACCAGGAGGACGTCGCCAGGTTCTACGACGCGATCGACGTGCTGCTCCTGACGTCCGTCAACGAGGGGACGCCCGTGAGCGTCATCGAAGCGCTCGCCGCAGGCCGTCCCGTTGTGGCGACTCGCGTCGGAGGCGTCTCGGACATCGTCCGGGACGGGGTCGACGGCTTCCTCGCCGACGTCGCCGATGTGGAGCTGCTCGGTGCCAGGCTCGCAGAGCTCGCCGGAGACCCCGAGCTGCGGGCACGGATGGGGAGCGCCGGCTGTGCGCATGTGACCGAGCGCTATGCCGTCGCGCGGCTGGTCGACGACGTCGACCGGCTCTACCGCTCGCTGTTGCCCTCGCGGGAGATCGACGACTCGGGAGGAGACACGATCAGCCGCGCGGCAGGCTGAGGAACGTGTTCCAGGATGGTTTGTGCACGCCGGCCACGGTTTCGAGCCCTGACTGCCAGCCGCCGATGTTGGGCTCGTCCTTGATGAGGAACCAGAGCATCATGTCGATGCGCGGGTTCGCACGCGCCATGGCGTAGGCGGTTTTCATGTCCGCGGCCTGCGTCGCCCAGCTGACGCCGTAGATCGTCTTGTCGGGAGGATTGGTCTGGTAGCCGTACTCGGTGATCCAGAGATGCTTCGGCCCGTAGAGCTTCGTGATCTGGGTCAGCAGCGTGTTGATGTTGCCGAGCTGGATGCGCCTCTTGTTCTTCCCCGTCGGCACGTACGTCGGCGATTCGCTGCCGGCGTCGGCGTACGGATGATGGGCGTACACGTCGAAGGTCTTCATCCCGAAGCCGTGGGCTGCGACGAGGAACGACAGCGGGTCGACGGACGGCCGCTTGGACGTCGGCGCGTCGTTCCCCTTCGGGCCGGTCACGCCGCAGGCGACCTGCTCGCCCGGCAGCGGGCCGAGGAACGGCGAATGCACGCCGTCGTAGACGGCGTTGCAGATCCGTGCGTAGTTGTACGCGCTCTCGATCCGCCACTTGCCTCCGACTCGCTTGTATTGCGGCGAGAGCCAGATCGGGTTGTTCGGCTCGTTCCACGCCGTCCACATGCTCACCTTCGGCAGCGGCGTGGCGTCGATGCCGAGCGTCGGATCGCGTTGCCAGGCGGGAGGCGTCCACAGGCCGCTGTATCTCTCGGCGGCTGCGTATGCGAACTTCTGCAGATCGGCGAAGTTCGTCGGCGCGACCGTCCTCGCCTTGCCGCCGTTCGCCCACGACGGAGTGAAGAGGATCGAGAACACGACCTTGATGTTGTTTAGCGCCGCGTACTTCACGAGGCGGTCGTAGAGCGACCAGGTGTACGCCGGGTCGCCGGGGTCGGTCGCGTCGGTCGGCTTGCTGTTCGCGACGGCCCACCGCGTGCCGCCCCAGTAGAGGTTGACGCGCAGCACCTGCACGTTGAGCGCCTTCAGCGTCGTGAAGGCCGTCGCCGGGTCGCCGTAGAGCGTGTCCGGCTCGTCGTTGATCCCGACGAGCATGTGGCTCGAGGCGCGCGCCTTCGGCGCGGCGGCGTGCTTGGACGAGGCTCCGGCAGCCTGCACTGCGAGACCGGCGCCGGCGAGGCACGTTGCAACGATCAGAGCGATGCGTCTAGACACGTAGTGACTCCCGTGGGTTCGCTTGCAGCATCAACCGCAGCCCGTCTTCGAGGCTCACCTGCGGCTCCCAGCCCAGCAGCTGCCTGGCGCGCGTGATGTCGGGCTGGCGCACCTGCGGATCGTCGACCGGCAGGGCTTCGAACACGATCTCGCTCTTCGAGCCGGTCACCCGGATAACCGTCTCGGCGAGCTCGAGCAGCGACAGCTCGCGCGGGTTGCCGATGTTCACGGGGAGATGCTCGCCGCTCCGGGCGAGGAGAACGAGACCCCGTACGAGGTCGTCGACGTAGCAGAAGCTGCGCGTCTGCGAGCCGTCGCCGAACACGGTCAGCGGCTCGTTCGCGAGCGCCTGCCGGGCGAACGTCGGAATGGCGCGTCCGTCGTGCGGGCGCATCCGCGTGCCGTACGTGTTGAAGATCCGCACGATGCACGTGTCGACTCCCTGCTGCCGGTGGTACGCCATGGTCAGCGCCTCTGCGTATCGCTTCGCCTCGTCGTACACTCCGCGCGGGCCGATCGGATTGACGTTCCCCCAGTAGGTCTCCGGCTGCGGATGCACCGCGGGGTCGCCGTACACCTCGCTCGTCGAGGCGAGCAGGAAGCGGGCCCGCTTGAACTTCGCCAGGCCGAGCGCGTTGTGCGTGCCGTACGAGCCGACCTTCAGCGTCTGCAAAGGCAGGCGCAGATAGTCGATCGGGCTCGCCGGGCTCGCGAGGTGAAAGACGAAGTCGACGGGCTCGTCGATCTCGAGGTGCCCGGTGACGTCGTGATTGATGAAGAGGAACGGATCGCCGCGCAGGTGCTCGACGTTCTGCAGCGACCCCGTTTCCAGGTTGTCGACGCAGAGCACGCGAAGCCCCTCCGCCACGAGGTAGTCGCAGAGATGCGAGCCGAGGAACCCCGCACCTCCCGTGACGACAGCCGTCGGCATCGCACCGATGCTAGCGGGGCCTTCGGCGGAGCAGGACGGACTTAACGAAGGATTTACCGCCTGGGACGGTGCTAGCGTCACGCGGGCGATGCGCGCACCGAGGCTGACGGGCTGGTGGGGGGCGATCGGCCTCCTCGCGGCCGTTCGGCTCGCAATCCCGCTGGCCGCCTACGCGGACGCCGGCTCGAAGCTCCCCGGAATCCCGCGGTTCACGCGGCCCGCTCGTGACGGAGGTCTCATGGGGGACGCGAACAGCTTCTACGCGGGCGCGCGCGAGTTCATGGCGGCCTGGGGCCGGATGCCGCACCCGCTTCTGGCCTTCGTCGTGCTGGCGGTCGTCGCGTCGCTCTTCGGCATCGCCGTCGCCTGGCGCCGGCGCCGGGACCTGCGGCAGTGGCTCGTGCCCGCCGCGCTCTTCTCCGTCGGCCTCGCGTTCTGCGTCGACATCCACTGGATGAAGCCGAGCGGCGCGCAGGCGATCGGCTGGCCGATCGCGTGGGCCGTGCCGATGCTGCCGTACCGCGCGCTCAGCTCGGGCCTGAGCGAGCACACGGGCTGGGACATCGGCACGGCGATGTCGCTCGTCTTCGTCGCGCTCACGGTCGTCGCCGTCGCATATCTGGGTCGCAACGCGAGCGGACGCCGCTCCGTCGGCCTGCTCACCGCCGCCTGCTGGACGGCCTGGCCGCTGCTCGTCGGGCTGATCGCGGGCCATCACGCTTGGGCGAACGACCAGTGGAACATCGACGTCGGCCTCCACGACTACGCCGAGCCGCTCTCCACGCTGCTCGTGACCGCCGGCGCCGCGCTCCTCCTGTCGCCGCGATTGACGCCCTTGCGGCTCGCCCTCGCCGGTTGCGCGCTCAGCCTCGCCACCTCCGTGAAGATCTCGAACGCCCTCCTCGCCGGTGCGGCGCTCGTCATCGTCTTTCAGCGTGGACGCGTCCGGGATGCGCTCCCCTACCTCGCCGGCGCGCTCGCGTTCGCGCCGGTCGTGGGCGTCTTCTGGCCCCTGTCGTACCCGAAGCTCTTCGACAACCCGCAGTCCTGGCCGAGCGACCCGTTCGACCCGGCGCACATCGTCTCGAGCTGGACGCACTCGTCGATCTTCACGCCGCACACGCTCGCCGTCGTGATGCCGCTCGCAGTCGTCGGCATCGCCGGGATTCCCCGGCCGTGGCGGCTCGCGCTCGTGCTCACCTTCCTGCTCGTCAACCCCGTCTTCTACAGCTTCTACGCGAACACCGCGCAACACCCGCGCTTCCTCTACGCGAGCCTGCCGGAGCTGTTCGTCCTGTGGGCCTCGGGCATCGCCGTGCTTGCCACGCGCCTACCGCGGCCGTCGCACACGATGCGGCACGCGGAGCCGTGAGAAGCCGGGCGCTTCCCGCGCTGGCGATCGCCGGCGCCGGGCTGGGCATCGCGCTGCGCGTGTGGATCCTCCTCTCGCCGCGGGGCGCACTCGACTCCGACGAGGCCGTCGTCGGGTTGATGGCGA
>Ga0187765_10000734_pt1 | contig 12229 bp, 7 predicted proteins | sample 0216_QUI02_MP05__3_FD_133018 | JGI IMG/M metagenome (GOLD analysis project Ga0187765, IMG submission 133018) | Tropical peat soil microbial communities from peatlands in Department of Meta, Colombia - 0216_QUI02_MP05_10_MG | ecosystem: Environmental > Terrestrial > Soil > Wetlands > Peat ...
CGACACCGACTCGCGGTGAAGGTAGGCCTTCCAGCCCAGGCGTCGTGCCTCCTCGAGCAGGGGCTCCGTCGGCGCGACGAACGCGTCGCAGCGCTCGAGCGTCGCCCGGTAGCGCCGCACACCGTCGAGCCACAGCTCGCGCTCGCCCGGCTCGAGGTGATCGAGCGGCGGCAGACACTCGCGATCGTCCACGAAGATCAGGTCGTCGATCGAGCCGACCACGGGCCGGTTCTGTTCGCGCGCTCGAGCGATCACCTCGCCGACGTGCCGCGTATCGGGGACCCGATAGAGGAAGAGCAGGTCGTGCGCAGGGGCTTCGTCGAGCAGGCGCGGATCGGCGAAGTGACGCACCGTGCTCTCGATCCCCAGAGCTGCGAGCTGCTCGGCGCGGTGCAGGACCTCGTAACGGTGACAGAAACCGTCGATACCGCTCACGAAGAGGACGCGCTCGATCGCTCTCATTCCCGGGGTCCGCGCGGCAATCGACGCCCGGCACGGCGCGAGCTTACGCCACCTCCGGAGTCCGCAGCGATCGCTGCGCCGCGTCGATTGACTTCGGGCGACGCACAGGTTTCATCGTCGTGGATCATGTTCGCCAACCCACCCGACGAGACGATCCGCGCGATCCTCGCCGTTGCGAGGACCGTCGCCGTGGTCGGCTGCTCGGAGGATCCCCGCCGGGATAGCAATCGCATCGCCAGATTGCTCAGGGCGAAGGGGCATCGCATCCTTCCGGTGAATCCCAACCTCGAGCAGGCGCTCGGGCTGCCCTGCTACCCGAGCCTCGCCGCCATCCCCGAGGCGGTCGAGATGGTCGACGTCTTCCGCCGTCCGGAGCACGTCGCCGCGGTGGTCGACGAGGTGATCGCGATCGGCGCGCGTATCCTGTGGCTCCAGCTGGGGGTGATCGACGAGCAGGCGGCCGAGCGCGCCGCATCGAGCGGGATGACCGTGGTGATGGATCGCTGCCCGGCGATCGAGTACCCGCGGCTGTTCTGAATCGCGGGAGCGAGTCGAACCATGAAGCGAAGCACGATCGGACACTGGCAACGTCTCGGCTCGGAGACCGTGTACTCGTGTCGCGTCTTCTCGCTCGCCCGGCGACGCAACCGCTCTCCGCGCACGGGCCAGGCGCACGACTTCTTCGTCCTCGAAAGCACCGACTGGGTGAACATCGTGCCGCTGACCGCGGACGACCAGGTGGTGCTCATCCGGCAGTACCGGCACGGCGTCGACGGCATCACCCTCGAGGTGCCGGGCGGCATGGTCGAGGCGAGCGATCCCTCGCCGCTCCATGCCGCACGCCGCGAGATGCGTGAGGAGACCGGCTACGACGCCGACGACATCGTCACGCTCGGCTCGATCCATCCCAACCCGGCCATCCAGGACAACCGCTGCCACACCTTCCTCGCGCGCGACGCCGTCAAGCGATTCGAGCCGCACTTCGACACCACCGAGGAGACCGAGGTGGTGCTCGTCCCGCTCCGCGAAATCCCCGAGCTCGTCCGTCAAGGACAGATCTCCCATGCCCTGGTGGTCGTCGCCTTCTACTGGCACCACCTGATGCGAAACCCCTAGAGCCGGCGGCGGCCATGCAAGCCGAGGCCGAGGTTCCGGCACCGCAACGCGAGAGCGCGGCGCTCTGGCGCCCGCGCGGACCCGCCTGGGTGCTGGGCTCCTACTTCGTCCTCTTCACTCTCCTCTCGCTGCGCTGGATCGCGGCGATGGCGCGCGCGATCCCGGCATCGCGCGACATCGTCTTCGTCTACGGGGATGACGCGCGGCTGCACGTGTGGATCCTCGCCTGGGTGGCGCACGCTCTGGTCACCGACCCGGCCCACATCCTGGACGCCAACATCAACTACCCCGCCCCCGCGCAGCTCACCGGCTCCGAGCACTTCGCGACCAGCCAGCTGGTCTTCGGCCCGCTCTACGCCCTGACCGGCAACCCGGTGCTTGCCGCGAACCTGCTGGTCTTCCTCTCCTACCCGCTGGCCGCCTACTTCATGCAGCGCCTCCTCGTGCGGCTCGGCTCGGGCGCCGGGCCGGCCTGGGTCGGCGGGTTGCTGTTCGCGCTCGGGCCGCTGCGCCTGCCCGCCAACATGCAGCTTCCGCAGTACTTCAATCTCTTCCTGCCGCTCGCCGCGCTCGCCCTCCGCGAGCTGCGCGATCGGCCCGAGCCGCGTGCCACGCTCGTGCTCGCCCTCGTCTTCGCGGCGGGATGCTTCAGCTCCTACTACATGGCGGTCATGCTCTGCCTCACCGGCGGCGCGTGGGCCGCAATAGAGATCGCGCGCGATCGGCCGGGACGACTCCGCTTCGCCGTCCTCGCCGCGCTCGCGGTGCTCGTCGTCCTGGTCTTGCTCGCCGTCGTCTCGCGGCCCTACTTCGGCCGTCCCGAGGAGACCGGCCCATCGGGCCTGCTGCGCAGCTGGAGCGAGCGAAACTTCCGCACACCGTTCGGCTGGACGGTGATGCTCCACCTGATCTGGATGACGCAGTTCGGCGACGTGCAGCTCGTGCTCGCATTGCTCGGGGTGGCGGCGCTCGTGGTCCCGAAGCGGTCAGGCGCGCGAAGGCTCGCCGCGGTAGGTCTCCTCTTCGCGCTCGTCGGCGGCGTCCTCATGCTCATGCCGCGGACGCTCGCCGCGCTCGTCACCGCCTCGCCGGCGCGCTTCTTCCGAGCACCCTGGCGATTTGCCGTGATCCTCGGCTTCGGCACCTCGCTGCTCGCCGCCGCCGCCCTCGAAGCGAGCCGCGCCTGGTTCCGCCCGCGGATCGCCGCCGCGGTGTGCGTCGTTGCTGCGATCGCGGTCGTCCTCGACCTCGGCCTCGCGCAGATCGCGATGACCCTCGACCCGATCGCCCCGCTGTCGAACGAGCGAGCGGTGTACGACGTGATCGGAGCCGCCATGCGCGAGCGCGGCGGCGGCGCGACCCTCGAGCTACCACTCATCGACTGGCACTCGCGGAGCCGTGCCGGGGACGGCCGCAAGTTCGTTCCCCACTCCTCGCTCGAGCCCGACGCCATGCTGGGCAGCACGCGTCACTGGCTGCCGATCCTCACCGGCCACACTGGCTACGCCCCGCCGCATCGCACCGCGCTGGTGCACGCGATCGAGCTCCTGCCCGACCGGCAGGCGCTCGACGACATCGTCGACATGACCCATCTGCGCTGGCTCCTGTTGCGGCCCCCCGACTTCTGGTCGCGGCCCAAGGTGCGCACCGAGCTGCTCGCGCTGGCCGGTGTCAAGCAAATCCTGACGATCGACGACTGGATCCTGGCGGAGGTGCGGCGTACGCCGCAGCACCCGGACTGGTTCCGCAGCATCGCGGCAGGAACGTTCCGACCGGGCTACACCGCGCTCGGGATGCGCCTCGTTGCGCTGCCGCGCCCGGCCGCCATCGCCCGCGTCACGGCCGCCGAGCCGCCGGAGCGGGTCGCTCCGGGTCGAGGGCTCCACCTGATCTTGACGGTCGAGAACACCGGCACCGACGGCTGGCCGGCGGCGATCCCCGCCGACGCCGCCGTGCCCTACGCCGTCGGTCTGGTTGCCCGCTGGCGGGCGCTCGATGGCGGTCCCCTCGACGCGCCCGCAGCGACGCCCGCGGCCCCGCCGCCCGGCGGCAAGCCCGCGCGGAGACCGGTGAAGACCCGCGCGCTGCAGCGCTTCCCTCTGCGCCGCGACGTCCCGGCGGGAGAGAGCCTGGTGCAGGACGTCGTCGTCAAGGCGCCGACGCGGCCGGGACTCTACGAGCTCAAGGTGAGCGTCCGGCAGAACGGCGGCGCGCGCTTCACGCGCCGGGGCAACGTTCCGCTGCGCCTGCATGTCGCGGTCGATGCGTAGCCCGCGCCGATCCCGTGGCGGGACGCTCGTCGAGGTCGTGGGCGGCCTGCTCGCCGCCGGCGTCGCCTTCTCGATCGGGTTTGCGCTGCGCCGCCTGTGGGCGGGCCTCCTCGACGAAGGCTTCATCCTCGCGCTCGCCGACGCGATCGATCACGGCCGCGTGCTGTATCGCGACGTCTACGTCGACGCGCCGTTTCCCGGCATCTTCTACACCCTGGCCGGGGTATTCTCGCTGTTCGGCAGCTCCGTCGAGGCCTCGCGCATCGCCGAGGCCGTGGCGTTCGGCGCTGCGGCGGGAGCCGTCTTCGTCGTCGCGCGGCGACTTGCCGACGCGTTGGCCGGAGCCGCCGCGGCCGTGCTCTTCTGCTCCTACCGGATCTGGGCCTTCCCACACTGGCACGTCGCGCACTACTCGACCTTCTCCGCGCTCTTCCTTCTGCTCGCGCTGCTGGTCCTGACCGGTGGCCGGCGGCGGTCCGATGCCGGCGCCGCGCGCCAAGCTGGCCAGGAACGCCCCGCGATCCGGATCGTCAACCTCGGCCGCCGCACCTGGTCGGCCGGGCCGCCGGGGATGTCGCGCGCGCGCCTCTGGATCGCCGGGTGCCTGATCGGCGCGGCGGTCTGGTACAAGCAGAACACCGGCCTCGGCGCCCTGGCCGCGCTCCATCCCGCGTTCGCCGTCGTCGCGGCCGGTCTTGCCCGGCGCGGCAGGCTCGCCGAGTGGGTCGCGGACTGGTTTCGCCTGACGCTGGTCTCGGTGTTCTGGCTCGATCTCGGCGTCGCCACGGTGAGCGCGCCGATCGTGCTCGCGCTGTGGAAAGTCGGCGCGCTCAACGCTTTCAACTTCCAGACGGTGATCGCGCCGCTCAGCAAGGCGCTCGACTATCCCTACCTGGGGATGCCGCCGCTCACGACCTTCGGCCAGGACCCCGTGGTGCGCGGGCGGATCGCGGACTACCTGCCCTCGGTGCTGATCACGGTCGCCTGGGAGTCGATCGCCGAGAGCTGGCTCTACCGCGACACCGCGCTCCCCGACGCGCTGATCAAGCTGGTGTTCTGGTTGCCCTACGCCGTGACCGCGGCGATGGCCGCGGTCGTCGCCGTGGCAACCGCGCGGAGCCTGCGACGCACGGGGCCGGCGACGCGCGAGCCCGGCCGGCGACCGATCGACGTCGCCGCGTGGACCTTCACCCTCGCGCTGACCGCCGCCGCCCTGCTGGCGTTCAACCCGCCACGCGACTGGATCCACCTCATGATGGTCTACCCGTGGACGATCATCGTCACGGCCGCGCTTGCCGGGCGGACGATCGCTCGCGTGCGGGGACACCGGGTTCGCCGGGCGCTGGTCGGCGTGAGTCTGGCTGCGGTCGCGGGCGCGGCGGGCTCGAGTGTCTGGCTCGCGCAATCCCTGCGCGCGACGCTCTCGGCGGAGGTCGACTTCCCGCCGCGGGCACAGGTCCGGCTGCGTCCCGAGGACGCTTCGGTCGTGCGGCGCGCGCTCGACTTCGCGGGTACCGCGATCGCGCCCGAACGGCCGCTCGCCGCGCTGCCCTACTTTCCCTGGCTGAACTTCGCCGCCGACCGCCCGCTCCTCGGGAGCTACGCGGTGGTCTGGCCGCTCCAGGACGCGGCGGTGCGCGACGCGAACCTCATCGACGCCCTCGAGCGCGACCGGACGCAGACCCTGCTCGTGAGCCTCGCCGAGTTCCCCTACCTCGGGCTGCTGCGCACGAACGCTCCCGCCCTGTTCGCGCACCTGGTCAAGTACTACCGCTCGGGCGAGGTGTTCACCGAGAACGGCTCCGGCCTGCTCTTCGTTGCACTCGACCGGCGAAGCGAGCCGCTCGCGCTGCCCGGAGAAGTGCCCGTCCCGGCGCCCGGCGTGCTTCGCCTGCGGCTCGACGGTCCCGAGGCGGCCCTGCCCCCGGGCAGCTCCGCGACCGAGGAGCTCTGGCCGTACGCCGTGGTGATCGCCGAGCCGCCGCTACAGGGCGAGGACGTAGCGCGCGTCGCGTTTCGCTTGACACCCGACGCGGGCGCGGTGCTTCGCGGCAGTGTCGCCGCCGATCCGGCCGGGTGGCTCTCGCGCCGCCCGAGCGCGCTCGAGGCCGCAATCACGGTCCACGAGGACAGCCAGAGCGAGGGTGACGGCGTCGTCTTTCGCCGCCGCCTCGCGCCGGCGCTCGACGCCGCCGATCGCGCCTGGGTCGATTTCGACGTCGACCTGTCGCGCTTCGTGCACCGGCCGGTGACGTTGACCCTCGAGTCGCGCTGCACCGGCTGCACCGGCCTGCCGTTCGAGCGCATCGGCTGGGCGGAGCCGCGGGTCGAAGCCCGGCCATGAGCGAGTCGGTGAGCCGGATCCGACGCGCGGCCTGACCCGACACGCGGCCGGGCTCGCGCGCGCCATCAGCCGGGTTGCGTCGCAGAATCGATCTTCATACCCTCGGAGCGGCGGCTCCGAATGGCTCTCTCGAGCGCAACGAACGATGGCGCGATCGGACGAGGCCCGAGCCCCGAGGACGATCCGGGTCCGGCGACGAGAAGTCCGGCACGGGGTACGGCTCGCCCCGATCTCGCCGTCGAGCCGGGCGCCTGCGCGCTCTGTGACAAGCGCGGCGGCTCTCTCTTCGCGTCGGGTCCGGATTTCGAGTACGACACGACGCGCAGCGAGTTCCGCTTCTGGCGCTGTCCGTGCGGCGGCGTCTACCTCGACCCGCGACCCGCAGCCGAGGCTCTTCCGCGCATCTACCCGAGCAACTACTACGCCTACGAGTTCGCGCAGAAGCTCGGTCCGTTCGTGATGCGCTTCAAGCGCCTCGCGGAGCGCGCCAAGGTCGACACCTACCGGCCGTTCGTCGCGGCGCACGCGCGCGTGCTCGACGTCGGCTGCGGCGACGGCCACCTGCTGGCAGAGCTGCGCGGCGCGTGTGACTTCCCGCTCGAGCTCGAAGGGGTCGACTTCTCTCCGGTCGCCGCGGAGGCGGCCGAACGGGCGGGCTTCAAGGTGCACCAGGGCCGGGTCGAGACGCTCGAGCTGCCCGCGCGCGCGTTCGACCTGATCATCATGAACCAGCTCATCGAGCACATGCCCGATCCGCTCGCCGTGCTGCGGGTGATGAAGCGCGCCCTGCGACCCGGCGGGCATCTGTTGATCGAGACGCCCAATATCGAATCGCTCGATGCGCGACTGTTTCGCCGTCGCTACTGGGGCGGCTACCACCTGCCGCGCCACTTCCATCTCTTCGATCGCCGCACCCTGGCGCAGCTCGTCGAGCGAGCCGGGCTCGCGGTCGTCGTCCGGCGGCCGCTCGTCTGCCCGCAGTTCTGGATCATCTCGCTGCACAACTGGCTCGCGAGCCTGGGCCGGCGCGAGCTCGCGGCACGCCTGTTCAGCCCGTTCAACCCGCTCTGGCTCGCGCCCTTCACCCTCGTCGAGCTGGTTCAGCAGCGCCTTTGGTGGACCTCGAATCTGCAGCTCGTCGCGCGCAACCCGGTCGCGTGATCGTGCGCCGGCAGCCCGGGCTCAGCGCGGCGCGACCAGCCCTCGCCGCGTGAGCTCGTCCGCCACGATGCCGGCCAGCACGGCGTAGCCCTGCTGGTCGGGGTGCACGTCGTCACCCAGGAGCTGCGCTCCGCCGGCGGCCGCGAAACGCTCGCCGAGGGGCAGGAAATCGGGATGCCGGCTCCGGATCTGCTCGTTCACCGCCTCGATCAGCGACGCAGGGTCGCGCGTGTTCGCGAGCAGGGTCGAGAGCAGCACGTGCGGCGCGACGCTTTCTGCTTGACGAACCACCTCGTCGAGCCGATCCGCAACCACGCCGACAATCGCGGCCCCCAGGTTCGGGCCGTCGACCGCGATGTCGTTGACCCCGAGCAGGATGATCACCAGGCCCGGCCGGTCGGCGCCGACGATCGCGCCGAGGCCACTGGTCGCGCCCGCGGGAGGTCCGGTGAGCGAGAAGTCCTGCCAGCCCGCGGCGTCGATCAGGATCCACAGCAGCTGTCCGTCGGAGCTCGTGGGAGCGGCGAGCCATTCCCCGGCCGTCGAGCCTCCCGCGCCCCGGTTCAGCACGCGGACGCTGCTGCCGAGCAGCGCCTGCAGGCGTCCGGGGTAGCCACCCTGCGGGTCGCGCTCGGGCGGTCCTTTCTCCTCTCCGAGGGTGATCCCCTCGGTGATGCTGTCGCCCACGCACTCGATCGTGAGCGGCGCCGACGATGAGCCCGAGCCGCCGCCCCCTCCCCCGCATCCCGCGGCAGTCATTGCCAGCGGTACGAGCACGAGCCCGACGAGAAGCCGAAACCGCATCCGATCCCTTTGCTGGCGTGGCGACATCGTGCCCTCCCGATCAGCGACCGCGCTGCTCGACCAGCGCGTCGGCGAGCACGCCGGCCACCTGACGGCAGCCGCCGGCCTGGAGGTGCTCGGATTCGTCGCGAAACTCGGGCGCGCGCACGGCGGCGTGCAGGTCGCGCCATTCGGCCGGCGTGGCTCCGATCGCGCGGCGCAGATCCTCGATCCTCGCCGGCAGATCGAGACGCTCGGTCAGGCCGAGCTCGGCGATCCGGTCGACGTTCACCGGCGTCACGAAGAGCACGGTCCGGACGCCGGCCTCGCGCAGGCCGCGCAGCAGCTCGCGCAGCATCGCCGCCATCCAGTGGTCGGCGAAGTCGTTCTCGTAAGAGGCGATCGCCCGCTCCGCGTCGAGCGTGCGCGCATAGTTGACGCGTGCGGTCCTCAGACCGAGCGCTCGGTTCACGGCGTGACCGGAATCGGTGAGCAGTCCCCGCCCGCGGATGTTGATGCCGTTTGCCACGTCCAGGGCGTCGAGCCGCTCCTCGAGGCGATAGACCGGCGGATCGAGGAGGCTCACCTCCTCCTTCGCCAGGGGCGCGCGGACTCGCAGCGCCCTCTGCCAGTCGAGCTTGCGCGACAGGTTCTGGAAGCGAAGCACCGGCTGCTCCGCCCAGTCCCTGGAGAACGAGCGCAGGTTGATCTCCACCGCTGCGAGCCGCGGATGACCGGCCAGTACGTCGTCGAGGAAGTAGTAGAACTGGGTCGCCCGGAAACCGCCGTGGGCGAGCGACAGCAGCTCGTTCGGCACGCCGCGCGAGGTGAGCTCGGCAGCGAGCATCGGTTCGAGCCGCAGGCCCTCCTTGCCGCAGCCCAGCACCAGCACCGAATCGCCGAACATCACGCCACGATCGACGCCCTCGGGCGGTCGGCTCGAACGCCATCGCAGCAGCGCCGGAACGAGGTCCGCCTCGACCCGGCTGAAGGTCCGCGCGAGCTTCTGATATTCGGCCCGGCCGAGCCAGAAGGCGATCGTGACCACCGCCACGACAGCCAAGCACGGCAGCACGAGCATCGCGAGAGACCGTTCGTGGGACGGGCCAGGCGCTCCGTCGACCGGTGCCTCCACCGGCACCACCTCGGGCACCACCTGCGGCACGACCTCGCTCATCGCGCGAGCACCAGGCGCGGATCCTCGAAGCCCGCCATCTCGCGGCCGCCGCCCGCCCAGCCGAGCGCCGCGGCGGTGAGCACCAGCCGCCCGCGCCGGCCGGCGAACGCGCCGAGATCGACGTCGAGCGGCTGCCACGGCCGATCGTCGGCTCGCCGGTAGACGTCGCGAACCGTCGACAGGAGCTCGTGCGACTCGCCGGGGAGCTCGAGGAGAACGCGCAGGCGAATCGGAAACGGGCCGAGCGACTGCCACAGATCCGGATTGACGCCGGCCCGCAGGCGCAGGCGCGCGCCCTGGGGAATCTCGATCGGCAGCTCGAGGCGCGTCTCGCCCTCCGTGCCCGGCGCGAGCGCGAGAACGCGCGGCGTGAGCGGCCAGGTCGCCACGCCGGCCGCGGTGGAGACATCCGGGATCGCTTCGGGCGGCGCTCCATCCTGCGCCACGTGCGCCGCGCTCGCCTCTGCGAGATGGTCGGTCGCGCGCCAGAGAATGCTCTCTCCGGGGTCGGCCCGGCGCCGGGCGAGGGTGAAGATCGGCCGCTCCGGGTCGGCGCCGAAGATCGGGCCCATCTCGAAGCGCTCGGCGAGCCCGTCGTAGAGGGTCCGCGCGATGTTCTGCACCCAGGGCAAGGTCGGCATGTGGCTCAGAGAATAGACCAGGCTCAGCTCGGGCACGGCGTCGACGCGGGCGAGGATCTCGTCGTCGCGCGGCTCGGGCGGATCGAGCTGCCAGATCCACAGATAGCCGGTCAGCGGCGGCCGCTCGGCAAAGAAGGTGGCGAGCGGCAGACACGGAACCGCCAGGACCGGACGCTCGGCGGGTGTCGCGCGCAGGGCGTCAATCACTCCGCGCAGGCTCGCCCCGTCCTCGGGACGGATGAAGGCTCGACCGTGCGCGCCGTCGAGCTCGGCGCTGTAGGTGCCGACCGCATGCCAGGCAAGCTGCGCCGAGGCTCCGAGGTAGAGCAAGCCGGCCAGAGCGACGGCGCCGCGCAGGAAAGCGCCGGCGCGGCTTCGCCGCCCGGTGCCACCCCGCAGCCCGGAGGACCTCGACCTGCCCGCTGCGTCGCGCGCCGGCCGACCGCGTTCGTCGAGGGCCCGGGCGAGCGCGGCGATCTGACGAGCGGCGATCGGGGCGAGCGGGAAGACTAGCACCGAGAGGTGGATCCAGTCGCGCGGCTTCGACAGCGCCGCCAGCATCGCCGCCGCGAAGGCGAAGTGGGCGAGCTCCCCGGCGACGGCTGGCGTGGAGACGTTGCGCCAGTGCCCGGAGCGCCGCCAGGCGCGGCCGACGGCCACCGTCTCGCCGAGGAGGATCGCGTACGGAGCATAGAACAAGAGCTTGATGGCGAGATCGATCAGGTTCGTATCGCGAAACACCCGGCTGGTGACGATCGCGCGCCAGTAGAGATCGAGCGGCAGGCTCGGCAGATAGCTCAGCATGCGGCGGCGCAGGACGGGGTCCTGGGAGAAGAGCGGATGCAGATTGGGGAAGGGAACGTAGTCGAAGTTCTCGGCGCCCTGTGCCGGCACGAACAGCGGATATTCGACGATCGGCCCGAGGATCGTCTGGTGGAGCCACGCCCCGAGCGCGTGCTCGACGGCGAAGTAGCTCGCGGTCACCACGACCGGCAGCGCCGCCCCGATCGCGAAGCAGGCGAACGGCGCGAGGCCCTCGTGCGCTTCGCGCGCGCGGCGTCGAGTCGCGCGTCCGAGGATCAGTGCGGCGAGGCAGCCGAGGGTGCCGAGGGCGCCCGAATCCTGCTTGGTGAGAAACGCCGCGCCGGCGAAGAGGCCGGCCAGCAGCGCACGCAACGAGCCGACCAGCAGGTTCGCGCGCAGGACGAGGAAGGCGACCGTTGCCAGGCTCGCCGCGAGGCTCGCGTAGTGCAGCATCTGCCAGTGCGGGAACGTCCACACGCGAAAGGCGATGAACCACACGCTCGCCAGGGCTGCCGGAGCGCGCTCGGTCAGGCGCCGGGCAAGGAGATAGATCGCCGCGGTCATGCCGCCGAAGATCCCGAGCATGGCGAAGCGGGCGACCTCGAAGCGCTCGCCGAACAGGCGGAAGAGCGCCGCCGCGAAGTAGAAGACGCCCGGCCCGGCGATGTGGCGCACGTCGCGGTACAGCACCTCGCCGTGCGTCAGCGCGTGGCCCGCCTGCAGCACGAGGGATTCGTCGCACCAGTCGACGGTCCGCAGCGCGAGCGGCGCGTGCGCCACCACCGCGAGGGCGGCAAGCGCGAGCGCGATCGCCAGATCGAGCCGGGTCGCGCGTCCACCGCTCAAGGCTCGGCCCCCCCGACGGCGAACAGCAGGTCGTCGCCGTCGCGCGCGACCAGGCGCAGGTCGGCGCGCTGTCCCTCGCGCGCCAGGTCGAGCCAGCGAGCCCTGGTGTCGTCATCGAGCCGGCCGGTGTGCACCAGGACCATCGCCAGACCGGTCTCCCGCCGTAGCTCCGCGAGCGCAGCCGGGTCGGGGAGCGCACTGGCGAGCCGCATGCGCTCCGGGAAGCCGGCCGGCCAGTAGCCGCTGTAGCCGTTCAAGATCTTCCTCTGGTGAAAGATCGAACGGTACATCGCCGGCGCGTGGAGGAACGGCCAGACGTACAACCCCTGCGTGGCGACGGGCAGCTCGACGAGCGGTCCGCCGGGCGCAGCGAGCACGCGGATCAACGGCGAATCGGGCGCGATCGCCCTCTGCAGGGAATACGCGGCCGGGAGCGGGTGGCGGCCGATCACCCGCGGCGTCGCGATGCCGCGCGAATACTGCGCGTACATCGTGCCAACGAGGAAGAGCGCGGCGAGTCCGCGGAGCGACGCTCGGAGCCGGGGGCGGCGCTCATCACCGGGCAACCATCGCGCGCATTCGTGGAACGCGAGCCCGGCCAGGATGCAGAGACCGATCAGCGACG
>Ga0187765_10000735_pt1 | contig 12226 bp, 12 predicted proteins | sample 0216_QUI02_MP05__3_FD_133018 | JGI IMG/M metagenome (GOLD analysis project Ga0187765, IMG submission 133018) | Tropical peat soil microbial communities from peatlands in Department of Meta, Colombia - 0216_QUI02_MP05_10_MG | ecosystem: Environmental > Terrestrial > Soil > Wetlands > Peat ...
AGCAATTGCTCGCTGCGCTGTCGGCGATCATCGACAAGGCCAAGGCGCATACGGAGGGCCGCAAGATCGACTCTTCCGCTTTCACCAGCGCCCGCCTTCGTCCGGACATGTTCACCTTTACGCGACAGGTCCAGGCGACCTGCGACTGGGCGAAAAACATCGGGGCCCGACTGGCCGGCGTCGAGCCGCCGAAGTTCGAGGACGCCGAGACGACGCTCGACGACCTCAAGGCCAGGATCGCCAAGACCCTCGACTATCTGCGCGGCCTTAAGCGTCAAGACGTCGAGGCCGGCGCCGAGCGCGAGGTGGTTTTTCCCTTCGGATCCAACAAGTTTAAGATGAAAGGGTCAAACTATGTTTCGCATCTCGGCTTGCCGAACTTCTATTTCCATCTGACGACCGCTTACGACATCCTGCGGCACAACGGCGTCGAACTGGGCAAACGCGATTTTCTCGGGTCCTTTCCCGGCGTATCGCCCGCATGAGAGTTTTAACGTCGCGCGCAGGACCAGCTCTTCGTTCAAAAAGGACAAGGCCAGCCCAATGAGCATCAATCGGATCGGAGTCGGGCCGCGAATGTCGCAGGCGGTCGTTCACGGCGAGACGATTTTCCTCTCAGGCACGGTCGCCGACAAGACGGCGGGAAAAAGCGTCGGCGAGCAAACCAAGGAAATCCTCGCCATCATTGACAGGCTTCTCGCCCAGGCCGGGAGCGACAAGTCGAAAATCCTCTCTGCGAACATCTGGCTCGTCGACATCAAGACCTTCGCAGAAATGAACGCGGTGTGGGACGCATGGGTCGCGCCCGGTCATACGCCGGCGCGCGCCACGGTCGAGGCCAAACTCGCCGCCCCGCAATTTGCGGTCGAGATCGCCTGTATTGCGTCGCGCTAGGACATGACCATGCGAGGCCGCGCGCCGTCGCAACAGGTAAGATCGGCGCCGTGGCCGGTCGTTTTTGTCTCGCCTTCGGCTTCTCGATAAGGCTTGCCGGTGACCAAAGCTTTGAACTCCGCCTTCGAACGGGTGGCGACCCCCGCCCAGGCGGTCGACCGTGCGGCTGAACTCTACGAGAGCGCCGCAACCGCGCTCCGCAGCGCGGTCGAGCGCTTTTTGGAAGACGGCGTTGCGCCGACGCGCGAAACGAGCGCGCGATTCCGCTACCCGCAATTGCGCGTGACCTATCGGCCGGAGGGCGTCCAGCCGACAAGCCGGCGCGCTTTCGCGAAATTTCCGGAGGCCGGCGTTTACATGACGACGCTGACGCAGCCGGCGGCGTTTCGCGCCTATCTGCTCGAGCAATTGCAGCCGCTGGTCGCCGAGTTCGGCGCGATGCTGGAGGTGGGCGTCGGTTCGCAGATCATCCCCTACCCTTACGTCTTCGAGACCGGCGACGAACTGGGACGCGGCGGCGTCACTGCGTCCGAGCTCGCGCGCTTTTTTCCGGTGCCGCTCCTGGCGGCCATGGGCGATGAAGTCGCGGATGGAACCTTCGAGATCAAGCCGGGCGACCCGCGCCCGCTCGCCTTATTCGACGCCCTGCGCATCGACTATTCGCTGCGCCGCCTCGTTCACTACACCGGCTCCGACTGGCGCTCGGTTCAATCCTGGGTCCTGCTCACCAACTACCATCGCTATGTCGATCAGTTCGTCCGCTGGGGCCTCGAACAGGTTCGCGCCAAGGGCGGTTTTCGATCGCTCGTCTTGCCGGGCGACGTGGCGATCGACGCCAAGATGAGCGAAGGGGAGGCGGATGCGCGTATCGCCGCCGTCGCCTGGCATCGCTTTCAAATGCCCGCCTATCACGTGACCAAGACCGACGGCCAGGGCGTGAGCCTTATCAATATCGGCGTCGGGCCGGCCAACGCCAAGACGATCACCGACCATCTGGCGGTATTGCGTCCCCATTGCTGGCTGATGGTCGGCCATTGCGGGGGTTTGCGCCAATCGCAGGTGATCGGCGACTACGTGCTCGCCCACGCCTATCTCCGGCAAGATCACATCCTCGACGACGCCGTTCCGCTCGACATGCCGATCCCAGCCCTTGCCGAAGTGCAGGTCGCCCTGCAGGAGGCGGCCGCCAAAGTCACCGGCGATCGCGGCGAAGCGCTGAAGCGGCGACTGCGCACCGGAACGGTCGTCACCAACGACGATCGCAATTGGGAGCTGCGCTGGACCCAGGAGCGAAGACGCATAAATCTTTCGCGCGCCATCGCCGTGGATATGGAAACGGGCACGATCGCAACACAGGGCTTCCGCATGCGCGTCCCCTATGGCGCGCTACTTTGCGTCTCGGACAAGCCTCTGCACGGCGAAATCAAGCTGCCGGGCGCCGCCAATGCGTTCTACGAACGGGCGGTCGGCGAACATTTGCAAATCGGCCTTGCCGCGCTGGAGCTGCTGCGGGACCAACGGGCGACGCTTCATTCCCGGAAGCTTCGCAGCTTCGACGAGCCGCCGTTCCGCTAATCTCTCCAGCGACACGCAAACGTTCGAAGACGAAGATAGGACGGCGCGTTGCGAGGGGGCGTACGTCGCTTGATCGATGAAGACCGGCGGTCGCGCTCGATCGACGCGCTAGCGGCCTTCCTTCGAGCCGGGGAAAATCTCGCGCGCGCCGGCCAGCGAAGGGCCGGGAGAGCCGCGCCCGATTTTCCGGCGCGAAAGAAAGCGCGGCCTGCGACGGCGAATGGCCGCGCCGCGCCGCCTCGACTTGCTTTCCGCGATGTGGACGTTGCCCAACCGGGCGCTGTCAGGCTCCGCGCGACCTTCTTCGCGCTCGACCAGCGTCGGCAGGCCGAGATAGCGCGCCCACAATCGCCACTCGGCCTGAATCTCGTCGTCATCATCGGCTTCGAGCAAGGTCACGCAAAGGTCGGGGTCGGTGTGACGCAACTCGACTTCATAGGCGAAGCGCTCGCTCTCGAGCCCGCGCAGGCGCAGGACGACGCCGCGATAGGCGTTGGCGGCCACCGAAATGTTCATTCGCACGCCGCCGACGCTGCGCAAGATTTCGACGCGGCCGGCGCCCAACGTGACTTCACGGCGGCGCCCGTCGGCGCGCGGATCGCTGGCGATCAAGCGGCGTGGCTCATAGGCGCCCGGTTTGGGCGCAGCTTTGCGCTCAATCTTCAATCCGCCGAAGGCGCGCTCCAATTCCATCGCTTGCATCACTTCGCCCAAAGCACAGCCGTGAGCGTGAGATTGAGCCGCTTAAGCCTGCCCCTTGGCTAATATGCGTAGTTAAATGTCGCCGAATCGGAGTTTTGGCGCGTCATTTCCTTGACATGGCTGGCGCCCGCTTTTTCCGAAAGGTCGAATTTGAGGAAATGCCGAAGTACGAGGCGCCCCAACTGCCCTGATGCAGTTCGTCGGATTTTCAGAGGCGATGGGCCCGCTCGTCGTCGCGGCTGCGCCGGCCGCCGTCGCGATATGCGCCGCGGGCGCCCCGTCGCATCTCGAACATCGCCCGGCCGAGCGCCTTGAGCGGCGCCGCCAAGCGGTCGAGGCTCTCGGCGCGCGCCACGATCCGTCCGCCTCGGGTCAATTCGCGATCGAGCGCCGCCATGGTCTTTGCTTGGTCGGGTTCGTCGTCGTCGAACCAGACATCGAGAACGCGCGCCCAGGCCATGGCCAGCCCCTGAAGCTTGAGCGCGCCCACCGCCCCCTCGCTGTCGACGCCCGCCGCCTCGAGCATGAAGCGCATCGAATTGACGACGACCTGATTGACGGCGACCGCCGCCAAGGGCTCGCGTCGCAGCCAGCGTGCAACCCCGCGCAAGCCTTCCTTGTATGGCGCCATGGCGTCGAGCCGACGCATGAGAACGTCGAACAGGCGATCCTTGGTCTCCTCGCCGGCGAGTTCGTCGCCTTGCTTTTCGAGCACGAGGCGGTCGATACGCCGGGAAAAGCCGGCCAGAACCGCCCCCTTGGAAGGAAAGGCGTCCCGAAAATCGGCAAGCGTGACGCCGGCCTTGGCGGCGATCGCGCTGATGGAAATATCCTCGAACGGCTGTTCGGCGGCCAGAGCCAGCAAAGCTTCGATTATCCGGGCGCGGGCGTCTGCGCTTTCGCTCTTGGGCGAGGCGGACGCAGATTGGCTATTCTTGGCCATGCTCGACCTCCATGCTCGCCGGCTCCCTGGGGCTCGCTGGCCTCGTTACGGGCAATCTAGCGGCCCGCGGCGGCTTATCCAAGGCGGACGAAAGTCAGCGCGCTAGCCGGCCAATTCGCCGGCTCTCTTGTGCGCCGCCGCCACGGCGCGGCCCATCAGGGCCGACAAGCCGTCGCGGCCTTGCAGCACGGCAAGCGCGGCCGCCGTCGTGCCGGCGGGCGATGTGACGTTCTGGCGAAGCTGCGCGGCCGACGCGTCGGGCTCGCGCGCCATCAATTCGCCGGCCCCCTCGACCGTGCCGCGAGCAAAGCGCATCGCCAAATCCGCCGGCAATCCCAGCGCGGCGCCGGCCTCCGCCAGCGCCTCGACCAGCGCGAAGACGTAGGCCGGCCCGGAGCCGGACAAGGCCGTTACGGCGTCGATTAGGCGCTCGTCGGCAAGCCAGTCGAAAACGCCGACCGCCGAAAGGAGGGTCGCAGAAATCCGCCTCTGGCGCTCGCTCGTTGCGGCATTGGCGGCGGCGGCGGTCACGCCTCGCCCGACCGCGGCCGGCGTATTGGGCATGGCTCTTACGAAAGCGCGCGGCCCAGGAAAGCGCGATTGCAAATCGGCAATCGTCTTTCCCGCGACGATCGAGACGACGAGCGCCTCCGCGTGCGCGAGGGTCTGAATCGCCGGCGCAGCCGCGTCGAGCATTTGCGGCTTGACGGCAAGCGCCAGAACCTCCGGCCTCATGCCCGGAGGAGGCGAGAGGGCGACGCCCTTGGCCCTCGCGAGTTCGACGATATCGGCGGCGGGCGCCGGATCGCTGATGGCGACGTCGGCGGGCGGCAGGCCTGCCGACAGCCAACCGCGCAGCAACGCCCCGCCCATCTTGCCGGCGCCGATCAGGACGAGCGATCGCGGCCAAACCATTGGAGGATTATTGGAACTTGGCTTTTCCTGGCCCATCGTCGCTCGAGGTCTCAGTTTCCGGATCGGTCGAGCCCGCAGCGACCGCCCCCGACGGCTGGCTCGCCAAACCGGGCGGCAAGTCAAGGCGCCTGAGGCTAAGGGCGAGCGCCCGGCCCCGCCCGCTAGGCCCGCCCCTGCGTCTCGAACATGGCGATATCCAGGGCCTCGCGCGCGTTTTTGCCGGCCCAAAGCACGAATTGAAAGGCTTGGTAATAATTCTCGCAGGCGGTGAGCGCGGCGTGGACGATCGATCCGCATTGCGCATCGCTCGCCTGGGCGCCGCCGGCGAGGACGAGCGAATGACGAAACATGACGATATTGTCGTTGCTCCAGAGGTCGAAATGACCGATCCACAGCTGCTCGTTGATCAATTGGGCGAGCGCAGAGACTTCGGCGCGCCGTAGCGCCGGCACCTTGAGATCGAACGAGCAGCCCACGTGCAGCGATTCGATCTCCGGCATCCAAGTGAAGGCGACTTCATATTGGGTCCAGGCGCCCGAGACGAGGATCGAGATCTCGTCTTCGTCGGCCCGGTCGAATGCCCATTCGTTTATGGAAGCCAAGCGTTCGACTACGTCGACCGGGTGTTCCGCGCGATCGGCGACGACATTCTGACTCGGCGTCATTCCAGACCCTTCGGCGTGGAGTTGAGCGGGACGCGGCGACGCTATCTGCACGTAACAGGGAGGCCGAAGCGGCGCGAAACCGAATCACCCTGTCAAAGACTATATTCGTCTGTGAGTCCCTCGAATACAGGGCGGAAAATCTCGGATTCGCGCTTTCCCGTAAACCTGCCGGAAACCGGCGTCCACAGAATCAGCGAGCCGAATCAAGAAGGTGGCGATTTTCGCGCGGTTTCTTCGAGTCGCGCGAGACGCGCTTCGAGAGGCGCCAGGCGGGCCTCGAGAGCCGCCACCCTTTCGCGCAGCTTGTCGGTCTCGGCCCGCGCCAGCGCGGCCATTTCTCGCGCCGCCTCGAATTCCTCGCGTTGGACGACGTCCATGCCGGCCAGGAGACGTTCAAGTTGGGTCCGGAGCAGAGTTTCGACTTCCCGACGCGCGCCGTCCGCCAAGCCTGCCGCATCGGTCATCAGGCGAGAAAGATCATCGAAGAAGCGGGTGCTGGTTTGCGGCATGGAACGACTCCAACTGGGAAGTTTCGCCTCTTGAGCCGTCATCTGGCGAGCGAGGGCCGGCCAGACAAGCCTCCAAGCCTACCGCTTGGCGATGAAATCGGCGAAAGCCGCCGCATGGTCGGGACGCCAGCGTGACAACGCCGGCCGGTTTTCGACGAGATCGCCGGCGGCCCAGAGAATTCGCCGCTCATCGAGCGAGCGCGGCGTCTCGTTGTCGGGGCAGAGAATATAAAAATCTCCGGCGGCGAGCCGTGCGAGCATGAAATCGACGGTCTCTTCCGCCGTCCAAGCGCCGGCCGGCTTTTCGGTGCGTCCGGCGGCGGTAAGGCCGGTGAAAACAAAACCGGGGATCAGCAAATGCGCGCTGACCCGGCAGCCGGGCCTGTTCCTTAGCTCATGCTGGAGCGCTTCGGTGAAGACCTTCACGCCGGCTTTGGAGAGATTGTAGGCGGGATTGCCGGGCGGCGTGGTGATGCCTTGCTTCGACCCGGTGTTGATGATGAGGCCCGGCCGCGCACGCCCGATCATCGCCGGCGCAAAGACTTGCGTACCATGAATGACGCCCCAAAGATTGACGGCGAGGATGCGCTCCCAATTCGCCGAGGAGAGAACGCTGCTTGCCGGCCCAACGCCGGCGTTGTTCATCAAAACATCGGCGCCGCCGAACCTTTCCGTGACCGCAGCCTGAAGACGCTGGACCTCTTCGCGTCGACTGACGTCGGCGGCGAAGGTCATAACCGCCGCCGCGCCGTCGGGGGCGGCTGCGCTTATTTTCTCGGCGGCCGCCGAGAGTCGATCCTCGCCGATATCGGCGATGGCGATTTTCAGGCCGAGGCCCGCAAAGCGTATGGCGGCGGCAAGGCCAATGCCGGAGGCCCCACCGGTGATGACGGCGACGGCGTTGGAGTTGAGGGCTGGATGGCTCATTGACTTCTCGCAGCGCTGGACGAAGGCTCAATGGGTTGGAGGACCCGCCGTTTGCCGGGGCCGATCCGTCGCCGCTCTTCGCTCCTCGCGCGCCTTCGGTTAAGCTGACGATCGCGTTGAGGGGGACCCAACGATCTTAGGAGGAGGACTTCGAAATGACCAAGACGATCTTTGGCGCGGCGCTGGCGCTGGCGCTTGTCGGCGCGCCCGCTCTCGCCCTGGCTGACGCAACTTGCACCTCGATGGCGATGGACAAGAAGCTCGCCGGCGCCGCCAAGAACAGTTTCATGAAAAAATGCGAGACGGACGCCAAAACGGCCTGTGACAGCCAGGCCGCCGACAAGAAGCTGGCTGGCGCCGCCAAGAATAGCTTCACCAAGAAATGCGTCGCCGACGCAACCGGCGAATAGGTCCGGCGATTTCACTTCGGCTTCGGCTGGCGCTTTGACGCCCGCGTCGCCGAAGTGCGCTTAGCGATCTGCGGGCGCGGGGGCGCGCCTGCGGAAATGAGCATCCGGCGATATTCGTCGCGCTTCTCGTGAATCGAGGCGATCACGTAGCCCATCGGCACGCCGATATCGACGAGCGCCGCCTCGGAGAGCTGCAGGCTCGCCTCGATCGTCTCGGGGACCGCGTCGGTGACGCCGAGCTCGTAGAGCGTGCTGGCGTGCGCCGCATCGCGCGCGCGCGCAATGATCGTCAGGTCTGGACGCAATGAGCGGGCGATCTTGACGACCGCCTCGTTGGATCGCGGCGCGTCCATGGTCACGATCAAGGCGCGCGCAGAATCAATGCCGCATCGACGCAAGAATTCGGGTCGCGTCGCGTCGCCGAAATAGATCTGCCGCCCGGAGCTTCGAGCCCCGGCGACGAGCTTGGCGTCGGAATCGACTGCGATATGGGCGATGTCGTGGCGCTTGAGCATGTCGCTGATCAGCGAGCCGACCCGACCGCAGCCGACGATAATGACGCGCGCTTGGCCGTCCTCCGGCGGCGCCTCGAAAACCTCCGCAACGGCCTCCGACGGCGCAGCGCCCACCGGGAGCCAATCGGCAAGACGGGCAAGCAGCGGAATGGTCAGCATTGTCACGGTGACCGCGACGAGCGCCGTGTGGCCGCTCTCGGCCGAAACAACTCCCGCCGCCGCCCCGATCATCACGAAGGCGAATTCGCCGCCCGGCCCGAGAAGCAGAGCGACCTCCCGCGCGACGCGCCACGGCGCCCTGAATATGCGCCCAAGCGCCAGGACTGTGGCCCCTTTGACAACGACAATGGCGAAAGCGACGCCCAAAACGCGCAGCGGCGCCGCGATGAGCAGCGACAGATCGAGGCTCGCGCCGACCGAAACGAAAAACAGGCCGAGGAGCAGGCCTTTGAAGGGTTCGATCGTCACCTCGATTTCGCGACGAAACTCCGTCTCGGCGAGCAGCAATCCGGCGATAAAGGCGCCCAACGCCATGGAAAGGCCGCTCAGCGCCGCAATAAGCCCGGCGCCGATCACGACGAGGAGCGAGGCCGCCATGAAAAGCTCCGCGCTCTTTGCGGTCGCGACCGAGTGGAACAAGGGGCGCAACACCAAGCGGCCGAGCACGACCAGCGCGACGAGCGCGATCGCCGCGGGCCCGAGCGTCCATATGAAATCGGCGCCGAACCCGTTGGTCCTCCCGCCCGCCAACATCGTGGTCATGAAGAGCAGCGGCGCGACAGCGAGATCTTGGAAGAGCAGAACCGCAAAGCTTGCGCGGCCCACCGCCGAATTCAGCCGTTTTCGTTCGGCAAGGACCGGTATGACGATCGACGTCGACGACATCGACAACGCCGCCCCCAGGATGACCGCCGCGGGTATCGGTTCGCCAATCGCCAAGGCCGCCAGGCCGATGATGAGCCAAGTGACCAGCACCTGCGCGAGGCCGAGTCCGAAGACCAGCCGCCGCATGCTCGTCAGGCGCTCGAATGAGAGTTCGAGCCCCATCATGAAGAGCAGAAAGACGACGCCCAGCGCGCCGACATTGTCGACCTCGGCGATCTTGGTGAGAGCAAAGGGCGCGAGCCAGGGATTGTCCTCGGCAAGTCGACCGAGCCCCTGTGGCCCGAGCGCGGCGCCGGCGATCAGGAAGCCGAGAACCGGTGAGGAGCGAAGGCGGATGAACAGCGGCGCGACGACGCCCGCCGTTACGAGGAACAGCAGCGTTTCCTTGTAGAGCGCAAGATCGGGCGTTGCGTGCAAAGCGCGACAGCTCCCATGAGACGCAGCTCCAGGCTAGGTTGATTCCCGCGCAAGGTCGATCTTGGCGAAGCGCTCGCGAGCGCTTGGCGGGAAAACTGGACCCCGTCGGCTAGATTTCGCTTCCGCAATCGCCTCGCCGGGCGCGTCATGGTATGAGCCCGCCCATTCCCTAGCGGAGCGATGAACGTGAGCCTCGCGGCGACCCCTCCCAAGGACTATTCATTCATGACGCTGGCCCCGGTAATCCCGGTGTTGACGGTCAGGGATGCGGCCGACGGCGTCGCCCAGGCGCGCGCGCTGGTCGCCGGCGGCCTGCCCGCGATCGAGGTGACATTGCGCACGCCCAAGGCCCTGGAGGCGATCGCCGCGATCGTCGACGAGGTCGCCGGCGCTTTCGTCGGCGCCGGCACGATCCTCGCGCCGAAGCAAATCGAGGAGGCTTGCGCGGCGGGCGCGCGCTTTCTCGTCAGCCCGGGCGTTTCGCCGGCGCTCGCCGCGGCGGCCGCCGCTGCGCCGGCGCCGTTCCTTCCCGGCGCGGCGACCGCATCGGAGGCGATCGCGCTCATGGAGCTCGGCTTTCGATCGCTGAAGTTCTTTCCGGCCGAGGCGGTCGGCGGCGCCATGCACTTGGCCTCGCTTGCCGCCCCCCTGCCCGAGCTGAGGTTCTGCCCGACGGGCGGCATCGACCTCGCCAAAGCGCCGTCGTACCTCGGGCTGCCAAATGTCGTTTGTGTCGGCGGATCATGGATGCTGCCGAGGTCGGCTCTTGCGGCGGGCGACTACGGCGAGATCGAGAGGCTTGCGCGGGAGGCGGCGTCGCTAAAGCGCAAAGTGAGCGCGGTCGGCGCGGCCTCTTCGTCTTAGCGCCGGCGGTACGGCCCACAAAACTTCGACGCCGTGTCGAGAAGGATGTCGGCGAGCGCTTCGACGCTGGCTTCTTCGACCCATTCCTCGGCCGCATGGGCGCCGCCGCCGTCGGCGCCGAACATCGCGCAAGGCACCCCCGCGCCGGCGAAAATGGCGCAGTCCGTCCAAAAGGATTCGCCGCGCAATTCCACTTCTTTTCCCAGTCGCGCCGTCGCCGCTTGGCGCAAAGCCGCGACGATCGGCCAATCCTCCTTCGCCTCAAAGGGCGGCCGCGCCAGTCCGGGCAGCAATTCTGCGCGGAAGGCCCCATCTTCGGCCGCTATCCGATCGAGAAGCGCGCCGATCTCGCCGGCTACGCCGTCCGGCGTCTCGCCCGGAATAGTACGGCGCTCCAGCCAGATGCGACATTCGGCGGGATAGCTCGACATTTCTTCGCCGCCCTTGATCAAGGAGGTATGAATCGAGCCGGCCCCCAGCCTCGGATGTGACGGAACGGCGCGAAGCCGTCGATCCAACTCCGTCACCGCGGTGAGAAACTTACCCGCCTTGGCGATCGCGTCGACGCCGAGTTCCGGCCGCGAGCCATGGGCCGCGCGGCCGCGCACCACGACCTCGTACCAGGCAAAACCCTTATGCGCCAGAGTCAACTGGAGATGGCTCGGTTCGGTGACGATCGCCGCGTCGGGCTTGAACCGCGCGACCACCTCCTGCGTGCCGAACGAAGCGTGCTCTTCGTCTGCGACGCAAGCGACGAGGAGATCGCCGGCAAGTCCCAAAGCCTTGGCGCGGGACGCTGCGACCATCATCGCCGCGACCCCTGATTTCATGTCGAACGCGCCCCGACCATAAAGTCGCCCGTCTCGGCGGAGCGCGGCGAGGGGATTGCCGGCATAGCCGGCGAGCGTCACCGTGTCGATGTGGCCGTTGAACATCAACGAGCGCCCGCCGCCGGTCCCGCGAACGATCGCCACAATGCTCGGTCGGCCGGGCCGCGCCTCCAGCCGATGGACGGAAAAGCCGCGCCGCTCGAACCAGCCCGCGCAGAAATCGGCAATTGCCGCCTCGCCTGCGGCGCCCGGCACGAGATCGGGATTGACCGAATTGATCGCCACGAGATCGCCCAACAAATCGAGAACTTCAGACACGAGCCTATCGACCTCAGTTGGGCGGCGATTCCGTAACGATCAGCAGAGCGCGACTTTGCGAACCGAGCCCCAGGCGCACGGTCAGATCGCGATCGCGGCGGGCCGCGATCAAGCCGGCAAGTCCCGCCGCGCCGGAGGGGGTCGTCGCCGGTCCGCCGTGCGATTCCAAGAGTTGCGGCGCCGCCAGCAAGTCCGCTTCCGAAACTGCAATCGCCGCAACGTTGCAATTCATGAGTACAACGAGCGCTGGCGCCGAAGCTTCGCCACAGCTCAGCATTTCCGCTGAGGTTTGCAGCTTCCCGGGCAGGGTCACGACACGGCGGGCGCCAAGAGCCGCGGCCACGCATGCGACGGCCGCGGGCTCGACGACGGCGACTTGCGCCGGCGGGGCAAGCGCGCCTTCGAGCCCGCGCGCCATAGCCGCAGCCAGACCGCCGACGCCGGCTTGGACAAAGATATGCGTCGGCGGGAGATGGCCGCGCTCCGCGATCTCCGAGCGAGTTTCTTCGGCGATGACGCCGTAGGCCGCCATCACGTCGGCGACGACGGGATCGTTCGGATCATTGCTCGTATCGGCGACCAACACCCCCTCCTCCTGCCGCGCGACCCGCGCGGCGGCGCGCACCGCTTCATCGTACGTTCCGTCGACCCTGACGACCTCGGCTCCTTTTGCGAGGATGCGCGCGACCCTCGCGGGCGGGACGATATCGGGGAGAAAGACGCGAGCCTTGGCGCCGGCGAGCCGCGCGGCCGCCGCTACCGCGAGGCCATGATTGCCGTCGCTCGCGCAGACGAGCGCGGGAAGCGCGCGCGCGTCCTCGGTCGGCTCAAGCAGCTGCTTGATCGAACGACCCGAA
>Ga0187765_10000737_pt1 | contig 12214 bp, 9 predicted proteins | sample 0216_QUI02_MP05__3_FD_133018 | JGI IMG/M metagenome (GOLD analysis project Ga0187765, IMG submission 133018) | Tropical peat soil microbial communities from peatlands in Department of Meta, Colombia - 0216_QUI02_MP05_10_MG | ecosystem: Environmental > Terrestrial > Soil > Wetlands > Peat ...
CACGAGCGTCTTGACGCGCTCGTGCACGGCCGGGAGGTCCTCGATGCGCGGGCATACGAAGTAGCTTTGTCCGCCGCGGAAATGCTCGCGCAGGAGCGCTTCTCGGATGACAACGGGATCGTAGGGCAGCACGAACGTGCGCACGGCAAGCCGGTCGATCGGCGCGGTTGCGATGACGCTCATGTCGCGCACGCCGCTCAAGGCGAGCTGGAGGGTGCGCGGGATCGGCGTGGCCGTCAGGGTGAGGACGTGAACATTGGCTCGAAGCTCCTTGAGCCGCTCCTTCTGCTTGACCCCGAAATGCTGCTCCTCGTCGACGACGAGCAGACCGAGATGCTTGAACGCGATCGATTTCGCGAGAACCGCATGGGTGCCCACCACGATATCGACCTTGCCGTCCGCCAGACCGGCCTTGACCTCGGCGGCCTCCCTGACGGGCGTAAGGCGCGAGAGCCGACCGATGCGCACGGGCAAGCCCGAGAAACGCTCCCGCAGGGTGGTGTAATGCTGGCGCGCGAGCAGCGTCGTCGGCACGACGATCGCAACCTGATAGCCGGACATGACCGTGAGAAATGCCGCCCGGAGCGCCACTTCGGTCTTGCCGAAGCCGACATCGCCGCAGACGAGGCGATCCATCGGCTTGCCGGCACCGAGATCGCGAACGGTGTCGTCGATTGCCGAGAGTTGATCCTCGGTCTCGGGATAAGGAAATCGCGCGCAGAATTCGGCATATTGGCCGTCGGCCGCGGCGATTACGTCGCCCGGCTTGATAAGTCGTTCGGCCGCAATCCTGATGAGGTGTTCCGCGATTTCCTGGATGCGACGTTTGACGCGCGCCTTGCGTGCCTGCCAGCCAGCACCCCCCAAGCGGTCGAGCTGCGCCCCGGCTTCCTCCGAGCCGTAGCGCGAAAGCACCTCGATGTTCTCGACCGGGACGAAGAGCTTGTCACCGCCTTCGTAGCGCACACGAAGGCAATCGTGGGGTGCGCCGGATACCTCGATCGTCTCCAACCCTTCATAGCGCCCGATGCCATGCTCCACGTGGACGACCAGGTCTCCCGCCGTCAAGGCGGAAACTTCGGAGATGAAATTCTCGGCACGGCTGCGCTTGCGGGCGGAGCGAACCAGGCGTTCGCCGAGAATATCCTGTTCGGCGATGACCGTGAGCCCGTCGCGCTCGAAGCCGCGCTCCAAACCGAGCACAATGAGGGCGACGGCGTCGGGTCCGAGCGCGTCGAGCTCGGTCCAATTCGTGAGCGGAACAACGCCCGGAACGCGGTGTTCGCGCAGGAGAGTGCCGAGGCGATCGCGCGCACCTTGACTGTAACAGGCGACGACTGCGCGGCGGCCCGCTTGTTGCGACGCGACGATATGCTCGCGCACGACATCGAAGACGTTGACGTCGGGATTGGTGCGGGCCTCGGCGAAATCACGGCCCAACCGCCCGCCTGCGTCGATGACGCTTGCGCCCTCGGCCGTCGTCTCGGGACTCTTGAAGGGGGTGAAGCTCGCGACCCAGCGCGTGGCGAGCGCCTCGTCGAGCGCGCGCCGATCGAGAAACATGAGCTCCGGCGGAACGGGCTTGTAGAGCGTCGATTTGTCAGCATCGACGAGGCTTTTCCGTGCAAGGTAGAACTCGGCGACGGTTTCGAGTCGGGTCCCGATCACCTCTTCGGCCTGATGGTCGAAGGTGATCGCGGCTCCGGGCACGTAATCGAAAAGCGTCTCGAGCCGCTCGTGGAAAAGGGGGAGCCAATGCTCCATGCCGATGTGCACACGTCCGGCACTGATCGACGCATAGAGCAGGTCGGCATCGTTCGCCGCACCGAAGAGCTCCCGATAACGCACGCGGAAGCGCTCGACGGCCGCGTCGTCGAGCGTCACCTCGCTCATCGCCTTGAGCTCGATCCGGTCTAGCCGGGCGGTGGTGCGCTGGCTGAGGGGATCGAAGCACCGAATACGCTCAACCTCGTCGCCGAATAGGTCGATCCGCACCGGCTCGTTGGCCCCGGGCGGGAAGATATCGACGATGCCGCCTCGGATCGCATACTCGCCGGGCTCGCGCACCGTTTCGGCGCGGCGGTAGCCATTGCGCGCGACGAACTGGGCCAATTCTTCCATCAGAAAGCGTTGCCCGACCGCAACCCCGAACATCGCCCTCCGGAACATCTCGGCAGACGGCAGTCTCTGGAGAAGTGCCGAGACCGTCGTAACGACGATGCGAGCCTGGCGAGCGGCCGGCAACAGCGCGAGCCGTGTCAGCGTGTCGATCCTGCGGCTCGTGATCTCGGCATTCGGTGAAACGCGGTCGTAGGGCAGGCAATCCCACGCAGGAAACGCCAAGGCTTCAAGTGAAGACGCAAAGGCGGCGAGTGCCTCCATCATCCGGCTCAGCCGCGCGTCGTCACGCGCGACATGAAGTATCGTTTGAGGCGCTGCCGTCGCCGCCAATTCCACCAGCAGCAGCGCATCCAGGCCCTCGGGCGCACCCGAAATCGTGAGCCGCGCAGGTAACGTCAATGGTTTTCGGTCTAATTTCAAGATGTTGAGCTGGAAAGGTTAAGGTTCTTGATGAGCCGCAAGGCGTCGTTGTCGAAGCCGGCCGGGATTGGGGCCTGTCCCGTTACCCAATTGTAAAGGTCCGCATCGGCGACCTCCAACAACGCTTCGTATTGACGGAGCTGCGCCGGATTTAACTGATCGAGGTACCGGTCGGCAAAACGACCGAGGAGCAAGTCCATCTCTCGCGTGCCCCGATGCCAGCTGCGGAATCGAAGGCGCTTGAGCAGAATTTCTCCGGGTTCCGTCATTCTCACATCCCACCCAGGATGCAGGTAGGATATAAGGCCGTGGCAGCCTCCTGTCAGCAATCACGGCGGCATAGCACCCATCCCGAATGCGCCCTCGGCTCCTTTTCCCCCTGTTCGCCCCGGTCACGACTTTACCCGGCGTCGGCCCACGCCTTGCCAAGCTGTTCGAGCGTCTCGCCGGCCCGCGCGTTGTCGATCTCCTGTGGCACATGCCGGTCGGCCTGATCGACCGGCGCTACGCGCCCAAATTGCGCGACGCGAAGGAAGGGGCCGTCGCTACGGTCACCGTGTGGGTGGACGGCCACGAGCCGCCGCGAAGCCCGCGCCTGCCCTACCGCGTGCGCTGCCGGGACGAAACCGGATTCATCAACCTCGTCTTTTTCCATGCCCGACCCGAATACCTCCAGAAGGCCCTGCCGGTCGGTGAACAGCGCGTCGTGAGCGGCAGGCTCGAGCGATTTCGCGACCAGCTTCAAATCACGCACCCCGATCATATCGGCCCGATCAGCGAGCTCGAACAGCTCAGGGGGATCGAGCCCGTCTATCCCCTTACCACGGGCCTCACACTGAAGGTCGTGGGTAAAGCGGTGCGTGTGGCCCTCGAACGCGCACCCGAACTTCCCGAGTGGATCGACGCGGCCCTTCTTAGCCGCGCCGGATGGCAAAGCTGGCGCACGGCTTTGACGGCGGCCCACAACCCGGACAGCGAAGCCGCGGTAGAGCCTTCGTCTTTGCCGCGTCAACGCCTCGCCTATGACGAGCTTTTTGCCAATCAGCTGGCGGTCGCACTCGTGCGCGCCCACCAGCGCCGACTGGCCGGACGGCCCATCGCCGGTGATGGACGTCTGCGGAAAAAAGTCGTCGATGCGCTTCCCTTCAAGCTCACCGCATCGCAAAACGATGCCGTAAAGGACATCGTCGCGGACATGGCGCGAGATGCGCGGATGCTGCGCCTCCTTCAAGGCGACGTGGGAAGCGGGAAAACGTTGGTTGCTTTCCTCGGCATGCTCAACGCGGTAGAGGCGGGCGCTCAAGGTGCGTTCATGGCGCCGACCGAAATACTCGCACGCCAGCACTTCAACACCATCGAGCCTCTTGCACGAGCGGGAGGGGTGCATGTGGCGCTGCTGACCGGCCGGGACAAAGGCAAGGCGCGGCAGGGCATTCTCGACAGCCTCGCCGACGGCGCCATCGACATCGTGATCGGGACTCACGCGCTCGTCCAAGAAGATGTCGCATTTAGGGATCTCGCGATCGCCGTCGTCGACGAGCAGCATCGTTTCGGCGTCCACCAGCGCCTGCTCCTCGCCTCCAAAGGACGCGCGATCGATATGCTCGTCATGACGGCCACGCCGATTCCGCGCACGCTGATGCTTGCGGCTTATGGCGATATGGATGTCTCGCGCCTGAGCGAGAAGCCGGCCGGCCGTCACCCGATCGACACGCGAACGATTCCCCTCGATCGGATCGAGGAAGTCGTCGCCGCTCTTCGGCGAGTCCTTGAAAAGGACGCGAAGGTCTATTGGGTTTGCCCGCTCGTCGAGGAATCCGAGGCGGTGGACCTCGCGGCCGCGAGCCAGCGACAGGCGGAGTTGTCCGCGATCTTTCCGGGCAAGACCGGGCTCGTTCACGGCCGGATGAAGGGATCGGAAAAGGATGCGGTGATGGAGGCATTCGCCCACGGCCCTCTTCAAATCCTGGTCGCCACCACGGTAATCGAAGTCGGCGTCGACGTGCCGGACGCGAGCGTGATCGTGATCGAACATGCCGAACGCTTCGGGCTCGCCCAGCTCCATCAGTTGCGCGGGCGCGTCGGGCGCGGCGAAAAGCCCTCGACCTGCCTCCTTCTTTACGCGACACCACTCGGTGCTACCGCGAAATCGCGGCTCGCGATAATGCGCGAGACCGAGGACGGCTTTCGGATCGCGGAGGAGGATTTCCGCCTGCGCGGCCCTGGCGAAATGCTCGGCACGCGGCAAAGCGGCATGCCGGATTTCCGCCTGGCCGACCTGGCCGTACATCGAGAACTGCTTGCTACGGCGCGTGACGACGCGAGGCTCGCGCTCGAGCGCGATCCCGACCTTAGGGGTCCGCGCAGCGAAGCGCTCCGCACGCTCCTCTATCTTATGGAGCGCGACGCGGCGGTGAAATACCTGAGATCGGGCTGAGATCGCTACGGCAGCACGGGGGCCGCCGCCTTGCGCAGTCGCTCGGCCTCGTAGGGCGGCACGACGATGCCGCTCGAGAGAATCATCTTCATGGCATCCTCGACGCTCATTCGGAGTGGTATGACTTTCTCCCGCGGAATGAAGACGAGATAACCCGATGTTGGGTTCGGCGTCGTCGGCACCATGATGCTGACCACGTCGCGAGTGAGGTGCTCGACGATCTCGCCTGCGGTCGTGTTCGTGACGAAGCCGAGGGACCATGCGCCGTCGCGGGGCCATTCGATGAGCACGACTTGGCGGAATGCGCTTGCCTGGCTCGCGAAGACGGATTCGACCAGTTGCTTGACGGCGCCATAGATGCCGCTGATGACCGGCATGCGCGCGAGAATGCTTTCCGAAATGCGCACGAACACGCGGCCGAGATAGCCGGCCGTCATGGCGCCGATAAACGTGAGTGCTACGAGCAGGATGACCAGTCCCAGGCCAGGGATGCCGAACGGCAGATAGGTGCTCGGATTGAAGGGTGCCGGAATGAGCGGCGTTACGCGGGAATCGACGAAATCGAGGATGAGATAGGCGATGTAGAAGGTAATGCTGATCGGGGCGATCACGAGCACGCCCGCAAAAAAATAGGCGCGCAACCGCCCCGTCACGGTTGCGCGCCGGACGGGTTTGGCCGCCTTCGACCCGGCCCCCGCCTCTCCCGGCCCAACTGACGCAACATTGCCCGGGTCGAATTCGGGGTGTTTTTGGCCTTTGTCTCTGGTCATGGCATCTTGCCATATCCTCGCTCAAAGGATCGAATGCGGCAATGGCGCGCGAAATGTGCGCGGCGTGGGAGCGAAGCCCCACGATGTTTCGGTGCCGGCGATATCGGCGGATAATTCCGGCGTTTTTTTGGGCTTCGATCATTTTGGTGGGCGGACACTCAACGGTGCTCGCGTGCGAAGGTGCGCCCTTTCGGGTGGGGCAAAGACGTGGGCTTAGTTCGAAGGGCGCCGAAGGACGCGTATCTAGCTCGTGAAGAAGGCGTGCAGTGCGCGATAGGTTTCGTCGGGCTTTTCCTCCGCGAGGAAGTGACCGCAATCGAGGGCTGCACCCCGGACATCGCGGAAACGCTCCCCCCAGGTCGCCAGCACGTCGAAGTGCCGCTCCATGAGACCTTTCTTGCCCCATAAGGCCAAGAGCGGCGTCGCGGGCTTATGCGCCAAGTCGGCTTCGTCGTGCACGAGGTCGATCGAGGCCGCGGCACGGTAATCCTCGCACGTTGCATGGATCGTCGCGGGGTCGCGGAAACACCGCACATACTCGGCGACGGCCTCGGATGCAAAGCATTCGGCGCCGTCGGACCACCGTTCAAGCTTCTTCTTGAGGTAATAGTCGGGATCGGCGCCGATCAAATGTTCTGGCAAGTCGTAAGGCTGGATAAGGAAGAACCAATGGTAATAGCCTGTCGCAATCGCCTTGTCGGTCGATGCGAATATCCGGCGCGTGGGGACGATATCGAGAACGGCTGCCTTCGAAACGCGCTCTTCATGATCGGCGACGAGGCGGTGTGTCACACGCCCCCCGCGGTCGTGCCCGGCGACGGAGAACCGCTTATGACCGAGCGCCGTCATCGTCTCGACCATGTCCTGCGCCATCGCACGCTTGGAGAAGGGAAAATGATCCGCCGTCGTCGCAGGTTTCGAGGAATCGCCGTAGCCCCTCAAATCCGGGCATACGACGGTGAAGTCCCTTGCCAGCGGCCCTGCGATCTTGTGCCACATCGCATGCATCTGAGGATAGCCGTGAAGGAGGAGAAGTGCAGGACCCCTGCCGCCATGAACCAGGTTGATTTCCGCTCCCGATGTCTTGATCCGCGCCCGCGTGAAGCCTTCGAACATCGTCCCCTCCCTGCCCGCTCGCTCCAACGGCTTTGCCCGCTCGATAGACAAAGCGGCCAAGCAGCGACACTTGCCGCTGAGTGCCGGCTGCGACACGCCGGGCGGCTCAAGTTGTATGACGGTCGCCAGTGGACACAAGGGAAATAAACTTGCGCGTCGCGTGATCGAAAATGGAGGGAATGTCATCCTGTGGGAATATTAGCCGTCTATTCAGAGATCAACATTGGTGCCGATTCGATCAATTTTACGTGCGATTGAGGCTGAACCGTGGAAGGCTCGAAAAGCTTACCGTATAACTTGCGCCGCCTCCCTTTATCGCATGACAAATTTGTAAGTCATGCGTCCAATGATGGCATCTTATATGTACCGGCTCGATGCGGGTATGCAACGCGACCTGCGAACCGAGGTTGACGCAAATGTCCCCCGACCCAAAGTTATTGGCGCTTTCGACCGCGGTACCGGATCACATGCTGCGCCAGGCGGACGTCCGAGAGATCGGCCGCGCTATATTCTCGCGGAACAAGGCGCGGTTCGAGCGGTTGGTGCCCGTTTATGCCAATGCCGGGATCGAAACGCGATATTCGTGCGTGCCCCTCGATTGGTACTTGAAGCCCCATAGCTGGCGCGATCGCAACACACTCTATGTCGAGAATGCGGTGGCCTTGCTCGAGCGAGCGACTTTGTCATGCCTCGAAAAGGCCCACCTTGATATCGGGGATGTCGATGCGATCATCGCCGTCTCCACCTCGGGGATCGCGACGCCGACCATCGACGCTTTGCTGATCGAGCGGCTCAACATGCGGCGCGACATTCGTCGCTTACCGATTTTCGGCCTCGGCTGTGCAGGCGGTGTGGTCGGCTTCTCCCGCGCCGCCGAGATGGCCCGTGCTTCACCCGGCATGCGCGTGCTCTTCCTTGTCGTCGAACTCTGCGGATTGACCTTCCGGCGCAACGATCACACGAAGAGCAACGTGATCGCGACAGCACTCTTCGGCGACGGGGCGGCGGCCGCCGTGATCAGTTGCGATGGCGACGGCCCCGCCATGACGGCGGCCGGCGAGCACACATGGCCCGGTTCGCTCGAGATCATGGGTTGGCGCGTGCGCGACGACGGCCTTGGAGTCATGTTCTCGCGCGATATTCCCGCATTATTGCGCAGTGACTTTCGCGATACGGTCAACCGGTTTCTCGCCCGCCACGGCCTCTCGATTGCCGATATCGAGGCGTTCATCTGCCATCCCGGGGGCGCCAAGATCCTCACTGCTCTCGAAGAAGCGTTCGAGCTGCCGTCCGACGGCCTTGCGCATTCTCGCGCGGTTTTGCGAGACTACGGGAACATGTCGGCGGCGACGGTCATGTTCGTGCTCGAGAGCGTGCTCGCGAATGGCGGCCTTCCACGGCGTTCGCTCATGACCTCGCTCGGACCGGGATTCACGGCAGGTTTCATGATCATCGAAAACGCGGCCACTCACGTCGAGAAACTTCCCGCCCGCAGTGCGGCATGAGTCCCGCCTATGCCGTCTTGGCACTCGTCGTTATCGAGCGGCTTGCAGAGCTGTTGATTTCGAACCGCCACACGGCGCGCCTATTAGCCGAGGGTGCGGTCGAGGTCGGAGCCGAGCATTACCGCTACTTCGTGCTGCTCCACAGTGCATGGCTCATTGCCATGTTCGCATTGGTGCGCCCGGATACGCCCCTTTATTGGCCGCCGTTGGCGCTCTACATCCTCCTTAGCGCCGCCCGGGCATGGGTGATGACGAGCCTGGGTCGCTTTTGGACGACGCGGGTGATCACGGTGCCGAATGCACCGCTCGTGAAGCGCGGGCCCTATCGCTTCATGCGCCACCCAAACTATGCCGTCGTGACGGGTGAAGTCTTGGTGCTTCCGCTCGTGTTCGGCTTTTGGAAGGTAGCCCTCATTTTTACCCTGCTTAATCTCGTTCTGTTGCGATTCCGCATCCGGGTCGAAAACGCCGCCTTGGCGTCCCGACGCGCGGCATAACTCGAAGTCACTTTCCCGAGTCGAAACGAGCCGCTACTCTCGCTTCCCATGTCGACGCTTCTTTCGCAGCCATTGACATCGATCGCGGCCGCGTTGCGCCGTGGCGAGGTCACCTCACTCGAACTCGTCGAGGCGGCGATCGCGCGCCACGAGGACGTGGGCGGGCCCCTCAATGCCTACAAAAGCTGGAATGCCGACGAGGCGCGCCTTCAGGCGCGCGCGGCGGACGCCGCGTTCATGAGCGGTGTCGATCTCGGGCCGCTTCAGGGTTTGCCGGTTTCGGTCAAGGATCTCTATGGGCTCAAAGGCTGGCCGACTTATGCCGGCACGCCGAGGCGCCTGCCCGAGCGCTGGGAGCAGGAAGGGCCGGTCGTGTCGGCGCTCCGCCGCCAGCTCGCGGTCGCCATCGGCAAGACCCATACGGTCGAACTCGCGTTCGGCGGACTTGGCGTCAACCCACATTGGGGCACGCCGCGAAATCCTTGGGACGCTCGCGCCCACCGCGTACCGGGCGGATCGTCGAGTGGTGCTGGCGTGAGCCTTCTGGAGGGCTCGGCCCTGGTCGCCCTCGGCTCCGACACCGCCGGCTCGGTCCGCGTTCCCGCGAGCATGACCGGCAACGTCGGGCTCAAGACGAGCTTCGGACGCTGGTCCACTCGGCATATCGTGCCACTCAGCCAGACGCTCGATACGGCCGGGTTCCTCGCACGCAGTGTGGCCGACGCCGCGTACGCCTTCTCGGCACTCGATCCCTCGTGGGGCGCATGGCCTGCCCTCGAGGCCGCCATCTCCGAGTACGATCTGGCCGATTTGAGGATCGGCATCGCGGGGCCCCCGCTCTGGGACGATTGTTCGCCGGGCATCGCCGAAGCCGTCCGCGGCGCGCTCGACACGCTTGCGAAGGAGGGCGCTCGGCTCAAGGAGGCGCCGATCCCCGAAGCGGCGGCGGCAATCGAGCTTTTCCATGTCGGCGGCGTGGTATCGGCCGAGTGCGATGCCTTCCTCGAGAAGGAGCTTCCGGAATGGCGCGACTTGATCGACCCCATCATCAAGATTCGTATAGCCGACGGTGGCGCGATCACTGCGCGCGAACTCCTTTTGCGCTATCGCAGGCTTGACGAATTGTCGGACTCGGTCGTCGGGCGGTTCGGCGATCTCGACGTCATCGCCTGCCCGACCGTCGCGCTAACGCCCCCAACGGTCGAGGAGGTTTCCGACCTCAACGCCTATCGGCGGGCCAATATGGCGTCGCTTAGGAACACATCGATCGTGAATTATCTATCGCTCTGCGCGATCACGATTCCGGTCGGACTCGACAGGAAGGGCATGCCCGTCGGGCTTCAACTCATCGCGTGCCACGGCGAGGAGGAGCGCTTGCTTGCGATCGGCCTTGCGATGGAGCGCGTGCTCGGCACTCCGCGCGAAAGGCTCGGTGCAGCGCCACTCATTCCTTCGTAATCAATGGATCGGCGAGTTCATCCGAGCGAGATGCGGTCGTGATGCGGGGCGAGATTGGCACGGATGATCTCCTCTAACGACGGGCCGCTCTCGGGGTGAACGAATGTCGATGCGACCCCGAGCGCGATCACAAGCACAACCACTACAGCCCAAGCAGCCATCAATCCACGTTTCGGCATCATCAAAATCCTACCTTGCGCGGCCGCTGAACAGCGCGACCGGGAACGAACCGTATAAGTGAAATACGGCGAAGCCGGTCTTTTATTGCCTGCCGCGGGTACAACTTTCTGTGAGGATACACGCGTCAAAACGCATAATTGCTATGCAGAGCCGCGGCGGCCCCGGATCATTGATCGGGGAGATTGGCAAGCGAGTCAGGGCGAGAGACGGTACGAGCCGTTAGCGGCGAACGACACGCTACAATGATGCATAATCGATCGGCTTCGTGCGATCGATGAATCGATTTGCATCGGGCATGGGATATTTGAGGCCGATGCCGCAATTGAACAACACCACGCGATCGCTCTTCGCGACTCGTCCGTCCTTGAGGGCCTTGCGGTAGGCAGCATAGGTCGCCGCGCCTTCGGGCGAGAGGAGCATGCCCTCTTCCCGTCCGACTTCGGCGCGGGCGTCAAGGATATCGGCATCGGATACCGCGAGCGCAAATCCCTTGCTCTCGCGAATGGCCCGCAGGATGAGGAAATCGCCGAGTGCCGCGGGTACGCGCAGCCCCGATGCGATCGTATCGGCGTTCTGCCACGGTTCGGCGAAATCCGCGTTCTTTTCAAAAGCGCGCACGATCGGCGCGCACCCCGTCGATTGCACTGCAATCATTCGTGGGCGCTTGCCATCGAGCCAGTCGATCTTGCCGAGCTCGTCGAACACCTTCCACATGCCGATGAGGCCAGTCCCGCCGCCGGTCGGGTAGAAGATTACGTCAGGCAGAGTCCAGTCGAGCTGCTCGGCAAGTTCGAGCCCCATCGTCTTCTTGCCTTCAATGCGATAGGGCTCCTTCAACGTCGATGCGTCGAACCAGCCCATCTTGTCCTTGCCTTCCGCGACGATCTTCGCGCAGTCGTTGATCAGCCCGTTGACCTTGAAGAGCTTGGCGCCCTGAAGCACGGTCTCGCCGACATTCGGTCCTTGGGCATCCTGCGGGCAGAAGACATAGCTCTCGATGCCGGCGCGCGTGCAATAGGCGGCGAGAGCGGCACCCGCGTTTCCAGCAGTTGCCATCGCCATGCGCGCGATGCCGAATTGTTTCGCCATCGAGACCGCCATGGCAAGGCCGCGCGCCTTGAATGAGCCGGTCGGCAGCCGGCCTTCATCCTTGATCAGAATCTCACCCCCGCCCAGAAGGCGCTGAAGCTTCGGTGCGGGCAACAGTGGGGTGACCTGTTCGCCAAGGCTTACGATGTCGCGCACATGGCGAACCGGCAGAAATTCGCGGTAGCGCCAAAAATCCTGCGCACGCTTTGCAATCTCGGCACGGCTGACTGCTCGACCGAGCGCTTCCAAGTCGTAGCGCACGAGAAGCGGCTTGCCCGCCTTGGAAAGCGTTTGAATTCGATCCGCCTCGAAGCGCTCGCCCGTCAAGCCGCATTCGAGATGGGTCACAAACGTCTTTCGTTCGACTGAAAGGTTGTTTTCAAGACCACTCATTCAAGTTTATCCCCGTGCGATGGCAAAATTCGACGTCGACGCCCGTTCGGTTTGGATTCGCGTACATAAAGTCAAACGCGCGACGCCTCTCAGTATTCTGGATGCACGATTAGGTAAAGCGCCGATTTGCAGGCGGCCGATCGAAGATTCCATGCCAAACGGCGAAATTCTGCACCAACCGACGGGCGGCCAGGGTGGCTAGCTCGATAGGGCTGGGGTAGAATATCG
>Ga0187765_10000738_pt1 | contig 12202 bp, 10 predicted proteins | sample 0216_QUI02_MP05__3_FD_133018 | JGI IMG/M metagenome (GOLD analysis project Ga0187765, IMG submission 133018) | Tropical peat soil microbial communities from peatlands in Department of Meta, Colombia - 0216_QUI02_MP05_10_MG | ecosystem: Environmental > Terrestrial > Soil > Wetlands > Peat ...
CCGCGCGGCGCTCTACCCGGACATCCTGGCCGGCGACCGGTACGTGGTGGGCACGGCCGTCACGCTGATCACCTTCCAGCTCGCCCTGGTGCTGGGATTCGCGGTCGGCGGGGCGGTGGTCGGTTTCTTCGGGACGCGCACGTCGTTCCTGGTGGACGCCGTGACGTTCACGGTCTCGGCGCTGATCATCCGGGTCTGGGTGCAGGCGCGCCCGGCCGCCCGGGTGACATCCCGCCCGCAGGCCGAGAGCCACACGGGCCCCCTTGCCGCCATCCGGCTCGTGTTCACCGACCCGGCCTTGCGCACGCCGGTGATGTTCGCCTGGCTGGCGGCGTTCTACAACGTGCCGGGAGGTGTCTCGGCGCCGCTCGCGGCCAGTCTCGGCGGGGGGGCGGTCGCGGTCGGGCTGATCCTCGCCTCGCAGGCCCTGGGGGCGTCGGTGGGCTTTTTCGCGTTCAGCCGCCTGGTCGCCCCGCCGCAGCGGCTGCGCTGGATGGGCCCGCTGGCGGTGACCGCGTGCGCGGTCCTTCTCGTGTTCGTCTTTCACCCACCGCTGCCGGCCGCGCTGGCCGTCCTGGCGCTGGGCGGGCTCTTCGACTGCTACCAGCTCGCCGCGAACGCGGCGTTCGTCCGCGCAGCGCCCGCCCGGCACCGCAGCAGCGCGTTCGGCGTGGCTCAGGGTGGCCTGAGCCTTGGTCAGGGCGCCGCAATGATCGTGGCGGGCGCGGCCGCGCAGATCCGCTCGCCGTCCGATGTCATCGCGGCGGGCGGTGCGATCGGTGCGCTGTGCGGCGTGGTGATCATGGCCAGCCGCAGGCGGGCCAATGGGTAGCCCAGCTACCAGTGGTAACCAGCGCTCAGGGGATCTTCCCGTGGCGGGGTGCGGGGGTAGCTAACAGGTTCGGGTGGCCGGTCAGCCCCAGCCGGTCTCGCGCATGGCGGGTGCTCCTTCCTCCTTCTGCTGCTGGTGGTGGCGGGGTTCGGCGGCGGGTCAGCCCCAGCCGGTTTCGCGCATTGGGGGTGCTCCTTCCTGCTGGTGGTGGCGGGGTTCGGTGGCGGGTCAGCCCCAGCCGGTTTCGCGCATGGCGGGTGCTCCTTCTGCTGTGGACCGGTTCTCGCGTTACATCGACCGGTTGTATACGACAGATCTCAGGCTGACACGTCGGAAGAGGCAAAGTGTCTGAAATGTCACCTTGAGCCGGGCCCCGGCTTCAGCCGCATGTGACCGGGTATGGTGCATCCCGCCCGTTAACGTGCAACGACACGTAGTGTTAGCTGGTAAAAGGGCCCTTGACAGGGGGCGCGTAGACTCTGTGACAATACGGGGCAACACTCTTACCCTTCGCTACTATGTGCTTGCCAGGATCCCTAGTGTCCGGTGAGGAGGAGGCGATGCGGCCCAGCTCCGGCGCGGGCGTGCGCGGCCCCCTCAGGGCTGTGCGGGCATGGCCGGTATGGGAACTGGCGACGTGGCTCAGGGCTTACATCGTCGTGGTCGTGCTCGCCGACCTGCTCGCCATGGGCCTTGCCGCCCGGGTGGGGCTGGGCTCCGGCCGGGACCTTGCCCTGCTGGCCGCCCTCGTGGCGTGTGCGGCCGCCACGATAGAGGTCACCCGGCGGGCCGGGGAGAACGCCGGGGTTATCAAGGACGTTCAGGCGGTCTGGGCCCTCCCGGCCGCGATCCTGCTTCCTCCGGTCTACGCGCTGGCGGTGCCGATTCTGAGGCAGGCGCTGGCGCAGTGGCGCATCCGGCAGTTTCCCCTGCACCGCCGCGTTTTCACCGCCGCGGTGATCGGGCTGTCCTACGGGGCCGCCTCGCTCGCCTTCCACGCCGTCACGGACAGCCCGCTCGCGTCTACCGTCGCACCCGGAAACCATACTTCCGCCTGGATCCTTGCCGTCGCACTCGCTGGGATACTGCAGTGGGCTACCAACACGGGGATGATGCTCCCGGCGTTCAAGGCCTCCGACCCGGCCGCTCGCATCCGAGACATCGTCCTGGCCCGCGAGAACGTCCAGAACGACGTGGCTGAGGTATGTGTGGCAGTCCTGGTGACCCTGGCCATCGCCATCAACCCTCTGACCATTGTATTCGCTTTGCCTTTCGTCACGCTGCTGCAGCGGTCGTCCCGGCATGCCCAGCTGGTGAACGCCTCCCGCATCGATTCCAAGACCGGGCTGCTCAACGCCGGGACCTGGGAGCGGGAGGCGGCGACCGAGGTCGCGCGGGCGGTACGGACCCGGACCCCGCTGGCGCTGGCACTGGTGGACATCGACCACTTCAAGGGGGTCAACGACACCTTCGGGCATCTGACCGGGGACAGAGCGCTCAAGACGATCGCCCGGACCTTCCGGATATTTCTGCGCGAGTACGACCTGATCGGCCGGTTCGGCGGGGAGGAGTTCGCGCTCCTGCTCCCGCACACGGACGCGCTGAACGCCTACGGCATAGCGGAGCGGATCCGCGAGCACATCGCGGGCACGCCCCTGGATGCGGGCGACCTGCCGGACGGCCAGCACGTCCGGGTGACCGTGTCCCTGGGCGTGGCCGCCCTCGGCCCGGACTGGGGCACCAGCGGCGGGAGCCAGCTCACCGACCTGCTGGCGGCGGCGGACCGGGCGCTCTATCAGGCGAAACGCGCCGGGCGTGACCGGGTGTGCGTGGTCAGCGACAACGCCATCGCCAGCACGCCCGCTCAGGCGACCAAGCTCGAGCCGGCCTGATCTGCCGGGCCCGGCCCGGGCCACCCACGCCGCCGGGCGGCTGCGGCCCTGGTCAGGACGAGGGCGCAGGGCTGGCCGGCATCTTCAGCACGGCGAGGATCTGGGCGGCACCCTTGTGGCACGCGGATGTATGCCCGGTGGCCAGCACCTGCGGGGTGGCGAACCCCTGGCAGACCCATCCCCGGACCTTCACCGGCGCGCCGCCCCCGTTGCCCGGCACCTTGCCGGAAGCGAGCGCCCGCGCGTAGTCGCGTTCCACGGCCAGCGCGGCCGGGCACGCCACCGGGCCATGCACGATCTCGATCTCCACCGGCACCCCCGCCGCGGTGCGGGTGGTACCGCACCCGGCCAGCGGCGTGCTGCTCGCAACGACCTGCGTCCCGGCCCCGGCCGGGCTGGCGCTGGTAGCGGTGCTGCAGCCGGCCACCATGCCAAGGGCCAGCGCTGCGAGGACCGGGGCCGCGACGGGCCGCGAGCAGCGACGGCGCATGGGGGGACTCCTTTCCGCGCCCCTCATCATGCCGTGTGCCGCGCGGCCTTGCCATGTGACCGGTGGACGCGGACGCGCCCCCGACAGCGCCCGCGGCCCTGGTCACCGTTGTTCTCGTCCTGCCCGGCGCGCGGGGGTGGGCCCGCCGCGCCCGGTCGCGGGTCTGGTCCTTGCCGGTCGTCGCAGCCTGAAACCTCTTTGGCTGAGTAATCGGAATCCTCTTTGCATAATTAATCAAGATCATGCATACTCTTGCTAAAGTCGGGAAGAGCGGCTGTGCCCGGCAGCAAGGCCTTCAGGGAGGATTGCGTGGGAGTCCGGGTCGCGGTCGCGGGTGCCAGCGGGTACGCCGGCGGTGAGCTCCTGCGCCTGATCTCGGGCCATCCCGACCTGGAGATCGGCCCGGTGACCGCGGGCGCGAGCGCGGGCACGCCGGTGACCGACGCCCATCCGCACCTGCCCGCGCTGGCCGGGCGTGCCTTCGACCAGGCCGGGCCCGGGCTGCTGGCCGCGGCGGACCTGGTCTTCCTGGCCCTGCCGCACGAGGAGTCAGCGGCTCTCGCGGCGTCGCTGCCCGGCCACATCGCGGTCGTCGACCTCAGCGCGAGCTTCCGCCTCGCCGACCCGGGCGCGTGGGCCGCCTACTACCGGACCGGCCACGCCGGGCGCTGGACCTACGGGCTGCCCGAGCTGCCGGGCGCGAGGGCCAGGATCGGCGCCGCGCGCCGGGTCGCGTCGCCGGGCTGCTACGCCACCGCGGCGATCGTGGCGCTCGCCCCCCTGCTCGCGGCCGGCCTGATCGAGCCGCAGGACATCGTGATCGTCGCGGCCTCGGGCACCTCCGGCGCTGGCCGGTCGGCGTCCGCCCTGTCGGCCACCGAGGTGATGGGCGCGGTCTCGGCCTACCAGGTGGGCGGGTCGCACCGGCACACGCCAGAGATCGAGCAGGCGCTGGCGGAGGTGGCCGGCGGGCCGGGCCGCCAGCCGGCGGCACCAGCGGGTCCCGCGCCACCAGCCGTCTCGTTCACGCCCATGCTGGCGCCCATGCCGCGCGGCATTCTCGCCACCTGCACCGGCCGGCTGGCCGGCGCCGGGCCCGGCACGCCCACGCTCCGGGCGGCCCTGGCGGGCGCCTACACGGACGAACCGTTCATCCACGTGCTCCCCGAGGGGCGCTGGCCGACCACGGCCGCGACCGTCGGCTCCAACGCCGTCCACCTGCAGGCCGCCGCCGACACCCACGCCGGGCGCGCCGTCGTGGTCGCCGCGCTGGACAACCTGGGCAAGGGCGCGGCCGGGCAGGCCGTGCAGGCCGCCAACCTCATGCTCGGCCTGCCGGAGACCGCGGGCCTGACCTCGCACGGAGTCGCACCATGAGACCGTTCTCCTCGCGCTGGGACGCCACCGCACGGCCCGCCGGGCCCACCCGGCTGGCCGGGGGCCGGGCATGAGCGTCACCGCGCCGCTGGGATTCCGCGCGGCGGGTGTGCCGGCCGGGCTCAAGCCATCCGGCGCCCGCGATGTCGCGGTGGTCATCAACGACGGGCCGTCCCGCGCCGCCGCCGCCGTGTTCACCGCGAACCGGGTGAAGGCCGCGCCGGTGCTGTGGACGCAGCAGGTCGCGCGCGGCGGCCGGGTGCGGGCGGTGCTGCTCAACTCGGGCGGGGCGAACGCCTGCACCGGCCCGCAGGGATTCACCGACACCCACGCCAGCGCCGAACGCCTGGCGGGCGCCCTCGGCGATTCCGCGGGCGAGATGGCCATCTGCTCGACCGGGCTGATCGGCGAGCGCCTGCCGATGGGGCGGCTGCTGGCGGGGGCCGACGCCGCGGTCGCCGAGGCCTCCCGGGCCGGCGGCCTGGCGGCCGCCGACGCCATCCGGACCACCGACACCGTCGCCAAGATCGCCTTCCAGCGCGCCGGCGGCTACACCATCGGGGGCATGGCCAAGGGCGCGGGCATGCTCGCTCCCGCGCTCGCCACCATGCTGTGCGTGCTCACCACCGACGCCGACCTGGACCCGGCCGCGCTCGACGCGGCCCTCCGCGCCGCGTCAGGGGTCACCTTCGACCGGCTCGACACCGACGGCTGCATGTCCACCAACGACACCGTCCTGCTGCTGGCCAGCGGTGCAGCCGGTGCCCGCCCCGCCCCCGGTGAGTTCGCGCGTGTGCTCACCGAGGTCTGCGCCGACCTCGCCCGCCAGCTGCAGGCGGACGCCGAAGGGGCGGGCAAGGCGATCGCGATCGAGGTGGTCGGGGCCGCCAGCGAACGGGACGCCGTGGCCGCCGGCCGGGCCGTGGCCCGGTCCGCGCTGGTCAAGTGCGCCATCGCCGGTGAGGACCCGAACTGGGGGCGGATCCTCGCCGCCGTGGGCACCACCGATGCGGCGTTCGAGCCGGAGCGGCTCAACGTGGCGATCAACGGGGTCTGGGTCTGCCGTAATGGCTGCGCCGGGGACGACCGGTCCAAGGTGGACCTGCGGCCACGGGACGTGACGGTCACCGTCGACCTGTCCGCCGGGCCGCACGCCGCCACCATCCGCACCACCGACCTGACCGCCGCCTACGTCCACGAGAACTCGGCCTATCCGACATGACGGATCCCGCGGTGCCGACCCTGGATCCCCCGGCCGCAGCGCAGCGCACCGACGCGGTAGCCGCGCTGGCCAAGGCGGCGACCCTGATCGAGGCCCTGCCGTGGCTGGACCGGTTCCACGGCCAGACCGTCGTGATCAAGTACGGCGGCCACGCGATGACCGACGAGGCGCTGCGGATCGCCTTCGCCCAGGACGTGGTGTTCCTGCGCTACGCCGGGCTGCGCCCCGTCGTGGTGCACGGCGGCGGACCGCAGATCTCCGCGCACCTGGAGCGGCTCGGGGTGGCCAGCACGTTCGCGGCCGGGCTGCGGGTGACCACCCCCGAAACGATGGACGTGGTCCGGATGGTCCTCACCGGCCAGGTCAACCGGGACGTGGTCGGGCTGATCAACCGGCACGGGCCGTTCGCGGTCGGCATGTCGGGGGAGGACGCCAACCTGTTCACCGCCCGCCGGCGTGCGGCCATGGTGAACGGCGAGGCCGTCGACATCGGGCTGGTCGGTGAGATCGACGCGGTCGACGCGGCGGCCCTGCGGGTCCTGCTGGCCGACGGCCGGGTGCCGGTGGTGTCCAGCGTCGCCCGCGGCGCGGGCGGCGAGATCTACAACGTCAACGCCGACACCGCGGCCGCGGCCCTGGCTGTGGCGCTGGGCGCCGCCAAGCTGGTGGTGCTGACCGACGTCGAGGGCCTGTACCGGGACTGGCCCGCGGGCCCCGGCACCGGGCCGGCCCCCCGGCCGGCCGAGGTGCTCAGCGTGCTCACCGCCGCCGGCCTGGAGCAGCTCCTGCCCGGCCTCAGCACGGGCATGATCCCCAAGATGGAGGCGTGCCTGCGCGCGGTGCGCGGTGGCGTCCCCCAGGCGCACGTGCTCGACGGCCGGCTGCCGCACTCCGTGCTGCTGGAGATCTTCACCGATTCCGGCATCGGCACGATGGTCATCCCCGACGGGGAGGCAATTGGATGAGCGTCACCGAGCAGCTCCAGGCGCGGTTCGAGGCGGCGATCATGGGCACCTACGGCGTGCCCCCCCTGGCGCTCGTGCGCGGCGAGGGCTGCCGGGTCTGGGACGCCGACGGGCGGGAGTACCTCGACCTCATCGCCGGCATCGCGGTCAGCTCGCTCGGCCACGCCCACCCGGCGATCACCGGGGCGGTCGCCCGCCAGGCCGGCGCCATCGCCCACACCTCCAACCTGTTTCTCCACGAGGGCGAGGTCGCCCTCGCCGAGCGCCTCCTCGCGCTGCTCGGCGCCGACGGCCGGGTGTTCTTCACCAACTCGGGCGCCGAGGCCAACGAGACGGCGCTGAAGCTGGTCCGCCGCCACCAGGGCCCGTCCCGTCCGGTCATCGTCGCCGCCGACGGCGGCTTTCACGGCCGCACCATGGGCGCGCTCGCGCTGACCGGCAAGGAGTCGGTACGCCAGCCGTTCGGCCCGTTCGGGGTCGAGGCCCGCTTCGTCCCCTATGGCGACGCCCGCGCGCTCGCGGAAGCGGTGGGACCCGACTGCGCGGCCGTGTTCATCGAGCCCGGCCAGGGGGAGGCCGGAGTGGTGCCCGCGCCCGCCGGGTACCTGAGCGCGGCCCGGCGGGCGTGTGACACGGCCGGCGCGCTGCTGGTGATCGACGAGATCCAGAGCGGGATCGGGCGCACCGGCGCCTGGTTCGCCCACCAGGCCGACGGGGTGGTGCCGGACGTCCTCACGCTGGCCAAGGGGCTGGGCGGCGGGCTCCCCATCGGCGCCTGCATCGGGGTCGGCGCGGCCGGCCGGGCGCTGCGCAAGGGCGACCACGGCAGCACCTTCGGCGGCAACCCGGTGGCGTGCGCGGCCGCGCTCGCGGTGCTCGCCACGATCGAGTCCGGCGGCCTGCTCGCTCACGCCGCGGCCGTGGGCGGGCGGCTCGCCTCCGGCCTGGCCGGGCTGGAGCACCCGCTGCTCGGCGGCGTGCGGGGACGGGGCCTCTGGCTCGCCGCGCCGCTCACCTGGCCCGCCGCCGCGGCGGTGGAGACCGCCTGCCGCCAGGCCGGGTTCCTGGTGAACGCGGTGCAGCCGGACGCGATCCGGCTCGCGCCGCCGCTCATCCTCGACGAGGCCCAGGCCGGGGAGTTCCTGGCCGCGCTGCCCGCCGTGCTGGACGAGGTGGCCGCAACGGCTCACGCCGCCCCATCCCCGGCCGCCGCATCCCCCGCCCAGGAGGCGTGATGCCGCGTCATTTCCTCCGCGAGCACCATCTGGCCCCCGGCGGCCCGGCCGGAAACCGGCGGCACGCGCCGCGGGCGCTGCTCGCCTCGCCGCTGGGGCGTGCGGCATGACCGCGACGAGCCCGGTGACCAAGGCGGCGCGGCAGGCGCAGATCGCCGACATCCTCACCCGTACCCGGGTGCGGTCCCAGGAGGAGCTCGCCGAGCTGCTGGCCCAGCGCGGGGTGAAGGTCGCCCAGGCCACCCTCTCCCGCGACCTGGAGGACCTGGGCGCGGTCCGGCTGCGCGGCGCGGGCGGCGCGCTGGTGTACGCGCTGCCCGGCGACCCCGGGGGGCCCGGCTCCCGGCCCGGCGGCGTGACGGGCCTGCCCGCGAGCAGCTGGCCGGACGCCTGGCCCGGCGGCATAGCCGACGACAGCACCTCCGGCGCGCTGCCCCGGGTGGCCGCCGACCTGCTCGTGAGCGCCGAGGCGAGCGCGAACCTGGTGGTGCTGCGCACCCCGGCGGGGGGAGCCCAGCTGCTCGCCTCCGCCATCGACCACGCGGTGTGGCCATCCATCCTCGGCACGGTCGCCGGCGACGACACCGTCCTGGTGATCGCCCGGGATCCGGCCGGGGGAGAGCAGGTGGCGCACGCGCTGCTCCGGCTGGCCGAACGGCGGGCCGAGCGGACATGAGGACCGGCGGCCAGCGCGGCGGGACACCGGCCGCCGGCGCCAGCACCGTAAAGCGGCACCGGGAACCCGGCCGCGCCAACACAAGGGAAGGGTCATGACAGAACGAGTAGTGCTCGCATATTCCGGCGGCCTGGACACCTCGGTCGCCATCGGCTGGATCGCCGAGCGGACAGGCGCCGAAGTGATCGCGCTCGCGGTCGACGTCGGCCAGGGCGGTGAGGACCTGGCCGTGATCCGCGACCGGGCGCTGAGCTGCGGCGCCGCCGCCGCCGAGGTCGTGGACGCACGGGAGGAGTTCGCGGCCAGCTACTGCCTGCCCGCGCTGGCGGCCAACGCGCTCTACATGAGCCGCTACCCGCTGATCTCGGCGCTCTCGCGGCCGCTGATCGTCACCCACCTGGCCCGGGTGGCCCGCGAGCATGGCGCTGGCGCGGTCGCGCACGGCTGCACCGGCAAAGGCAACGACCAGGTCAGGTTCGAGGTCGGCATGGCCAGCCTCGCCCCCGAGGTCGAGGTGCTGGCGCCGGTCCGGGACTCGGGCATGACCAGGGACAAGGCGATCGCGTTCGCGGAGGAGAAAGGGCTGCCGATCAACGTGACGTCCCGGTCGCCGTACTCGATCGACCAGAATCTGTGGGGGCGCAGCTGCGAGACCGGGCACCTGGAGGACATCTGGGAGGCGCCCCATGACGACGTCTGGGCCTACACCGAGGACCCGGCCGGGCCGCGGGATCCCGACGAGCTCGTGATCAGTTTCGCCGACGGCGCCCCGGCCGCGATCGACGGCAGGCCGCTGTCGCCGCTGGCCCTCATCACCGAGCTGAACGCCCGCGCCGGGGCGCAGGGGGTCGGCCGGGTGGACATGGTCGAGGACCGGCTGGTCGGGATCAAGAGCCGGGAGATCTACGAGGCGCCGGGCGCGATCGCCCTCATCGCGGCGCACTCCGAGCTCGAGAGCGTGTGCATGGAGCTCGACCTGGCCCGGTTCAAGCGGGCGGTGGAGCAGCGGTGGACCGAACTGGTCTACGACGGGCTGTGGTTCTCGCCGCTCAAGGCCTCGCTCGACGCCTTCCTCGCGCAGGCGTCGCGGCACGTGACCGGCGACGTCAGGCTGCGGCTGCACGGTGGCCAGGCGGTGGTGACCGGCCGGCGCAGCCCCGTTTCGCTGTATGACTACGGGCTGGCCACCTACGACACGGGCGACACCTTCGACCAGGCGCTGTCCAAGGGGTTCGTCGAGCTGTGGGGGCTGCCGAGCAAGGTCGCCGCGATGCGGGAGCGCCGGGCGGGAGACTGACCCGGCCCACGCGGCCGGCCCGGCCGCCGCATCGCGCGCCGGCCGGGCCTGGTTTTCATGATCGTGGTTGTTCTTGTGTGTTAGCCGCCCACGACCGCCCCCGATCATGGAAGGTGGCAGTGCGTGCCGCCACCGTGCCGGCGCCGCGGCGTCCGCCGGTGGCTGGGAACATCGATCGCCTGAGAGGAACCCGGTGCCAGAGCAGGAGCGCAAGCCGACGCGGTTGTGGGGAGGCCGGTTCGAGTCCGGCCCGGCGGAGGCGCTTGCGCGGCTGTCGGTCAGCGTCCAGTTCGACTGGCGGCTGGCCCCCTATGACCTGCTCGCCTCCGCCGCGCACGCGCGGGTGCTGCACCGGGCCGGGCTGCTGGACGACGACGAGCTCGCCCGGCTGCTGGCCGCCCTGGACAGCCTTTCCCGCGCCTGCCGCAGCGGCGAGTTCCGCCCCGTTGCCAGCGACGAGGATGTGCACACCGCGCTCGAGCGCGGCCTGCTCGAGCGGGTCGGCGCGCTCGGCGGCAAGCTGCGGGCCGGCCGCAGCCGCAACGACCAGGTCGCCACCGACCTGCGCCTGTACCTGCGCGACCACGTCCGCCTCATCGTGTCCCGGGTGGCCGAGCTGCAGACGGCGCTGCTCGCGCAGGCCGCCGAGCACCTCGACACCCCGGTGCCGGGCATGACCCACCTCCAGCACGCACAGCCGGTGGTCTTCGCCCACCAGCTGCTCGCCCACGCGCACGCCTTCACCCGCGACGTCGGGCGGCTGCGGGACTGGGACGCCCGGGCCGCCGTGTCCCCGCTCGGCGCGGGCGCCCTGGCCGGTTCCTCACTGCCGCTGGACCCGGAGGCGGTCGCCGCCGAGCTCGGTTTCGACCGCGCCGCGCCGAACTCGATGGACGCGGTGAGCGACCGGGACTTCGCGGCCGAGTTCTGCTTTGCCGCCGCCCTGCTCGGCGTGCACCTGTCCCGGCTCGGCGAGGAGATCGTGCTGTGGTCCTCGCAGGAGTTCGGCTGGGTGGAGATCGACGACGCCTACGCCACCGGCTCGTCGATCATGCCGCAAAAAAAGAATCCCGACGTGGCGGAGCTGGCGCGGGGCAAGGCGGGCCGGCTGATCGGCGGCCTCACCGCCCTGCTCACCACGCTCAAAGGGCTGCCGCTGACCTACAACCGGGACCTGCAGGAAGACAAGGAGCCGGTCTTCGACGCGGTGGACACGCTGCTGCTCGTCCTGCCCGCGCTGGCCGGCCTGGTCAGCACGCTCCGTATTGATACAAAACGGATGGCAGCGGGCGCGAGCACTGGCTTCGCACTCGCCACCGACCTGGCCGAATACCTCGTCCGGCGCGGTGTCCCGTTCCGCGAGGCGCACGAGGTGGTGGGGCACCTGGTCGTGTGGTGCCAGGTGCACGACTGCGACCTGCCCGACGTGAGCGACGAGGACCTGCTCAAGATCTCCGCGCATCTCACGCCGGACATACGCGGGGTGCTGTCGGTCACGGGGGCGCTGGAGGCGCGGAAGGCCTATGGGGGAACCGCGCCCGCGCGGGTCGCGGAGCAGCTGGCCGCGCTGCGCGCGGCCGTTGACGAGGACGCCGCCTGGGCGGCGGGCTGACCGGGGGCGAGCGCGTGCTGGAAGCCCATGACGAGGGACCGGCGGCCGGAGGGCTGCTCCCGCACCGGTTTTTCGCCGGGTCCTCGGTCGAGGTGGCGCCGCGCCTGCTGGGCTGCGTGCTGGAGCACGAAACCGGCGAGGGCCTGGTCGCGGTGATGCTGACCGAGGTCGAGGCATACGACGGGGCCACCGACCCGGCGTCGCACGCCTACCGGGGCCGGACGGCCAGGAACGCGGTCATGTTCGGCGGGCCCGGGCACGCGTACGTGTACTTCACCTACGGCATGCACTTCTGCGTGAACCTGGTCTGCCGGCCGGAGGGAACCGCGTCGGCCGTGCTGCTGCGGGCCGGCCGGGTGATCCAGGGGATTCCGCTGGCCGCCGCCCGGCGGGCCGCGCGCCGCAACGGTGCCGGGCCTGCCGCAGGCGCCCCCGGGCGGCCCAGCGGCCCGCGCATGGGCAGCTCCGGCGACCCGGGCCCGCTGGCTGGCACCGGCTCGGCTGGCGCCGACGCAGCTGGCGTGGTCAGCCCGGCCGTGGAGCGCGAGCTGGCCCGCGGGCCGGCCCGGCTCTGCCAGGCGCTCGGAATCGACCGCGGCCAGGA
>Ga0187765_10000739_pt1 | contig 12201 bp, 11 predicted proteins | sample 0216_QUI02_MP05__3_FD_133018 | JGI IMG/M metagenome (GOLD analysis project Ga0187765, IMG submission 133018) | Tropical peat soil microbial communities from peatlands in Department of Meta, Colombia - 0216_QUI02_MP05_10_MG | ecosystem: Environmental > Terrestrial > Soil > Wetlands > Peat ...
CCGGTGGGCCAGCCGGGGTGGCGGCGCGCTGCAGATCCCGCGGGTGCTGCGCCAGGCGGTGGTGGCCGATCCCGGGCACGTCCTGGTGGTTGCCGACGCGGCCCAGCTCGAGCCGCGGGTGCTCGCCGCGCTGGCCGATGACCGCGCCTTCGCGGCGGCCGCCGGAACGGGGGACCTGTACGAGGCGCTGGCTTCCTCATTCGGCGGCGAGCGGGCCAAGGCGAAGGTCGCGCTGCTGTCGGCCATGTACGGCGGTGCGGGCGGTGAGGGCGGCCAGCTGCTGGCCGTGCTGAGGCGGCGGTTCCCGCTCGCCTCCGCCTACGTCGAGTCGGCGGCCCGGGCTGGGGAGGAGGGCCGCGTGGTCCGGTCGCGGCTGGGGCGGACCTGCCCGCCGCCCTCGGACGCGTGGCGCGGGCTGACCGCAGTGCCCGACGACCCGGACAGCGGCGAGGCGCAGGCGGGACGGTCGCTGCGGGCCCGCGGCCGCTTCACCCGCAACTTCGTCGTGCAGGCGAGCGCCGCCGACTGGGCGATCGTGCTGCTGGCCGGGCTCCGCCGCCGGCTGGCCGGGGACCTGGCGGGCGGCGGCGGCACGGCCGCCCGCCTGGTCTTCTTCCAGCATGACGAGGTGATCGTGCACTGCCAGGAGAGCATGGCCGGTGCGGTGGTGGACGCGATCGGTTCAGCGGCTGCCGAGGCTGGGCAGCTGGTGTTCGGCTCGACCCCGGTCCGGTTCCCGGTGATGACCGCTGTGGTCGCTAGCTATGCGGACGCGAAGTAATCCGCAGCCGGTGTGAGCCGGCCGGGGACGTGTGCACGCTGCGGCCGTTCACCTTCGGCTCCACGGCGGCGGTGCAGAACTTGCAGCGGGTAGCCGCGACCGGGATATCGCTGAGGCATTCCGGGCAGGGGCGTTCGGTCGCGTCGGCGTTGCGCTCGGCCAGTGTGGCCACCCGGTTGGCCGGGACGACCACGAAGTAATAAACGACGGCGGCGATCATCAGAAACGTCAGCGCGTCGTTGATGAAGTCGCCGTACTCGAACGAGCTTCCGCCGATGGTGAGCTGCAGGTTGGAGAAGTTGGGCTTCCCGCCAAGGGCGGCGATCAGCGGAGTGATGAAATCTTTGATCAGGGCGTGCACAACGTTGTTGAACGCAACGCCGACCACGACCGCAACGGCGAGATCGACCAGGTTGCCGCGCAGGAGGAACTTCCTGAAGCCGCCCATTCATCTCCCCTCGGCTGCGGCGGGAGTCTCCCTGGCCGCAGCGGGCATGGCGGTCCCGGGATGGCCGCCAGCACGTCAGGCAAGATGTCACCGTACCTGGGCCCCGGTTCCGATCGCTGCCACTGTGGCCAGCCCGCCCGGGCCGCTTCGTGCCAGGGTCACCATCCGTCGCATCCGTCCCTGGACCAGTCCTGAGTTGGGTGTCTCTCGACCGGTCCTGGGTCGCCTGTTCCCGGATCCACCCGGGGTTCCGCTTGATCGATCGCCGTTCCTCCGCCATCCGTCTGGCAGGTCTCCCCGGCGCAATCCGTCCGGCAGGTCTCCCCCGCGCAATGCGTCCGGCAGGTGTCCCCGGCGCAATCTGCCCGGCGGGTGTCCCTGGCGCAATCTGCCTGACAGGTATCACCGGGCCGATCTGTGTTCCCCCGAACTCGTCCTGGAATCTCATCTCTCGCCTCGTGTTCTCCAGAACCGCTCCGGGCGTGTCCCAGAAACTGCACCCGCGGGTGAAAAATATCTTTAGAACACATCTTCTATATCGTTCAGAGTGTCGTACTGGATCGCTATTATATTCGTATACCAGTCAGTCACGTGGCCATTAATGGGACGATGTCCCGACGAAGGGAGGGGCCGCGATGCAGGGTCAGCCCGGTCCCGCTTTCGTTGCGCCTCTCGCTTCCTCGCTCGCTGGCACATCCCCGACCGCGATCTCTTTGCTGAAGAGTGTTCCTTCTCCCACAGATGCCTCGTCCACAGATGCTTCGTCTCCGTGGGGCGGTTTCCCGGCCGCTGGCGCTGCGCCGGATTGTGTATCTGCGACGGCCGCGGTGCCCGCGGTGCCTGACGTGCCCGCCATGCCTGATGTGCCCGCCGTGCCCGAACCGGCCGCTGATTGCCCCTCCGGGTTGGTCGTGAGCTGGGCCGCAGGCCCCACTATCGATCAGGTGCTGGCCGCCGCTGACCGCCATCGGCGGCACCGCGCGGGTCAGGATCTCCCCGCCTGGGGCGAAGCGGGTTGCATGCGGGAGAGCGAGGACCGGCCCACGAGCGAGCTGGCGGCATGCCCGGAGCAGGACGACCTGGGCCAAGAGGCACTCATGGCTACGGACGAAGACCGGGGACGCGTGCTGTCGATCGCGGAGCTCAGCGGTCACGCCATCATGGCGCCCGGACCGGACCTGGCCTGCTGGCTTGCCTGTGGCCAGGCCCCTGACCGGGATGATGCGGCCCTGGTTAACTCGATCACCGCCTGGCGCAAGGTGACCTCATGGGCCCAGGCCCAGGAACTCGCGGCGGTGGCCGAGCTCGCACGGCGGCGCCGTGTCACGGGAGCGGTGGACACCGGCGCGGCGGACCGCGATCCTGCCGCGGACGCGGGCCAGGAGGACGATGACCCGGTCGCCGAGCTGGAGGCCGAGTTCGCGCCAAACGAGGTTGCCCTGGCCCTGACGCTGACCCAGGGCGGCGCCGAGACCTGGATGGATCTGGCGGTGAGCCTGACCCGCCGGCTCCCGGCGACCCTGGCCGCTTTGAGTGAAGGCGCGATCGATCTGAACCGGGCCAGATTGATCGACCAGTTCACCAGCTCGCTTGACGCCGATCTCGCCCAGGCGGTCGAGCGCCGGGTACTGGTCCGGGCGGAGCACCAGACCAGCGGACAGCTGCGCGCGTCGCTCCAGCGGGCCGTCCTCGCCGCCGACCCAGCGGCCGCGGAACGGCGCCGCGAGGAGACCGAGAAGAGGGCGTGGGTCGCGCTGTTCGGAGACCACGATGGCACGGCTTCGCTATCGGGGCGATTCCTGCCGGCCGCCCAGGCGGCCGCCGCCTGGGCGCGGATCTGCGCCATGGCCAAGGCCATGGAGTCCGCCGGTGCGGGCGGCGGCATGGACCTGCTGCGGGCCCAGGTCTTCGTCGGCCTGCTGCTCGGGACGCTGCCGCTGATCCCCGCCACCGACGGCGCCCCCGACGGCCGGCCGGGCGATGACGGATGCAATGACGAAGGCCCGGATGACGAAGGCCCGGATGACGAAGGTCCGGATGACGAGGGACTGGAAGACGACGGCCCGGATGACGAGGGCCCGGATGACGGCAACCGAGGCGGTGACGGGTGGGGCGGCGGCCCCTCGGGTCCGGGTGATGCGTCGTCGGCCGGGAACGGGCCCTGGGGAGATGCCGGTACGCCCAGGGACGAGGATGCGCCCCACGACACGGATTGCGACGATGGCCGACCTGACGCCCTCGGATCCGACGACGGTGGCCCTGAGGGCCGTGACCGGGAGAGCGATAGCTCTGAGGGTGAGCCTTCAGCCGATGAACCGGGCACTGGCCGGCCTCTGCCTCTTCCGCCGCCGCCTCCTCCTCCAGCCTGGCCCCCGTTGCCTCTACCGGGTGCCATCCCGGCTCCCGGCTGCGCCCGCCCGGGTCCGGCTCGCGCGAGCCTGGCCGACTCTCAAGACCGGCGTGGCCCACCTGGCACGTCACCTACTTCCTCAACGTTGGTGCCTCCGAGTGCCGGGAACTCTTACCTGGCTGGACGTGCCGTGCTCTCCGTGCCGTGGCGGACGCTGGCCGGATGGAGCCATGAACCTGGCGAGCTGGGCCGCATCGGCCCCATCACCGCTGGGGTGGCGCGTGACCTTGCCTGGGCCGCGGCGGCGGATGTGACCTGCGAATGGAAGGTGATCGTGGTCGACCGGGCGGGGGCAGCGGTCGCCGTGGCCAAGATCCGCCGTGTGCGCGCAGGCACCCGGGGCGGCAGCGGAAGTGCAGGGGGTACCACGGCCGCCGGGAGCGGCCGCGCCGGCACGGGGCCAGGCGTGGTGGGACGGCTCACCGTCACCATGCCGGTCGACCTGCTTGACGTCGCGGCCTGGCCAACCACGCGGAAACTGGCGGACTCGGGCGAGCTTGGAAATGATCTGGTGGCCGCGCTGACGGCGGGGGCGAAGGCGTTCTCGGCTCGCCCTGCCCAGACCAGGCAGGCGGCCTGCGTCCACGAGGAGGCGAGCCCCAGCTACCAGGTTCCGGATTCGATGCGGGCCCTGGTCGAAGCGCGTGACCAGACGTGTGGCTTCCCGATCTGCCGCCAGCCGGCCTGGCGCTGCGAGCAGGACCACACCATCGCCTACCGCCTGGGCGGCCCGACCTGTCCGTGCAACTTGTCGCCTGAGTGCCCCCGGCACCACCACCTGAAGCACCTGCCGAGCTGGCGGCTCGACCAGCCTCTTCCGGGAATCCTCACCTGGACCACCCCGGCCCGGCTGACGCACACCGTGACCTCCGGGCCGTATCCGGCCTGAGCCGCGTCACGGCGGCGGCCCGCGACGCTCGGGCCGGGCCGACCGGTTGAACCCGGGAACATACCGATCACGTGATGATGGCTGTAGTGCCTGACGGGCCATCTGGCGTGCAGGGCTAGGCAGACGACACCCGGCAACCAGGCCCACCAGCCGACCAGGCAGGATCCGGCAAGGGAAGGCGGCTGGATGAGACAGCTCGTGTTGATCGTGGTAGGAGTGCTGCTCGTCCTGACGGGAGCCGTCTGGACCCTACAGGGCCTCGGTTACATCAACGGCAGCTTCATGACCGGTGCGACGGTGTGGGCGATCATCGGACCGGTGGTCCTCCTGGCCGGGCTCGCGATCATGGTTGCCGCGTTGCGGAGCAGACGGCGGGTCGGCCGGTAAGCGGCCGGGTGAGCTGGCGGCTGCCGCCACCGCCCCGCCGTGCGGCCGCCACGGCCGCTACTCATCCAGGGACCGGCGTGACCGCTTGAGCTCGGACCGGCGCTGTTTCTCAGCCAGCCGCCGCTGCCTGGCCGCCCGGCTCGGCCGGGTTGGGCGCCGGGCGGCCGGGGGCGGGGCGGTCGCCGCTGTCAGCAGCGCGGCCAGACGGCTGGCCGCGGCCTGCCGGTTACGCAGCTGAGAGCGATGCTCAGACGCGGTAACGGTGATGACCCCGTCAACGAGCCGGCCGGCCAGAGCCTGCAGGGCGCGCTCCTTGAGCACCGGGCGCAGCGCGTCTGAGGCGGCAAGGTCGTAGGAGAGCTCGACCCGGCTGTCCGTGGTGTTCACCGACTGCCCGCCTGGGCCGGATGACCTCGAGAAACGCCAGGACAGCTCCTCTTGCGGGATGACCGTGCCACGGACCTGAACCGGAGGCGCCACCCACCTATGATCGGCCGCCAGCCGGCGGCCCGGCTAGGGCCAGCTCCGCCGGGAGGTCGCCAAAGCATTCCGCGCCGGCGCTTCTGCGGTTAGGCTGGCGCGGATCTAGGCGGCTCGCGGGCTGGCGGCGGGAGGCCAAATGGGTGGACGGTATGTGGTCGCTGAGGGAACCCACGGTGACGGGTTGACATGGGTCGTCTGGGCCAGACGGCACGAGCCGCGCGAGGGTGACCTGCTCAGCGTCATCCGGGTCACCGATGCCACCGGCCGTATTCTGCACGGCAGCGGCAGAGCCGGGCCGCCGCTGCATCCCGGCCATGTGCTCAACGTCACATCCGACGGCGGCGACGAGGGACCGCGGACCCTGCTGGCCCGCGTGGACCCCAGTGTGCGCCGGCTGGAGCTGAAGGTCCGGGACGGGACCACGCTCGACGTACCGCTCTACGACTGCCCCGACATTCCCGAGGTTCGGTTCGCCTCACTGCTGCTGCCCCGGGACGTGGTGCTGGACTCGGTGACCGGGTTCGGCGCGAGGAACAAGGAACTGGAGCGCTTCGACCTCAGGTTCTACCAGGGCCGCTGGGAGGAGCGGAACGCGCAGGGCAGCCTCGCCTGATCGGCTCGCAACAGCGCGGACCAGCGACGCGCCAGCTGGCCGGGCAGCATGACACCAGCTGGCCAAGCAGCATGACATAGGAGCGGGTCATGGCCGACCAGCCGGGCTACGCGGTGGGAGTCCCGTGCGTGGGCCCCTTTGGCGACCCGCGGCTGCTGGTCGATCTGGCGGTGGCCGCCGAAGAGGCGGGCTGGGATGGCTTCTTCCTCTGGGATCATCTGCTCTGGCCTGGCCCGGACGGGCACGTCGCCGATCCCACCGTGGTGATCAGCGCGGTGGGCGCACGCACCGAACGGATCCGGATCGGGGTCATGGTGAACCAGCTGGCACGGCGCCGGGCCCAGAAGGCGGCGCGCGAAGCCATCACCCTGGACGTGCTGACCGCGGGCCGGCTCATCGTCGGTGCCGGGCTCGGTTCACTGCCGTCGGAATTCACGGCGTTCGGGGAGTCCGCCGACCCCCGGGTGCGTGCCGCCCGGCTTGACGAGTCCCTGCAGCTGATGAGCGCCCTCTGGGCCGGCGGGCCCGTGACCTTCCACGGCGAGCACCTGACCGCCACCGACGTCACCATGCTGCCGCGGCCTGTGCAGCGGCCGCGGATCCCGGTCTGGTGTGCCGGGAGATGGCCGCACAAGCCGCCGTTCCGCCGTGCCGCCCGGTGGGACGGCGTGATGCCCACCCATACCGGTTACGGCCTGGGTGAGACCATGCCCCCGGACGAACTGCGGGCGGTCATCCAGTACACGCGCGAGCACCGGACCGCGGACGGGCCGTTCGACGTCGCGCTGGAGGGCCGCACCGACGGCTCCGCCGCGGACCGGGGCGGCCAGCTTGTCGCCCCCTACGTTGATGCCGGGCTGACCTGGTGGATCGAGGCGGTGGGCTGGTGGCGGGGCACCCCGGCCGACGCGATGGACCGGATCCGCCAGGGGCCGCCCGCCATCGGCTGAGCGCCCACGGACCAGATCCGCCAGGGGCCGCCCGCCATCGGCTGAGCATCGGCCCGGTGGTCGGCCGTCACCACGATCTTGCCTGCGGGTTTCGCAGCAGGTCTGGTGGGAGCTACCGCGTACAGGGTGGTGACGGGGTAGTGGCCAGCGGGATCCGCCAGGCACTCGCGGCCGAGGCCACGATCTGGGCGGCGGCGCGCAGGTTGGCCGTACTGGTGGCGCGATGATGGGTCAGGAAGCCGCGGACTATCCGCAACGCGGCCGGGTCGCCGAGCAGATCGCCGTGGAACGCGGACACCACCACCACGTTCGATGGCAGGCTGCAGTCGGGCAGGGTGACTGCATCAGCGAGTGGGACCAGGTCGAGCCAGGGCACCCGGTGATTGCGGGCCGCCAGCGCGGCGAACCGCGCGCCCACCTCGTTGACCGACCCGATGAGCGTCTCGGCTCCGGACGTGCCGAACGGGGACAGGCCGCCGACGAACCAGACCACGCCCTGCAGTTCGTCGCCGGGTACGAGCGCCAACCCAGCGCTGACCGGATAGGTCACCTGCCCGGGCGCGACGATCGGGCTCAGCAGCACGACGGCGGCGAGCGGGACGTTGGGGTGCTGGGCGAGCATGGCATACACACCCAGGGTCCCCTCGCTCTCGGCAACGACGTCGACCCGCTGGCCGGTCCTGGCGTGCAGCCGCTCCACCTGGGCCGCGATCCGGTCGCCCAGCACCGGCAGCGGCAGGTCGCTGGCTGCCGGGCCGTAGGGGAGCGGATCGCCGGCCGGGCTCAGCCCCCGGTAGGAAAACGTCTGCACCAGCCGGTCCGGCATGGCCCGGGCCAGCGCCTGGCCGTGCCCGCAGCACAGGGAGCCGAATCCGGGGACCACTAGCACCGGGGGCCGCCGCGACCATCGTGAGTGGCGGGGAAGAGCGGCCACCCGCTTCGGCGTGGTGGCCTGCTGCGCGGCCGCGATCGCGCCCGCCGTCGCCGACCCCGGTTCCAGGCGGGGTTGCGGCGCGTGCTCGGCCGGCACACCGACCAGGAAAACCAGCCGGATCGCGAGCACCACCAACGCGACCGCGGCCACAGTCGCCAGCGGCACCGACGGGATGCGGTGCAGGCCGACCGGGAGCCCGTGGCCGTGGGCGGCGTGCGCGCGGGCGACCGCGCCGGTCAGCCCGTACCAGGCCCGCGCGTTGACCAGCCCGGCCAGCCCGGCGACCGGAACCGCGGCGGCAACGGGAAGCTGGCCGATGGCCGCGGCTGCCGCCGACAGCAGCACGAAGTCGGTCAGCAGCCAGCCGGCCGCCGCCGGTGGCGGCAGCATCCGCCACCAGGTGCTCGTTATGCCGCCGTGGCTGATCGGCAGCGCGATCAGCAGCATGACCGGCAGCGTGCCGAGGAAGGGCCAGGAAAAGGGAAGGATCGCCACGCCGAGCGTCAGGCTGGCGAGCGGGGACAAGAGCAGGCAGGCGGCCACGGTGAAGCCGAGGGCCGACCGGAACGCTTGCACCGGCGTGGGCGCGCTCCCGGGGCTGGGCCAGGCCAGCCGGACCAGCACCGAGTTCACCGCCGAGCGGGCCAGCACCAGCCCGGCCAGCAGCAGCGTGAATTCCAGCCAGGACCGCTGTGCGCTGTACAGCCAGCGCAGATCGTGGAAGACCGCCAGCGGCGGCACGGCAGTGACCTGGGGCGCCAGCGCCCGCGCGGCCGGGGCGAACGCGATCAGCAGTCCCGCCTCGGCCATAGCGGCTCCGGTGGCGAACGCGACCAGCCCGCGATGCGCCAGGAATCCCCCGGTTCCCTCAGGCCCTAGCCCCATGCGCCCCTGCTGTCAGGATCGACCGTTAGCTCCCCGCATGGGCCGGTTCCGCCCAGGCGGGCAGCATGTTGTGGGTACCTCTCAATTGTCTCAGTGCGCCACCGCCGCCACGTATTCCGGCGCGCCGGGCCCGGCGCCGGTCCGGGGCTGGTCAGAGGCCGGTCAGAGGCCGGTCAGAGGCGGCCGGCCTCCACGATGCGGCGCAGGAAGCGCTGGGTCCGCTCGTCCTTCGGGCTGGTGAACAGCTCGGCCGGAGGGGCGTCCTCGATGATCTGGCCCTCTTCCAGGAAGCACACCCGGCGGGCGATGTCGCGCGCGAACCCCATCTCGTGGGTGGCGATGAGCATGGTCATGCCGCCCGCGGCCAGCTCGCGGATCACGTCGAGCACCTCGGCCACCAGCTCCGGGTCGAGCGCGCTCGTGACCTCGTCCAGCAGCATGATCTGTGGCTTCATGGCGAGCGCCCGCACGATCGCCACCCGCTGCTGCTGGCCGCCGGAGAGCCGGTCGGGATAGTCGCTGGCCTTCTCCAGCAGGCCGAACCGGTCGAGCAGCGCCCGGGCCTCATCCTCGGCCTGGGCCCGGGATGTGCCCAGCACCTTCGCCGGGGCCAGCGTTACGTTGCGCAGCACGGTCATGTGCGGGAACAGGTTGAAAGACTGGAACACGATCCCGATGTGCCTGCGCACCAGGTTCTGGTCGATGCCGGGGCCGGTGATCCGGCTGCCCCAGAGCCAGATGGTCCCCGCGTCAATGGGCTCGAGCAGATTGACGCAGCGCAGCAGCGTCGACTTGCCCGAGCCGGACGCCCCGATCAGGCACACCACCTCGTGGGTCGCGACCGACAGGTCGACGCCCTTGAGCACCTCGTTCGGCCCGAACGACTTGTGCAGACCCTCGATCCTGATCGCCTCGGCGCCGTCGGGCGCCCCGGCCCCGGCTGGCGCTTCGGCCCCGGCTGGTGTTTCCGCCCCGGCTGGTGTTTCCGCCCCGGCGGTCGCTCCCCCGCCGGGTAGGTCTGGCCCGGTCATGTGGTCGCCCCGGCCGGGTACCGGCCCTGGCGGCTCATGCGGCCGCCCCGGCCCTGGCGGCTCATGCGGTCGCCCCGGCCCTGGCGGCTCATGCGGTCGCCCCGGCCCCGGGCCAGCGCTGGGCGGCTCATGTCGTCGCCCCGGCCAGGCGCCGCCGGCGGTCACGCTCGATGAGATGGTCGGTGAACCGGGCCAGCGGGATGGTGAGCAGGAGGAACAGGATGGCCGCCACGGTGAAGCTGGAGTAGTTGAAGACGGTGCTGCCGTAGATCTGGGCCGCGTTGTTCGCCTCGATGGCGCCGAGCACGCCGACCAGTGCGGTGTCCTTCTGCAGGCTGATGAAGTCGTTCAGCAGCGGCGGGATGATGTTGCGCACCGCCTGCGGCAGGATCACATACCGCATCGCCGCCCACTGTGACAGCCCGAGCGAGCGCGCCGCCGACACCTGGCTGCGGTGGACCGAGTTCAGCCCGGCCCGGTACACCTCGGAGACGTAGGCGGAGTAGGACAGCACCAGCGCCGCGACCCCGTAAACCGGCAGCGGCTGGTGGGAGATGACCGGGAGGCCGAGCGCGGGCACCCCGAAGCCGATGGCCAGGATCACCAGCAACAGCGGAACGCCGCGGAACAGATCCACGTAGACCACGCCGATCACCCGGAGCGGGAACAGCACCGGGCTGGTGGACTGCCGGATCAGCGCGATGACCAGCGAGAACACCAGGATGAGCACCTCTGCGGCGAGGAACATCCGGATGTTCAGCCAGATGGCCTCGCCGACCGAGTAATAGCCCTTCTTCGGGTTGCCGATGAACGACTGCCACATGTCCGTCGGGTTGAAGAACGTGTGGCGTACCTCCGCGCTGCCGGGCGCGAGCAGAAACACCGCCACCAGCGCCGCGATTACGACAATCGTGCTGACCGTGGAGATGGCGGTGGCCCGGCGGCCGCCGCCGGTGAACAGCCGCGGCCCGCGGCCGGTGGTGCCGAACGAGCCCGGGATCTGCCCGCCGAGCGAGCCCATGACGGACCCGCCAGGGACGTCGAGGGAGTCAGTCCGCTGGCGGCCGTACGTGCTGTCGTCCATGGGGAGAGAGGTCGGGGCGGGCCCTTTGCCAGCGCCCGCCTCAGGGCTGGATGGTCGGGACGCTCAGGTAGATCTGCAGGTACTTCTTCTGCAGCGCCTGCAGGGTGCCATTGCTCTTCAGCGTGGCCAGCGCCTTGTTGACGCAGCCGACGAGCGGGTTGCCCTTGCTGAACAGCAGCCCGTAGTGCTCGCCGGTGCTGGGGAACTGGCCGACCATGACCGACCCATTGATCTCCGAGGAGGAGATGAACTGCGCCGTCGGCGTGTCGGTCACCAGGGCCGCGATCTGGTGGGTCTGCAGCGCCTGCTTGACGTCGTTGAGCGTGTTGAAGACCCGGGGCGGCGACGTCGGCTGGATCTGGCTGTTGATGAACGCGAGGCTGGTCGTCCCGACCTGGTCGCCGTACACGTACTTCTTCAGGTCCGCCGGGGCGTGCTTGGTCACGATCGGGGTGCCCTTGAGCGCCACGAGCGACTGCTGCACGTCGTAGTAGCTGTTGGAGAACGACACCGCCTGCGCCCGTTGCGGGGTCACCGAGATCTCGTTGACATCGAAGTCGAACTTCTTCGGCCCCGGCGCGTAGGAGTTGTTGAACGGCTCGTACGCCCACTTCACCTGCGAGTTGCTGAACCCGAGCTGGTGGGCGACCGCGTAGGCGACGGCGCTCTCGTAGCCCTTGCCGTTGGCCGGGTTGTTGGATTCGAACCACGGCGGGTAGGCGGGCTTGTCGGTCGCCACGGTCAGCACGCCCGGTGCGTACAGGTGCTTGCTGATGGCCGCCTTCGAGCAGCTGGCCGCCGCGTTCGCCGAAGCGGTGGAGCTGGCCGAGCTGCCGCCGGAACCGCTGGAGCTGCCGCAGGCGGCCAGGCTGGTGCCGATGGCCACGGCGGCCGCCACAATCATGATGCGCCGCATGGAAACCGTCCTACCCCGCCGACGGGGCGCGGGTCGCGCCCGGGTGATTACCGGCGCGCAAGCCTATCGTTTCGATGCGGTTTACCCAAGTTCCCGGTCCGGCCCCGCGCCCGCGAACCGCAGGTAGCGCTGCGCCGACCGCTGGACGGCGGCCGCGCCGTCGGCCGCGACGACCCGGCGCCACCAGGCGCCGTAGACCCGCTCGAACCGATAAGGCGCCAGCAGCGACATGGCCCGCTGGATGACGGCCGGGCGCTCGGGGATCAGGTTGGGGTAGCTGTACATGAAGCTGACCCAGCGGCGGTCCTGCACGACCTGGACGATGTCGCCGGACATCAGCGCGCCGCGCCCGCCCTCGCCGCCCGCCCAGTGCAGCACCTGCCCGCCGGC
>Ga0187765_10000740_pt1 | contig 12185 bp, 10 predicted proteins | sample 0216_QUI02_MP05__3_FD_133018 | JGI IMG/M metagenome (GOLD analysis project Ga0187765, IMG submission 133018) | Tropical peat soil microbial communities from peatlands in Department of Meta, Colombia - 0216_QUI02_MP05_10_MG | ecosystem: Environmental > Terrestrial > Soil > Wetlands > Peat ...
AACCTGCTCGCCGACTTCACCTACCGCCTGCTCGATAGCCGCATCCAGCTCGGGCAGACGGTGGCGGCCTAGGAGGCGGACGAGATGGCACTGGTCGGCACAGGCGGATCGGGCGACCCGGCCGTCCTCGCCGAGGTCGTCCCGGTCGGTTCGGAGGTTCTGCAGGCCCGCGGCATGCGGGCGCGTGGTGCAGTCATCTCGATCCTCAAAACCCCCGGCGGCCTCATCGGCACGGTCATCGTGGTAGGGCTGGTGATCGTCGCCATCTTCGGGCCCGCGATCGCGCCGTACCCCTTCGGCCAGATCGACGTGAACGCGCCTCTGCAGGGCCCGTCGCTGCACCATCTCCTTGGCACCGACCAGCTCGGCCGGGACCTTCTCTCCCGGCTCATCTACGGCACCCGCATCGCGCTCGAGGTGGCCGTGATTGCGGTCGGCGCGGCCCTCGTGGCCGGGCTCACCCTGGGCCTGCTCGGGGGCTACCTCGGCGGGCTCGTCGACGAAGTCGTCGTACTGCTGATGGACACCTGCCAGTCCTTCCCCGCGATCGTCCTTGCCCTGGCGCTGCTGACAGTGCTCGGGCCTTCCCTGCGCAACCTCATCATCGTCATCGCCGTGACCTTCAGCCCGAACTACGCCCGAACGAGCCGGGCGCTGGTGCTCGGCGTCAAACAGAATCAGTACATCGTCGCGGAGCGGGCACTCGGCGCAGGGCGGCCGCGGATCATGGTGCGGCATATCGTGCCGAACATCGTCGCCCCGCTCTTCATCCTGATGGCCATGGACATCCCGAGCGCGATCGCAGCCGAGGCGGGCCTGTCGTTCCTCGGGCTCGGGGTACCGCCGCCCAATCCGTCCTGGGGTTCGATACTCTCCGATGGCTTCAACTCCATCTACCAGGCCCCGTGGGCGGTGCTGTTCGCGTCCCTGGCGCTCGCGATCGCCACGGTCGGGTTCCTCATGTTCGGCGAGGCGCTGCGCGACGTGCTCGACCCGCGCCTCAGGGGGGTGTCACGATGGCGGGCGTGACCACCGGCGGCGTCGCTCTCGAGATCGAGGATCTGGCTGTCGAATACCAGAGCCGCGGTTCGACCGCCCGCGTCCTGCCGGGGATCGATCTTTCCCTCAACCGGGGCGAGATCCTCGGGCTCGTCGGGGAGTCGGGGTCGGGCAAGAGCACGCTCGCTCTGGCGATCCTGCGCCTGCTACCGGCCAACGGCCGCATCGTCGGCGGCCGTATCACCCTCGACGGAGCCACAGATCTGACCGCGCTGCCCGAGGAGTCGCTGCGGCGCGTGCGCGGCCAGAGGATCGCCATGGTCTTCCAGGACCCGCTCACGTCGCTCAACCCGGTGTTCCGGATCGGCTCCCAGATGGTCGACGTACAGGCCGCCCACTGCGACCACCGGGTCCGGCGGAGGGACCGCTCGGAGTACCTGGCCCGCGCCGTAACTCTGCTGCGGCAGGTGGGGCTGCCCGACCCCGAGCAGATCGTCCGGGCCTACCCGCATCAGCTGTCCGGGGGTATGCGCCAGCGCGTCGTGATCGCCATGGCGCTGTCGCTCGAGCCGGAGCTGCTGATCGCCGACGAACCAACCTCAGCCCTCGATGTGACCCTCGAGGCGCAGATCCTCAGCTTGCTGAGGGAAATCCAGGCCGACCGCGACCTCAGCATCCTGTTCGTGACGCACGACCTGAGCGTCGTCGCCCAGATATGCCACCGGGTCGTTGTCATGTACGCCGGCCAGATAGTAGAGCAGGGCAGGGTGGCTGACGTCTTCAAGAATCCGCAGCACCCCTACACCGAAGCGCTGCTTGAGACGGTCCCCTCGCGGGGACATCGGGGCCGGGCGCTCGCCACCATCCCAGGCCAGGTACCGTCGCTGCTCGGTGAGCTAACAGGCTGCCGCTTCGCGAGCAGGTGCCGGTACCAGCAGGAGATCTGCCACACCGAGGCGCCGCCGGTCGTGAACTCCGGAGCCAGCGAGGCCGTCCGCTGTCATATGCGCGACCCGTCGTCATCCTTCGACCATGAGCTGGTGTCCTCCCCATGAGCGAGTCCCCGGGGACGCCGGCACCACACCACCCGGCCACGCTGCTGCAGCTCGAGGACCTCAGCGTCTTCTTTCCCGATGGCGGTCAGGTCGCGAGGCTCATCGGCCCGCAGCGCGGCGTCCGGGCCGTTGACGGCGTCAGCCTTGAGGTAGCCGAAAGCGAGGTCGTCGGCATCGTCGGCGAGTCCGGCTCGGGCAAGACGACACTCGCACTTGCTGCCCTGCGGCTCACCCGCGCGACCGGAGGGCGCATTCGCTTCAGCGGTGCCGATATCACACACCTCAGCGGCAGACGCCTGCGACGCACCCGGCGGCATGCCGTGATGATCTTTCAGGACCCGCATTCGAGCCTCAGCCCGCGCATGAAAGTCACGTCTCTCCTGATGGAGCCGTACCACATTCACGGCGTGCCCTCAGGCGAACGGTACTCGGTCGCCGAGCTGCTCCGGATGGTCGAACTTCCGGAGCGGCTGGCTAACCGGTATCCCCATGAGCTCTCGGGCGGCCAGGCCCGACGGGTCGGCATCGCCAGGGCGCTCGCGCTTCGTCCCCGCCTCATCATCGCGGACGAGCCGACCGCCGGGCTCGACGTATCCGCCGCCGGCGCGATCCTCAATCTCTTGCAGTCACTCCGCGAGGATTACGGGACCGCATATGTGATCATCACGCACGCCCTGAACGTGGTCGGTTATCTCGCCGACCGGATCGCGGTGATGTACCTTGGCCGGGTCGTCGAGCAGGGCCCGGCGGAGGGCATCTACGATGCGCCGCTGCATCCTTATACGCGGGCGCTGATTGCGGCCATCCCCGACATGGACTCCCCCGCTGCCGATGCCGCCGCGCAGGTCAGCGGAGAGATCCCGAGCCCGCGCAATCCGCCGCCGGGCTGCCATTTCCACCCGCGCTGCCCCTTCGCAGTGGGACGGTGCCTAACGGAAGAGCCGGTACTCGAGGAGGCCCGCCCCGCCCAGTGGGTGGCCTGTCACCGGTGGCGCGAGGTCGCGGCCACTCCGCAGCTGCCCGAGGCCCGCCGGGGGGCCGAGACAGGCGCTGGAAGCGGATGATGTTCGCCAGCGGCGAGGCTTGACGGCCGGATCCGGGCCAGCGAGAGGGTCAGCCCCCGACGGACCAGGACACGATGTGCTGGGGGACGATGGCCACGATCGTGCGCAAGTCTGGCCAGTCCGCGATGTAGCGCTCGACACCTTCGGGGGCGACGTAGCGCCGGGTGATTGCCCGGATCTCCTCGACCGTGGCGGCGTCATCGGCGGTCGCCACGGACGCCGTGCCCCGGATGACGACTGCCGGGTAGGGCTCCTCGAACGTCTGGACGGAGAAGGCAACCCTCGGGTCGCGCAGCACGTTGCGGACCCAGGCGCGCCCCTCAGTGGTCCAGATCGTGACGGCACCCGCGCCCCAGCGGAACCAGACCGGGACGACGTGCGGTGATCCGTCTTGGCGCAGGGTTGCGACAACGCCAAGCGGAGTAGGGAAGGTCTGGGCGAGGAATGCTTCCATTTCCGCCGCGCTCATGGCCATGGCCTTGTGCCCCCTGACGGTTGCCGGACGTTGTTTCAGAGAAGGTGACGCGGCACCGACCTCACCCACTGGCGCGTGTGGTGCGGCAGTCCATCGACTGTGACCGCGAGGTCGATGGTGACGTGGAAGTGCGTGGCCGCGCCCTGGATGCTGACGGTGGACGTGGCCGTCGTGAGCCCGTTCGGTTTCGTGATCGTGCTCGTGTGACGGCCGCGCACGCTTGCCCCGGCCGGGTCGTCGGGGTCCACGTGCGAGGTCAGCTCGTACTCGCGGGTCACCAGCGTGGCGTGGTTGATCCGTTCGCTGAAGCGCTCGAGCAGGTGCACACGGGCACGCCGGGAGAGGGCGTCGTGCACGACCTCCCATACCGGTGGGCCGAGCCGCTGGGCATGCCGCTGGAGGACCTCGGGCGATGGGCGGAACTCCGGCGGTCGCGCGCTGCCGGTCGCGGGCACGGTCGGCAGCACCAGCTGTGACGGGTGGCTGTCACCACGGAAGACCCGGTTCGTTGCCGGCTGTGGCGTCGGCCAGACGTTCGGCCAGTCGGCACTCGCCACCGCCACCCGGATGCGGTGGCCGCGCTCGAAGCGCCAGGCCGTGCAGTCGATCTCGATGGGCAGGTCGTAGATCACGCTCGGCACAAGCGGCTGCGGGTCGGTGAGCGAGTCGCGCCGCGTGGCGTTGAGCATGCCCTTGGCCACAAGGTGCGAGGAACCGTCGGGCGCGACGTCGATGAGGCTGGCGCAAAAGCCGATCACGGAGGCGGTGGAGGCAACGTGCAGTCGCACACGCGGCCGCCCCAGTACGTGGACCTCTGCCTCGAGCGGAGGCGAGGTGTAGATGAGCGAGTACGCCTCGTCTGGCCGCTGATCGCCCGGCTGCCCGAACTGGAGCCCGCCCGACCACAGGCCGGCCGTGACGCCGACGCTTGCGACGTAGCTGAACTCGTCCTCGCCGTCGCGGCCACAGACCCCCTCGAGCCTGCCGTCGTCGCCGAGATAGAAAGTCATCTCGCCGGCGCCCGGCGCGGGCCAGGCCGTCTCGGCACGCCACTCCCCCGCCGCGTCCAGCCGGTCGGCGTCGGGACGCTCGTAATGCTGCATGTAGACGGCAACCGGCGGCTCGTCCATGATCCCGCTGTCCCGGCCCTTGCACCAGTGGTCGAGCCACCGCACCGCCTCGTGCAGGTGGTCGATGCGCGGCCCGGGCACGGCTACGTCCGGCACCGCATGATTCCAGGGGCCGATCAGCACCTTGCGCGGCACGCGCAGCGCCTGGTACAGGCGTAGCGGCGGGTTCGGGTACCCGTCGCGCCAGCCGCCGATCATGAAAACCGGGCACTCGATCCGCTCCGCGATGCCGCCGACCGAACCGTGCCGCCAGTACGGGCCGTCGGTCTGGTGACCGAGCCAGTTCAGCAGGTAGGGCTCGTTATGCTCCAGATGCTCGGTCCAGATCTCGGCCCAATCTTCGGACCACTCCGGGTAGGGCGGCATCGCGTTGTAGGCGATCATGAAATTCCCGTAGTGCCCGGCGTCGTAGTACTGCCGCAGATGGCCGCCCCGGTAGTGGCAGTCGTCGGTATAGCGGTCGTCGGTGAAATACATCGGGATGATCGACCGCAGGTGCGGCGGCCGCAGCGTGGCGACCTGGAGTGAGGTGAAGCCGCCGTAGGAGATCCCCATCATGTTCACGCTGCCGTCGCAGAAAGGCTGAGCCGCGAGCCATTCGATCGCGTCGTAGCCGTCCTGCTGCTCGCCCGGGACATACTCATCCGTCGCCACCCCGGGCGATGCCCCCGTACCCCGGATGTCGACCCGGGCGACGATGTACCCGTGCTGCGGGAAATAGGAGTAGAACCGGTGGCCGGGCGCGACCTCGTCCTTGCGGTAGGGGATGTACTCCATCACGACCGGCAGCGGCCCGGACCGGTCGTCTGCTGGGACGTACAGGTCGGCGCTCAGCCGGACACCGTCCCGCATGGGGATACGCACGTTCTTGACCAGCCGGACGCCCGGGGCGTAAACGATATCCGTTTGGCTCAGCTCTTCCTGGCTCACCCTTCCTCCAGGCCTGCACGCTCACTACGGCCGTGACCCACCCGCAGCGGTCCACCGCAGCGCATGCGCCGTGCGGCCGCAGCGCATACTGACTCTGCCCCAATGGACACATTGTTCGCAATAACCAGACGGGGAACCCGCTGCGGCTCCCAGGATTGACTGGTCCGCCCCGATCTCGCCGCAGCGCCGGCCGACGGCAGGTGTGCCGGCACAAGCTGGACTATCGTGACCGCTGCCCGGATGTGAGAGGAGACCCGACATGCCAGATCTCGACGGCAAAGTGGCGTTGATCACCGGTGGTGCTCGCGGCTTCGGGAGGGCGATCGCGCGGGCGCTGGCCGGCGACGGTGCCGACATTGCCATCGCTGACATCGCCGGGGAACTGCCTTCCGAGCGGGTGTCTGGCATGTCGACCCGTGACGACCTGGAGCAGACAAAGGCGGAAGTGGAGGCACTGGGCAGCCGCTGCATCGCGATACGCGCCAATGTGGCGGACGCCAGCGACTGCGAGCGCATGGCAACAACGGTGATCGAGCAGTTCGGCAGGGTGGACATCCTCGCCGCGAACGCCGGGGTCTTCTCGTTCGGCCTCAGCTGGGAGCTGACGGAAGACGACTGGGATACTGTCCTCGGCGTCAACCTCAAGGGCGTGTGGCTCACCACCAAGTACGTGGTGCCGCATATGATTCGCCGCCGCTACGGCAAGATCGTCGTCACATCGTCCCGGGATGGGCTGCGGGCCGAGCCCAACTACGCGCATTACTGTGCCTCCAAGTTCGGCGCGATCGGGTTCGTCAAATCTCTTGCCATCGAGCTCGGCCCGTACGACATCAACGTCAACGCGATCTGCCCGACCCAGATGGCCGACAAGAGCCTCCCGCCGAAGCACACGTCGTCGCCATACTGGTCGATGGTGACCGGAACCGCGTCTCCCACGTATGAGGAATTCGATCTGGCATCGGGACGCGAGAACCTCTTCGAAGGCGGCGGCCAACCGGACTACTCAGAGGTCGCCGAGGGTGTCCGATGGCTCGTCTCCGACCAGGCCCGGCTCATCACCGGGCATGCGCTCCCCATGGACGCGGGCTGGATAGCGAAGCGCGGTGGCTGAGGACCTGGCGCTTACGGGCGCACTGGTGGTGGACGGGACAGGGGCACGCCCGCGCGAGAACGTCACGATCGTGCTCAGGGCCGGACGTATCGCTTCGGTCGGTGGGCCGGTTCCGGCAACTGATCCCGAGGTCATCGATCTCCACGGCAAGACGCTGCTGCCGGGTTTGATCGATGCTCACACCCACCTGAGCTCACTAGACCGGATACCGGACAAGCTGCGCCCTTATGGCCTGGTGAATGCCATGCGCAACCTGCTCACGGGTGGCATCACGACCGTACGAGATCTCGGCGCCTACGGTGACTCGTTGCAACGCCTCCGCGACGCAGCCCGGCGAGGCCTGTGCGAGGCACCAAGGCTCGTGCTCTGCGGTCAGGTGATCTCGGCGACCTGCGCCGGGGCCAGGGCGTTCCCTGGCATGTACCGCGAGGCCAACGGCGTGACGGACATACGTGCGGCAGTCCGCGAGCAGGTAGCTGCCGGGGCCGATGTCATCAAGGTCATGTCGACGGGCGCTCTCACGGTCGCCGCCGAAGACGTCAACCCGCCGCAGCTCACGCGCGAGGAACTGGTAGCCCTCGTCGAAGAAGCCCACCGTCTCGGCCTCCCGGCAGCTTCGCATGCCGAAGGAGCAGACGGCATCCGGCTGTCGGTCGAAGCGGGAGCCGACACGATCGAGCACGGAGAAGAGGGTCACCTCGTGCCCGAGGCCCTCGCCGCCATGGCCGAGCACGGAACCATTCTCGTCCCGACCCTCTCGGTTTTCGATCACGTCGCCGAGTCAGACGCCTATCCGGCATGGATGCGCGACCGCGGTCGCCGCTTGGGCGAGTCAGCCCGGCTGACCGTGGAAGCAGCCCGTAAGGAAGGGGTGGCGATCGCCATGGGTGCCGACGCTCCCCCGCAGGGAGGCAACTCTCAGGAGCTCGTGAGGCTGGCGGACGCTGGTCTCACCCCGCTCGAGGCGCTCACGGCGGCGACCGGAGTCGCGGCTCGTGCGTGCCGGGTGGACGGGCTGGTGGGCACGATAGAGCCCGGGAAAGCGGCCGATCTCATCGTGGTCGACGGCAACCCACTGACCGACCTTGCGGTCCTGACCGATCCGCGCCGCCTGTGGCTGGTCCTTCAAGGCGGGACGGTGACAGCACGGTGCGGCGCGCTCGTGTCATGACGTCGCCGAGATTGCGCGATAAAGCTCAGGCCGCCGGTCCTGGAGCAGGGTCAGCCCATAGAACGACTCCGTGCGGCTACGGAGCACCTCCGCGTCGAGGTCAGCCGTGTAGGTAATCATCCCCTCCTTGGCTCCCAGCGACGCCACCTCTTCGCCCATCGGATTGACGATGCACGCGCCGCCGTAGTAGTCGACGCCCGTACTGTGCGCACCTGTCTCACAGTGATCTGAGATGACGAGCCACATCTGGTTGAAGAAGGCGTTCGCCTGAGCGGCCAGGCGAAGCCGCGACCCACAGTAATCATGCTCCCTGTCGTGGCCACTCATGGGCCATGCGGTCGACATCAGGCTCAGCACCGCGCCCTGCAACGCCTGAATCCGCATCGTCTCCGGAAAGGCAAGGTCGTAGCAGATCAGGCTCCCTACAGTCAGGGAATTAAGCGTTGTGCAGCAGATGCCGTTCCCCGGTGCAAAGTACGGGTACTCGCCGCCACTGTGGCACTTGCGGTATACGTTCCGGAGGCCGTCCGGCCCGATGAGGGCGGCCGAATTATGGAGCACGGCGCTGGACGCGGTCGATTCGATGAAACCAACCTGCGTATAGAGACCTGCTCGTCGGCACGCCTGGCCAATAAGATCCAGACAAGAACCATTCAGCGTTTCTGCTTCCTGAAGGAAGTAGCGGCGCTGCGCAATTTGCTCTGGCGATCCCAGCGGATACGCCGAGTCAATATATCCCTGCAGGCATGCCTCCGGGAGCACAAGGATATCGACCCCGTGATCGCCAGCCTCCTCAATGAAACCGATGATCCGTTCGAGATTCGCGGTCTTGTTGTTTCTCACCGTCATGTTGACGGCAGCAAGCTTGGTCTCCATCCCGCCCTCACGTTAAGGTTTGCACTTCGTACCCTGCACTGGGCATTCCTCCGCTTTCACTAATTTATGAATATGCGAAACAGCCTGCTGGTCACGAATGCGGAGGAACGGGGTGCCAAATCTGAGATTACGCTGGTGTGGCCGCCTGATAAATCTCGCCGATCAAGGAACCTATCGTGGCTTCGTCTGTTGGGCCATCGAAACGCATGGGGTCGTAGGCGGCAATATCGAACTCGGTTGAGCCGTTGACCGTCAGGTCGCAGGCGACCTTGCCGAGCGCGGGACCGTGCGTGACACCGGCTTCGTTGTCGCCCGCCGCAACGACCACATTGTGGTAACCGCCAACGGGCCCGAGCGTGAAGCGGTGATCGGGTGTGTAGACGGGCATGCCCTGCAACCACGATATGATCTTCAAGCCCCGGAGTCGCGGGAACACGCGCTCGATGTCAGGCTGCTCCTCAAGCAGGCGCTGGAAGAGTGACTCGTCTTTCGGCATCTCGTCCGCGGGAGCTCCATATTGGCGCTCGACGCCGTAGGCCGGACGATAGCCATGCACGGTGCCCCAAGTGAATCCGCCCTCCCTCTCCCGGATCCACAGCCCGAGATCACGGCACTGAATGGTGGGCATGGTCGCCGGTACCCCGGCCGGTTCGGTGACGATGCGCGTGGCGAGCATGCGGAAAAGCGGCAATTGGACGCCCAGACTTTCCAGTAGCCGGTTGGTCCAGGCGCCCGCGGCGATCACCAGATGCCGCGCGGGAACGGTCTGCCCATCGGCGATGACCACACCGGTAACGCGCTCGCCGCTGCTCACAATTGAGCTGACCGGAGCGCCGATCTCGAACTTGCCTCCGAGGTTGCGAACACGTTCGGCGATGGCTCGCACCGCCCGCAATGCCGCGATCTGGATTCCCGTGGACATCAGGACACCCCCGGCTACCGTAGCCGGGTCGACCACTCCGGTCAGCTGCCCGATGCCACCTGGATCGAGTTCGCGCGTACCTGGGCTCGCCCCCGGCAGCGTGGCAATCGGCTGAACAGATTCCCGCCAGGTCTGCTGGTTCAGAGCCAGGACAAGGTTGCCGTTGCCACGGAAACGGATGTCGGCGCCGTCGGCGTGCAGACCGCGATAGAACTGGAGGGCGTAATCCTGCAGCTGCAGCCCGCCTGGTCCGAAGTCGTAGTGCGCTGCGCTCCATCTCGCGACGAATCCCGCACCGGCCCTCGTGGTGCCTTCGCCTGGTTCGACCCGGTCGATGACCGTCACGTTGCGGGCGCCGGCAGCCAGCAGGTGATAGGCGGCCGACACTCCCACTATCCCCGCGCCGATGACGACAACCGGTTCGCTCAGGGCACTGCCCATACTCTGCAGGCTCCGCATGTGATCTTGGCTTTCCTCTCGGATCCAGAGACCTTAGTCGCGCACGTCATCAGCATCTCAACCAGGAAGAGCCAGAGGCAATCGGGCAATCGTCGACCCATCCGCCGGCCGTCACGGTGCGATGTGTCACTGGCTTGTCTCGCATCGTGCGACGGCCATATCACTATGATTGACCGCAGGCTCCAGTCCCTCTAGCGTCGGTGAAAGCACTCCTCACGGCCACGCTCATCAGGGACGCGCAGATGGCTCCAGCAACAGGCTCGTCGAGCCGCCCGTCCGGCTACGAGATCGCTACATCAGACACGGCCTGGGAGGAGCGGCATCTCCAGCTCGCGTCGCCACCGGCCGTCCACATGCTGGAGGAGTTCGGGGACTTCGATGCCGAAGCGGCGCTATCGCCTGTGGCGATCAGCGAGCCGTTTCGCGTCCTCAGCGACGAAGGAGCCGCCGCCGCCCTTCGGATCGCCCGCGAGCTTGAAGGGCATGCGGCCGGCGATGCGCGCTCCAAGCGTCTCCGGGGCTGTACCTATCGTTCGCAGTTCTTCGCTGGCTTGTACTCCGATCCCCGGCTGATCGAGTTTCTCTCGAACCTGGCACAGGCCGACCTGCGTGAGCACCCGGTCGGCCACCACCAGGTGCAGCTCAACTTCGCTCCAGACGAGCTGAGCAAGGACGTGGACGTCTGGCACTATGACGTCGTCGCCTACGACTTCGTCATGATCCTCACCGACCCGGCGCCGATGAAGGGCGGGAACACCGAGTTCTTCCGGGGCACCATCACGGAGGGGATGCGGATCCTCTCAGAACGAGGAGAGCTGCCCTCCGAACGGATCGGCAGAATCGAGTACCCGGGACCGGGCTGGGCCTTCCTCCAGCAGGGCCATCGGATCCTGCACCGCGCGGCGAGCCTCGAGGAGGCGTACCCGCGTATCTCACTTGTCGCCTCCTACTACTGCGCAGACCCCGAGTGGCGTGAGCCCACCATCCTGTCACCGCTGCGCAAGGCCGACGGGCGCGATGTAGCCCTCGTCGAATGGGCAAATTACGCGGCCTACCGGACCGCGCAACGGCTGCAGAGCTTCCTGGCACGCCAGCCCGACTTCTCGGTCCCCCTCGCGGAAGTGAAACGGCAGCTGGCGGAATGCCTGGGCGACGCCGAACGTGCCATCGAGGAGTTCGACAGCACCGACCCGGGTTCCCTCATCGGACTGGATTGAGGTACAGCGGTGATCAGTACACCAGAACGGAATCCGACGAGGGCTCAAGGGCGGATTCAGTCGGTTGCGCGTGCGGCTGACCTACTCAAGCAACTCGGCGAGCTGGGCAGGCCGGCGAGTGTTCGCGAGCTGGCGACGGCGTGCCATCTCGGCCGGGCGACGGCTTGGCGCCTTCTTGTCACACTCGAAGAGGCCAGGCTGGTGGAGCGGGCCAGCCCGGCAAGCGGCTTCTACGTTGGACCGGCGGCCATCACCGTCGCCGCCGGCGCTCTGGGCTACTCCGAGCGGATAGTCCGTCTGACACGACCGCATCTCGAACTGCTTACCCGGCAGACTGGGCTCACCGCCGCGGTCAGTGTGGTTCGGGCTGAGCAGACGCTCGTCCTCGACCAGGTCGATCCCCCTTCGGTGCTCAGCATCAACTGGGTCGGAAAGGAGTTCCCGCTCCACACCTCCTCGCCTGGCAAGCTGGTCCTGGCGCGGCTTCCACCGGAGGAGCTCGACGAGTTGCTCTCCAGCCCGCTCAAGCGGCTGACGAAGAAGACCATCACCACTGCTGACGCGCTGCGGGCTGACCTGGAACGCGTACGGCGTCTGAAGACAGCGATAAGCGACGAGGAATTTGAAGAGGGCTGCGTCGGAATTTCGGCACCGGTTGAGGACGCGACCGGCGGAATGACGGCGATCATCACCGTGACGGGGCCGAGCTTCCGGATGCCGGCACGACGGTTGCCCACATTGATTAGTAACGTCCGGGATGCTGCCCGTGCCACCGA
>Ga0187765_10000741_pt1 | contig 12183 bp, 15 predicted proteins | sample 0216_QUI02_MP05__3_FD_133018 | JGI IMG/M metagenome (GOLD analysis project Ga0187765, IMG submission 133018) | Tropical peat soil microbial communities from peatlands in Department of Meta, Colombia - 0216_QUI02_MP05_10_MG | ecosystem: Environmental > Terrestrial > Soil > Wetlands > Peat ...
CCTCCAGACTACACTACCTGCAATGGATCCTGACGCTCCCCTCATCTACCTCAATAATGCTGCCACCACCTGGCCGAAACCGCCAGGGGTCATCGGGGAAGTGGAGCGCTGCCTTCACCAGCCGGTCTACGAAGCCGGGAGGACTACTGCTGACGGTTCGACTGATTACCCCTCCGTGACACGCGATGCGCTCGCTTCGTTCTTCGATGCAGAGAGACCGGAGCATTTCATCTTTACCCAGAATGCCACCGATGCCCTCAACCTCCTCATCCACGGGTTTGCGGGGATGCAGAAGGTCCCGTTCCATGCGATTACCACAGATCTCGAGCACAACTCCGTACTCCGTCCGCTCCGGACGCTCGAGGCCGGGGGCCGGCTGAACCTCTCCATTATTGCCTCGGACGATGGGAGGGTCCCCCTGCAGGCGATCAGGAAAGCCATACGCCCGGAGACCCGCCTCATTGTCATGACCCATGGGAGCAACGTGCTCGGCTCCCTCCTGAACGTGCAACCCGTTGCTGAATATTGTGATGCCAACGGGATCTTCCTCATTATCGACGGGGCCCAGACTGCCGGCCAGATCCCTATCCGGCTGTCTGATATTCCCGCGGGTGCATTCGTCTTCACCGGGCACAAAGCGCTCTTCGGTATACCCGGGATTGGAGGGTTCTATATCCGTGACCCCGGGTCTGTCGCCTCCATAAGGCAGGGTGGAACCGGTACGGATTCAGGGAGTCTCACCCACCCTCAGGAGATGCCGCAGAAGTTCGAGGCCGGCACACCGAACATTCCCGGGATCGCTTCCCTCCGCGCCGGCATCCGGTTCATCGGAGAGGTGGGACAGGATGCCGTCACCGCCAGATTACGGAGCCTGACTTCGTTATTCATCGGAAAACTCCGGGACGACCCGGGAATCTGCCTTTACTATCCTGTCCCTGATCTGCCGGTCGTTTCCTTCAATATCAGGAACCTTGCCAACGGGGAGGCCGGCTTTATCCTTGCCAAAGCATACCATATCATCACCAGGACTGGCCTCCACTGCGCTCCGCTCATTCATGAACGCATCGATGGAGGGAACGGGTGTATCAGGGTCAGCTTCTCCTGCCTCAATACCCGGGAAGAGATCGAGACAGCTGCATCAGCGATCCGTGAGGTGGCGGCAGGTGCGAATCGTTAAATCCCTCCAGTCGAAGGTCTGTGTTGATGGTTCGTTCATGAAGGAATATGTCCTTGACGCTCAGGTGACCGGGCAGTTTCTGGACTTCCTTGAGCGGTTCGGCACCGTGAAACGCATCGAACAGCTGAAACGGCCGTACTTCTCATTCGAGAAGGAGCACTTCATTTCAGTCAGGGGATTTATCGGGGATCCGACCGTCGAAGTACGGTATGCAAAAGAGTCGAGGGATATCGTGGCCGACTATTTCCATCTCATGCTCTACTATGAGCGGGAGGGTGAACCGGGAATCGAAAAACTGAAGGGTATCGAAGGGACCATGAGGGAAAAGATCCGGGTGCGGCTGGGCCAGGATCTGGGCCAGACCCCGTAATCTCTCCCGATATTCTTCGATATCCCCAGTGGTGGAATAAAACGGTACTTTTGGAAGGGAGTGATCTCATTTGAATTCAATTGTTGCCCCCCCCTTGCGCCATCCCGCCCCAGGGGGCGGGGGCGCATGCGATAACTCCAGAGTACCGGGATGTCGGACAGAGGGATACAGCGCGATCGCACGTCAGGGCGCCCCAGCTGCGGGTCGAAGCCCCGGGAGCGTCGAAAGGTATGAGAAATGATTTCACGAGAGCATAAAAATTCAAAGACAGATCCGAATGGTGATACTGCTGTTTTTTTCCCTGCTGGTACTGCGGTACTCAGGAAAAGTCAGGTACTGACCGAGGATTGATGCTCTTCCCGGGTCCTGAACGTAGTGAGGAGGCATGTCATAAGGGACTGTTCGTCCGGCATGCTGTCTGCCGGGGTCCTCCAAACGAGGCAAAGGTGCGTTTTTCCTTAGCTCTGCTGGCATAAACCAACAGGCACTCTGGATATATCCAGATTATACCTGAAGATCCGGAATGGTATGATTGAGTGAAGTTTCAGATCTTCCTGCGCGTACGGGAATTTTTTCCGGCCCGGAAAATCTGAAAAATATTCTGGGGGATTTTATAGATATTTTCAGGGTCGCTTATGCATCACAGTTTGATTATGACCTTCACCGGTTGTCAACTTGTTAAAAAAAATATGATGGCCGGTTAAGTATTCATAAAAAATAAAAATGGTCGTTAATTGAATCGGATTTATCGACTGTAAAAATCCTAATATTTAATTACTGACGACGGTCAAACTACAGAATTAGCAAATTTTGATCAAAAAAATTTGTGTGTGATCGCATGGCTTTTGCAGTACATGTCAACATGGAACGGTGCACGGGCTGCAACAATTGTGTTGTTGCCTGCCCGGTCAATGCACTCGAGCTCTTTACGCTCGACCCTGTCACCAACGAGAAGATCTATCAGGTGCAGGATGGTAAAGCCATCAGCCTCGATTTCAAGGCTGAACTCTGTGCAGGGTGCGGTGTGTGCGTTGAAGCGTGCCCGTACGATGTGATCAGCCTCTCCGGGAAGGGCTCGACCGAGATCCCGGCAAAAGTCTGAGATAAAAGAGGAGATCCCATGGCAGAGAAGAGAATTACCCTCAACATGATCACATGCCGGACCATCCAGCAGGGTGTCGGCATGGAAGCAGGCAAGACATCGCAGAAATATTTTGACGCCTGCACCATCATGCACATGCATCCCGACGACATGAAGCGACTCGGGATCTGGAAGAACACAAACGTGAAAGTCACGAGTTCGGCCGGCAGCGTCATCGTGAAGGCCGTCGAGACCCGCGAGGATGTTGTCCCGGGCCTTGCCCATATCCCCATGGGCCCTTGGGCAAACCGGATTGTTCCGGCCTATACGTTCTCAACGGGAGAGCCCTGTTTCAAAGGCTTCCCGGTCGATGTCGAGGTTGCAGCAAACGAGCGGATCATGGGCGCTGTCGAAATCGTCCAGGACGCCTGCGGACTCTTAAGGAAGTGACGGACAATGCCAAAAGAAGTAACTGATGTTATCTGCCCGTTCTGCGGTACCCTGTGCGATGATCTCATTGTCAGCGTATCCGATGACAACAAGACCATCCTTGGTGTCAAGAATGCCTGTGCTATCGGCGCCGAGAAGTTCAACCACCAGCGGCTCCCGGGCCGCGTCAAACGCCCGCGGATGAGGCAGGCCGATGGCTCCTATAAAGAAATTTCCTATGACGAGGCCATCGACTGGACGGCAAAAATGCTTGTCCAGTCGCGGAAAACCCTGATGTACGGCTGGGCATCCACCAGCTGCCAGGCCATGAGTATCGGTCACGAGATCGCCGAGAAAGTCGGAGGCATCGTAGACAACTGTGCAACCGTGTGCCATGGCTCCTCCCTCATCGCCATCGAGGATGTCGGTGTCCCCAGCTGTACCCTCGGTGAGGTCAAGAACCGTGCCGACCGTGTCATCTTCTGGGGATGCAACCCGGCTCATGCCCACCCCCGCCATATGTCCCGGTACTCGATCTTCCCCCGTGGTTTCTTCACCGTCAAGGGGCACAAGGGCAGGAAGATCTACTGCGTTGACTGCCGGTACACCGATACTGCGAAGTGCGCCGACGAGTTCATCCAGGTCCAGCAGGGCTTCGACTACGAGCTCCTCAATGCTTTCAGGACCGCAGTTCGCGGCGAAGTCCTTCCGGACACTGTCGGCGGCGTGCCGAAAGAAAAGATCTACGAGATTGCCGAAGAGTTGAAAGGCGGACGTTTCGTCATCATCTTCTTCGGGATGGGTCTCACCCACTCCATGGGCAGGAACCACAATATCGATATCGCCATCAACCTGACCCGTGACATAAACGACTACACAAAAGGCGCGATCATGGCCATGAGGGGTCACTGGAACGTTACCGGTTCCGGCCAGGTGCTTGGCTGGCAGTACGGGTTCCCGTATGCCGTCGACCTCTCAAGAAGAGACCAGGCCCGCCACCAGACCGGCGAGACAACCTCGGTCGACCTCCTCAACCGGAGCGAAGTCGAAGCCTGTTTCTACATCGCTACCGACCCGGGTGCGCACTTCCCGATCGACGCTATGATCAGCAGCTCGAGGAAGCCGACAGTAACGGTCGATCCGCACATCAACTGCACCACCGAAATTTCGGATATCCATATCCCGGTCGCGATGGTCGGAGTAGAGACCGGTGGCTGTGCTTATCGTATGGACAACGTCCCGATCGAGACCCGCAAGGTTGTCGACCCGCCGGAAGGCATGCTCACGGACGAGGAACTGCTCACGAAGATCAATCAGAAAGTCGATGAACTCCTCGCCAAGGGAGGGGCATAAATGTCAGAATTTATCATCAAGAACGGCCACGTCTTTGACCCGGTCCAGGGTATCAAGGGCGACAAGAAAGATATTGCCATCAAGGACGGAAAGATCGTCGACAAGGTCGGTTCCGGCGCAAAGGTCATCGATGCCAAGGACAAGACCGTCATGGCAGGAGCCCTCGAGGTCCACGCCCACGTAGCAGGGCCCAAAGTCAACGCGGGCCGCTGGTACAGGCCCGAAGACAAGCATTTCGACTCCCACAAGAAACCCGGCATGACCCGCATTGAGGGCGGCAAGTCGATCCCTACCGTCTTCAAGACCGGCTACGAGTACGCCCGCCTGGGGTTCACCTTCGCCATGGAAGCTGCGATGCCCCCGCTGTATGCCCGGCATGTCCACGAGGAGATCCACGACACCCCGATCATCGATGAAGCCGCACTCCCGGTCTTTGGCAACAACTGGTTCATCTTAGAGTACCTCAAGAACCATGAAGTCGAGAACACGGCTGCCTATATCTCATGGGTGCTGCGCCAGACCAAGGGTTACGGCGTCAAATGCGTCAACCCCGGCGGCACTGAAGCATGGGCCTGGGGACTGAACTGTCTCACGATCAACGACCCTGTTCCGTATTTCGAGATCACCCCTGCAGAGATCATCAAGGGACTTATCGAGGCCAACGAATTCCTCGGCCTGCCCCACTCGATGCACCTCCACCAGAATGATCTTGGTAACCCTGGCAACTACAAGACGACGATCGATTCCCTGAAGCTCGCAGAAGGCATCAAGCCGAAGAACAATTTCGGTCGCGAGCAGGTCCTGCACTCCACGCACCTCCAGTTCCATGCCTATAAGGGTACAAACTGGGGCGACTTCGAATCCGGTGCCAAGGAAGTCATGGACTATGTCAACAAGCAGAAGAACCTCACCATAGACACCGGGAACGTCACCCTCGATGAGACCACGACGATGACCGCCGACGGTCCCTTCGAGCACCACCTCCACGGGCTCAACCACCTGAAGTGGTTCAACGTGGATGTCGAGCTGGAGACGGCCGCCGGTATCGTGCCGTTCATCTACGATCCGAACAATGCCGTCTTTGCCAGCCAGTGGGCCGTCGGTCTTGAAATTGCCCTCTATGCAAAGGATCCGATGCGCTGCTTCATAACAACAGACCACCCCAACGCAGGACCATTCACCCGGTACCCGAGGGTGTACTCGTGGCTGATGTCCAAGAAGGTCCGTGACGAGCGCCTGAACTCCTTCAAGAAGGCGGACAAGGTTATCAGTGCCACCAATATTGCAAACATCGACCGTGAGATCACGCTCTACGAGCTGGCAGCCATGACCCGTGCCGGCCCGGCGAAATGCCTTGGCCTTGCTGCTGACTACGGCGGCCTGAAGCCCGGCATGAACGCCGACGTCGCTATCTACAATATCAACCCGGACAAGTTCCCCTCCACCGGGCCCGAGATCGAGAAGGCATTTGCAAACGTTGCATGCCTCTTCAAGGATGGCAGGATCTGCGTTGAGGAAGGAAAAGTCGTCGATATGGGCCACAAGAAGACCTTCTGGGTCGACGCCAAGGTCAAGGAGAACAAACAGGTCATGCACGATGTCCGCGAGAAGTTCCTCCGCTACTACAGCGTGAACGAGGCAAACTATCCGGTCCCTGAGAGCTATGCACCGCACCAGCACATCATCGCGGTGGACGCGACCCAGTGAGGTGACAAGAACATGAACACAGTGACACTGACGGTAAAGAAAGCACCGGAACTGTATCTGGAATGCGAAAATGTGAACCCGGATGTATTCGCCGGTAAGAAAATCGACCAGATTGCAAAACTGGGCGCATACCAGGGTAAGGAGATGTCCACGCTCGGGGACTTTTTCACGATCGCCGGAGAATCAGGAGCGACTGCCGCCGACACGAAGATTGTGGTAAACGGCGACTGCACGAAGATGAAATATCTCGGTGCCAAGATGTCAGCCGGTGAGATGACCGTGAACTCCGACTGCGATATGTACACCGGCAGCTGGATGACGGGAGGCAAGCTCACGGTGAATGGCAATGTCCATTCATTCTGCGGTCTGGCAATGGCTGGAGGAGAGTTTACTATCAACGGCAATGCAGGCAACTACCTTGTTGCTGCCTACCGTGGCGACTGGCGTGGCATGTCCGGCGGCGTCTGCCGGGTGAAGGGCAATGCCGGATCCGATGTCGCGAGTTTCATGATCGGCGGAACTCTCATCATCGGAGGCGATGTCGATATCCACCTCGGTACCCATATGGAAGGTGGCAAGATCGTCCTCAAGGGCAACGCGAACCGCCGTGTTGGCGGCCAGCTCGTTAAGGGCGAGATCTATGTCTTCGGGAATATCAACGTCATGATGCCCGGCTACAAACCGGTGGGTGAGAAGGAGATGGAGGTCGATGGGACCAAGGCTACATTCGTCGAATTCATCGGTGACCTCGGCGAAAGGCACCCCAGGAGCAAAGGCCAGACAGTATACGGCCACCTCTATATGAAGAAATGAAGGGAGGAGAAGGAACTATGGACAAGTACGTATGCTCGATGTGCGGTCATATCTATGACCCGGCTGTTGGCGAGACGAAGGCCTTTACCACGATCCTGTGCAACACCGACCGGATGAAACAGTACGAGTGCAAGATGATGAGTCCGGAACCGATCAAGGCCGGTACCGACTTTTCAAAGATTCCCGCCGACTGGAAGTGTCCGACCTGCGGAAGCCCGAAGTCCTACTACCGCAGGATGGAGCCCGATCGGCTCGCCTCGATGCGGACGATCAAGTGATGCGAAAAGAACCCCTGCGGTTCACACACTTTTTTTTCGGGAAAAAATCCCGGTAAAGCGTTTCTGATGGAGAAAGTGCTTCAGGCGCTCACGGCTTTTTCGACCTCTCGCCCGGGAAGGTGGCTGTGGAATCCAATGGTGTGGCGATTCTGGTAAAAGGTTATGACAGGAATATTCCCCTCGATCGCGGCATGATAGAACCGTTCCGGGAACAACGAAAGGGAGAACCGGGTATAGATGGAGACAGGTACCAACCCCTGATACCGGACTTTGCCATCTGAGAAGACGACTGCGAGGATGAATGCGGTAGTGTCATAACCGATTCGGCGGATCTTCTGTAATACGCGGTTATGCGACACCATTGTCATGCTGATTCTCCCGGGCACTCCCGGAGTATCTTCTCTTCGGGCTGGAAAAAAATACTATATGCCAGTCGAAGCGGCATGTCTTCTCTTCATGATCCTCACATGCGAGGCAGATCCGACCTGGTTGTTATGAAGCACTCACGGCAGGGATCTTCCCTTCGACCACTTCCCGATAGAGCCGCAGCGGGAATGCGGCATGGAAGATCGATGCATAGACCGGATACGGTACCGGTGCATGGTATTTCACGGTATGATCAGCAAATACCACACCCATCGTGTGCGTTGCGACATCGTATCCGAGCTCATTGATCCCGTGAACGAGATGCCTGTCCCAGACCATATTCATTGAGTCACACTCTTCCTGGCACTCATCTGTGCCATGAGCGGCAATGGGGCTCTTGACACCATAAGGATTGCGGGAGCCTGGATGGGGTTCAGGTAAGAAATGGATAGGAGATTACAGGAGAGGGAGAACCAGGCGGATCATGGATGTCAAGCGTGGACTCCTTTGGGAACCCCATCAAAATGGGGAGGAATAAGGGAACTGCCCGCCACGTCAGCCATCTCTTCAGAACATGGATCCTAAAAATTGCGATTGGGCATTAATCGAATGATTTCTGCCTGGTGAAAGTCTTGTACCGTTACTTCTTATCCCTCGATCATCTTCACGATCCCCTTCCTGAACTCGTCGAACTCGAGCTCATCCAGTTGCTCGGGAAGGAGCGAGCCTGTCGACGCCTGTCGGTAAATCCAGTAAATGATCTTGTCCACAACCCGGATGACATCTTCCTGCGTTTTAACATCGATAAGGTGACGACCGATCTTCGGGTGACGGCCCCGGTGCCCGCCCACGGTGATGCGGTACTCAGCGGGGGTGCCCTGGATAATGTGGAACGGACAGGGTTTGATGCAGAACCCGCACTCCATGCACTTGCCTGCATGGAGGACGATCACCCCGTTCTCCACCTCGATTGCATCCTCCCGGCAATAGGCCGTACAGGTCCCGCAGCCCGTACACAGCCCCGGGTCGCGGATCGGCCGCTGGATACCGGTGATCCCAATCTCGTTGAGCCGTTCACTCTCGCACCCGTTCGGACACGAAGAGATGGCAATCCTGACCTTGATCGGCAGCTCCTTGGCAAAGAACTTCTTGTCGATGAGCTCAGCAAGACCGACACTGTCAATGATGCCGAATTTGCAATGCCGGGTCCCGAGGCATGCAGTCACATTGACGACCTCCTCGCGTTCTGCGCCGAGGGGGGTCCCGTTGGCAGCCAGGTCATTGAGCAGCGGTTCCAGCTTCGAGGGATCCACGTGCGGGAGCTCGATCGTCTGCCTCGTGGTGAGGTGGAGATTTTCTACGCCATATCGGGCGGCGATCTCACCCAGTCCTTTCAACCGTTCGGGAGTGATCATGCCAGCCGGCATGCGGAGGCGGACAATGCAGAATTCAGGATCGATCTCGGTGATGATCCCGCCTCGGGTGAAAAGTTCCTGGTTCACCGGGGGGCGTAATCGTCGTGACATAGCAAACCAGCTATGGGGGGTGTTAACGGATAGATGTTGCCACTGTGATAATCATTTTACCAATTATTAACCAATACTATACCATGACACAGAAGTCCGAGTACATGGAGGCCTTCTTCGGGGTGGAACTCAACCAGAAGTTTGAGGATGTCATCACCGATCTCAGGAATGCTGAGGACGACCTCAAGGAGCTCTCGCGGGAGATCGGACGGATCGAAACGAACCTTCCCCCCGACGAGAAGGCGGTCCTGATCAAGGACTGCCGGGCTGCAGCCTTTGAGAATGCCCAGACGATCAAAGATGCCCGGACTTTCCTCGATTTCTACCTGAAATCTGACAAGACATCCACCCACATTATCCTCGAGCGGGACGCTTATATGAAGATCTACCAGATCTTCAAATGGGATGGTGCCGACGTGCGGGACCTGAAGCGCTGGATCAAGGAACTCCGTGAACTCTGTGACAAAATTGGCCTGAACATCCGCGACCTGATCAACTTCAAGAAACTGACTGCCCAGCCCGTGCCGGAAGACCTGGTGAAATTCCCGGTGTACGCTTTCGACAAGCAGGGTTACTGTCTCACCGGCCCGAATTTCGATGTTGTCATGCACATCGATGAGGTCCGCGAGAAGATGGAAGAGAATGCGTCGGGATAATCGCTGTACCGGTTCCGTTAGTTTTCAATCATTTTTTTACAATGGATTTTCAGGATTCATTTTTCCAGAAAATTTCCAGCGGTTCTTATCGATAAAATAACAAAAGTTCCTGGATTTGTGAATCATCGGGCAGAAAAATATTGGGATTTCGATATTCTCATCGGTTAGCCCGATATGAAATTATTTTTATGGAAATTAATTTTTTACGATTAACTATTTGGAAAATTTCAGAATATTTATTAACATCCGACGAGAAGGTAAGCGTATGGCCGAAACAAAGCCAAAAACTAACGAGAATTATGATGGGATCGATGCCATCGCACGGAATCCTCTCTATGTCGGTCTGGCTATCGGAATCCTCGCTGCAATTGTTCAGCTCCTCCTGATCAGTGCAGGAGGGCCGGAAGCGTACGGTTTCTGCGTTGCCTGCCATACCCGTGATGTTGTCAATGTTGCCGTAAACGATATCTTCGGGACGAAACTGGCCGTTGCAGCGATATCACAGAATGCAATCCTGCCGGTGATGACCGTGGTGGGCGTCCTCATCGGTGCGTTTATTTCTGCCCGTGGCTATGAAGAGTTCCGGACCAAGACCGGCAGTGCCGCATCCTATACCGGGCACCTGCTCGGAGGGATCTTCTTTATGATCTTCGCTCTCTTCATGGGCGGCTGTCCTTACCGTCTGGCGTTGCGGATCGGGTATGGCGATGTCGTCGCGTTCATCGGCGTTATAGCAATCGTTATCGGAGTTCTTATTGGAATAAAAATCGCCACAAACCTGGCGGAGCGTGAGGACTGATCATGGTACTCGCAGGAATATTATCCAAGGAGACTGCCGTCATCGCCGTCCCCATCGTCACGCTCATTCTCGGGGTTATCATCGGCTGGCTCGGTCAGCGGTCCGGGTTCTGTTCCATCGGGGGGTTCCGTGACTTCTTCATGTGGAAACACACACGCCTCCTGTACGGGTACCTGGCACTTATTGCCGGGGCTTTCATCGGGTACCTTGCCTTCAAATTCATCTTTCCTTCTGCATTTGAGGGATTCTTCTGGGCCCTGAACAAGGGGCTCATGCCCGTCCCCGGTGCACCGGCAAACCTCACGGTCGTAGCGTACATCGTCCTTGCCATTATCGGTGGCATCGCAGTCGGACTCATGGGGGTCATTATCGGCGGCTGCCCGTTACGACAACTCGTCATGACTGCAGAAGGGAACCTGAAATCGCTCTTCTTTGTGATCGGGATGTGCGTGGGAGCCGTAGTCTATACGATGTTCGTGTCCGGATGGGGAGTTGCCCTCCTCAAAGCTGCGGGTCTTGCCTGAAGGAAGGAACATGCTATGACAACAAAAACCCTGGACATCACGGGAAAAGTCTGCCCGTTCTGCCTTCTCGAAACCAAGAAAGTCCTTGACGGACTCCAACCAGGAGACGTGCTGGTAGTTTCCTGTGACCACCCGCCTGCGGCTACAATAACAATCCCCCGGTTTGCGGAAATGGGCGGGATGCCGGTCGAGGTAAAAAAGATCTCAAGCGGTCTGTGGGAAATCAGTATCACAAAAAAATAACCGTCGGAGCGAAACACAACGCTAATGAGCCATGTCGGTGTACCCCTAAGCGGGAACACCGGCATGAACCCTCATTTTTTCCTGCTTGGCGGCACCGTGACCGCAGAGCGTCTCTCGTGGATCGAAGAATGCCTGAAGTTCTATTTCGTGAAGATCAATCCATCGAACCTTCTGCACCATACCAAAGGGCAGGATGACGTCTTCACATTCCTGCTTACCGGTGAAGCCCTCTACAGCCTCCACAACCCCGCAATCGTGAGGATCTGGGAGATCCTTCTCGCCCTGCCGTCTGTCACAATCCTGTGCGACCGCCAGGAACTCATGCTGCGGGGCATCTCGATCGAGGGGCTCAAGATGAAGAATCCTGACCAGGTGATCGACCACAACCGCCTGGGAATCAGCGGGAAACCCTCATTCTGGAACGATGTGGCGAGGATCGCCCGCCAGCACGAGCAGCCGGTCCCGAGCACGATCGGATATCTCCTGCTGAGTTCACCCTACATGCACCGTTCGAGCCTTGCTGCAGTTCAATGCCTGAACGCAGCTCTCGAAGCTCATGCATCGGTGGAGCTGTATGCGTACCTTGACGGGATCCACTGCGGCCACACCGGTCAGAAACCTACTGAATTCGAGAATATTGGTGAGGGTCTGGAGGAAATCAGCGAGAAAGCAGCCAGGCGGGGTCTTTCATGCCAGATGATTGCCTGCAACCGGTGTGCAACTGCACGGGGTTACAGCACATGGGATGACGGGCAGGGGCAGGTCATATCCGCGTGTACTATCCGGCCGTTCCGTATCCGCAACATGAACGAGATAATCGAGCGGTTCGCAAAAAATCACCTTATCCTCGGAGAGGATATC
>Ga0187765_10000742_pt1 | contig 12180 bp, 16 predicted proteins | sample 0216_QUI02_MP05__3_FD_133018 | JGI IMG/M metagenome (GOLD analysis project Ga0187765, IMG submission 133018) | Tropical peat soil microbial communities from peatlands in Department of Meta, Colombia - 0216_QUI02_MP05_10_MG | ecosystem: Environmental > Terrestrial > Soil > Wetlands > Peat ...
AGCGTGGCGTTCGATGTGCACAGGGGGATACTCTGCAAAACCCTTTTGCAGCCGCACGGCGGCTGGATCATCGATGCAACGGCCCGTATCTAAGATCGACGCCCTCGGCGTTGCGACCTCCTAGGGAGCAGCACCTTCATCATGGCGCTGCACCATTTACCATCGAAGAAAAGCGCGCGCGCCGATTCCGGCGACGTCCGTACCGCAGAGCGCATGCTGCGCTTGCCGATCTTGGGCAGCCTACAAGCCTACTGGAGGACGGGGGACTAGTCCAACGTCTTGCAGATAGTTCGAAAAACGGTCGTGGTTTGCGGCCAGAGCCTGGACGATTTCGCTGAGGTCATCGAGGGTGTACGCAACTTTGTCCTGGTCACGTTCCACGAAATTCTCACTGGGCGCAGCGGGATCGTCGTGCAAGGCCTTGACCTTCTCAGGCGATCGCAGAATCCAGACTGGCTGGATCCAGGTTGATGATACGCCAGGCATCCATGTAGCGTGGATGATGTCGGTCCACAGCGGCGTTAGCGTATGTGGAATCATAAGGTACTCACTGATCCGGTCAAACCGATCGAGAGGAATTGTCCAGTGACGTAGCAGATCGAGCAAAGCAAGCCGTTTACCGCTGAAATCGAGGTTGCGGGTCAAGAGTATGACGGGAGCTAGTTCCGCGCCGACGACCGTTGCTATGACTTCTTGGATGAGAAATTCGTAACGTGAAAACCACTGAATGATTGCTCCGAACAGCAGTAAATGCTGTTCACTAAGACAGCCCATGGTCATTTTGTTCATTTTTCTTTCCTTGAATGAATGGCTGATTTTTGAACCGCATTTAACTCTTCCACACATTGATGTGGATCAAGCCTGCTCGAGCGACATGCAACAATGGACCCGCGCCGTTCCATTTCGGTGTGGCATAAAGGCAGCACGGAGGGCACCGACCACGATACCGGTTGGGTTGGACAGTTAGTGGTCCCAATATGGCGCCGTGAACCTACTGCGAGCATCGTTCGGCCGCCGCAAGCACGGGAGGGGTGTCAGGAGAGTTTGACAAACCGACTGTCCGGGACAGCGGAGGCGTTGTCTGTGACACCAAATAAGACACGGAGGCACGTCATGATGTGAGGCGCGCGCTAGTCTCCTGCCAGTCCACTGCGGGCTTCGGGATGGTGCTCGAGAAAATGGCGTAGCGCCATGAATAGCTCCGCTCCGTGGCGAATGCGGCCCTCATCGAGTGCCTTGTGAAGGTCCTCAATCATCATCTGTCGAATGCGTTCGGCTCCGCCGGCCTGTTTGAGCAGATAGGCGGCAAGCGCCGCCGCCGCGATGTTGGGAAGATGCTCATGCTCGCTAATTGCAGCGACCTCATCGGCATCGAGGCCGCACATTCCAATGCAGTCCTCAAGCGAAATCACGGCGTGCCCTCCACTCGGATTTTTTAAAACTGTATCGTCGATCAAGCGGTTGGCTTTGATTAAGATCAATCATGCGCTGCGAGACTAATTTATGGTATTTTGTTGCCATGCTGTTGAACCGCGCCCAGCGGATGATCTCGGGGGCGCGGCCGTAAGGGAAATGCAGCGTCCGGCAAAATTCTAACCCACTCGGCGTGTGAGACCTCGCGGCAAATGTCGAACAGTGCCTTATCCTCTCGTAGGACCGGCGTTTCGAAGCGAAGCGGTGAGCCGGCCTTAAACACGCAAGCGGCTTCATTGGGCTTGCAACGATGATTCGGAGGTCAAAGCGCCTCTTTCGCCCGCGTTGCAAGCCGTTATTATGACTGCTAGTAGGCCACTACAAGTTCAACAAGCTCGTCCCTCACGCCGCGAAATGATCTTGATCCATGTGCTGCTCGACGTGCTCCTGCCAAGCTGAACCACAGTAGAATCGACGCGCAAGCCTGGGAGGGTAGGGCTCAGGTTTTGTCAACGACAAAGCCAGGGAACGCCGCCTACCGCCATTGTGCGTCCTACAGAATCGTCGGGCAGATGCTGCCCGCAATAGGATTGCTCTGACACGGTGAAATCGCAGGTGCCGGACCACGAACGTCTAGAACCTCCCCGATATATTTGACCTCGACACCCCAGTTGGTATCGGCTGAATCAGCCGGCGAACACCATGCCGTCTCTCGGTTCGACCCAAACGAGGTGATCCCTAATCGCCTTGACGCCAGCAACATTCTCGGCAGCGACCTTTGCGGCTTGGCGCTCGCGCTCGTCAGGGATCGTGCCCCAAAGCTCGACCACGCCGTCGCGGACCACCACATTGAAGTCTCTCGGGGACCATGCCTTGTTGCTGAACTCAGACATGATCTGTTCCCGAATAGTTACGTCCGTCGTCGCTGAAGCGGGCAATTCCCCCACAACGCTTGCCAGTGCATCCAAGAGATTCGCTCGGCTCACGATCCCGACGACACGGCCTTGCCGCAGGACCGGCACACGCTTGACACTGCTCTGCTCCATGAGGCTGACGATCTCGTCGAGGCGCGTGTCCTCCGTGATCGTGATCGGAGGAGATGTCATCACATCCGCGACCTTGCGACCATGGGTGTGGACATACTCGTCCGCAGACTGTCCTGGACCCATGAAAAATTCGATCCACCGAGCCCTTTTGCGCTGCGTCCCGGTTTCGGCCCGACGCAGGAAGTCGCCTTCAGTAACCACGCCTACCAGCATGCCTTGGCGATCCACGACCGGCAGTCCGCTGACCCGATTCTGTAGCATCAACCGCACCGCCTCCAGGATAGATGCGTCGGGACTCACGGACACGACTTCCAGACACATGATTTCTTTTGCTTTCATAGAAGTTCTCCCATCGTCGACGCGCGGAGCTTAAGCAGCGCCCCTTAAGTCGCTTTGACATGGGTCAACACGTAAACTGCTTTTACTACGAGGAGGCAATGATACGCATGTGGTAAGCCCTTCTACTCCCGCCATAATTTCATAACGTTATCAAAAATTGGAATCTCGGGCATCTGGCCGCGCTCAACCTTCGTCTTGGCCGGACATGCCGAGCAAGCATAATCATTAGGTGACGTTTGGCTCTACGATCAGGTCCCCAGCCGGTAGCCGCGGCTTCGGGGAGCGGCGTCGTGCGGCCGCGTTTCGTTAGTTCCTCATCGCCTGAACCGCATTTTAGAACAAATCGGTTGTCATGGGGTCTCGAGCGGCATATTTTCTGCTCCTTTTTCGCAATCCGCAGCCTGCGTCCACCGCCCGTTCGGTCCAGCAACGTCGGCCTCGCGATCGCGCCGAGTGCCCCATGCCTCAGCCGCCGACGTCCCGGCAATCAGACGGGGCCGATCTAAGTTTTGCCGTCGCAGTCCCTCCAAACCCGCCGAGGAAGGTGCCTCGACGGGGAAGAGAATTTGACTCGGACCGAGCCTAATCCTCGCTGGCTCATGTTGCAGAGCCGCAGCGAGCCAACCGGTGGTATCGAATGCGTACAACAGGGGAAGATACCATCTCTGCGCAAAACCATGATCGACGCGTTTAGCGCGCAGACTGCTGATCCCTTTGTGGCGCCACGTGACTGGACAGCTGCCGGGGGCGCAATACTGCGTCCGGCGACAGCCTGAACTCTCACATAGCTCCTCCCCAGGTCGCAAAGGATTCCAATACGCAATCATCAAGCTGCCGCAGTGACCCGCCCAATTTCCCATGGCTTCGAAGAAGCCGCAGTATAGAATGGGCCGGCCTTCGAGAAGCTTCGTCACCCTGCGCGCGCCGAAATTGGAGGGCCGTTCCGGGGAAAACGCCGTAGCTCTCGCCCTTGGAGGGCCAGCAAGGGGCTTCCGGTCCGGTCGCCGCCGAAAGCTGGCCACAAAGCCGATGTGCTGGGGTGACGATACATTTAGGTTTACCAACGTCAGCTCAGGCCATGACGCTGCAAGCCTGATTTTGATCCAAGTCAGTGCGGACGCGAATTGGATTGTCTAAGAGCGCTAACCGAGCTCCAGCACCATGAGCCTTATGCAGCCCTGTATTCAGCCTTCCGCAAAACCCTGCCCAATCTGCCGCGTTTCGATGCTCGGAAGCGGAACCGGTCTTGCACCTCGCGAATTCGACCACTTTGAATGCTTGAACTGCGGTGTAGTCATGGATTTTTCCAGGTCTCAAAATCAACGAACAAAATTTGTGCCATCGTGCAGCGGCACGTGGTTACGTCATGAAGCGCGGGTGGGTTTGGAGGTAATGGGCTTTCAGGCGCTCTACTTGGCCCTTTGTTGCACTTGATCATCTGGTCCCCGTCCCGAATCAGATGGTCTCAAGTGAATCATACTTAAAATCTTGTGGCGAGCCCCGACGCCGTGAGAACTTGGTGCGGCCGACTCCGATTCAGCCCTTTATGGAGGCGGTATAAACGCTTTAAAAGCCGGCTACGCAGCGCCAAGCTGCGCCACAGCCAAGCGGCGATGCACGTAACAAATGAGGCCGCCTCGGGGGGTACCGAAGCGGCCCAAGTCAGGGAGGAAATAACCCCCGTGAGGGGGCGGTCTCACCATGACCGCAATGCTATAACGAATGGCACTCGGCAATGTTCCAATCGCGGCTTCGTCACCATGTTCCGATGTCGATCTTCCGCGATAGTGCGCCGCAGGAGCGGTCTGTATTCAACCGTCTCTCTACCGCGCCGCACAAGAGCCATCCGTCAGCGGTCAGGAGCACATGGTTGGGCCAGATCAGCGTCATCGCTTCCAAGGCAAGACAGTTAGTGTCGTCACACCTTTAGTGTCGTGACACCTTTAGTGTCGTGACACCTGCTGGGTACGCGCCGCCAACCCCGCCCACATAGTTCAAGGGCCCCGAGGAACAATGCCCATTGCAAAGCGTTTTTTGCACCAGCACTCCCGGCACTGAACGCGTGTATGGCCACGGCCGCACGGCGGTGCGAGGCGAGCGCCCGCCGTTCGGGCTGCAACGCCTGTGTAGCACCCGGCGCCATCAAAGCCTCTCGCTGACGCCGTGGGAGACCAGATTTCAAACCAAGGTTTCGCGTACTCGGAGCTGATTGCGGAGATATGTTGCAGAGCACCAGATACCAGAACCGTGCAACGACGCGGGGGAGCTAGGCCGATGAGCGACGATATTGCCGCCTCCGGCTCGGCCAGAAGGATGGAGGACGGCTCTGGATCTAATAGGCCTACAGGCGGTCAAGCGGAGATGACGCTCGGGTCCGCCCGCGACGTCTTTCAAGGCGGCTTATTTGTGCTTGCGGTCCTTGCCGCGCTCTACGCCGCGCGGGAGATCGTCCTGCCAATCGTCCTCGCCGCGATGCTTAAGCTCCTGCTGCAACCGGGCGTTGCGAACGCTGCAGCGGCTCCATGTGCCGCGGGCACTTGATGCATTGCTGTTGATCGGCCTGTTGTTTTGCACCCTGATCGTATTCGGGACGATGTTGTCAGGCCCCGTGGCTTCGTGGGCGCAGAAATTGCCGCAGGCGTGCCACGATTGCAAGAGCATCTAAGCTTTCTACGCGCACCCATTGAAACCGCTCACCAGTTTCTGCAGCGAGCGGAGGATTGGTTCAGCGGCGGTCAGCCGTCAAGCGTTCGCGTTGGTTGGTCTGTTGACCGCGACGGCACCCCATAGCACGGGGGTCTCCCTACCCGCAGAGCCACATGACGACTGCCGTTGCGAGCACCCCGGCAGCGTTCATCACTGAGATCGTGATGAGATAGGCGGAGATATCCTGGTCGATCCGCTGCGAGATCTCGATCGCCTGGCGCTTGTCACCGAAGCAGGATTTCGACCAAGCGGCGTAGGAACGTGTCGCCACCGACCAATAGGAAGAAGGGCATCAGAATCGTCTGGAGCAGTCCTCAATCCCGCGTGCCCGCAAACACGCTATCCGATAGGCCCGATCTAATGGGCAATCCCTTGGACGAACGCCGTTCTGGCAGTGCCGATGCTCGCGATAACGAAGATTATCTGCGACCGGATTTCGACGCTGGCCGCCTTTGGTCACTTCCTCGAAGGATAGCCTTGCTTTCACCACCGTAAGCCGTTCCCAGTCGTTGCGTGAGTTGATACCAGATTGGTTATCCGCGAAATTCGTGGCGCCCTCGCAGAAACTGGGTGGTCGACCCTGGAACACGTCTGGCTGGTGTGCGTTATGTGTCACATAAAACCGTTCCGGAGGCTTTCGATGAACACCGATGAATCTCGAAGCCGGCAACGTGAATCGGATGTGAACGTATCCGCAGGTGGCGCCCCGGTAAAATCCACCACTGAAGTCCGTCAAGGTGTGACGGGTCACAATGTTCGTTACGTTCTCGGATTCGGCGTGTTGGCGATCGTTATCGCCTTCGCAGTGGTTTATGGCTATTATTTCCACGCCTGATAGTGACAAAAACTCGGAAAGCGTCGTCCTCCGTGGATAATCTGCCAACCAAATTCCCGGTTCAACACGATATATCGCGGATTGAACATAAGCTTCTCCCGGTCGAGGATGGATCCGTTGAATGGTTAGTCCAGATTCGCAGCGGCGTTCGCGAATAAAGTCGCTTCGGTCGCACCCACGTCCGAGGAACGAGCAAGATTTGGAAAAGTTCGGCCTCGAGGCGATTGTTCAGAGTTTTCCCGGGCGGTCGTTATCCGGGGAACACACAAGTCTGTGCCTGCGTTCCGTCTGCAGCCTTGACGCGCTACGGGTTTCGGGCCCCAGGAAATAGCGGACGTTGTTATGGCAAATAAATCATCCCGCCGATGGTCCGGCAATGTCACAAAGCACAGCGATGCCCTTGATCTGGAACCGGGGGTCTTCACCTTAAAGGATCCGAAGCAGATTGCCGCGTCCCTGAAGCATTCGGCGGAAACCAGTCGGCGAAAGAAGGCAGATTCGTACCGCTCAGCACTTTCGATGCTGACCTTCTACATCAATCGCGCCGGCAGCAATCTGTCGGCAACGCGACGCCGGGTATTGATGCGTGCGAAGGACGAGTTGCGCAAACAATTTGGGCGCGAGTGATCGCAGCGCGGAGGACCGTTTGTGACCAGGGCAAACAGCGAAACACTCGAGTCGAGTTCTCGTGAGGTGATTTTTTGATTCAACGCGGCGGTTGTGATGGGGCAGCATTGCTGTGCCGCTCATTTCGCCGTTCGCTGTTCGGGGAACAAGTGCGCGGCCATGTTCTTAACCGACAGATTGGGGATACGCACCCGATCCGGGGTACGCCTATGACCCGGGTGACGCCGCTGATCCACGCTACGCCCCGCGTCCGGGCTGTGCCTACATCCCTGGCTATGCTTATGCAACCGCGCCTGGCGAGCAGCTTTCTATCATTTCGTTGCGAACGCTTGTCCGCCGGCACCATCGATGCTCTGCTGCATTCTCGGCAGAGCCGCTATCAGGCATCGATAGAGGATCGGAGGTAGGAAGGGAAGCGGCCGCGTAGGGATTGCGGACGCCCGCAATTTGCCAGTCTCGACCGAGATCGCACCGGTCTTGGTCGAGGTGGATCCGGAGCCCATGCGGAAAATCCATTGGCATCGCAACGCCGACGAACGGCAGCACTACGTTCCGGCCAAGGGCGGATGATGGTGTTCGCCGCGAAGGCGAGGGCACGCCACCTTCGACTTCCAAGTTGGTGACGTCGGCACTGTTCAGATGTCAATGAGCCACTTCATCGACAACGCTGGCAGTACTCCGCTTCGTTTGCTAGAATCCTGCACGCTTCATGGACGTGTCGCCGGCGCAGCGGGTGGCTCTGACGCCAGACGAGTTGGTGCAGGCGCATCTGAACCTTGATAGTCAACTCGTGTATTCGCTGCGAAAAATAAAGCAACCACTTAAGCCAACTGTGTCACGGTTACGCGCGACCAGCGGCAGTTTGCCTCCGAGGTCCCACGACACTGGCGTCATCGCCCGGCCTCGCAGGGCCTCGACGTCATACCGACGGCCCAATCCCAAATGTTTCGCCGCAGTGTCTCATGCCTATGGCCTCAACAGCGATGCAACGTCCTTACGTATCTGCCACACAGCGAACAACCATGGGTTTCTTGGAACCAAATTATGATCCGATCGTTGTCGAAAAGGGGTGCGAAACAACGTTTCGCATGTACAAGAGCTCAGGAGCCGGCCCGATCCGGGAGTGTCGCTCTAGTTGGTGGTCCTGAGGCAGAACGTCGCGCTTCTTTATATCTATAACTGTTAATTTGCGATCAATCAAATATATTAGGGAGACTATTAAGCGTCATTCATACGGTGTTCATGTGGTGTTGCTTGGTGTATATTTTTATCACGGCGCTATCGTGGTGGCACCGGCAAGCAACCAAAAGTAAGGGTCGCTGCGGTGCAGCTGGATGCTGGTGCCATGTTGAGCTGAGCGTGCGTCCAATCGAGGCGCAGCGTCCGCAAGATGCGGCCGGAGAGAACCGTAGATTTCCGCCGAATGCTTAATGTCTCTTGGTAGAGTGCGGCTCTTTTCGCCGTGGCGGCCGTCAAACTCCCTGGAACGAGACTCCGCCCTCGCGAGTTATTTCAAATATCATGCCTGCGAAAGGCAGAATAGAAGAGGAGAGCAACATGCGCACAACAGCGAAGTGGTTGGCGGCGCTCGGCGTGATCGGCGCTGCGGCTCTGAGCGTCCCGAGTGTCGCCTCGGCTCAAGGAATCTACCTCGGTGTGCCGGGTTTCGGTGTCGGCATCGGCGACCCCTATTATTACGGTGGTCCATACTACGGTTACTACAATGCCCCGTACGGGTACGGATACGGCTATGGGCGCCACTGGTATCCGCACCGGTATCACCATTGGCACCGCTACTGACGCTGAAGGAAGCCACAGAGCGCGACCGGTTCGTCTGGTCGCGCTCGGCCGCTTTGCAAAAAGAGACGTGAGGAAGCAAACAGTGAACGACGCGAGTCAAGTGGGACGTACGGGCACCAGAGCGCTAGTGAATCGAGACCTCATCGGATAACACCCCTCCTGTAACACCCTTCGTGGAAATCGCAGCGTGTGACCTATGGTCGACCCGCAACATCAGCGCCGCGACATTATCTTCCCTGAGTCAAGTGCTTGGTGGCACTCCGCGCAGTTATTGGCGAAGCATCTATGCGGAGTTCGGTCCCATCCTCACGAAATTACATTGGGTGCCTCTGTGCGCAGAAAAGAGCGGTGAAAGGATCACCGAATTGCTGAACCGCGCAATAGCTGGTGGGCGCGCAAGCTTCGCAGGCCATTCTAAATCTCCACCTACCGGATACGCGACGGCGACCCCTGATTGGCAGCTTTGGCTATTCGCTGGGTTTTGTCATGGTCGTTTTGGGTCGCCAGCAGCTCCTCACCGAGAATACCATCAGTGTTGTGCTACCAGTTATGGCGTGCTTCAATTTGAGGAATCTCGGTAGATTGGCTCGAATGTGGGGCATCGTGCTAGGCACTAATTTGGCCGGTACACTGATTGCTGCGTTGTTCTGTTCATTAACCCCGGTCATTGGCGCTGAGCTGCGTGAGAGTATGATCAGCCTGAGCCGGGGGATCTTGGAGTACGGTTGGATCGAGCTGTTCTTTCGAGGCATTTCGGCCGGTTTCTTAATGGCCGCCATGGTTCGGCTCGTTCCAAGCGCGGCTACTGCCGAGTTCTACGTGATTGTCTTGATGACCTACCTTATCTCGGTCGGCAATTTCGCTCACGTTATTGCTGGAAGCATTCATGTTGGTGATGAACGGAGAAGCGGAAATCCGGAGGATCGTCGAGGATTTTCTCGTACCGGTTCAGCTTGGCAACATTGCAGGGGGCACCGCACTGTTTGCCGTGATCTCACATGCGCAGTTTATGAAAGAGGTCTAGGAGGCGCGACCGCCGCTCGGTGCCGCCACCGTGGTCCATGCAGCCGGTGCTGCCCAAAGCTTTTGCAGTTGCGAACGCTCCTCATGATGATGAGTTGTTGCGATGCGACAAATGCTGTCAGTGATAAGCTTCCTGCGCCGATTGAGAACCTGATGATACCTTGAACTTGGAACATTTGGCGGGTCACCGCATTGATAGGAGACCACATCTTGTTGCAGAGGACGGTTACGATGCTCTCGACGATTCTGATTGTCATCCTGATCTTGATACTCGTTGGTGCGTTGCCGAGTTGGCCCTACAGTGCTGGTTGGGGGTACGGTCCAGGCGGCCTGGTGGGTACGATTCTTCTAATCGTGATCATTCTGGCACTGTTGGGCAGAATCTAGCGATCGATAGGAGGGTCGGCGCCAGAATGGTTCCCGGGGGACAGGCAGAGTGCGCCGCGGCCCCCGTCAAGGGGCACCCATGGTTTTGCTCGAGCAGGTCCCTCGTCGTCGTCGACGCATGTGTTTGCCCGTTGCCGACGCAAGGAGGAGCGAGCCCAGGCGATCAATTGGTTGCCTTCCGATTGCAAATGCATCAGGGGTCGAACCCTCTCGTAAAGGAAGCCCGCGTGGCTGCGTTGACGAGAGATCGAGAAAGACGTTGACCGCAGAATGGGAGAAATGGGCCATCAAAATTGATTCTACGCATCACTTACGCAGTGCAGCAGATCCCGTGGGGTGACAGACTACGAACGAGAGAGGTATTTGTTTCGAAGCCAGAATGCATGCGCGGCGCTGCTGCGAATGCGCCCCGCGCGGATGGTCACTTCAGGTCGGTTGAGAATTTCTAACAATTCGCGCGCTTTATGAAATACCACCGAGCATCCCGCGCTCAGCAATTCCGACACGGAAAAATACCCGGTCAGGACGCCCAACGGCGCTACACCCCTTTGGCGGGCCACAATAGCGTCAAAGGGCGTATCTCCGATCATTAGGGTCCTTGAACGATCGCGAATTCGCAGACGTTTCAACGCCAAGTCGATAAGATCGAAATGCACTTTTTGTTTGGTTACGTCAGTTCCGCATGCAAACGCATCAAAAAGCCGTTCCGCCTTCATTAATTTGCAATAATGCACAAGCTCATCGCGCTGACAGCGCGAGACGGCCGCGACGCGGATGCCAAGTCTTTTTATTTCCACAATAAGCTCATGGGTTCCGGGAATCGGTTGCACGGTATCAATAAATTGCTCGCGGTAGCAGCGTCCCCGATCCGCCAATATGCGGGTCTTGAGGTCGCGCAGCTCCCTTTGCGGGATGATCTGTTCCAGCATCTCGACCCCGCCCAGGCCGGAGAAAGGATGAAGATCTGCGGTGTTAAATGTAAATCCAAATCGCCCAAGAGTTTCCGTCCAAGTCCAACAGCGCAGGGTGGGGAGCACCGCATCAACGAGTGTGCCTTCCACGTCAAAAATAACGACCTTCGGAGAAAGTTGCGCGTCGCCGAGTCGATCGATCGTTTTGCCAATGGTCAACACGATTCTCTTTCCAATCCGGTCGTCGGGTCCGCTATTTCTATTCTCGTTGTATTTCGCCTCTACGAAACGTAGTTGGCACGAAACGGTTCCGTTCAAAAAATTCCATTTAAAAAAATATGTGATTCGAGCGCGCGGCGCGGGCAATGAACGAAAACGTCGTCTCAGTGACGGCAATGGTCCTTATGGGATTGCGAAGTCACGATCCCCCGCAACCCGTGTGGATGCCGGCGAGTTGCGACGTCAGGCACTGACCGGGCGCTGGCTGAGCGTCGCGATCGTCCTCGCCAGCGCGTCGCGTTAGGCACTTGTTGTGAACGCGCGGGTCACGCGATCGAGTTTCGCCCGCGCCGCGGTCCAGTCGAACGGATGGGTATGGAAGCTTGACAGTCATCGCGTTGCGCATGGAAGATCTTTCCGTCTTTCAGCTCGACTTCAAGTCCGGCGGGAACTCGCAGGGGAAACCTAATTGCCGGCGTTGGGATTTGATGGGAATCCGGGACGCCAGGCGGCCATTCACGCTACCGGACACCCGCATGGAACTCAGGCACCGCGACCCATTCACTTTGGCTGACTTGGGCGGCTAGCTGTCAAGGCTGGCTCCGGCTTAACCGTCAGCTTTCGCAGCAACTCCTCCACGTCCGCGGAATGGTTCAAGATTGTCGGAAGGATGACAGTCCCTTCCCCCGCCGTTTGGCGAGATAACTGTCCATGAAGTCAAGATACCGGCTGAGCGCGTCGCTGAGAGCTTGTGGAGGCAACCAATTGCCGGATCACGACGTTTACGGTTAAGTGAAGGAACTTAGCACCGCGAAGACGCCGGCATTGTCGGCGCTGCAGGTTGCGACGCCTGACGCAATACAGCTTTGGGAAA
>Ga0187765_10000743_pt1 | contig 12157 bp, 12 predicted proteins | sample 0216_QUI02_MP05__3_FD_133018 | JGI IMG/M metagenome (GOLD analysis project Ga0187765, IMG submission 133018) | Tropical peat soil microbial communities from peatlands in Department of Meta, Colombia - 0216_QUI02_MP05_10_MG | ecosystem: Environmental > Terrestrial > Soil > Wetlands > Peat ...
GAGGAGGGCCGCTGGCCGCTGAACCCGTTCGAGCGCGGCCCGGAGATCACCGAGACCCGGTAGCTGGTGGCCGCCGCCCGCACGGGGCAGGTGACCGGCCCGGGCTTTTCGTTATGTAACCAGAGAGGCCAGCTGGCAACACCCGGTCAGCGCCGGGGTCAGTGCTCGCCCGACAGCAGCTGCGCCAGATCGTCCTCCACATCCTCGCTGGTGACGAACAGCAGCTCGTCGCCGGCGGTGAGCGGGTCGTCGGAGCTGGGGACGATCACGCGGCCCTCGCGCAGGATCGCCACCAGGGCCGTGTCGGCCGGCCACTGGATGTCCCCGATTCTGGTGCCGGCCAGCGGGGCGTCGGGGGCCATGGTCAGTTCCACCAGGCTCGCCTCGCTCTGCCGGAAGGTCATCAGCCGGACCAGGTCGCCGACGCTGACCGCCTCCTCAACCAGCGCCGACAGCAGGCGCGGCGTGGACACCGCCACGTCGACGCCCCACGACTCGTTGAACAGCCACTCGTTCTTGGGCTGGTTGATCCGGGCCACCACCCTGGGCACCCCGTACTCGGTCTTGGCCAGCAAGGACACCACCAGGTTGGCCTTGTCGTCGCCGGTGGCGGCGATGACCACGTTGCAGCGTTCCAGCGCGGCCTCATCCAGCGAGGTGATCTCGCACGCGTCCGCGAGCAGCCACTCGGCCCGGGGCACGCTGTCGACCGCGATCGAGTGCGGGTCCTTGTCGATGAGCAGGACCTCGTGGCCGTTTTCCAGCAGCTCACTGGCGATCGAGAGGCCGACCGCACCGGCCCCGGCGATGGCGACCCGCATCAGTGCCCTCCCTTCCCGTGGGACCGGCTGCCCGGGATGTTGCGCGCGAACGCGGCCGAGATGCGCTCCAGGTCGCGCTCGGGCGCGATCACGTGCAGCACGTCGCCCTCCTGGAGCACCGTGCCCGGCCCGGGCAGCATGGCCTCGCCGAGCCTGGAGAGGAACGCCACCGGGACGCCCGCGGCTTCCTCCAGCTCGCGCACCTTCTCGCCCACCCAGTCCCGCGAGTAGGCGACCTCGGCCAGCACCACCGCGCCGGTCGGGTCACGCCAGAGCGGCTCGGACCCGTCGGGCAGCAGCCGGCGCAGCATCTGGTCGGCGGTCCAGCGGACGGTGGCCACGGTCGGGATGCCCAGCCGCTGGTAGACCTCCGCGCGCCGCGGGTCATAGATGCGCGCCACGACCCGTTCCACGCCGAACGACTCGCGCACCACCCGCGCGGAGATCACGTTCGAGTTGTCGCCGCTGCTCACCGCGGCGAAGGCGTCCGCGTGCTCGATGCCGGCCTCGATCAGCACATCCTGGTCGAAGCCGGAACCCACGATGCGTTTGCCCTTGAAACCCGAGCGCAATTTGCGGAACGCCTCCCGGTCCTGGTCGATGATGGCGACCGAGTGGCCCTGGTCCTCCAGGATGTGCGCGAGCGTCGAGCCAACCCGCCCGCATCCCATGATCACGATGTGCACGGCCGCCCTCCGGTGGTTATGGTGCTCAGCCACCGTATTCCCCGATGTCCGCTCCTTCGACCCCAGGTCGGCATACTGGGGCATAGCCCCGGGCCACCGGCCGCGGCAACAGGACATGGGAGCAGTGTGGAAACCTCGACCGGGACGGCCGCCGGGGCGCCCGCTGGCGCGGGCGCGGACGGCCTGCTGGAGCTGGCCGTGAGCGACGTCGCACACGGCGGCTGGTGCGTGGCCCGGCATCCGGAGGGCCGGGTGGTGTTCGTCCGGCACGCGCTGCCCGGGGAACGGGTCCGGGCCCGGATCACCGACACCACCGCCAGGTTCGCCCGGGCCGAGGCGGTCGAGATCCTGCAGGCCTCGCCGGACCGGGTTGAGCCGCCCTGCCCGCATGCCCGCCCGGGCGGCTGCGGCGGCTGCGACTGGCAGCACGCCACCCCGGAAGCGCAGCGCCGGCTCAAGGCGGCGGTGATCAGGCAGCAGCTGCGGCGGATCGCGGGCCTGGACCGTGAGGTCACCGTGGAGCCGCTCCCCGGCGACAGCGGCGGGCTGGGCTGGCGGACCAGGATCAGGTTCTCGGTCGGCCCGGACGGCGCCGCCGGGCTGCTCAAGCACCGTTCCCACGAGGTGACCGGCGTCGGCACCTGCCCGCTCGCGCACCCGCTGGTGGGCGAGACGGCGGTGACCGGGCAGCGCTGGCCGCAGGTGTCGTCGGTGGAGGTCGCCGTGTCGGCGGGCTCGGGGGAGCGGGCCGCGATCGTGACCGCGGCGCCGGGCAGGCGGCCGGGGCGGCCGGCCACCGGGGGCGGCGCCGGTACCGCCGCCGCCTCGTCCCCGGCCGGGCGCGCGGCCGCGATGCTGGACGGCTTCGCCACCGTGCTGGCCGCCGGCCGCGGCGGCCGGCTCACCGCGCTGCGCGGGCGGGGCTACCTGCGCCAGAGCGCGGCCGGGCGGACGTGGCGGGTCGGGGCGGGCACGTTCTGGCAGGTCCACCCGGGCGCCGTGGACGCGCTCACGGCGGCCGTCCTGGACGTGCTGCGGCCCGCTCCCGGTGACGTGGCCCTCGACCTGTTCTGCGGGGCGGGCGTGTTCGCCGGCGCGCTGGCGGAGGCGGTCGGGCCGGGCGGGGCGGTGATCGGGGTGGAGGGCGACCGGGGCGCGGTCCGCGACGCCCGGCACAACCTGCGCCGCCTGCCGTGGGCCCGCATCCACCACGGTGACGTGGCGGCCGTGCTGGCCAGGGACGGCGCGCCCGCCGGGGATGGCTGGCCGGAGGCGGGGCTGGCCGTGCTCGACCCGCCGAGGGCCGGGGCCGGCCGCGCGGTCGTCGAGCGGCTGCTGCGGCCGCCGGGCCCGCACGGCGGCCGCCTGCGGCGGGTGGCCTACGTCTCCTGTGATCCGGCCACCCTGGCCCGCGATATCGCGGTGTTCGGTGAGCTGGGCTGGCGGCTGGCCGGCCTGCGCGCGTTCGATGCGTTCCCGATGACCCACCACGTGGAGTGCGTCGCGGCCCTCACGCCCGCCTGAACCTCCGGCTGCGGGCCGAATGGCGGCGGTTGGCGCGGGCCCGCCGCCCGGATGGTCCAGGATGGGACCATGCAACTGCGGATCTTCACCGAACCCCAGCAGGGGGCCGACTACGGCCGGCTGCTCGCGGTCGCGCGGGCCGCCGAGGAACTCGGCTTCGACGCGTTCTTCCGCTCCGACCATTACCTCAAGATGGGCGAGGGGAGCGGCCTGCCCGGGCCGACCGACTCCTGGGTGACCCTGGCCGGGCTGGCCCGCGAGACGGCCCGGATCAGGCTCGGCACCCTGATGACCGCGGCGACCTTCCGCTATCCCGGGCCGCTGGCCATCTCGGCCGCCCAGGTGGACGAGATGAGCGGGGGCCGGGTGGAGCTGGGGCTGGGGGCCGGCTGGTTCGAGGCCGAGCACGCCGCGTACGGGATCCCGTTCCCCGGCGTGGTGGAACGGTTCGACCGGCTGGAGGAGCAGCTGGCCATCATCACCGGCCTGTGGGAGACCCCGGTGGGCAAGACGTTCTCCTTCGAGGGAACCTACTACCCGGTGACCGACTCGCCGGCGCTGCCCAAGCCGGTCCAGCGGCCGCGGCCGCCAATCCTGGTCGGCGGGGACGGGCCGCGCCGGACCCCCCAGCTGGCGGCGAGGTTCGCCGACGAGTACAACGTCCCGTTCGTCAGTCCGGAGGAGACCGGCGCCGCCTTCGGCCGGGTCCGGGACGCCTGCGCCGCGGCGGGCCGTGACCCCGCCTCGCTCGTCTACTCGGCCGCCCAGACGGTGTGCTGCGGCCGGACCGACGCCGAGGTGGCACGGCGGGCGGCGGCGATCGGCATCGATGTGGCCGAGCTCGAGGCCGGCGGGGTGGCCGGGTCGCCCGCCCAGATCGTGGACAAGCTGGGCGTGTTCGGCGCCCTCGGCGCGACCCGGATGTACCTGCAGGTCCTCGACCTGCACGATCTGGATCACCTGGAGCTCATCGCGACCGAGGTCGCGCCCCAGGTGCGCTGAGCGGCCGGGTTCCCGGTCCCAGTCCAGAGTTTCCTCAGAGGAAACGGCCAGCATCCGCGCAGGATCACGCGGGAACCTCGTCCGGGAGCGTGAGACGCGCCGCCCTTCGCGGCGGCCGGCCAGGAGGTGGGCCCGGTGTCTTCGCATCGTCGCCGCCGCCGCAGGTGGCTCCGGTGGGGGCTGGCGGCGGCCGCCGTCGTGGTGGTGCTCGCGGTGGGCGTCCCATTCGTGTACATCCACTTCATCGAGGGCGCGGCGCCCGCACCGCTCAGCCTGAAGGTCGCCAGCCCCAGCGCGTCACCCGGCCAGGCGGCCGCGGACGCGCCGCTGACCGGCACCTGGACGGTCGCGGCCGGGTCCAGGGCGGGTTACCGGGTGAACGAGGTGCTGGCCGGCCAGAACAACGTCGCCGTCGGCCGGACCACCGCGGTCGCCGGCCACCTGACCATCCGGCAGCAGACCGTAACCGCGGGCGCGTTCACCGTCAGGATGGCCACCATCCACAGCGACCAGAGCCAGCGGGACGCCCAGTTCGACGGGCGGATCATGGACGTGGCCACGTACCCGACCGGCACGTTCACCCTGACCCACAGCATCGCCCTGGCGCCCGTGCCGGCCACCGGGCGGATCAGGACCTACCACGCGACCGGGAACCTCACGCTGCACGGCCACACCCGGCAGGTCACGTTCGCCCTGAGCGCGGAGAGGACCGCGGCGCAGATCAGGATCTCCGGCTCGATCCCCATCAAGTTCGCCGACTGGGACATCCCCAACCCGAGCTTCGCCGGGTTCGTCACCACCCAGAATCACGGCGTGCTGGAGTTCCTGCTGGTGCTGCGCAGGCCGTAGCGGCCGGGCGGGCCCGGGCCGGCAGGCACAGCGGCCAGCGGCCTGGTGGCCGGGCGTCAGTGGGGCCGGGGTCAGTGGGGCCGGCGGTCCAGCGGGCCAGTTCGGCGGGCCGGCGGTCAGCCGGCCAGCGGCGCCAGCGCGGCGGCCAGCGGGACGAGGAAGCCGGGGTCGGCGCCGAGCGGGAGGTTCATGATGGCCAGGTCGGCACCGGCATCGCGGTAGGCGGCGGCGAGCTCGGCGGCCTGCCCGATGCCGGCGGCGTCCTCGATCCGGATGTTCACCGAGCAGGTGATCTCGCCCGGATCGCGGCCGATCTCCGCGCAGTGGGACCGGAGCGTCCCGGCCAGGTCGAGCCAGTCCTGCGGGTCGCTGGTGATCGCGTTCCACTGCTGGGCCCAGCGGGCCGCGGTCCGCAGGGTGCGGGTCTTGCCGCGCCCGCCGATGGTGATGGGCGGATGTGGCCGCTGCACCGGTTTCGGCTCGCACCGGGCGTCGGTGAGCCGGACGTACCTTCCGTTAAGCGTGGTCGTCTCCTGGCTGAGCAGGCGGGCGATCGCCTCGATGCCCTCGTCGAAGCGGTCGAAGCGCTCGCGCAGCGGCGGCAGCTCGATGCCGTAGGCGTCGCATTCCATCTGGTTCCAGCCGGCGCCCAGGCCCAGCTCCAGCCGGCCCCCGGAGATGATGTCCACGGTCGCGGCCATGTTCGCGAGCACGGCCGGATGCCGGTAGATCATGCCGGTCACCTGGCAGCCGAGCCGGATCCGGCTGGTGCCCTGGGCCAGCGCGGCGAGCATGGTCCACGCCTCCAGGTTCGGCCCGGTGAGGTCGCCGGTGAGCGGGTAGAAGTGGTCCCAGTTCCACGCCGACTCGAACAGGCTGATCTCGTCGGCTGCCTGCCACACGTCCCGGATCCGTGCCCACGGGGTGTGCTCCGGCCTGGTCTTGATCGCGAAGCGCATCGGTTGCTCCTGTGTTCGGCTGGTCCGGCCGCCCAGAGGCGAGGCTATCGCGGCGGGCCCGGCGGCCCCGGGCGCTGCCTGGCCCACGGGTCGTAGTCCACCTCCAGCGGCTCCTGCGGCGGCCGGTCGGCCTCTGGTACGTGCCGCAGGTTCAGCCGGATCCGGGTCCAGGTGGAGCTGCGCCCGCGCATCTTGTCGACCAGCACGTCGGCGGGCTGGAGCAGCGGCCAGACGTCGGCGTGCCGCTGCTTCCACCGTTCCAGGCCCTCCTGCGCCTCCGCCTCGCTGGCGGCCCGGGCCACCTCGATGAGCGGCATGCTGGACCGCCTCCGCCCGGCCGGGCCGCTGGTCCGGCCCGGGGCGGGCGGCGGGGCGCCGTCGGCGCGCCGCTTGGAGGGCTGGACCCGGGGAGGCTCGCCCTCCTGCTTGTCGTAGTGCGGGGGCCAGGGCGCGTCGCCGAGTCCCGCCGCCTCGTGCTCACCGGCCAGGGCGAGCAGCGGCTCCAGCGAGCCCGCCGCGTCGTCCATCGGCTGCCACGGGTCGCCGAGCCGGGCGAACCGCTCCGGCACGGTGCCGATGGTGAACGCCTCCGGGTCGCAGTCGGGCACCTCGGGCCAGGCCAGAGGGGTAGACACCCGGGCGTCGGGGGTGGGCCGGATGGAGTATGCCGAGGCGACCGTCCGGTCTTTGGCGTTCTGGTTGTAGTCGACGAACACGCCGTGGCGTTCCTCCTTCCACCATTTCGCCGTGGCCAGATCGGGCGCGCGCCGTTCGATCTCCCGGGCCAGCGCGACCGCGGCCCGGCGGACCTGGGTGAAGGTCCATCGGGGCTGGATCCGGGCGTAGATGTGGAAGCCGCGGGATCCCGAGGTCTTGGGCCAGCCGGTCAGGCCGAAGTCGGCGAGCGCGTCCCGGGCGACGACCGCGACCTGCCGGATCTGCGGCCACCCAACCCCCGGCACCGGGTCCAGGTCCACCCGCAGCTCGTCGGGATGGTCGAGATCATCCGCCCGGACCGGGTGCGGGTTCAGGTCGATGCAGCCGAGGTTCACCACCCAGGCGAGCTGCGCGGCATCGCTGACCACGATTTCGTCGGCGGTGCGGCCGGACGGGAAGCTCAGCTTGACGGTCGGCACCCAGTCGGGACGCTTGTCCGGGGCGCGTTTCTGGAAGAAGGCCTCGCCGTCGGCGCCGTGCACGAACCGCTTGAGCACCATCGGCCGGCCGGTAACCCCGCGCAGCGCCCCGCCGGCGACGCTCAGGTAGTAGCGGACCATGTCGAGCTTGGTGACGCCGCTGGCCGGGAAGAAGACCTTGTCCGGGTTGGTGATCACGACCGTCCGGCCCGCTACCTCCAGGGTCTGCTTACGGTCCGGCATGTGGCCACCATAACCGGCCGGTGCGGGAACGGCCCGTACGCCGTCAGCCGCGCACCTCCCCGCCGATCGGGATGACGCCGGTCAGGGCCGGGCGCAGCACGGGCACGGGTCACCCGCCGGAGCCCGCCCCCGATGAAATCCCCGGGTCGCCCGTCGGAACCTGGGGCCGCCGAACGACGATGAGGGTATGAGCGGGCAGCCAGCGGGACGGCCGGCACCGGCCAGCGCCGGTGCGCGGCTGCTCGCGCTCTATGACCACGCCCTGCCGCAGGTCTACGGCTACCTGCTGGCGCGGTGCGGGCAGCGGGCGGTGGCCGAGGACCTCACCGCCGAGACGTTCCTCGCCGCAGTGGACGCGGTCCGGGCCGGGCAGGCGTCCCCGGTGAGTACGGCCTGGCTGGTCGGCGTGGCCCGGCACAAGCTCAGCGACCACTGGCGCCGCCTGGCCCGCGAACAGCGGGCGCTGCACGCGGTCGCGGCCGAGCCGGGCTCCCCGGCGCAGCCGGACGACCCGTGGGACGCGCAGCTGGACGCCCTGCGGGCCCACGACGTGCTGCAGCGGCTCGGGCCTCACCACCGGGCCGCGCTCACCCTGCGGTACATGGATGACCTGCCGGTGCCGCAGGTCGCCGCGCTGCTCGGCCGCACCGTGCACGCCACCGAGGCGCTGCTGGTGCGGGCGCGGTCGGCGTTCCGTGCCGCGTACACCGGCACCGGGGAGGAGGCCGGCGATGACTGACCCGTTCCGCGCGCTGCGGGCGCCGGTCACGCCCGCCGACCCCGATCCCGGGTTCGCGGCCCGGCTGCGGGCGCGCCTGGAGCGCGCCCTCGATCTCCCGGAAGGAGTTGCCGTGTCTGGTACCGGCGCATTCAGGCAGCGTCATCCCGCCCCGGTCGCCGCCCCCCGGCGCCGCGTGCGTCCCGTCGGGTCCACCGGCGAGGCCCGCGGCGGGCCCCCGGCGCCCCGGCAGGGCGATATCGGGTACGCCTCGCTCTGGATCCGCGACATCGAACGGGCGGCGGAGTTCTACACCGCCGTGCTGGGCTGGGTGTACGAGCCGTCGCATAACCCGCTCGCCCGGCAGGTGCCGGGGGTGACCCCCCCACAGGGCCTGTGGGGCGGCCGCCCGCGGTCCACGCTGTTCTGCTCCTATGTGGTCGACGATGCCGCGGCCGCGGCGGCGCGGGTGCGGGCGGCCGGCGGGCAGGCCGGCGACCCCATCCAGCGGCCGTATGGCCTGGTGGCCGAGTGCACCGACAACCAGGGCACCGAGTTCGCGGTGCACCAGTACCCGCCGGCCGCGGCGCCCGGCGCGGATGCCGCCGTGGCGGCCGGCGCGCACGACGGGGATCTGGCCTACGTGACCCTCGAGGTGGTGGACTCGCAGCGGGCCCGCGACTTCTACGGCGCGGTGCTCGGCTGGCGGTTCGCTCCGGGCCGGGTCGCCGACGGCTGGCAGGTGGAGGGCACGACGCCCATGATCGGCCTGTCCGGTGGGCAGGCCGACGCCACCGGGGTGCCGGTGTGGCGGGTCGCCGACCTGCGCGAGGCGGTGGCCCGGGTGCGGGCCGCGGGCGGCACGGCGACCGAGCCGCGGCAGGAGCCGTACGGCCTCATGGCCGACTGCACCGACGACCAGGGCACCCGGTTCAACCTCGGCGAGTTCCCCACCGGGTGAGACCGGGCGGCCGCCGGGGGCGCCGGCCCGGCAGGATGGGGGCGTGAAGGTGGTCGTGCTGGCCGACACTCACGCCCCCCGCCGCTGGCGCTCCTGCCCACCCCGGGTGGCCAGCCATCTGCGGAGCGCGGACCTGATCCTGCACGCGGGGGATGTGTGCACGGCGGACGTGCTCGACGAGCTGGCTGCGTACGCCCCGGTCCACGCCGTGCGCGGCAACAACGACGGCCCGGATGTAGCCGCGTGGGGCGCGCCGGACACCCTTGAAATCGATCTCGGCGGCGTCCGCGTGGCGATGATCCATGACTCGGGCCCGAGGCGCGGTAGGGCGGCCCGGCTGCGGCGCCGGTTTCCCGGCGCCGACCTGGTGGTCTTCGGCCATTCCCATATCCCCGTGGACCAGACAGCGGACGGCCACCGGATACTCAACCCGGGTTCGGCCAGCGACCCGCGTGGTCAGCCGCACGGGACGCTCGGCCTGCTGGACATCGACGGCGGCCGGCTGGTGGCCGCCGCCATCGTCCCGGTCACCTGACGGCCGCCTGCACCGGCCGGCCGCGTGAGTCGCCGCCGCGACCGGCGCGCCAGCCGCCGCCGCGGCGGGTCACGTCAGCCGCTGCTGGGCCGGCCGCGTCAGAGCCAGTACGGGGTAGGGCGGCGTCAGAGCCAGTGCGAGGGTGGGCGGCGTCAGACCCAGTACGGGGTAGGCGACGTCAGCCGCTGCTGGGATGGGCGTTGGCGACGGCCACCGTCCCGCCGGCCGGGGCCACCTGGGCCGCGCCGCCACTGCCGCCGTTGTGGTGGTGGTGATGGCCGGGGCCCGGGCCGTTGTCCTGGGGGAACATGGTGGCCACCGTTACCAGGATGGTGCTGGCCGGCCGCACTTTGCCGCTCGGCTGCACCGCGAGCACGGTCCCGGTTTCCCGATCGGAGGGATCCCGTTGCACGCGGACGGTCAGCCCCAGCAGCTGGAGCGCCTGGCGCACCTGATCCAGCGGTTCCCCGACCAGCGCGCCCGCGGTGACGTCCACCGTGCTCGGCGCGGGGGGCGAGCTCGCCGTCGGCGAAGGGCTCGGCGTCGCCGGCGGGCTCGGCTGGGCGGCCTGGGTCTGGCGCTGGCTCACCTGGCCCGGGCCCGCCGCGCTGGCCTGGTGGCTGGTGGGCCCCGGTCCCGGCGCCATCACCAGCGCCAGCACCGTCACCACGGCAGCGGCAGCGGCCACCGAGGCGGCGGCCACGGTCCACCGGGTGCGCCCGGCCCGCCGTGGGCGCGGCGGCCGCCAGCCGACCGTGGGTTCCGGAGGCGTGACCGGGCCGGATGCCGCCGGGATGCCGGCCGCAGTGACCGGGACGCCGTACTGCCATGCGGAATGCTTGCCGTCAGCGCCGCCCTCCGTGTTCTCACGCAGCAGCGCACCGCGGATCGCGACCTCCTCGGCGCTGACCGGCCGGTCGGCGGGGTGCTTGGCGGTCAGCTCCGCGACCAGCCGCGCCACCTCGGCGGGCACCGGGTAGGGGAAGGGCGGCAGCGGCCGGTCCCGGTGCGCGACCGCGACGTCGAGCGGCTTCCCGGTGAAGGGCGGCGCCCCGGCCAGGCATTCGTAGGCGACCACGCCGAGCGAGTACAGGTCCGATGCTGGCGTCGCCGATCTGCCCGACACCCGTTCCGGGGCCAGGTAGGCGGGGGTCCCCATCACGGTCCCGGTGCTGGTGACGGGCACCGACCCGGCCACGTGCGCGATGCCGAAGTCGGTGATCTTCACCTGGCCATCCGCGGCCAGCAGCAGATTGGCCGGCTTGATGTCGCGGTGCACCAGGGCGGCCTCGTGCGCGGTCTGCAGGCCCGACGCCACCTGGGCGACCACGTCCATGGTCTGGGCGGCGCCGAGGGGCCCGGCCGCCAGGACGGCGGCCAGCGACGGCCCGTCCACGAGCTCCATGACCAGGAACGCGGGGTAAGGCGGTACCGGATCGCCGTAGTCGTACACCCGGGCGATGGCCGGGTGCGACAGCGCCCCCGCGTGCCGGGCCTCGGCCCGGAACCGCGTCAGCGTTTCGGCGTGCCCGGCGAACTCGGGTCTCAGCAGCTTGATCGCCACCGGCCGGGTCAGCACCGTGTCTTCCCCGCGCCAGACCTCACCGACCCCGCCGGCCGCAATCTGGCTTTCCAGGCGGTACCGGCCTGCCAGCAGCTGACGTGATGGCATGACAGCATTTGAATCTACTCCCTGCCGCCCGGCCGGTCCGGAACTGGGGGAGAAACGCCCAGGTGGGGTGTTTGGCGGGCCGTGCGAAGGTCGCCAGGCCCGGGGTCAGCCCCACGGGGCGGCCTCCCCGGCCGGTGGTGCCGGGGCAGCTGACAGCGGTGATGGAGAGGGCCCAGTGAGAAGCGGTGACGGAGAGGGCCGAGCGGAAGGAGCAGGCGGCTGAACCTGGAGCCGGCCGAGGCCCGGCGGCGGTTCGCCGCCGCGCCGGTGGCCCGCCTGGCCACGGTGAGCCCCGGTGGTGCGCCGCACATCGTCCCGGTCACCTTCGCCGTGGACGGCGACACGATCTACAGCGCAGTCGATGCCAAGCCGAAGACGACCGCGCGGCTGGCGCGGCTGCGCAACATCACGGCCGAGCCGCGCGTGGCCGTGCTCGCCGACCATTACGAGGAGGACTGGGGCCGGCTGTGGTGGGCCCGGGCCGACGGCGCCGCCACCATTCTGGCCGGGGCCGCTGAGATGGCCGCGCCGCTCGCGCTGCTGGCACGGCGCTACCCGCAGTACCGGGCCACCCCGCCGGGGGGCCCGGTGATCCGCGTCCAGGTCGAGCGCTGGAGCGGGTGGGCCGCCTCGGCGGGCTAGCGGTGCCTCAGCGGACTGCCGTGGTGGGCCCCGCCACGGCAAAGAGACTCGTGGTGGGGCGCCACCATGACAGATGGGCCTGGCGCCAGGATCACACCCCCAGCGGCAGCCGGTTCAGGGCGTCCTCCACGGCCTGCGCGGGCAGGTCGAGGTCGATCACCTGGCCGGCCTGGTAGTTGCTGTAGGCGGCGAGGTCAAGCAGGCCATGCCCGCACAGGGCGGTCAGGATCACCTTCTCCTCGCCGGTTTCCTTGCACCGCAGCGCCTCCTCGATGGTGGCGGCCAGCGCGTGGGTGGGCTCGGGCGCGGGCAGGATGCCCTCGGTCCGGGCGAACCGCAGCCCGGCCGCGAAGCACTCCGACTGCGGCTTGGCCACCGCCTCGAACAGGCCCAGCTCGTACATGTGCGA
>Ga0187765_10000746_pt1 | contig 12108 bp, 10 predicted proteins | sample 0216_QUI02_MP05__3_FD_133018 | JGI IMG/M metagenome (GOLD analysis project Ga0187765, IMG submission 133018) | Tropical peat soil microbial communities from peatlands in Department of Meta, Colombia - 0216_QUI02_MP05_10_MG | ecosystem: Environmental > Terrestrial > Soil > Wetlands > Peat ...
CCCGGTCCGGCGGGTCACCCCAGATGCCGTTGCCGGTGATCCGCATCGCGCCGAACCCCATCCGCCGCACCACCAGGTCGCCGCCGATCTCGACGGTGCCTGCGGCCGCGGCGCTGGCCGGACTGGTCATGGGTAACCTCCCGACGTCGGCCCGCTCCTGACTCGCAGCCTAGGCGCCCGCCGGGTCGCGGCCGGGGCCCGGGTGGCCGGCCGCGCGAGGCTCAGCCGTCGTACGTGTCCACCTCGAAGTACGTGAACCCGTGGTCGACGTTGGTGTCGCCGACGAAGAAGTTGAAGCCGACCCCCGGGCCGCCCTGGCCGAAGACATCATCGGTGGCGGAGATCATTTCCATGCCGTTGATGTAGCCCGTGATGACGCTGCCGACCGCGCTCGCCTCGATGACGTCGCCGTCCTCGACGCCATACTGCGGGCCGGAGAGCTTGGCCAGCGAGGTGAAATCCCCGATCTTCCCGTTCCAGCGGACGATCTCCGCGTAGCCGTCCTCGGTCTTCAGGCACCGGAAGAACACCTCGTAGCCGGTGCAACTGTGCGGCTCCATCGTGCTGCGCAGGCGGATCTCGACCTCCTGGAAGTACTCATCGGTCGGGTTCCGGCTGAACACCTCCGCCCTGGCGTACTGGTCCGGTCCCCATACGCCCGCGAGCACGGCGGTCGGGTCGTCGTAGTCCCCCTCGGGGGCACCGCCGGTGGCCGCCGGGTCGAGGTTCCCCTGCTCGGCCCGCCGTTCCGCGACGGCCATCCGGGTCACCGCCCCGTAGACCTCGCCGTTCCTGGCGATGACGTCGGCCCAGTCGATCCCGTCCTTGCGGCCGTTGAGCCAGATCCCGCCCTCGGAGATCGGGCTTTCGTCGGTCTGGAAGCTCGTCCGGTACGACCTCACCGGTGGGCCTGCGGGCCGGTCCATCATGTTGTTGCCCTCCTGTCAGTCCCAGGCCGCCGGCCGGTGCTCCAGCTCTTCGGCGGTCTCCGGGCGCTCGCTGATGGCCGCGCCGGCCCTGGCGAGCCATTGTTCGTTGCCCCGCGCCCGGAGCACGACCAGGATCACGATCCCGGCGAGCAGCCATGCTCCCACGATGAACGGCGACCAGTTGTACGGGTGGACCGGGAAGGGGCTGAACGACTTCCAGAGCGAGTAGAGCAGCACCAAGCTCGTGCCCACCGGGAAGATGAAGTGCAGGATCCAGTTGAACTCGGCGCGGTCCTCGCGCCAGTAGTACCGGACCACGCCGATGTTCGCCGCGATATAGATGAAGATCACCGCGATGACGAGGACGAACCCGAGCAGCAGGATGAAGAGCTTGTCCGGGCCCAGCCACCAGGCGGCCAGCAGCCCCAGCACCACGGACAGGACAAGCTGCATCGTCACGGCGGCGGTCGGCGTCTTCCGGACCGGGTGCACCCGCCCGAACGTGGCCGGGAGCACCCCGCTCCGCCCCATGCCGAACCACATGCGGGTGGCCACGTTCTGGCAGGCGAGGCTGGCGCCGAACACCGATGTGAGCATGGCGAGCAGCGCGAACCACCACACAGCTCCCCAGACCCGGTGCGCGATGACCAGCGCCGGCAGCTCCGCCGACGTGGGCAGCTTGCTGAGGTCGCTGGTGCCCCAGCCGATCACCTGGCCCCAGAAGACCAGCACCAGCATGACCCCGATGATGACGATCGACGCCATCGTGGCGCGCGGCACGTTGCGCCGCGGGTTCTCGGTCTCCTCGGCCAGCGGCACCGCGGCCTCCCAGCCGGTGAGGCCCTGCACGCTGAAAACGACTGCCAGGGCGAAGCCGCTGCCCGTGGCGAGGATGCCGCCCGGGTTGAACCCGTACGTGAACGCGTGGAACGTGAAACCGCCCGGCCCGGGATCGGCCAGCCCCGTCAGGCCGAGAGCGAGGACGATGAGAAACTCCATGGCCCCGACGATCACGATCGTCCTGATCGAGAAGGAGATGCCGTAATACCCGGCCAGCGCGATGAGCGGGAGCCCCACGATCACGAGCATCCACCAGTGGAACCATGTCACCTGGTAGTTGACCTGGAATTCACTCTCGAAGATCAGCCCGAGAAACGCGAGCGCCGGGCCGGCCACGATCGGCGAATAGAGCACATACATCCAGCCGGTCAGAAATCCCAGCCGCGGGCCGAGCGTGCGGCTGACATAGGTGTAGTAGCCGCCCGCCGACGGGAACTTCTTGGCCAGCTGGACCAGGCACATGCCGAGGGCGAGCACGATGATGAACCCGAGCGTGTAAGCGAGCGGGGCGTGGCCCCCGGCATATCCCACGATCGTCGCGGTGAAGAAGAAGGCGGCGATCGCCGGGGCGATGTGCGTGATGTTCTGCATGATCGCCCCGGTCAGCCCCACCGCGCCGGGTTTCAGGTCGGTCCTGGCGACCCACACCTTTCCGGGCGTCTCCACGAAGCTGTCGGAACCCGTTCCCGTCTGGACACCGTCGTCTGGCATGCCACCCTCCCTGCTGGCGCCGATCGGGGGCCCGTGCCATGGGCGCGGACCGGCCCGACCCAGACCGGCCGTGGCCACGCTGGGCAGCCACGCTGCCTGGATATCGTCCTACTGTCTACGCTGGCAGAAGCGACATACCAGGTCAATATCCCTGCCGCGCGTCGGCTCCGCGTTTGCACGTGACCCGGGCGGGTCAGGTGTCGATGTTGGGGTTGTCGGCCGGCAGCGGGACCAGGTGCGCCGGAGGATCGGGGAGCACCACGGCGGACTCGACGCTCAGGTCGGGGCGAACGTGCACCAGCTCGCCGGAGGCCAGCATGCGCCAGCCGCGTTCGCCGTCGAGTTCCTCCGACGCGACGACGGCCGATGGATGCTCTTGCAGGCCGGGGGCGTGCACCGAGGACGTCGCGCTGCGGACGTGCAGGCCGGGGCCGGCCGCCGGGCCGCCGGCTGCCGCGCCCGCAGTGGCGCCAGGGCTGCTCGCCCCGGCGGGCCGCTCGATGATGTGCAGCGCATGCTGCCCGGGGTAACGCAGGGCCCACAGCTCGCCGGGCGCGGCGACCACGGTGTTCAGCGACGAAGCCGGCAGCCGGGCGCCGATCCAGCGGGCCGCGGCCGCGATCCCCGCCCCGACGTCGCCGCCGTGGACGTCGGTCTGCTGGGTGATCAGCGCGAAGAAGCGCTCGGAGTCGGTGTCCCCGAGCACGAGCTCGCGGTAGCTGCCCAGCTGTTCCTCGAGCCGCCGGAGGTCGCCGAACCCGCCGTTATGCGCCATGATCCGGCCCTGCATGGCGAACGGATGGGTGTTCTGCATGGTGCGGCCGCCCGCGGTCGCGTAGCGCACGTGCGCGACGAAGGTCGCCGCTACCGCCTGCCTCGCCTCCCGGATGAACTCCTCGTCCCGGAACGCAGGCTCCGGCTGCTTGTCGAGGACCGGCGACCCAGACGGATCGAAGAACCCGATCCCGCTGCCGTCGGCGTTACGCCGGCTCTGCACCTCCAGTGAGTCCGGCGCGTCGAGCAGCCAGAACGACGCCCCAACCGGCTCCCGCCCCGCGGTCAGCCCGAGCAGCCTGCACATGTCGCGGCTCCGATCCCCGGCCAGGTCAGCCGGGCGGGGACGCCGGCGGCTGGCCCGCGATGCCGTGCAGGAACGCGATCAGGCCGGCGAAGTAGGTCTCCTGGTCGTCGTACATGGCCAGGTGGCTGCCGTTCGGGCAGTACAGGTACTGTCCCGCTGGCAGGCGGCTGGCCATCATCTCCATGTGGGCCGGGTCCATCGTGTCGTACCGGGCGCCGATGACCAGGGTCGGCACGGTGATCGACGCGAGGTCGCCGGTGCGGTCCCAGTGGACAAGCTTGGCATTCGCGCTGATCCCCAGCTCGCTGGGGCCCTGCATCGACACGTAGATGGCGGGGTTGATGTGGGCCAGGCCGCGCCGCGCCGGATCGGGCCAGTCCTCGACCGGCATGCGCAGCACGTGATGGACGTAATGCTGCTCGTTCAGCAGTTCCATGTACCGGGGGTTCTCGGTGTCGCCGCTGGCCTCCAGCGCCTTGATCTCGGCCAGCGCCGCCTGGTCCATCTCCGGCATCAGCACCTGCTCGGCATAGGCGTTGTAGGCCGGGACGCTGGCCATCATGTTGGAGATGACCAGCCCGCGCAGATGCCGCTGATGGCGGAGCGCGTACTCGGTGGCGAGGATCCCGCCCCACGAATGGCCGTACAGGACGAAGCTGCCCGAGTCCAGCCCCAGGGCCATGCGGACCTGCTCCACCTCATCGACGAACCGGTCAACCTCCCACAGCGACGGCTCGCCGGGCTGATCGCTGAAACCCGACCCGAGCTGGTCGTAGTAGTAGTACTCCACCCCGGCGGCGGGCAGGTAGCTGTCGCAGGCCTCCAGGTACTCGTGGGTCGCCCCGGGCCCGCCATGCAGCAACAGCACACGGAGGCCGGGGTTGTTGCCGACCCGCTTCACCCAGACCCGGTAGCCCCCCGCCGGCGTGCTCACCGGGATCATCCGCGCGCCCCCGCCCAGCACATCGTCCCGCCCGGAATAGTCCAGGTAGCTGCCCATCGGCCGTCCGCGCTCCTCCCTGGCCCCGGCGCGCGGCGCGCGCCGGGCCTGCCAGCAGCTTAAGCGGGCCGGTGACGGGCCGGCCGGCACCATGCCCCGCCACCACGGGGGAGCGCTGCCGGCAGGTGTCCTTTACTGCGCCCGCGCGGGGTGCCAGCCTGGACGGGTGATGCCGGTGATCAGGTACTGCGCCACGCCCGCGGGCCGCGTCGCCTACTCGACGACGGGCTCCGGCCCGCCGCTGCTCTGCGACTCGGGCTGGGTTACCCATCTGCGCGGGCAGCTGGAGCTGTTCTCCTTCGCCGCCTTCGCCGGGCGCCTGGCCGAGCGGTTCACGGTCATCCGCTACGACAAGCCCGGGTGCGGCCTGTCGGACCGGGACGGGATCGACCTGTCGTTCGACGGGCAGGTGGCGACGGCCCTGGCGGTCGCCGACGCGGTCCGCGCGGACCGCTTCCGCCTGTTCGGCGCCTCGCAGGGTGGCCAGATCGCCGCCACGATAGCGGCGAAGTACCCGCAGCGTGTCGAGGCGCTCGTCCTGTACGGCACGTGCGCAAGCGGCGAGGATCTGGCGCCGCCCGAGGTCAGGGACTCGATCGTGGCGCTGCTGCGGGCGCACTGGGGCCTGGGGTCGAAGGTGCTGACCGGCATGTTCGTCCCCGACCCGGCGCCGCAGGAGGTCGAGGAGTTCACGCGGCTGCAGCGGGCGAGCGCCTCGGCCGAGGTGGCCAGCCGGCTCCTCGAGGTCTACTACGGCACCGACGTCAGGGCGCTGCTCCCGGTGATCCAGGCGCGGACGGCGGTCCTGCACCGGGAGGCGGACAGCGCCACCCGCTTCGAGCTGGGACGCGAGGTGGCGATGCTCATCCCCGGGGCCACGCTCGTACCGCTGCCGGGCTCCGGCCACCTGTATTACCAGGGCGAGTGGGAACCGGTGCTGGACGCGACGCTCGGCTTCCTCAGCGAGCCCCCGGGCCCGCAGCCGCGCCTCACCGCCCGTGAACTGGAGGTGGCCCGGCTGGTGGCTGAGGGGCTGACCAACTATTCCATCGCGCTGCGCCTGTCCGTCGCGCCGCGGACCGCGGAGGCGCACGTCGAGAACATCCGCCGCAAGCTGCAGGTCCGCTCGCGCGCCCAGATCGCGGCGTGGGTGACCGAGCATCGCCAGCTCACCGGGTAGCAGAGCACCAGCCCCCCGGCCGCTGGCAGCGACGGAGCACCGGCAGCGCCGCCGGCCGCCTCGGTATTTCGCCCGATGCGCCGGCCGGGCGCACGGGCCCTGACCCGCGTGATGCCGCCGGGCGCCGGTAGTTCACCCGATAGCGGGCCTAGCCAGCGGGTTCCTATCGTCGAGGCATGCCCAGCGAAAACGACACCAGCAGCAAGGCGGCCGCAGGCCCGGTGGGCGGGGGCGGCCACGGGACGGCATCCCCGCGGGTCGGCATGTTCCCGCCGTTCGGCCTGCTCGAGCAGGGCCCGACGGCCGCCCGGGCCTTCCTGGAGCGGGCGGAGGAGGCGGGCATCGATCACGTCTGCTGCGGGGACCACGTGAGCTTCCTGGCCGGCCTGGGATTCGACGGGCTGGTGCAGGCCACCGCGCTGGCCATGCTCCATCCCACGCTGCCCGTCTACACCGGCGTGTACCTGCTGCCGCTGCGCCATCCCGTGCTGGTGGCCCGCCAGCTCGCCGACATCGCCCGGCTCGCTCCCGGGCGGCTCATCTTCGGGACCGGGGTGGGCGGCGAGGACCGCCACGAGGTCGCGATCTGCGGGGTGGACCCGGCGACCCGGGGGAAGCGGATGGACGAAAGCCTCACCATCGTGCGCCAGCTCCTGACCGGCAAACCGGTCAGCTTCCATGGAAGCTTCTTCGACCTTGATGAGGCGCTCATCGCTCCCGCCCCGGCCACGCCGGCCCCCATCGTCATCGGCGGCCGCTCCGACGCGGCGGTCAGGCGGGCCGGCCGGCTCGGCGACGGCTGGCTCGGCATCTGGGTTTCGCCCCGCCGTTTCGCCGCCGCCGCGGAGATGGCAGCGCAGGAGGCGGCCCGCGCGGCCCGGCCCGACCCGCCGTCCCGCCATGCGATGCAGGTATGGTGCGGGCTCGCGGGCTCCAGGGAGGCGGCCCGCGCCTGCCTCGCGCCCGCGATGCAGGACTTCTACCAGCTCCCGTTCGAGCGTTTCGAGCGCTACTGCCCCTACGGCACCGCCGACGACATCGCCGGGTTCCTCGCGCCCTACGCCGCCGCTGGCTGCACCGAGTTCAACCTGATCCCGCAGTCACCCGACCCGGGCCAGGCCATCGATGGTGTGGCGGCCGTCAGGAAGCTGCTGACATCGGCATAACGGGTGCCCGCCGGCCGGTGCCCTGCCGGGCTCCCGTTCAGCGCTCGCCGCCCCGGGCCCGCTCGCTGGCCAGTTCCTGCCAGGTCCTGCCGCTGCGCACGCTCGCGGGACGCTCGGCGGCTATGTCGGAGCCCGGCCGGGCATGCTCGTCCCGGGCCTTGACCAGAATCCACCGGCGCTGGCCGGTGCGGGTCAGGCCGAACCCGCCGGACAGCTTGTGGCCCTGCAGGGTGAAGGACAGATGCCCCGGCTCGTCGCGGGTGATCTCGGCGGCGCCCTCGTCCCAGATGATCACAGCACCACTGCCTCTCGGCTGCCCCTCGTGCACTCCCTCGAAGTCACCCGCCGCTATGGCGTGATCGTCTACCGGGACGGCGAGCCGCCGGACCCCGGGATCGAGCGACGGGCCCTTGGGCACGGCCCACGAGCGCAGCACCCCGCCGATGAGGAGCCGCAGGTCAAAATGCAGCGCCGTCGCATCGTGAAGCTGAACGACGAAGCGCGATATCACCACGGCCTGGACGTTACCGCGCCGCCGTATGCCCGCCGCGTACGCTGTGCGCTGGCGGGCCCAGTTCTGGGAAGGGGAACAGATGACCGCGTATGTGATCGCCGATATCGACGTCCACGACCAGGAGGCGTACCGGGAGTACGCGGCGCTCGTCCCCGGCACGCTCCAGCCGCACGGGGGGCGGTTCCTGGTCCGCGGCGGCGCCCACGAGACGCTCGAGGGTGCCTGGCAGCCGCGCCGGATGGTGGTGCTGGAGTTCCCCAGCGCCGGCGACGCCAGGCGCTGGCACTCCTCGCCGGAGTACGCCGGGGCCATGGCGATGCGCCAGCGCGCGTCAACGGGCAGCCTGGTGCTGGTCGAGGGGGCGCCTTAGCACGGCCGGCCGCCCGTTCCGCCGGCCGGGGCTAGCTGGCCGGGGCCGGGGGCGGCGCGGTGGTGGCCCAGCGGATGGCCTGGACCAGGGCGTGGCCGGCCGGGCGGACCACGGCGGCCTCGGTCACCGGCAGGCGGGGCAGGTAGAGCGGCCGCCGCGCCCACCCGGGCAGCAGCGATACCGCGGCCGCGGCCAGCACGCCGTAGGGCGCCCGGGCGACGACCGGAAGCGGGGGGTTGAGCAGCAGGAACCTCGCGGCCTCGCGGGCCTGGGCGGTGCCGGCCAGCTCGGGGCGGTACTGGGCGATCCGGGCGGCGAGCTCGGCCTCGGTGCGCGGCGGGTCGGGCACGCCGAGCGCGGTGCCGATCCGGGCCAGGTTGTCCACGTAGCCGTCGCGTCCGGCCTGGTCCAGGGGATGGGCGCCGAAACGGGAGTGGGCACGCAGGAAGCTGTCGGCCTCGGCGATGTGCACCCAGGTCAGCAGGTGCGGGTCGGAGGCCGCGTACGGCCGCCCGTCGGGCGCGGTCCCGGTGACCCGCCGGTGGATCGCGCGGACCCGCCCGATCGCCTCCTCGGCGTCGCTGGCCCGGCCGAACGTGGTGACGGCCAGGAAGTAGCTGGTCCGCTGCAGCCGGCCCCACGGGTCCCCGCGGTAACCCGAATGGCCCGCCACGGCGGCCATGGCGAGCGGGTGCAGCGACTGCAGCAGCAGGGCCCTGATCCCGCCGATGAACATCGAGGAATCCCCGTGCACGCGTCGGACCGGGCTGCCGTCCGCGAACCAGCGTTCCCCGGCCTCGTGGATCACCCGGCGCCTGGCCGGGCCCTGCGGTCCGGCCACCCGCTCGAAGATCGCCGCGCCGATCCGGCTGCGGACGCGGTCGGCGGCGCCATGACCATCCACGTTCGCCATTATCTCCGGCCCTCACCGGTGAGCCTGCACGCCCGCGCGTTACGCCAGGCCAGCGACCTCCCAGCCCGGAGGCGGCTGGCCGGCCGACGGCGGCCACTTCGCCGCGCCCGAGACGCCGGACCTGCCCACCGAGGACGTCCGCGCCTTCTTCGCGTCCCTGACGGCGTAGCGGGCGGCCCGCCTGGCTCAGCGGATCCCGGTGACCCGGCGGCTCACTTCCTGTCATGCCGGCTGTCATGCCGGCATGAATTTCCGGTGCCAAGATCGCGCAGGTCTGCCCGTCGGGCGAGGATTCTTTTACGCTTAACCCGTGCTTGGACTTCCTGATGGCGCCCGCGGCTGCCTATTCGACCTGGATGGTGTGCTCACCAAGACGGCGGCAGTGCACAACGCCGCGTGGAAAGAGATGTTCGACAGCTACCTGCGGGAGAGGTCCCGGCGGACCGGGGAACCGTTCGTGCCGTTCGATCCCGTCAAGGACTACGACGAGTACGTCGACGGCAAACCCCGGGCGGACGGCACGCGCTCGTTCCTTGCCTCCCGGGGAATTGAGCTGCCGGAAGGCAGCGACGACGATCCCCCCGAAGCGGAAACGGTCCACGGCCTCGGCAACCGCAAGAACGAGATCCTGCAGCGGCGGATACGCGAGAACGGGGTGGAGGCGTACGAGGGCTCGGTCCGCTACGTCAAGGCGGCCCGGGACGCCGGCCTGCGCCGGGCCGTCGTGTCCTCCAGCGCCAACGCCCGCGACGTGCTCATCGCCGCGGGCATCGAGGACCTGTTCGATGCCCGGATCGACGGCGTCGTCGCCAAGCGTGAGCACCTGCGGGGAAAGCCGGCCCCGGACACCTTCCTGGCCGGGGCGCGGGTCCTCGGGCTGGAGCCCGGGGAGGCGGTGGTTTACGAGGACGCGCTGGCCGGCGTGGAAGCCGGCCGAGCCGGCAAGTTCTGCTTTGTCGTGGGAGTTGATCGCGTGGGCCAGGCAGAAGCCCTGAAGCAGCACGGCGCGGACATGGTCGTGACCGATCTCGCTCAGCTGCTGGACCACTCATGATCGTCCAGCCGACGTTCATGGTCGAGCCCTGGTGCCTCCGGGAGACCTCGCTGAACCTGGACATGCTGGCCCAGTCGGAATCGGTGTTCGCGTTGTCGAACGGCCACCTCGGCTGGCGGGCGAATCTGGACGAGGGCGAGCCGCACGCCCTGCCCGGGACATATCTCAACGGGTTCTATGAACTGCGGCCGCTGCCGTACGCCGAGGCGTCCTACGGCTTGCCGGAGTCGGGGCAGACCGTCATCAACGTCACCAACGGCAAGCTGATCAGGCTGTTCGTCGACGATGAGCCGTTCGACGTGCGCTACGGCGAGCTGCGGTCGCACGAGCGGCTGCTGGACTTCCGGGCCGGCACGCTCAGCCGGACGGCCGAGTGGGTCTCACCGGCCGGGGGAGCGGTCCGGGTCACCTCCACCCGGCTGGTATCGTTCACCCAGCGCGCCATCGGGGCGATCCGCTACGAGGTGGAGCCGCTGGAGAACCCGGCCCGGATCGCCCTGCAGTCCGAGCTGCTCGCCAACGAGCAGCTGCCGTCGCTGGGCGGCGATCCCCGTCTCGGTGCCGTGCTCGAGCGCCCGCTCAGCGAGGAGTTCCAGCGCGCGCACGGGACATCTGTCGTTCTCGTGCACAGGACCGAGCACAGCGGCCTGCGCATCGGCGCCGCCATGGATCACGTGATCGATGGGCCCAAGGTCCACGTCGAGTCCCAGGCGTATGAGGACGGCGGCGTGGTCACGGCGACCGCGGTGGTGCGGCCGGGACAGCGGCTCCGGCTGACCAAGTACGTCGCGTACGGCTGGTCGGGCGCCCGGTCCCTGCCGGCCGTCCGGGACCAGGTGTGGGCCGCGCTCAGCGGGGCCCGGCAGACGGGCTGGGATGGCCTGCTCGCCGAGCAGCGCGGGTACCTGGACGACTTCTGGCACCGCGCCGACGTTGAGATAGACGGGGACGCCGAGGTCCAGCAGGCGGTGCGGTTCGGGCTGTTCCACGTGCTGCAGGCCGGCGCGCGTGGCGAGAACCGCCCGATCCCGGCGAAGGGCCTGACCGGGCCCGGTTACGACGGCCATACGTTCTGGGATACCGAGACCTTCGTTCTGCCGGTGCTCACGCTGACGGCTCCCGACGCGGCCGCCAGCGCGCTGCAATGGCGGCACAGCACCCTGCCCACGGCGGTGGAACGGGCCGCCCAGCTGGGGTTCAAGGGTGCCGCCTTCCCGTGGCGGACGATCAATGGCAAGGAGTGCTCGGGCTACTGGCCGGCCGGCACCGCCGCCTTCCACATCAACGCGGACATCGCCGATGCGGTCGTCCGGTACGTCGACGCGACCGGCGATGAGGCGTTCCACCGCGGGGTGGGGATGGAACTGCTGACCCAGACCGCACGCCTGTGGCGCTCCCTGGGCCACCACGACGCGGACGGCCGGTTCCACCTCGACGGCCTCACCGGCCCGGACGAGTACAGCGCCATCGCCGACGACAACGTCTACACCAACCTGATGGCCAAGCAGAATCTGCTGGCGGCCGCAGAGGCAGCTAAACGGTTCCCGGACCGCGCCCGGGAGCTCGGCATCGACCTGGAGGAGTCGGCCAGCTGGCGCGACGCCGCCGAGGGCATGTACATCCCCTTCGACGAGGCGCTCGGCGTGCACCAGCAGGCCGAGGGGTTCACGCGGCACCAGGTCTGGGACTTCGCCAACACCCCGCCGGAGAACTACCCGCTGCTGCTGCACTACCCCTACCTGGACCTGTACCGCAAGCAGGTCGTCAAGCAGGCCGACCTGGTGCTGGCCATGCAGATGTGCAGTGCCGAGTTCACCGCCGAGCAGAAGGAACGGAACTTCGACTATTACGAGCCGCTCACGGTCCGGGACTCGTCGCTGTCCGCCTGCACCCAGGCGGTCATCGCGGCGGAGGTCGGGCACCTCGGCCTGGCCTTCGACTACCTGGGCGAGGCCGCGCTCATGGACCTGCGGGACCTCGAGCACAACACCCGCGACGGCGTGCACATCGCGTCCCTGGCCGGCGCCTGGGTCGCGCTGGTCGGCGGCTTCGCGGGCCTGCGCCACTCGGACGGCACGGTCAGCTTCGCGCCCCGCCTCCCCGAGGGGCTCACCCGGCTGGCGTTCAGCCTGCTCATCCGCGGGCAGCGGCTGCGGGTGGAGGTCAACCACGCCTCGGCCCGCTATCTGCTGGAGGACGGCGGGCAACTGGAGATCATGCACCACGGCAAGCTGGTGAGACTCGCCGCCGGGAAGGCGCAGGAGCAGCCGATCGCCGCGATCTCGCCCCGGCCGCGGCCCAGGCAGCCGCCCGGGCGGGAACCGTCGCCGCGCCTGGGGGATCAGACAAG
>Ga0187765_10000747_pt1 | contig 12105 bp, 10 predicted proteins | sample 0216_QUI02_MP05__3_FD_133018 | JGI IMG/M metagenome (GOLD analysis project Ga0187765, IMG submission 133018) | Tropical peat soil microbial communities from peatlands in Department of Meta, Colombia - 0216_QUI02_MP05_10_MG | ecosystem: Environmental > Terrestrial > Soil > Wetlands > Peat ...
GGCGGACCGGCTTGACGGGCTGCAATTCCAGTCCCGTCACCGTGGCGATAACATTGAGCCCGAGCCCGCCTTCAACGCTGATTGGCTGAAGCGAGAAGGCGTTGTTGAGGCCTCCGACGAGACCGTTGGCCGCTCCGCCGACGCCGACCGCCGCGCCACCGGAAGCACCGACATAGCCGCCGGCCAGCGCGCCCGGGCCCACATGCGTTGTGGCCGAAAAGACCGCCCAAGCCATGCCGACATCATTCGAGAAGCCGAGTTGTGCCCCGAACCGCTGGACCTTGCCCAGGTAGTGCTGGGGCGGAGCGCCGCTCGCCGGTGCGAAGACGCAGTCGAAAGTGCGCGACGAAAAGACGACATAGCCTGTCGAGCCCGGGCTTTTGCAGCTCAGCAAACCTGCTTCGACGTATGCGTGTGCGGGTACGGCCGATACGGCAAGGCTAAAAAGGGCAGCGGCAAACCAGGCACCAGATCTGATCGACATGACTTTTCCTTTCCATCGACATATTGACGCCGCGCAATTAAGCAGACTCGAAGCCGGCACACCATACATGGTTCCGGATTTTTCAAGGGCTTTCCGGCACACACGCAGTGTCCGCTCCGCGTCTGAATACAGGCGGCAAAGCGCGGTCCTACTGGAAATTCTGCAGCATTGCCTCGCGCAAGAATTTCGGCATCTCGCCGAGGTCACCCTGGCCATAGCCGTTGGCGACTGCCGCGGACAGCGACGCAAGCGTGCCTGACGACAACGGCATCGGAACGCCGCTCAATGCGCCGGTCGCGACCGCCGACATGATGTCCTTGCGCAACGTCCGGATGTCGAGAGTCATTTCGGGCTTTTCGCCTTTCATCACGCCGATCTTGCTTTTCATCCAGCCACTCGCGTAAGGGGCCTCCTGCAGCACATCCAGCATCTGATCCAGAGTGAGTCCCTGCTTGACGCCGAGTGCGAGGGATTCCGACAGCGCCTGGATGTAGGCGCCGAGACCGAGATTGACTGCGAGCTTCATCGCATATCCGCTTCCGCTCGGACCCATGTACGCGATGCGGCGTGTCATTTTTTCCAGCAAAGGCCTGGCCCGATCGAGATCCTCGGCCCGCCCGCCGACGAGTGCGAACAGCTTTCCATCCCTCACCTGCGGGATCGTCCCGAGCACCGGCGATTCAATCAGACGCGCACCTTGCGCCTCAACCAGCGGCGCAAGTTCGCGTCCGGTCATCGGCTGCAATGTGCTCATTTCGATAAACAACTTGCCCTTGACGTTGCCACTCAAGAAGCCATCCGGACCCTTGAAAATGTGGCGCACGCCATGATCCTCCGTAATGATCGAAATGATCATCTCGGCGTCGGCCGCCACGGCGCGCGGGCTGGCTGCAATCCGCAGCCCACTATCGCCAAGGGCGTTATTTCGATCGGCGTTCATGTCCCAGCCCACCACGTCGAAACCGTGCTCGCGCAGGCGTTTGGACATCGCAGCGCCCATCCGGCCAAGGCCGACCAATCCGATTTTCATAATGTGATCCCCTTACTGCAACGCACGGTCGTACCGCGTGCGATACACCGCGCCACGTCGCGGCTCGATAATTGACAGTGTTCTTTGCTGGGATAGTCTGTATCGTGTCAATGCTACCAGCAATTCGCGCGGCAACCAGAGAATAAATAACAGCCGCAGTCCTTGGGGAGGACGTCATGAAGGTCCGTATTCAACTCGCGGCAATCATTCTTGCTGCCGCATGTCCGGCACTTGTCACGCCGACGCTTGCTGCCGAATACACGCTCAAATGGGCGACCGTTACGCGCGGCGACATGCAGGAAAAATTCGGCCACAAGCTTGCGGAAATTCTTCCGAAAGCCACCAACGGCCGGGTCGAGGTCAAGGTGTTTCCGGGCGGCCAACTCGGCAGTCCCGCCGCGATGATCGAGGGGCTCCAGCTCGGCACAATTGAAGGTTACGAAAATCCGGCCGATTTCTTCGTCGGCGTCGACCCACGCTTCGGCGAGTTCAGCATTCCGTTCCTGTTCAAGAGCACCGAGCAGGCCAACAAGGTGCTGGGCGATCCGGAATTCAACGCCTACGTGCTGAAAATGGCGGAAGCCAAGGGAATCGTCGGCGTCAACCTCGCGGTTGCGGCTGAATCGCTCTACTTCGGCGTCAAGAAGCCACTGAAGAGCATTGAAGACTTCAAGGGCATGAAACTACGCGTCAACGCGACCCCGGCCGAGCGCGCGCGCATGGCGGCTTTGGGTGCGACAGCTGTCCCCATGGGCCTGCCGGAAATGATCACGTCGCTGCAAAATGGCGTGATCGATGGCACCATGAGCGGCATGTCAATCTATACCAACTTCAATCTTCAGAACGTCGGCAAGACGTTGCTCGAAACGCACGACACCCTGCTGATCTCATTCGGCGGCCTCAGCAAGGTCTGGCTCGACAAACTGCCGCCCGATCTCAGCAAAATCATCGTTGAGGAAGCGCGCAAGCTTCAGCCGTGGGCTCGTCAAACCGCAGCCGAAGAAGTTGCAGCATTGCGCAAGGTATGGACCGAGCAGCGCGGCGGCGAAATTGTAACGCTGCCGGCGGCCGAGCAGGCCGAACTCGAGAAGCGGTTGCGGCCAATTGGCGCCGATGTCACCAAGGACAATCCGGCGCTGAAAGAATTCTACGACAAAATCCAGGCCACCGCGGCGAAATACAATTGATGCGACGCCCGGCGCTTCCACTCATAAGGGTGCGCCGGGTGACCACCAAGGGCCGCCGGGTCGGGCGATACGGTTTGTGGCCCCGCGCGCATAACGATGCGGATTCCCGGCGCCCGAGGCTGGCATGACTGACAACCCAAAACCGTCCAGATCCAAGCAGATCGAGGAACTCATTTTCATCAAGATGCCGCATGTCGCGGGCGGCATCCTGTTCCTGATCGCCGCGGCGCTCAATATCGTCAACGTGATCGCGCGTTACGTATTCTCGAACCCGATCTTCTGGGCCGAGGAAATCCTCATCTTCATCATCATCTGGGGCGTCTTCCTGGTCGCCGGCGCGATCACTTATCGCGGCGGCCACCTCAACATGGATCTGATCTATTCGAAAATGAGTCCCAGATGGAAGCGCGCCGTCAACATCGCGGTCGCGCTCACGCTGATCGTCTGTACGGTTTACACCGCGATGCAATCCTGGAAGGTGGTGCTGCTGCATTACCGCAATCACGGCGTCACCGCCGGCACCGACATTCCGCTGGTGTTCCCGCACGCGGCTTTGCTGTTCGGCTTCAGCTTCATGGCGCTGGCGGCGCTGGTGCGCATCCGCTCCTACATTTCCGGCAGATTCGAGTAAGGGGCAGCACCGATGTATTGGGTGATGGCGATCCTGCCCTTCGTGCTGCTGCTGCTGGGTTTTCCGATTTTCCTGCTGCTGTTGGCCACCTCGCTGGTGATCCTGCTGTTTTTCTTCGATCTGCCGATGGCGGTGGTGCATCAGGACATCTTCAACAGCCTGAACAAATACGCGCTGCTGGCGGTGCCGTTCTTCGTGTTCGCCGGCGACCTTATGTCGCGCGGCGGCATCTCGAACCGGCTGCTGCGCTGGGTCGCGTCCATGATCGGCGGCTTCCGCGCGCATATCCCGATGACATCACTCGGTTTCGCGGCGTTGTTTGGCGCGATCTCGGGCGTGACGACGGCGGCAACTGCGGCAATCGGCACCTTGACCTACCCGCGCATGCGGGAGGCAGGCTACAGCGAGCGGTTCGCTTCCGCGCTGATCACCGCCGAAGGCGCTCTCGACAATCTCATTCCGCCGTCAATTGCCATGATCATTTATGGCATCGCGTCCGACACGTCGGTGATCCAGCTGTTTGCCGCCGGCATCGGCCCCGGCCTGCTGCTGGCCGGCATGTTCGGGGTCTACATCTATTATCACTCATGGCGCGCCGGAATCATGGAATCCGGCAAGTTCTCGTTGCGCGAATTCCTGCTGGCGACGCGCGACGGGGTGTGGGCGATTGGCGCTATCGCCATCATTTTCGGCGGTATCTATTCAGGCGTGTTCTCACCGACGGAGGCCGCCGGCGTCGCCTGCATCTACGCGATCATCGTCAGCTACTTCGTCTATCGCGAAACAACGCTCCAGGAGATTTTCGAGACCGCCGCCCGATCGATGTACCTGACGGGCCTGATCTTCATCATTGTCTCGGTCGCAGGCCTTTATGCCTGGCTACTAACGATCAGCGGGATTGCCGAATCCACCGTATCGCTGATCAGCAGCCTGCATTCCGAGCGTTGGGTGGTGTTGCTTGTGATCAACCTGTTTTTGCTGTTCGTCGGCTGCTTCCTTGATCCAGCCTCGGCGTTGATCATGTTGACACCGCTCCTTGCGCCGGTTGCTGCCTCGCTCGGTATCGACCCAATCCACTTCGGCGTGATTGTGGTGATGAACCTGACTATCGGCACGTTTCACCCGCCGTTCGGGTTAAACATCTTCGTATGTCAGGCGCTGTTCAAAACGCCGTCGCAGACGCTTTATATGGGACTTATTCCGTTCGTGGCGATCGCGATCCTCGCCCTCATGCTGGTGACGTATATCCCGGCCATTTCGCTCTGGATCATGCACCTGCTCGCCTGAGCGGCGGGCATCACGTCGCTAGTGAAATCACAATCTTTCCGAAATGCTTGCCGCTCTGCTGATAGGTGTAGGCCGCCTTGGCATCCGCGAAATCGAACACCTTATCGATCACCGGCTTGAGCCGGTGCAACGCGACCGCCTTGTTCATCGCGGCAAACATATCGCGGCTGCCGACGTGGATGCCCTGCAGGCGGATAGACTTGCGGTTGATCATGCGTGGATTGATCGTTCCGGGGCCAGCAAGAGCGCCGATGATGCAGATCGTGCCGCCGTTACGCACGGCGGCCATGGAGCGCTCGAGCGTTCCCGCCCCGCCGACCTCAATGACCAGGTCGACGCCGGCGCCACCCGTCTGCCTGAGGATTTCCTGCTCCCAATCCGGCGTGCTGCTGTAGTTGATCAGCGCGTCGGCTCCCAGTGCTTTCGCCCGTGCGAGCTTCGCGTCGCTGCTCGACGTCAGAAAGGCATAGGCGCCGTGCAACTTGGCGAAGGCGAGCGCAAAGCACGACACACCGCCCGTGCCCAATATGGCGACCGTCTCGCCGGCTTTCAGTTGCCCGGTCTCGACCGCGGCATTCCAGGCAGTGAGCGCCGCACAGGGCAACGTCGCCGCCTCTTCAAAGCTGAGATGGTCCGGAATTTTGATTGCCCCGGTGTCGTTGAGCAGCACGAATTCCGCCAGTACGCCGTCAATCATGCCGCCAAGCGAATTGCGCGAGGCATCCGCCGGCATGCGCCCGCCGGTCCAGTTCATGAAGAAATTGCTGGCAACGCGATCGCCGACTTTGAATTGCGTCACGCCGCCGCCGACCGCTACGACATCGCCGGCGCCGTCGGACAACGGGATGACCGGAAATTTCGTGTAGCCGTAGGCGCCTTTGATGACCCCTTGATCGCGGTAGTTCAACGCTGCGGCACGCATGCGCACAAGGATCTGCCCGTGCCCCGGCTGTGGTTCGGGACGTGAGCTGTTGAGGACCAGCCCATCGAGGCCGGTCGTTTCGCGGACCTCGTAGGCTTTCACGCCGCCCCCGTGTGGCTCTCGAGCATGCCCGCGACATTATTGAGGGCGCTGCGCAAATTGCCGAACATGGCGATGCCCTCAGCCGTGGCCTTGCGCTTGACGGCATGGCCGCGCGCCCCGGGCAAGCGCGGCGGCGCTTCGCCTTGCATGGGTTTTGCCTTCCCGATGACATCGGCGATGTGGGTCATGCGCGCACCGTAGCGTTCGCTCCCTACGAAGCCGTCCGGATTCAAAACCAGAAAGAACTGGCAGATGTTGCTCGGCCGCTTCACCATGTTTTCGTAGGTTACCTGGAAGCCGGGCTCACCGTCGGACAAGGCGCTGCACAGGATCTCGACCATTAGCGACAGTGCGTAACCTTTCGGTCCACCGATCGGCAGCAAAGACCCTTTCACCGCCACGGCCGGATCGGTGGTGGGTTGGCCGCCCGGATCGAGGGCCCAGCCTTCCGGAATGGTCTTTTGACCGGCGGCCAGCGCATGACGAATGCGCGAACGCGCCACCACCGCCGTAGCCATGTCGGCAATGACAGGGTCCGCGTCCGGTATCGGAAAGGCCGCGCCGATCGGATTGGTGCCAAGCAGCCCTTCCGTGCCCCCGGTCGGCGCAATGGCCGGCATGGCATTCGTGAAGGCGAGCCCGATCAGCCCCTGCCCGGCGGCGCGATCGGCGTAATAGCCGGCCGCTCCGAAATGGCTGCTGTTGCGTATCGCAACCGCACCGAGCCCGTATTTCTTTGCAATATCGATCGCCATGTCGGTCGCGCGCTGGCTCGCCACCAACCCCAATCCATGGTCGGCGTCCATGACGGCACAGCATGGCATGGCCTGCTTTATCGCAAGGGCCGGCCGCGCTTTGATCGTCTGATCAAGGAGGCCACGCACGTAGAGCGGCAGGTGGACAACGCCATGTGAGTCCGAACCGTGCATTTGCGCCCATAGAGCGACCTCGGCGCCGATCTCCGCATCCGCGCGCGGAACACCGCAATGCTCGAATACGTCGGCCACCAGCCGCGATAGTTCCGGCGGCTTTACGTGTTCGGCGGCGGCTACCTTGCGGAGTCGTTCAGCGAGACTTGCGCTATCTGCCATATCAGTTTTCACTTTGGCGCGGCGTTGGGAAAGAACGCCTCGGCGTTCCGGTGAAAAACCTTTTCGTACACGTCTTCGTCGTAGCCGAGCGACCGCCAGTCATCGACAAGCCGTTCGAGCGTCAGCGTCGGCCAATCCCAGCCGAACATAACGCGATCCTGCAGGCGCCAGCCGATTTCCTTCTTCAGGGCCGGGGTAAAATATTTCGGCGACCATCCGTGGACTTCGTAATGAACGTTGGCCTTGTGCAGGAGCACGGCGATCATGTCGTCTTGCCATGGCCAGGCTGGCCGGCCGGCGAGAATCTTCAATTCCGGGAAACGCGCCGCCACTTTGTCGACGTGGCGCGGGTGGCCGTCCTCGAGGATGATCCCTTTACCGCCAGGCATGCCCTGCCCGATCCCGGTTAACCCGGTCATCAGCAGCACGGGGGCGCCGGCATCGATCGAAAGCTTGTAGAACGGATCCCAGATCGGATCGCTCGCCGGATAACCGAGGCTGTTCTGGCTCTGGCAAAATCCGAGGAACCCGCAATTTTTCGCTGCCAGCCGAGCGTATTCCTTCAGCCAAAAATCCTTCATGGCCGGATTGGCGGCGAGCCAGTTGCCGTAGACGATGTCGGGATTCTTGAGCGCGAAGTCGGTCGCGTAATCGTTGGAGGCGCGGATTTCATCCTCATCGGTCATCCGCCAGGTCCGGTAGATATCGAGGATGGTGCGCACGTTGCGGTGACGGAAGCCATCCGCCATCTGCTCTTCGGTCTCGAATGTCCGCTTGCGTTTGAAGACGCGCTGCGCCTGCTCGTAATCCTCCTGCGTTGCGTGATGCAGCCCGGCCTTCGTCGAGAAATGCGAATGACAATCGAAGTAACGCATGGGCCCGGTCATTTCTTCTCGTAACGCTTGTCGAGAATGCGCTTCGGCTTGCCCTCGCGTCCGCGGTTCGACCACTCCATCAATGCATCTTCCGGCACCAGTTCGATATTCAGCCGCAGGCCGAGATCAGAATGCAGCCGCTTCTCGATATGCTCCTTCAATCCGTCCCAGCCCGGCGCATCGTCCCGCACTTCAACCTTCACAGTCATTTCGTCACGTACGACACCGTCGCTGACCGTGCGCTCGGCAATGCATAGCCATTCACCGGTCGTGCGGTTGTCACTCTTGATCGCCGGAAGGCAGGCTTGCGGCCAGATGCTCACGCCGCGGATGCGCACCATCGTATCGCTGCGGCCAAGCATTTTCTGCATGCGGCGGAAGCAGCTGCCGCACTCGCAACGGTCCGTTGATACAATGCGGGTCAGGTCACGCAGATTGAAACGGATCATCGGCTGCTGGCGCCGGTGCAGGATCGTGCAGACCATGTTGCCGATTTCGCCATTCGCAACGGGCTTGTTGTCCTCGACGCCGACGACCTCGAAGAACGTGCTGTCCTCGTGGAAATGCATGCCGGATTTGTGCTGGCATTCAAAGGCCCCCATGCCCATCTCGTGCGTGCCGTACATGTCGTAGACGTCGCAGCCCCAAAGGCTTTCCAGCTGGTTGCGGAAGGCATTGTCGGTATCGGGTCCGAGCCCACAGCCGAGAAACTTGGTCTTCAAATCCCGCACGTCAAAATTCAGTTCGTCGCGCGCGACCTTGGCAAGCTGGGTTGCGTATTCCGGACGCACGTACCAGACATTCGTGCCCCACTCCTGCGCGATCTCGATCTGGCGTCGCGATGACGTCACGGCGCCGGTACCCGTGGTGATCGGCAACGCGCCGAGATAATCGTGGCAAGCCTTGTAGCAGCACCAGCCGGCATTCCCGAGCGAGCAGGTGTGCGGAATCTGCACGCGGTCGCCAGGCCGCACGCCGCAAATATAGAGAACGCGCGCGTGGGTGAGCCCGTTGAGCTCCCATTCCTGCGGGGCATAAAGCGTCGGCCGCGGCTTGCCGGTGGTTCCCCCGCTCGTCTGCAACTTCATCGGCGTCGTCTGCATGCGTTTTTTGACGTCACCGTTGATCAGCCCGAAGGGCGGGTTTTCTTCCTGGTCCTTCTTGATATCGGCTGAATCGAACATCGGCAGTTTGACGATGTCATCGATGCTCCTGATGTCACCCGGCTCGAGTCCTTCGGCTTTCCAGCGCCGCTTGTAGAATTCATTCTGCCAACCGGTTTTCATCAGGTCGAGAAACTGCTCGTTCTGAAACGCACGGATTTCATCGGCCGACCATTTCCATCGTGTGTTGGCGAACACATCCGGCACCGGATAACGCCTGAAGAGCGCGTCCCAGTCGATCGAACGGTGATAGATCGGTAGCGAGCTCTCGGTGAGCGTGCGCTCCATGATCGACATTTCAGTCTCCGTGAGAATTCCCCGCAACAGCGACGCCACCGCGCACAGCGGATGCGCGGGTAACAATGTCAGGTCTTGTAGTCCGGTGCGTCGCGGTCGAGCTTGCGCAGGAGCGCCCGCCAGGTCATCTGGTTGAATGGCGCATTGCCGTCGGTGATAATCCGGGCCTGGCCGATGGTCGCGTCGAGAACCTGTTGCGGCGGGACGTAGGGCTTGAGGCCACCCGCCATCGAGCGCACCTGCGTCTCGCAGGCGCGAATGACCAGAAAAGCCAGCATGTAGGCTTCGTGGATGGTGTGTCCCCAGAGCACAAAGCCGTGCCCGCGTTGCAGCACGATCTGCTTGTCGCCAAAATTTTTCGCGAGGCGATGGCCTTCCTCGTCGGTCGAGAGCAGGCCTTCATAGTCGTGATATCCGACAGGCCCGAGCCACATGGCGTATTGATTACCGCGAATGAGTCCCTGCTCCTGCATCGCCACCGCGGTCGCATATTTTGTGTGCAGGTGCATGACGCATTGTGCCTGCGGGAATGCGTCGTAGATGCCTTTATGGAAAGGGAAAGCGAACTTGTGCGGCAACTCGTCGCTGGGCTCGACATGGTTGCAGTGTTCATCGAGCTTGTGCAGGTTCGATGCCCTCACCTCCTCGAACAAGATTGCGGCGGGATGCATCAGAAACTGGTTCGGATGACCCGGAACACGCGCGGATAGATGCGCGAAAAGTAATTCATCCCAGTCCTGCAGCGCCGCGAGCCGGAACGCCGCTGCGAGATCGACACGCGCCTTCCACTCTTCCGGATCCATGGCCAGTTTGCGCGCACTCGCAGTACTTGCGGAAGCCTGCATGGCGTTTCTCCCTGATTTCTTCTTGCTTATGCAAATTATGTCTGGCGGGAACCTTGTTGTCCATCGGCGCTACACGGTGGTGCGCAGCGCATGCTCTGCAACCGCTGCGTTGTAACGGTGGGCAGCCGCCCTGATGGCAAGGCGTTGCGCCTGCCCTGGCTTCAGGCGATGCTTGCGTACGCAACCCCAGATCACGCGATGACAGACGTCAGCAATATCCGGCCGCGGCGGGCGCCGCCGAGAATTGACGAAACGAAAGTTTCGAAACCACTGCAGGACCTGTTTGCAGGATGGCGGCAGTCATTGAAAGAGCCATTCAAGGGCATAAGTTCGGCCGGTGAAATCGAGTGCGGGCTGTTTCCGCCACATGGCACCGGGCCGTCGACGAAAGCATTGATCGACGCTGTTTCCCGGTTTCTGTCGTCGCTCGACCCCGCGCAGCGCGCCGCGGTCCAGTTCGATGTCGACAGCGAGATATGGCGGACCTGGAGCAACATACATCGCAATCTGATGCGTCATGGCCTTTGTCTTGCCGAGCTCAGCGAGCAGCAACGCCAGCTCGCCTATCGGGTATTAGGCGCCGGCCTCGGCGCGCGGGCCTATGAAACGGCGCGCAATGCCATGAAGCTCAACGAGCATCTCGCGGAACTCACCAACCTGCCCGAGGAATTCGGCGAGCTTTTTTACTGGATCAGCATATTCGGCGAACCCTCTGCTGACCGGCCATGGGGTTGGCAGTTCGACGGACACCACTGCAACATCAATTGTTTTGTGCTGGGCAGCCAGATGGTTCTGTCGCCGATGCTGCTCGGCTCCGAGCCTGTGCTTGCGGAGTCCGGAATTTACAAGGGCACCACCGTACTGCGCGAGGAGGAAGCCGCAGGCTGGGCATTCATGAATGCGCTGACGCCGGAACAGCGCGCCAGGGCGCTGATCGGAATGGAGCTGCCGTTTGACGGCTACGCCTCGGGGTTCAAGGACAACATCGTTGTCCCCTATCTCGGATTGCCCGTCGCCGCGATGACGCCGGCGCAGCGCGATCAACTGATCGCACTGGTCACGCTCTACACCGACCGGCTGCCTGGCGAACATGCCCGCCTTCGGCTCGACGAAGTCAGACGACACCTTGATCAAACGGTATTTGCATGGATCGGCGAATTCGACCCGGTCAGCCCGTTCTATTACCGCATCTACAGTCCGGTGATTTTCATTGAGTTCTACCACCAGCCAGGCGTCGCACTGCCAAACACCGGCTACAACCGCCGGCACGCGCACGCGCTGGTGCGCACCCCCAATGGCAACGATTACGGACGGGAATTGCTCCGTCTGTACAAGGCGAGCCGCGCGGGCTAGGCGTCTTTCAATTTCGCGAAACGCGGCAGCAAGGCCTGCGCATTGGCGAACATCACCTTATGGCGCAGCGCGTCGTCATAGCCATCAAATGCGCGCACCGCGGCGCAGGTATCGCGCATCACCTTCTCGGCCGGACGCGCAGACGGGTAATCGGTACCAAAGAGGATGCGCGAGGGATCCGCGACCTCGAGAAGCGCGGTGAGAGCCAACGGCGAAGCCGACTGCGCGACATCGTACCAGAGCCGGTTGAGATACGTCGCAACGCCCTCCGGAACCTTGTCGCGCCCCTTCGGATCGTCTTCGATTCCACTCAGCCGGAAAAGAAGAAACGGCGCGACGCCGCCCATGTGCGGCATGATCCAGCGGATATTGGGAAATTTCTCCAGCATGCCGGTGTAGAGCATGTTGGTGATGGCGCGCGTGGTGTCGAAGGTGAGCTCGGTATATCCGGCCGGATACGCGTAGCGCGGCATGCCGGTGGCGTGCGGCCGCTGCGGGTGCACGAAAATGACGGCCTTGCGCCGGTCAAGTTCGGCATAGAGTTCATTTTCATCCGGATCGCCGAGATAGCGGTCGCCGGTGTGACTCATCAGATTGATGCCGTCCATCTTGAGCACGTCGAGCGCGTATTCAACGTCGCGGCAAGCCGCCGCGACGTCCGGCAGCGAGACAAAACCCATGCAGCCGAATTTTCCCGGGTGGTCATTGACCATCTGGGTCATCGTCTCATTGCAAATCTTGACCAGGCGCTTCGTGAACGCGATATCGCCGAAGTACGCGCCAGGCGAGGCGATCGACATCAGCACGGCGTCAATCTTGTGCTCGTCCATCAATTCGA
>Ga0187765_10000748_pt1 | contig 12089 bp, 15 predicted proteins | sample 0216_QUI02_MP05__3_FD_133018 | JGI IMG/M metagenome (GOLD analysis project Ga0187765, IMG submission 133018) | Tropical peat soil microbial communities from peatlands in Department of Meta, Colombia - 0216_QUI02_MP05_10_MG | ecosystem: Environmental > Terrestrial > Soil > Wetlands > Peat ...
CGATCCTGCGGCACGGGCAGCCGCGCGGCCGCGGCCGCCGCGGCCCCTCTCGACGGCGTCGCGGCCACGGCCAGCGCGAGCGCGAGCAGCGCCGGCGCGAGCGGCGATCGCGCGGCCACGGCGTGCGCTGACGGGCCGCGGGCGGACCTGCGCGGTCGGGGCGTCATCACATCTGGAACTTGCCGAAGTCTTCCGGGTTCAGGCGCTCGAGGAAGCGGCGCAGCTGCTCGGCCTGATCCTCCGCGGAGGGCGGCGCCGGCGGCTCCTCGGGCGCGGCCTCGGCTTCGCGCTCCTGCTCCGGCGGCTGGAGCAGCTCCTCGTTGACGAAGATCGGCGCCTTGGCGCGCAGCGCCACCGCGATCGAGTCCGACGGTCGCGCGTCCACGCTCAGCACGCTCTTGTCGCGCTCGACCAGCAGCGAGGCGTAGAACGTGCCCTCGCGCAGGTCGGAGATGACGACGCGGACGACGCGGGCCTTCAAGCCCTCGATCACGAGCGCGATCAGGTCGTGCGTGAGCGGGCGCGGGAACGGCGTCTCGGTCACGAGCCGCTGGATGGCCATGGCCTCGCCGGGCCCGATCCAGATGGGGAGCACGCGCGGGCCCTCGACCTCCCGCAGCACGACGACGTGCTGCTGCGACTTCTGCTCGAACACGAGCCCGTGGACCCGCGCCTCGACGATCTTCACGCTACTTCTTGGTGCCCTTTCCGCCGCCCGGCGCGGACATCAGCGAGTCCGCTCCGGGGAAGTTGGGCGCCTCCTCCGTGCGCATGTGATCCACCATCCACTGGGCCGAAGCGGCGAGCTCCGACCTGGGATAGCGCTGCAGCAGATCGCGGAATGCCTTCTCCGCCTCGTCGTAGTTCTTGAGCTCCTCGCTGTTGACGAAGCCGATCATGAACTGCGCCTGCGGGGCGATGTCCGCGTCGGGATACTCGGTCACCACCTTGCGATAGCCCTCGATCCGCGCCTGCGGCGCGGTGGCCTGCTGCGCGTCCTGGAACAGCTCGCGCGCCGAGCGCTTCGAGCTGAGGAACGACTTGATCACGGCGGAGTCGGGCGTCACGCCGATGCGCGACTTCGCCTGCGCCAGCTGCACCTGATAGTACGCGCCCTGGCTCTGCTGCGTGAGCGTGCGCATGATGAACGAGCGCACCTGCTCGAACGAGCGCAGGCCCTCGGGGTGGTAGCTGTCCACCTTGACGACGTGCCAGCCCTTGCTGGTGTGGTAGGGGCCGCCGATCTTGCCCTCGCCCAGCGCGATCGCCGACTCGGCGAGCGCCGGCTGCGGCCCGATCGAGGCGAACTCCCCGGCCCTGGTCGTGGTGCCGAGGCTGCCGCCGGTGGCGCGCGTCAGCGAGTCGATGGAGAACTGCGTCACCAGCTTGCTCCAGTCGGCGTCCTTGGCCTTGGCGAGCGCCAGCACCCTGCGCGCCTCGGGCTCGGTCCTGACCATGATGTGGCGCAGGCTCAGCGACTCCGGCGTCTTGAAGTCGGCCTGGTGCGCCGCGTAGTAGGCCTGCGCCTCGGAGTCGCCGGGCGCCGGGTTCTTCGAGATCACCTCGTTCACCCAGGTGCGGATCAGCAGGTCGCGGCGCGAAGCGAGGATCTGCCGCTCGATGTCGGGGCGCTTGTCCAGCTGGTGAGCCTCGGCGTCCTGCATCCACACGCGCTCCTCGACCAGGCGATCGAGCAGCTGCTGGCGTCCCTCGGGCGTCTGGTACGTGGCGCGGTACTGCTCGGGGATGTCCAGCACGCGATCGTTCAGGGTGCGGCGCGTGATCACCTCGTCGCCCACGCGCACGAGCACGGCGTCGGAGTCCCCCGGCGCCACCGACTTGCCGTGCGCGGCCTTCGCCGAGGACTTCGCCTCCCCCTTGTTCGCGGCCGGGTGCGCGGCCGTCGGCAGCGCGAACAGCAGCAGCGCCGCCAGGATCGTCGCCCGACTCATGAGCGCACCACCCACACCTTGACGGTGGCCGTCACGCCGGCGTAATAGCGGATCGTGACGTCGTAGTTGCCGAGCTGCTTGATGTGGTCCTCGAGCTCGATCCTGCGCTTGTCGACGTCGTGGCCGGCGGCCTTGAGCGCATCGGCCACGTCGGACGCGGTGATCGAGCCGAACAGCGTGTCCTCTTCGTTGGCCTGCGCCGGGATGTTGATCGACAGGCCGTCGACCTTGGCGGCCTCGGCGCGCGCGGTCGCGACCAGCTTGTCGGCCTGCAGCGCGCGCTGGCGCTCCAGCTCCTGGTAGAGGTTGGCGGCCTTGCTCCCGGTGGGGATCGCGAGCTTGCGCGGCAGCAGGTAGTTGCGGGCGAAGCCGGGCTTCACGTTGACCGTGGAGCCCTTGCTGCCCACGCCCTTCAGATCTTCCATCAGGATGACTTCCATGGACTCTCCCCTACGCCTCCCCTCGCGAGGACGGCTCCAGTCGGCGGTAATCGAGCCAGACGTCGCTCAGGCCCAGGACGGCGATCGCCGGCAGGACCCAGAGCAGGCTCACCGCGATGACGAACAGCATCGTCAGGGCGACGAGCGTGGGTGGCATGCCCCGCGAGAGGAGCACCGATTCCACCACCGCGACACCCTGCACACTATAACCCAGCACCACGTGCACCAGCAGCGTGAGCGCGCTCGGATGCCACGCGCGATCCGCGAACACGAGCAGCGCGAGACCCACGAGCAGCGGGGCCAGCGCCGCGTCCGGCAGCCGCCACGACACCAGCGTCGAGCGGGACAGCGAAGGCCAGCCGAGCGCCGGGGCGATGCGCGCCGAGAGCGCGCGTCCCGCGCCCGCGAGCAGCACGACCCACAGGAACAGGGCGTTCGGCACCATGAGCAGGAGCGACTTGCGCCGCTCCTCGGCCGGCAGCGCGGCGGCCTGCCGCATCGCGTCCGCGAGTCCCGACGGCACGTCGCCCGGCTTGAGGTTCGCGAGGATGCGCTCCTGCTCCGCCTTCATGCGTTGATCGAGGCGCGTCACCGCGCTCGAGAATCCCGGCGCCAGCGGCAGCGAGGCCGCGAGCAGCAGCAGCGGCGCGACCATCCACGCGCGCTCGCCCAGCGAGGGTCCGCCGCCTTCCTCGCGCAGCCCCATCCACGCGCCCACCAGCGCCGCCAGCGGCGTCCACAACGTGAACCATGCCGGCAGCGCCAGCCGCGGCCCCGCCACGCTCGCCGCCAGCGCCGCCGCGAGCAGCGCCACGGGCAGCAGCAGCGCCACGCGGCCGAAACGCCACGCCAGCAGCAGCGAGGCCGCGACCACGGCCGGCACGAGCAGCCACAGCAGCGCCCACGGCCATGGCGTCGCCAGCGCGCCGAACGCCAGGAACAGCAGCAGGAGCGCGGTCCTCAGCCATGCGAGCGGGCGCGCCGGGCGCGGCGCCTCAACGATAGAAGTCACTGGTGAACGGCAGCAGCGCCAGAACGCGCGCCCGCTTGATGGCGGTCGTCAGCTGCTTCTGGTGCATGGAGCACGTTCCCGAGACGCGGCGCGGCACGATCTTGCCCCGGTCGGTCACGAACCGCCCCAGGCGCTTCTCGTCCTTGTAGTCGACGAACAGCACCTTCTCGAGGCAGAGCTTGCAGTACTTCTTCTTGAGGCTCTTGCCCTTGCCCTTCGCCTTGCCCTTGCCCTTGCCCTTCCCCTTGCCTTCACGTTCCCTGGCCATCGGTTTCTCTCTCTCTCATGGGTTGGATTCCTCGGCGACGCCCGCGGCGGCTTCGCCGCCGCCCGCCGGCGCCTTCTCGAGGAAGTGGACCGATTCCGCGCGCAGCTCGAGGCTCTGTCGCTTCTCCCCGCGCGTGCTCGTCCACTCCCGCATCTGCAACCGCCCCTCCACCAGCACCGGAGCGCCGGTGTGCAGGTACTGCGCACAGACCTCCGCCAGCCGCTGGTAGCTGGCCACCGGCACGTAGCCCGTGTGCTCGGTCCACGCGCCCTTCGCCGAACGGAACCGCCGGTGGAACGCGAGCGTGAAGCGCGTCACCGTGGTGCCGTCGGCCGCGTACCGCTTGTCCGGCTCGCGCGTGAGCCGGCCGCTCAGCACGACCCGGTTGATCTCCGGAAGCCTCAGTTCCGCCATGCCGGCTCCGCTTCGGCCCCGTCAGTCGACGTCGCCGTCCTCGGCGCCCGCCGCCACGACCTCGCCCTCCGGCACGCCCTGCGACAGCTCCGGCGGGACGTAGACGGTCGTCAGCGCGCGCATCACCGACTCGTTGAGCCGCAGCCGGCGCTCCAGCTCGCGCACCATCGGGCCCGCGCCCTGCCAGACCACCATGGTGTAGACGCCGTCGCGCTTCTTGCGGATCTCGTACGCGAGCCGTCGCTTGCCCCACTTCTGGATCTCGACCACCTCGCCGCCCAGATCCTTGATCCAGCCGGAGACGCGATCGCCCTCCTCGGCCGCCTTCGCTTCGTCGAAGCTCGGGTCGAGGATGAACACGGTCTCGTACTTGGTCACGACTCGGAAACCTCCTTGCGGACCCTGCGATTGAACTCGTTCATGGCGGCCAGGAGTCCCTCGGACACCCAGCGCTCCACCGCGTCCGCCGCGAGGCGGATCGCCTCCTCCAGCGCCGGCTGCTCCTCCGGCGCGACCTCGTCCAGCACGTGCTCGCGCAGCTCCGCGCTGCTCTCGGCCGCGCCGACGCCGATGCGCAGCCGCGCGTACTCGCGCGAACCCACCGCCTGCTGGACGCTCTCCAGCCCGCGGTGCCCACCCGAGGTGCCCCGCCCGCGCAGGCGGATGAGCCCGAGCGGCAGGTACACGTCGTCCGTCACCACCAGCAGCCCGGCGGAGCCGGGTCCGGCCTCGTGCCGACCCCACCACGCCGCCAACGCCTCGCCGCTCGCGTTCATGAACGTGCGCGGCTCCATCAGCACCAGCTCGTCGCCGGCCGCCCGGATCCGTCGCGTGCGGTACTCGGCCACGTCCTCGTCCGGCGTCGCGCCGTGCCGGCGGGCCAGCTCGTCGAGCACGCGCCACGCGACGTTGTGCCGCGTGCGCGCGTAGCGCTCGCCGGGATTGCCCAGCCCCAGCACCAGACGCACGGCCGGCTACTTCTTCTCGCGCTCCTTCTCCTTTTCCTTCTCGGGAGGAGCCTCCTCTTCCTTCTTGCCCTTGGCGCCCACCACCTCCGGCTCCGTCGGCGCCACCTCGGTCGGCACGGCCTCCGGCGCCACCGGCGCCTCCTCGACGATCGGCGGCACCACGGTCGCGATGGTCGCGTCGGGGTCGGTGACGATGGTCACGCCCTCGACCTTGACATCGCGCACGTGCACGGAGTCGCCGATCTGCAGCTCGTTCACGTCCACCGGGATCTCGTCGGGGATCGCGGTCGGCAGGCAGCGCACGGCCAGCGTGCGCACGATCATCTCCAGGATGCCGCCGCCCTCGCGCACGCCGAGCGGCACGCCCAGGGGTTTGACCGCGACCTCGACCTGGATGGTCTCGGTGAGCGAAATGTGCTGGAAATCGAGATGGAGCACGGCGTTCGAGATCGGGTCGTACTGCGCCTCGCGCACCAGCGCGGTGAACTCGTCGCTGTCGAGCTTGAGGTTCACGATCGCGTTGCCGCCCTTGTGGTGGCGCAGCGCGACCTGCAGGTCGCGCGCGGCCACGGCCACCGGCACCGGCGTCTCGCCGTGGCCGTAGAGCACGCCCGGAATCTGGCCCGCGGCGCGCGCCTTGCGCGCACCGCCCTTGCCGAGACCCTGCCGGCGCGTCCCGCTCAGTTGAATGACGTTCGACATGGAACCTCCTCGACCTGGATTCGCATCCGGACGCTGCCGGACCTCTGGAAAACCCCACGCGCCCGGACGGGGCGCGACGATCAGACGAACAGCGAGCTCAGCGACCGCTCCTCGTGGATGCGCTGCACCGCCTCGGCGAGCAGCCCGGCGACGGGCAGCACGCGCACCTGCTTGGGCACGCTGCCGGGCTCGTGCTGCAGCGTGTCGGTGACCACGATCTCGCGGATCGCGGACGCCGCGAGGCGCTCGTAGGCGCCGGGACAGAACACGCCGTGGGTGACGCCGGCGTAGATGTCCTTCGCGCCGTTGCGCTTCATGGCCTCGGCCGCCTGGCAGAGCGTGCGCGCGGTGGTGACGACGTCGTCGAACATCACCACGTTCTTGCCCTCGACCTCGCCGATCACGTTCATGATCTCGACCGCGTCGGGCCGCGGCCGGCGCTTGTCGACCAGCGCCAGCTCCGCGCTCAGGCGCTTGGCGTAGGCGCGCGCCATCTTGACGCTGCCGATGTCGGGCGCCACCACCACGAGGTTCGGGATCTGCAGCCGCGAGAAGTGCTCGATCAGCACCGGCGCCGCGTAGAGGTGATCGAGCGGGATGTCGAAGAAGCCCTGGATCTGCGCGCTGTGCAGATCCATGGTGAGCGCGCGATCGGCGCCCGCTACGGTGATCAGGTTGGCGACCAGCTTGGCGGTGATGGGCGCGCGCGGCTGGTCCTTGCGGTCCTGGCGCGCGTAACCGAAGTACGGCACCACCGCGGTCACGCGGCGGGCCGAGGCGCGCTTGGCCGCGTCGAGCATGACCAGCAGCTCCATCAGGTGGTCCGCCGGCGCGTTGGTCGACTGCACGATGAACACGTCGCTGCCGCGAATGTTCTCGTTGAAGCGGACCGAGACCTCGCCGTCCTCGAACGCCGTCACCTCGGCGTCGCCGAGCGGCACCTTGAGCTTCTCGCAGATCGAGCCTGCCAGACGCCGGCTGGCGTTGCCCGCGAAAACGCGACAGGGATCCAAGCGCGAACCTCCCGTGATTCCGCCGACGATCGCAGCCGCGCTTCCGCGCCTTCCGGCGCGCGCGGACGCGATCGCGCCGTGACGGCGTCCGGGGTTCCGGACCCGCACGGCATGACGTCACATTCGGGAGGCTTCCTCCGCGCCGCCCCGGAAGTTGGCTGGGGCGGGAGGATTCGAACCTCCGAATGCGAGATCCAAAGTCTCGTGCCTTACCGCTTGGCCACGCCCCACCAACAGAACGGGATTTCCGTTACGGTCCGTTCGGCCGAATGGCCTCCCGGGGTGCTGGCTATTGGCCCAGAGAAGCGACTGGGTGAGAAAAGCGGCTGGGAGCATACCCGCCGCGCTCGACGGGCGTCAATCCCTGCCGCGCACCGGGGCCGAGGGGCTCGGCCGGGCGCGTATCACCGCGTGGGGGCGTCAGTACGAGTGTTCTTCCTCGTGTGGCGCCGGGGGGGTGCTGGGATTCGAAAGCTCCCGCTCGTACTCGGCCATCACCTTCTCGGTCAAGTACTTGCGGGTGACGTCGTTGATCGGGTGCGCGAGGTCCTGGTGCTGGCCGTCTGGCCGCTTGCGGCTCGGCATGGCGACGAACAAGCCCGAGTTTCCCCGAATGATCTTGAGCCCGCGCACGACGAACGAATCATTCAGCGTGATGCTCACGAATGCCTTCAGCTTGTCATCGTTCCGCAGCGAAACCCTGACCTCGGTGATCTCGATCATGAAGATCTACCTCGGAGCCATCCGTGAAGGGTAGCTGGCTCGATCGGCGCGCCCATCCTGAGCGCTTTGGCACATTGCGCGATCCCGGGATCTTCGAGCCTTCCGTGCTCGGATCACGGGTCACGGCTGCGTTCTTCGAAGCCGAAGACCTCCCCTGATGGAGCGAACCATGAAGACCTGCCCCGCTCCGTCGAAGCGGCCGCGGACTTCCGGGGTCGAGGTTCTCTCGGGCAAGATTGCGAAGACCCCTGAACCGCTCCCGGTCAATCGCGGCTCGAGGAGTCCGGCGGCGCACATTCGTGCGCTCAGCGTGTCGAAATCTCGCCTTCGGTAGCCCAGCACCCGCTGAAACGTGTTCCCCAGGCGCGATGCGCGAGATGCCGTAACTTGGCTTTGCCCAAGGCTTGCGGCAAATCTGAGCGCGGCTTCCCACCCTGTCAAGCCATATTTGGCTTTGTCAATCGCTCGGAAGGCGGACGAAGTTGAGATACGCCAATTCGGTACGACCAGCAGCGCCCGAAACGGGCGCGCGAGCCGCAATCGGCGGAGCCGCTCGCCGCGGCCGAGGCCGAGCGCCGTGCCGCCCAGCAACGCGAACGGCACGTCGGAACCCAGCTCCGCCGCAAGCGCGAGCCGGAGGTTCAGCGGCAGCCTGCGGCCGTGGAGCGCCAGCACCGCGGCGATCGCGGCGGCCGCATCGGCGCTGCCGCCGCCCAGGCCCGCCGCGGCGGGGATGCGCTTGACGAGCTGAAATCGGGCGCCGCCCGGCAACCTCAGCCGCTCGTGGACCAGCCGGGCCGCGCGCACCACCAGGTTGTCCGCGCCGCGCGGCACCACCGAGGCGCGCCCCGCGCCGGCGGGCTCGAAGCGCACGCCGAGCGAGAAGCCGGAGCGCGTCCGCTCGGCGAGCAGCGTGTCGGCGAGCGAGATCGATTGGAGGACCGTGACCAGGTCGTGGAAGCCGTCCGCTCGCCGCGGCCCGATCGCCAGCGACAGGTTCAGCTTCGCGTGCGCCGTCACCTCGACGCGCGCCGGCGGGCGCCGGCGGCTCAGCGACCGGCGTAGAGAATCCACCCCACCACCGCGAGGAACAGGAGGACCGTGGCCTGCACCGGCCGGTCGGTGAGCAGCACCGCCGAGGGATCCTCGCTCGTCTCCGAGACGCGCACCAGGTGCAGGTAGCGGAACACGCCGTAGCTGACGATGGGCACGGTGTAGAGCAGCGCCTCGGTGTGGAATTTCGCCACCGTCGTGGGCCACATCGTGTAGAGCGCGTAGGCGAGCAGCGTGCACGTCGCCGAGGTGGTGAGCATCACCTCGAGCAGCTCGGGCGTGTAGAGCGACAGCACGGCGCGCTGGCCGCTCGCCGACGCGCCGGCGTTGATGAGCTCGCGGCGGCGCTTGGAGACGGCGAGGAAGAGCGCTCCGAAGAACGTGCACACCAGCAGCCACGGCGACAGCAGCACGCTGGGGCTCACGGCGCGCACCAGCTCGACGCCCGCGATCGCGCGCAGCACGAATCCCAGCGCGATCATGAACACGTCGAGGATGACGTGGTGCTTGAGCCAGAAGCTGTAGGCGAGGTTGCTGGCGAGGTAGATGCCCGCCACGATCGCGAACGGGCGCCCCAGCCACCACGATGCCGCCGCCACGCCCGCGAGCAGCAGCGGCAGCGCGGTCCACGCCGCCGCCACGGGCAGCCGGCCCGAGGCGATCGGCCGCCTGGACTTCTTCGGGTGCTGGCGGTCGGCCTCGACGTCCATCAGGTCGTTGAGCAGGTAGACCGAGCCCGAGAGCAGCGAGAACACCACCACGCCCGCACCCGCGCGCACCAGCACGACCGGGTCGCCGAGCTGCTGCGCGAAGATCGGTCCCACGAACAGCAGCAGGTTCTTGGTCCACTGCCGCGGACGCAGCGTCTCGACGAGCGCGCCGATCACGTTCGCTTCCCGCGCCGCGCCGGCCGGCGGGCGGCGCCGCGGCGCGTCGCGCGGCGGGCGCGGCGCGCCGGGCGCTGCGGCGATGCGGCCGCCGGGAACAGCGCGCGCTCGACCAGCTGGCAGAAGGCGTGCCCCATGGCGAGGTGGCCCTCCTGGACGTGCGGCGTCGAGGCGTGCGGCGAGACCAGCGCGATGTCGCACATCGCCGCGAACTCGCCGCCCTTCGCGCCGGTCATCCCGATCACGGTCATGCCCAGCGCGTGCGCGGTGCGCACCGCGCGGCGCACGCTCTCCGAGGCGCCGCTCGTGGTGATCGCCACCAGCACGTCGCCGGGCGAGCCCAGACCTTCGAGCTGGCGCGAGAACACCTCGTCGTAGCCGTAGTCGTTGCCGATCGCGGTCAGGGCCGAAGTGTTGGTGTTGAGCGCCACGGCCGGCAGCCCGGGCCGCTCGACGAGGTAGCGACCGGCGAACTCGCAGGCGAAGTGCTGCGCGTCGGCGGCGCTGCCGCCGTTGCCGCAGAAGAACGCGGTGCCGCCGTTCTCGAAGCACTGCACCAGTGCCTCGGCCGCCGCGGCCACCGCGGGGGCGCAGCTCGCGGCGACGCGCGAGAGCGTGCGTGCGGTCTCCTGCAGCGTGCCGCGGGCCTGCGTCTCGAGCGGGCCCGCCGTGGCCTTGCGACGGACTCTGGCCATCAGCCCTCCTTCAGCGGGGTCCCACCCCCCAGGTAGCGATGAAGAGCGCCCCGCCAATCCGGCAAGGGAAGCCCGGTGAGTTCGAAATAGCGTCGCGTGTCGAGGACCGAGTAGCGAGGCCTAGGAGCCTTCAGGCCAAGCTCTGCGGTGGTGATTGCGCTTACCAAGTGAGACTTGTTCATGGTGCTGGCGATCTCGACGGCAATCTCATACCACGTCGCTGAGCCCCCGTTCGCGACGTTCACGATGCCTGCTGCACCGCTTGCCGCGAGGGCGCGGAGCGCGATCGCCAAGTCGGTTGCGCGGGTCGGGCTCCCACGCTGATCGTTGACAACCCGCACGGGCTGATTGTCCCCGAGCCGCGCACGGATTGTGTCGACGAAGTTCTTTCCGGTTGGCCCGTACATCCAGGCGGTCCGCACAATTAGGCAGTCACTGACGACGTAACGAGCGAATCGTTCACCCCACAGTTTCGTCCGCCCGTACTCTGAGAGCGGACTTGGAGGAGCATCTTCCTTGTAGGGGGTGCTCGCGTTGCCATCGAAAACGTAGTCCGTCGACACGTACAGCAAGCGGGCACCGCTCTCCCGGGCAACGAGCGCAATTTCGAGCGTCGCTAGTGCGTTCGATCGCCACGCTCTTTCGGGGTCGCTCTGACAGCCCTCGACGTCCGTCCACGCGGCGCAATGGAAGATCCAGTCGGGAGCGAATTCGGCCGCGGCCGACAGGAGCCCCTCGAAATCCGCGAACCTGCGGAGATTCGGCCCGAACTCGCGAACGACCTGCTTCCCAAACCTGTCTTGGAACTTCAGCCGCTCTTCCTCCGTGTAGAACATGCCGAGAGTCTCGTCGCGGTGGTAGGCGAGATGGGGGCCGATTGCGTCCGCCAGCATCCCGCCCGCGCCCGTCACCATCACCCTCACGACAGCTCCACGCGGCTCGAATCGCCCAGCATCAGCCGGTGCGCGCTCGGGCGCACGCCCGAGGTGGTGACGACCACGTCGCGGCCGATGAGGCTCGACTCGATTCGCCCGGAGATGCCGCCGATGCGGCTGTGCTCGAGCACGATCGAGTGCTCGATCTCGCAGTGCGAGAGCTCCACGCCGTCGCCGATGGCGCTGAACGGGCCGACGTAGGCGTCGGCCACCTTCGCGTTGGCTCCAATCACCAGCGGACCGCGCAGCCGCGAGCGCTCCACCACCGTCCCGGCGCCGATCTGCACGGCGCCTTCGATCACCGTGGCGGCGTCGACGCTTCCGTCGATCCTCCGCGGCAGGTCGGCGAGCACGATGCGGTTGGCCTCGAGCAGGTCCTCGACCCGCCCGGTGTCCTTCCACCAGCCGCCGATCACGTGCGAGCGCACGTTGCGGCCGGTGCTGATCAGGTGCTGGATGGCATCGGTGATCTCGAGCTCGCCACGTGCGGATGGCTTGATCGCGCGCACCGCGTCGAAGATCGAGCGGGTGAACAGGTAGACGCCGACCAGCGCCAGGTCGCTGCGCGGCTGCTTTGGCTTCTCCTCGAGCCGCACGACCCGCTCGCCCTCGAGCTCGGCGACGCCGAATTCCCACGGCCGCGCCACCTTCGCGAGCAGGATCTGCGCGTCGGGCCGCTCGCGCTCGAACTCCTCGACAAACGGCCGGATGCCGTCCTTGATGAGGTTGTCGCCGAGGTACATGACGAACGAGTCGCCGGCCATGTAGTCCTCGGCGATCTTGACCGCGTGCGCCAGGCCGAGCGGCGCCTCCTGCTCGATGTAGGTCACCTTCAGCCCGAACGCCGAGCCGTTGCCCACGTCGGCGCGGATCTCGGCCTGCGAGTTGACCAGCACCGTCACCAGCTCGCCGGTGCGGTGGTCGGGCTGCAGCAGCTCGCGCGGGTCGCTGACGATGACGCCGACCTCGCGGATGCCGGCGGCGGCGATCGACTCGAGCCCGTAGTGGAGCACGGGCTTGTTGGCCA